>Ga0308158_10002818_pt1 | contig 15934 bp, 19 predicted proteins | sample PhyBR2_FD_201038 | JGI IMG/M metagenome (GOLD analysis project Ga0308158, IMG submission 201038) | Phyllosphere microbial communities from UC Gill Tract Community Farm, Albany, California, United States - DLSLB.R2 | ecosystem: Host-associated > Plants > Phyllosphere > Unclassified | place: USA... | reverse complement strand
GCGGAGCAGCGGATCTCGGCGATCAAGGTGCTGCGCGAGGCGGGCGGACTCTCCCTGCGCGAGGCGAAGGACCGGATCGACGTGTGGGTGCCGTCCGCGGCGACGGGCACGGCCGTCCCGCTCGCGGACTCGGCCGTCCGACCGGCGGGCACACCGCACCCGCAGGGAGGGTCGGTGTCCGACGCGCTGGCGCGCCTCTCCCCCGAGGTGCGCGCGGAGATCGGTCGCCTGGTCGCCGCGGATCAGAAGATCTCGGCGATCAAGCTGCTGCGCGAGGCGACGGGCCTCGGCCTGAAGGACTCCAAGGACGCCGTCGACGCCTGGCGCTGATCGCGCACGGAGGAGATCCCACCCCTGGCGTCGATCGCGGCGGGCTCAGTGCCGCCCGGTGACGACGTCGGCGATGCGGGCGATCGGCGAGGTGGTCGTCCTTCCCGCCGCCTCGGCCCGGTCGGCCATGCCGTACGCGGCGTACAGGCCCGTCGTCGCGATCCAGCGCAGCGGCTCGGGCTCCCACCGGCGCACGCGGTGGTTCACCCAGGGGAGCCCGGCGATCTCGGAGTCGTGCTCCAGGATGAGGTCGGCGATCGTGCGCCCGGCGAGGTTGGTCGCCGTCACCCCGGTGCCCACATAGCCGCCGCCCCAGGCGATGCCGGTGCGCCGGTCGAGGCCCACGGTGGCCGCCCAGTCGCGGGGCACCCCCAGCACCCCCGACCAGGCGTGCTCGATCGCGGCGCCGGCCGTGGCGGGGAAGAACCGGTGCAGGATCTCCTCGAGCGTCTGCACCGTGGACAGCGGCGTCCTGCCGTCGGTGTCGGTGCGGGATCCGTACCGGTACGGCTTGCCGCGACCGCCGATCGCGATCCGGTCGTCGGCGGTGCGCTGGGCATACATGTACACATGCGCGAAGTCGCCGAGCACCTCGCCGCCGCTCCAGCGCAGCTCGTCCCACACGGCGGCGGGCAGCGGCTCGGTCGCGATGAGCGAGGAGTTCATCGGCAGCCACACCCGGTGCAGGCCCTTGAGGTGCGCGGTGAAGCCCTCGGTGGCGCGCACGATGTGCTCCGCCGCGACCGTGCCGTGGTCGGTGATCAGCCGGTGCGGCGCGATCTCCTGCACGGTGGTGCGCTCGTAGATCTCGACGCCGAGGCGCTCGACCGCATCCGCGAGTCCCGACACGAGCCGGGCGGGCTGGATCCGGGCGGCATGCGGATGCCACACCGCCGCGCGGGTGTCGCTCACGGCGATCCTCGCCATCGCCTCCGCGGCTTCGAGCACCGTGAGGTCGGTGTGCGGCCATGCCTGTTCCTCCGCGGCGAAGGCGCGCAGCCGCGCCTCCTGCGCGGGCGTGCGGGCGACCGCGAACTCGCCGCCCTTCACGATGTCCGCGTCGATGCCCTCCGCGGCAGCGACCCGGATCACCTCGTCGACGGTCTCGTTCATCGCCCGCTGGAACCGTTCGGCGGCGTCGCGGCCGTGACCGGATGCGTACCGCTCCCGTCCCCCGGTGATCGAGTTCGTCAGCCAGCCGCCGTTGCGGCCGGAGGCCCCGTACCCGGCGTGCCGCTGCTCGATGACCGCGATCCGCAGTGCCGGACGCGCCTTCTTCAGGTAGTACGCGGTCCACAGGCCCGTGTACCCCGCGCCCACCACGGCGACGTCGACGGTCAGATCGCCGGGGAGCTCCGGACGCGGCGTCGGCGCGCCGACCTCGTGCCACCAGTGCGAGACGTCTCCGTTGAGCATGCGGGGGGTTCCTTCGTCGGGTCGCGATCGGCGACGTCGCCGGATCCGCTCGATTCTACGGACCCGCCCCTCAGCCGAGACGCGGACTCAAGTGGTATACCATTTACATGCCTTCCTCCGCGTCCTCCCGCCTCCGTACCGCCCGCGCGATCGCCGGCCTCGGCGCGACCGCGCTGCTGCTCGCCGGATGCACGACGACGGCGGCGGAGCCCTTCGCGACCGTCACCAGCACACCGCCGGCGACCGCGACCCCGTCCCCTGCCGCACCGAGAACCGAGGCCGAGATGACCGCCCTGAACTCCCGCCTGTTCGACGCCGCGTCCACCGGAGACGCCGACGCGGTGCGCACGGCGATCGCCGCCGGCGCCGACCTCGAGGCGCGCGGCGCGGGAGGGATGACGCCGCTCGTCGCCGCCACCAAGGCGAACCGGGTCGAGGCGGCGCTCGCCCTCATCGACGCCGGCGCGGACGTGAACGCCAAGGACGACATCGTCGACTCGGCGTACCTCTACGCGGGTGCGCGCGGCCACGTAGAGATCCTGCGTGCGACGCTCACGCACGGGGCCGATCTGCGCAGCACGAATCGCTACGGCGGGACCGCGCTGATCCCCGCGTCCGAGCGCGGCCATCTGCAGACCGTGAGGATCCTGCTCGCCGCGGGCGTGGATCCGGATCACGTCAACAACCTGCACTGGACCGCGCTGCACGAGGCGATCGTGCTCGGCGACGGCTCGGCCGTGTACGCCGACATCGTGCGCGCGCTCATCGCCGGCGGCGCCGATGTCACGATCCGCGACGGCGACGGCGTGCTGCCGCGCGACCTCGCCGCCTCGCGCGAATACCGTGAGATCGTCGCCGCGATCGACGCGGCCTGATCCGGGACGGACGGCGGAGGATCCGGCCGCTCCGCGTGATCGGAAGCCGGATCCTCGATGCTCAGTCCAGGAAGATGTCCGGGAACAGCTGGTCGTCGGGGGTGCCGGGCACGGCCGCATAGCCGGAGAAGTCGGTGACCCCCTCGGCCTCGAGGACGTCCTCCACGATGAGCGTCTGCCCGGTGTACTCGCGCGCGGGCTTCGTCAGCACCGCGTAGGCGGCGTCGGCGTAGACCTCGGGCGTGCGGCTGACCTTCATCATCCGGTCGCCGCCGAGCGCGAACTGCACCGCGGCCGTGGCGATCGTGGTGCGCGGCCACAGCGTGTTCGCGGCGATGCCTGCGTCCGCGAACTCGGCCGCGAGACCCAGGGTCGTCATCGTCATGCCGTACTTCGCCAGCGTGTAGCCCGTGTGCGCGCCCAGCCAGCGCGGCGTGAGGTTCAACGGCGGCGAGAGCGAGAGGATGTGCGGGTTCGGGGCGTCCTTCAGCACCGGGACCGCCGCGCGCGACAGCATGAACGTGCCGCGCACGTTGACGTCCTGCATGAGGTCGTACTTCTTCGCGGCCAGGTCGAGGGATCCGGACAGGTCGATCACGCTCGCGTTGTTGACGACGATGTCGATGCCGCCGAACTCGCCCTGCGTCTTCATCACGGCGTCGATCACGCTCTCGTCGTCGCGCACGTCGCCGACGATCGGCAGCGCCTGGCCGCCGGCCGCGCGGATCTGCTCCGCCGCCGAGTGCACGGTGCCCTCGAGCTTCGGATGCGGGGTGTCCGTCTTCGCGAGCAGCGCGATGTTGGCGCCGTCGGCGGCCGCCCGGAGGGCGATCGCGAGGCCGATGCCGCGGCTGCCGCCCGACATCAGGATGGTCTTCCCCGCGAGGGGCTTGTTCTCGGTCATGTCTTCCTCGGGTTCGTGGGTGTCTCGCCGTGCGCCGCGGGTGCGGATCCGGTCATCTCGGGGCCATGCGGATGGCCCCGTCGAGGCGGATCGTCTCGCCGTTCAGGTAGCCGTTCTCGACGATCTGCTGCACGAGCGACGCGTACTCGTCGGGGCGACCGAGACGGGCCGGGTACGGCACCTGCTCGCCCAGGGAGTCCTGCGCCGCCTGCGGCAGGCCCGCGAGCATCGGCGTCTCCATGATCCCGGGGGCGATGGTGCACACGCGGATCCCGTAGCGGGCGAGCTCCCGGGCGATCGGCAGCGTCATCGCGTGCACGCCGCCCTTGGACGCCGAGTACGCCGGCTGCCCGATCTGCCCGTCGAAGGCCGCGACGCTGGCCGTGTTGACGATGACCCCGCGATCCCCTCCCTCGGTGGGCTCGTTCGCCGCGATGACGGCGGAGGCCTGCGAGATGACGTTGAACGTGCCGACGAGGTTGATCCGGATGATCCGCTCGAAGGCGGCGAGATCGGCCGGGTTGCCGTCGCGGTCCAGCACCTTCGCGGGCGGCGCGATGCCCGCGCAGTTCACCACGATGCGCAGCGGGGCCGCAGCCTGCGCGGCGGCGACGGCCGCGGCGACCTCCTCGGCGCTGGTGACGTCGGCCGGGGCGAAGACGCCGCCGAGCTCCGCGGCGATCTCCGCGCCCTGCGACGAGGGCAGGTCGATGATGGTGACGGTCGCGCCCGCGGCGGCGAGGCGACGGGCGGTGGCGAGGCCGAGCCCCGAGGCGCCACCGGTGACGAGAGCTCCGGATCCTGCGATCTGCATCAGCCCCTCCTTCTGGAACAGCACTGTTCCGTCAAACCTGCAACTGAGTCTCAGCTTACGTGAGTCTGCGTCTCACCGAGACGCGGATCCGCATTCGCGCGGACGGCGACGCGGGTGTTTGCTGAGCACATGGACATTCGTCTCAAGCGAGCCTATGACGCCGCGGCCCCGGATGACGGGTTCCGCGTGCTCGTGGACCGGCTCTGGCCCCGGGGCGTCTCGAAGGAGCGCGCCGCGATCGACCTGTGGGCGAAGGACACGGCGCCGTCGCCGCAGCTGCGCACCGCCTGGCACCACGCCCCTCCGACGGAGTGGTCGGCATATGCCGACCGGTACCGCGACGAGCTCGCGCACGGGGCGGCTCCCGCCCTCGCCGCGCTCGCGGACACGCTCCGCCCGCAGCCGGTGGTGACGCTGGTCTACGCCGCGCACGACCCGGTGCACAACCACGCCGTGGTGCTCGCCCAGGCGCTGCGCGCCGCGCTGAGCGACGGACGCCTCCCGGGCAGGAGGGATCCATGAGCATCCCGGCCGCCGACCTGCCCGTGCCCGCGCGGGTGCGGGCGCTCGCCGGGTCCGCCGCGCTCACGCCGGTGTGGGAGAACGGGATCGGCGGGCTCACGTTCCGCACCGATGACGGCCGGTTCCTCAAGTGGGGCCCGCGTCATCTCGAGAGCTCCATGCGCGCCGAGGCGGAGCGGATGCGGTGGGCGCGCACGTGGACGCGGGTGCCCGCGGTGCTCGCGCAGGGCGAGGACGAGCGGCACGAATGGCTCGTGACCGCCGCGCTCCCCGGCCGCAGTGCGGTGGAGCCGCACTGGATCGCGCGCCCGGAGGCGGCGGTGCGCGGCGTCGGCACCGCCCTGCGTGCCCTGCACGACGCGCTCCCCGTGGCGCCGTGCCCCTGGAGCTGGGATGTGCCGGAACGACTCGCGAACGCCGCCCGGCGCGGAGTCGTCGTGCCGCCGGCGCTGCACGAACGCCCGCCGGTGGACCGGCTCGTGGTGTGCCATGGCGACGCGTGCGTGCCGAACACGCTGCTCGACGACCAGGGCCGCGGCGTCGCGCACGTCGATCTCGCCGCCCTCGGCGTCGCGGATCGATGGGCCGACATCGCGGTCGCCTCGATGAGCACCGAGTGGAACTACGGGCCCGGGTACGAGGAACTGCTCATCGAGGCCTACGGCGTCGCCCCGGATCCGGAGCGCCTCGCCTACTACCGCGATCTCTGGAACGCGACCTGAGGGATCCGGATCCGCGGGGCGCGGAGGCGGCCTCAGTGGTCGCGCAGCAGGCGGATGAGCTCCTGCTTGCGCTTGCCGGAGTAGCCGTGCAGTCCGAGCTCCTTGGCCCGGTGCCGCAGGTCCTCGACGGTCCAGTCGTCGTACGAGCCCGACTCGCCGCCGCGTCGTCCGACCGCGCCGCGGCCCTCCTTCGCCGCCGCGTTCGAGATGCGCGCGGCCTTCTCCTTGGAGTTCCCTTCATCGCGCAGCTTCTCGTAGAGTTCGGGATCCTTGAGCTCCGGTTGACGGGGCATGGTGCAGTCCTTCCTCTCGTGGAGCGGCCACGGTAGGCACGCGCGGCGAGCCCGGTCACCGGGGTTGACAAAGCCGGCCGGTCCCCTGCCGCGCCGCGTGGCGCCCGTCAAGACGGTGGCGGAGACGTCGCAGCAGACGGATCCACCGCCGCTGTCAAGTCCCTCGCAGTGATCCGCTGCGTCACGGATCCTGGGCACAGCATCACGGCCCCTGACGGACCAGGAGCCGGGGAGGAGAGAGCGACATGAGCGAGATCTCGGACGAGGGCCGGCTGCCGCCGAACGTGCATCACCCGCGGCCGGAGAAGCCGGCGAGCACGGACGAGGAGGCCGACCGCGAGCGCGTCGAAGAGGACGCCGAGGGCGACGGCGGCGAGCCTCGTCGCGACGAGCGCGCCGACCGGCAGCCGCCCGCCGACACCCCGCACGCGCGCCGAGGCGACACCGACGACCCCTACGCGAGGCAGGGCGAGGATCCGTATGCCGAGCCGGAGAAGAGCCCGCAGCGCACCGGGCACGACGGGACCTCGGAGGACACCGTCGGCACCGGCGCGTCGGGCACGGGCGCCGCGGGCACGGCGGAACCGCCGGACTGACGGCTCCGCCGGATGCGCTACTGCAGGTGGCCGCCCTCGTCGAACTGCATCTCGTCGATCTGGGAGGGCTCGGGGATCAGGCGCAAGCCCGCGGGCGTGTTCGCCAGCTGGCTCAGCGCCTCGATCCAGATCCGGTTGAGCGGCGGGCGCCGGCCTCCGTGATAGGTGAACACCATCGTGCAGCCCGGGTGCACCCAGACGGACGTGCGGCCGTGCCCGATGCTCGGGTCGTCCTTCCACGTGAAGTAGAACGGCTCGCCGCGACGCAGCTTGTTGGCCACCACCATCTGCAGATGCGCGAGCGCGCGATCGTCGAGGTCGACGTGCGTCTGGCCTTCGTAGCTGAACCTGCCCATGTCTCTTCTGGTCTCCTCACGCTGCCCCACGCACACGCCATCCCCACCCTTCATCATGGTGCGGCACGGCACCGTCCGACAGCCCCTCGACGCACGACGCGGGCCCGTGCTATCCGCGCGCGACCGTGCGGAACACAAGGGAAAGACCAGCCACCGACAGGAGATCCGCAGTGGGAGTCATCTACTACGGCGGGGCGGAGACCCCGATCCACATCGAGGACGGCGTCCTCGCGCATCTCAAGGTCGTGATCGCGACCAAGCTGCGTCGGAGCGAGAGCTTCACGCTCTCCTTCCAGCACGGCGACGGCGAACCGACCGGGCGCACGACGATCTGGCTGCATCCGGCGATCCCGCTGCGCTTCGTCTTCGACGAGCCCGTCGCGCCGGAGCTGGATCCTGCGCTGATCCAGGATCTCGCCAACTCCGCGAACACGTCGGGCGGCATCGCCCTGATGCCCGAGCACGTGCTGCGCGGGCGTCGCGAGCCCTCGCAAGGCACGGCCTCAGAGGCACCCTCGACCGACGCGGCCTCCTCGAGCTCCTGATCCCGGACGGCCCGGGATCATACGTCCCGGCAGCGGGCATCGGAACCCCCGGGTGCGAAGACCCGGCGCGCCGTACCGTGCCGGCATGAGCGGTCCGTCACGAAAGGAGCACGTCGTGTCGAATCCCGAGGTCCCGGTCCTGCCCGAGATCCATCACTGGTGGCCGCGCCTGTCGGCCCACGCCAAGCAGCTGCTCGAGGACGCCGAGGACGGCGTCGTGGTCGACGAGGTGCGCGAGGAGATCGAGCGGATCACCGGCACGACGGTCGATCCGTCCGCGCGTCTCAGCGACGGCGACCGCCGGTTCATCCGCACCCAGCAGGAGATGGTCGACTAGCTCGGCGAGGACTCCGGGTAGTCGGGCCGCGGTTCCTGGAGTTGCTGATCGGAGAACTCGCCGCCCTCGCGCCCGCCGAACGGGCGCCCGTGGTCGGCGAACTCGTCGCGCATGAACACGAGGCGCCACGGCCCGATGGTGAACCGCGCGCCCGTGCGCAGGATCTCGTCGCCACGGCGCTCCTCATCCTGCGACTTCTCCAGGTTGGCGCTGGTCTCGCCCGGTCCCTGCATCGTGAGCACGTACTCGTCGCGGGAGTCGTGCCGGATCGATGCGTGCACGGGGTCGGCGCCCGGGAGCCGGAGATCGCACTCCAGCCCCGAGCCTATCGTCGCCCCGTCGACCGGGATGTCGTAGACCGACCGGCTCTCGCGAGAGGAGACCAGCAGACGGGGGTGTCCCGCACCCCAGTCCGCATGCGTGGTCGGTCCGGTCTGCTCCTCGGTGTCGTCCATGTCCTGTTCCTTCCGTGGGTCGCCGCATCGGGCGGGCCCGGCCCGACGCCGGTCGGTCCGTGGCTCTGGTCAGAGGTGCCGGCCGCCGGTGACGGGGATGATGCCGCCGGAGACGTAAGAGGCGTCCTCCGAGGCGAGGAACACGTAGGCGCCGGCGAGCTCCGCCGGCTGGCCCGCGCGCCCCAGCGGGGTGTCCTCGCCGAACGTGGGCAGCTTGTCCGGCCAGCCCGTCGCGGGGATGAGCGGCGTCCAGATGGGTCCGGGCGCCACGCCGTTCACCCGGATGCCGTGCGGGCCCTGCTGCTCCGCCAGCGTCTGCACGAACGAGACGAGCGCCGCCTTCGTCAGTGCGTAGTCGAACAGGCCGGGCGACGGATCGTATCCCTGGATCGACGTCGTCGCGATGATCGACGACCCCGGCCGCAGGTGCGGCAGTGCGGCCTGCGCGAGCCAGAACGGCGCGTACAGGTTGGTGTGCATGACCCGGTCGAACTCCTCGGTCGGGATCTCGTCCACCTCGCCGCGGCTGCGCTGGTAGCCGGCGTTCAGCACCAGGATGTCGAGCCCGTCCAGGCTCTCCGCAGCATCCGCGACCACCTCCTCGCACTGCTGCTCCTCGGTGAGGTCGCCCGGCAGGAGCACGGCCTGACGACCCGCCTTGCGGACCCACTCCGCCGTCTCCTCCGCATCCGCCTGCTCCTCGGGCAGGTAGCTGATCGCGATATCGGCCCCCTCGCGGGCGAACGCGATCGCGACGGCGCGCCCGATGCCGGAGTCGCCCCCGGTGATCAGCGCGTGGCGGTCGGGCAGGCGGCCCGAGCCGCGGTAGCTCTCCTCGCCGTGATCCGGGCGCGGTTCGGTCTCCTCCAGCAGTCCCGGCTGATCGGTGTGCGGATCCGGCGGGTCCGGAAGCGGCGGATACTTCGTCCTGGGGTCGGTCATCCTGTGGCTCATGCGCGGCACGTTATGCCGCCGAGCTTTCCTGACACAGGGGCTTGACGCTCGCAGCCGTACCGCCTACAGACCCCGGTTCCGGCGATCATCCTCCTCTCGCGCGGTATCCCCCTCCACAGCCGCTGTCAAGGGCCGTGACTTCCCCGTGCGCGCGGGAGAGCCTTCCGAGGAACGATGGGAAAGACATGTCGACGATGACAGGCCCCCGATTCGAGATGCGTCGGCTCACCGAGAGCGAATGGCTCATCCTCGATGACCGATACGAATCCACCGACGCGCGGCACACCGTCGCCTGCGTGAGCCGGGTGACGATCGATCAGGTCGACGTCGTCTGGCTGCGGCCCGTCACCGGGCGGCGCCGGTTCGCGACGGTCGCCGACGTGCTCGAGGCGGTGCGCAGCGCACTCTCCGCGGCGGATCCGGCCCGCGAACCCGCCTGATCCGCGACCGCCTGCCACCCCGAGGCCCCCGCCGTCAAGCCCCTGGGCTGCGCGACGGGTCGGTGCCTACGGTGGTCGAGCGGCCGCACCCGTGTGCCGCGGAAGGAGTCCGTCATGAACATCCTCTTCATCGTCATCATCGTGGTGGCGGTCATCCTGGCCATCACCGGTGGTCTCGTGCAGTCGCTGAACTTCCTGCTGTGGGTGGGACTGGTGCTGCTCGTCCTGGCCGTGATCGCCTGGCTGATCCGGTCGCTCACCGGCAGCCGCACGCCCTGACCGACGCCGCACACGGAAGGAGCCGCCGATGACCGTCAGGCTCAACGAGAAAGCCCTCTAGCCCCTGCAGGACGGCCCTCCACCCCGTGCAAGATGGAAAACGTCGCCCCGGCCCTCGCGCAAGCGACGTTTTCCATCTTCCGCACCGCCCGCAGCGGGGCGGATCCGCGCCGCTGTCAGCTCACCCGGCAGAGGATCTCTCCGTGCAGCAGCGAGATCCAGCCGTCGTCCGACGCCGCCCAGTCCCGCCACCCGTCGCTGACGCGCTGCAGGTCGGCGGGCGTCGCCGCGCCGGAGTCCAGGAGCTGCGGCGCGATCGCCGAGCCGAGGATCCGATCCGCCCACATGCCGCCCCACCAGGCGCGGTCCTCCTCGTTCGCGTAGCACCAGGTGCTCGAGGTCGCCACGACGTCGGTGAGGCCCGCGGCGTGCGCCCAGGACAGCAGCCGCCGCCCCGCGTCGGGCTCGCCGCCGTTGGCGCGCGCCGCCGTGTAGTACAGGGCGAGCCACTCGTCCAGCGCCGGAACGGCCGGCCACCACTGGAAGCCGCCGTAGTCGCTGTCGCGCACCGCGACGATCCCGCCCGGCCTGGTCACGCGCGCGAGCTCGCGCAGCGCCTGCACCGGATCCGCGACGTGCTGCAGCACCTGATGCGCATGGGTCACGTCGAAGCTGTCGTCGGGGAAGTCGAGCGCGTGCACGTCGGCGACGTGGAACTCGATGTTGTGCACGCCGCGGTCGGCGGCGGTGGCGCGGCTCAGATCCAGCTCGGCCTCGCCGACCTCGGTGGCCACGACCTCGGCCACCCGCTCTGCGAGATCCGCGGTGATCGTGCCGGGCCCGGCGCCCACGTCGAGCAGGCGATCGGTCGGGCGCAGGTGCGGCAGCAGGTGCGCGGCCGAGTTCTGCGCCGTGCGCCAGCGGTGCGATCGCAGCACCGAGTCGTGGTGTCCATGGGTGTAGCCGGCCATCGGGTCTCCTCCGGGTCAGGGGCGTTCGTCCTCAGCGTCCCGGTTCGATGAGCCGTGCGGAAGACCGTAGTCTTCCTAGGAGCGCCGCACCCTCCCGCGCGACGCGGATCCTGTCTTCCCGAGCTCCCGGAGGCTGCGGATGTCGAACGCACTCGGCGACTTCCTCCGCGCCCGGCGCACCGACGCCCGGCTGCAGGCCGACGCGCCGCGCACCGGCGGCCGCCGCCGCACGACCGGCCTGCGCCGCGAGGAGGTCGCGACCGCCGCGGGCATCAGCGCCGACTACTACACGCGCCTCGAACAGGGTCGCGAGACCCATCCGAGCGACGCGGTGCTCGACGCGCTCGCCCGCGCGCTGCAGCTCGACCCGGACGCCGCCGACCACCTGCGCCGGCTGCGGGACGCGCACCCCGCCACCGCCCGCGCCGAGTCGCCGGCCGCGCCCGCGGTCGACGAGGGCCTGACCGCCCGCATGGCGCTGCTGGTCGACGCCGTGCGCCCCAACCCGGCGTACGTGCTGGATCGGCTCAGCACGGTCGTGGCGGCCAACCCCGAGGGGCTCGCGCTGCACGAGGGCCTCGCCGACCTGCCTCCGGCCCAGCGCAACACGTGCCGGTCGCTGCTGCTCGACCCGCGCGCCCGTGAGACGTTCGTGGAGTGGGAGGAGCTGGCCCGCGGGGCCGTGGCCCACCTGCGCGCCGCGAACGTGGACGACCTGCAGGATCCGCAGCTCGTCGCGCTCGTCGCCGAGCTCAGCTCCGCCAGCCCCCTGTTCCGCACCTGGTGGAGCGGCCATCTGGTGCAGCGCCGGCGCGGCGACATCACGCACGTCCGCGGCGCCGACGGAACGGTCAGCGCGCGACGCTACGAGGTGCTGCACCTGCCGGAGGACGGCGCGCGGATGACGCTCTGGCTGCCCGCCCTCTGACGCCGGATCCCGGCCGCCGGCCCGGCCACCAGATCCTGTCGCCGACGAGTGCGAAGATCGCGGGCACGATCACGGTGCGCACCACGAGGGTGTCCACGATCACGCCGACGCCGACGATCAGTCCGAGCTGGCCGAGCGTGACGAGGGGCAGCACGCCCAGCGCGGCGAACACCGCCGCGAGCACGATGCCGGCGCTCGTGATCACGCCGCCCGTGTGCGCGATCGCCTCGACCATGCCCTGACGGGTGCCGTGCGCGGCGGCCTCCGCCCTCGCGCGGTGCACCAGGAAGATCGTGTAGTCGATCCCCAGCGCGACCAGGAACAGGAACGCGAGCAGCGGGACCTGCAGATCCAGCGCGTGCTGGCCGAACAGCACCCGGCTGAGCCAGGCCCCGGCGCCGATCGCGGCGACCGCGCTGGCGAGGTTCACCAGGAGCAGCAGCACCGGTGCGACGAGCGAGCGCAGCAGCACCAGCAGCACCAGGAAGCTGACCAGCAGCACGAGCGGCGCGACGAGCAGCAGATCCTGCCGGTTGCCGCTGCGGGCGTCCAGCTCCGTCGCCACCGCCCCGCCCACGACGGCATGCGCCTCCGGCACGGCGTGCACGGCGGAGCGCAGCGCGCGGATCTGATCGAGGCTGGCGTCCGATCCGGGGGCGTACTCCCCCGTCACCATGATCTTCGTGAGGTCGCCGTCGTCGGTGACGCCGGACGGCTGTACGCGCACGACCCCCTCGACGCTCCTCGCCGCGGCCACGACGCCATCCGCCTGCGCCGTGTCGGCGACGATCAGGACCGGCTGGGCCTCCCCCGGCGGGAAGTGCGCGGAGAACACCTCGAGTCCTGCCGCCGACTCCGACGGCACCCGGAACTTCTCCACCTGGTCGAGGCCGACCGTCGTGCCGACGAGTCCCGCCGCCATCACGGCGAGCAGTGCTGCTCCCGCGAGCAGTCCCGCACGGGGTCGTCGCGCGACGCCCCCGGCCACCGCCCGCCAGGCCCGCCCCTGCCGCCGCTCCTGGCCGGGGCGCGGCACGAACGGCCAGAACACGCCACGCCCGCACACGGCGAGGAGCGGCGGAAGCAGGAACAGCACCGCACCGAGCGCGATCAGCAGTCCGATCGCACTCGAGACGCCGAGCCCGTGCGTGCCCGGGATCACCGCCAGCACCAGGGTCAGCAGGGCGAGCACCACGGTCACGTTGGATGCGACGATCGCGGGCATGGTCCTGCGCCAGGCGGTGCTCAGGGCGCGCCGGTGGTCGGCCTCGCGCTGCAGCTCCTCGCGGTAGCGCGAGATCAGCAGCAGGGCATAGTTGGTGCCCGCGCCGAACACCAGCACGCTGATGATTCCGGCGTCGAACTGCAGGCCCCAGGCGGATCCGGCCGCGGCGGTGATCCGGCCGGCGAGTCCGTCGGCGAGGGCGACGACCACGAGCGGGATCAGCCACAGGATCGGCGAGCGATAGGTCACGATGAGCAGCACGGCGACGATGAGGATCGTCACGATGAGCAGCGTGAAGTCGGCCCCCTCGAACGAAGAGGCGATGTCGGCGCCGAACGCGGGGCCGCCCGTCACCTGCAGGGTCAGCCCGTCCGGGGCGTGCGCGGCCGTGTCCGCCCGCAGCGCCGCGATGACCTTCGCCGTCTCCGCGTTGCTCGCGCCCACCGTGATCGGCACCACGATCGCGCCGGCCTTCTTGTCCTCGCTCACCAGAGGACCGGTCGGATCGGAGGCCGCTGCGGGGCGCAGCGAGGGCATGAGCTGCGTCAGCCCCGCGAGATCCGCAGCGCTCAGCTCCGTCCCGTCGTCACGTGAGGCGACGACGATCACGGACTGGCGGTCGGCGTTCGGGAACTCCGACAGCAGCGCGGCCGCCTTCGTCGACTCCGCGTCGGCCGGGGCCTGTGCGCTGCCGCCGGCCGCCTTGGCCGAGCCGAAGGCGCCGAACAGCAGCACGAGGAGGACGAGGACGAGACCGAGCGAGACCCACGCGCCGCGGCGCGAGGTCAGCACATCGGAGAGGCGCGGGCGCGCGGTAGGTTCTGACATGCCTCCAGTCCATCGCCGCCGCCGCGTCGTGCCATCGTGCACAAGGTTGAACGAAAGATCGATCGAAGGGACGAGACCGGATCCGAGGCGGCCCCGCGACGCCGAACGCGGCCCCCTCCGGGGACCGCGTTCGTGGTGCCGGGCGCCCCGGATCTCGGGGCGCCCGGGGAAAGGAGGGCGTCAGTACCGCAGGCCGTGGCCGAACCGGAAGGTCGGGTCCTCGGTGTCGAACGCCACGTCGGTGCGGCTCGCGGCGACGGCCGCATCCGAGCGCGGCAGGTCGAACGGGAGCGAGCCCTGCGGACCGCGCTCGCCGAACAGCACGCGCAGCACGGCCTCGTCCGACGCTCCATAGTCGGCGAGCACGGCGCGCGCCGACTCCTCCAGGCCGCCGAGGACGGCGGGACGGTCGAGGTAGATGTCGATCACCGTGGGAACGGCCTCGGCGACCGCCGTCAGTCGCGCGTGCTCCTCAGCCGGGAACTCCAGGGATCCGGAGTGGAAGAGGTCGCTGAATCCGCCACGGTCCCGGTCCTCGAACGGCGCCTTGATCCGCAGGATCGCGACGTCGGCCTCCTCCGGGGCGGTGACGACCTCGGCGTATCGGGCGAGCACCTCCGCGGCGACGCCCTCGGAGTAGACCTTCACGCCGCGCGTCAGCGGCAGGATCGGGGATCCGCCGTCCACCGACGTGTTCGTGAGCAGGGTGAGCGAGTCGCTCTGCGTGTCCAGCCCCTCCTGGACGAAGTCGGCACGACCGACGACGGCGGCCGCGTGCTCCTCGTCGACGAACGGGTTCTCGAACAGCCCCAGCCGGAACTTCTCGCGCAACAGGCGACGCACCGACACGTCCAGGCGCGCCTCCGAGACCTCGCCCCGCTCGACGAGACCGAGGAGCTCCTCGGTGCAGAGCTCGCCGCCGAACTGGTCGATCCCCGCGTCGAGCGCCTTGACCATGCGCTCCGGCCGGGTGAGGTGCTCGACGCCCCAGGCGCGGGCAGGCATGTCGGCGCCGAACACGACGACGTCGGTGAGCAGGCCCCAGTCGGTGCAGACGATCCCGTCGAAGCCGAGCCGGTCGCGCAGCAGATCCGTGAGCACGTCCTTGTTGAACCCGAAGCCGACCTCCTCCCAGTCGGTGCCGACCGGCTGACCGTAGTACGGCATCATCTGGGTCGCGCCGGCCCCGATCGCGGCGATGAAGGGGCGCAGGTGGTACTCCTGCTCACCGCCCGGGTAGACCTGCTCCTTGCCCCACTCGAAGTGCGGATCCTCGCCGTCGAGCTGCGGACCGCCGCCCGGGAAGTGCTTGACCATCGTCGCCACGGACTCGGGGCCGAGCTCGGCGCCCTGGAATCCGCGGATGTAGCCCACCACGAGGCGCGACGTGAGGTCCGCGTCCTCGCCGAACGTGCCCGCGATCCGCGACCAGCGCGGCTCGGTGGCCAGATCGATCTGCGGATGCAGCGCGACGCGCAGACCGACCGCGACGTACTCCTGCCGCGCGATGTCGGCGAAGCGCTCGAGCCGCTCCGGGGATCCGAGGGCCGCGAAGCCGAGCGTCTCCGGCCACTGCGAGAAGGGCCCCGCCATGAGCGAGGTGAGCGGGTTGTCGCTGAACGAGTGCCGCGGGTCGGTCGAGAGCGTGACCGGGATCCCGAGCGGCGTGTCCAGCGCCATGCGCTGCAGGGCGTTGTGCCAGGCGGCGAACTCGCGTCCGCCCGGGGCGGCGCCGAGCAGGTTGAAGTGGCTCATCCGGCGCTTGCGGACCATGGAGGCGAGGGAGGGCAGGCCGAACGTCGGGTTGCCCTCCTCGAGCTCGGCGAAGGCGGCCATGGTGTGGAAGAGCATCCCCACCTTGTCGGCGAGCTCCATCCGGCCGAGGAGGTCCTCGACCCGCTCGTCGATCGGCAGCGAGGCGTCGCGGTAGGGCAGCACGGCTTCGTTCACGGTGTCCGTCATTGTGATGTTCTCCTCTACTTGACCGACTTGATGAACCAGACGCTGACCGCGCCGAGCACGCTCAGCACGATCGCGATCGGGAAGAGCGCGCCGTATCCGAATGCCAGCACGATCGCGCCGGCGACGCCGGGGGCGAACGTCTGCGGCAGCGTCGCGGCGATGTTCACCACACCGAGGTCCTT
>Ga0308158_10002817_pt1 | contig 15940 bp, 13 predicted proteins | sample PhyBR2_FD_201038 | JGI IMG/M metagenome (GOLD analysis project Ga0308158, IMG submission 201038) | Phyllosphere microbial communities from UC Gill Tract Community Farm, Albany, California, United States - DLSLB.R2 | ecosystem: Host-associated > Plants > Phyllosphere > Unclassified | place: USA... | reverse complement strand
CAATCCCCCCAATTCCACGAAACAACTCCCCCATGACCATCCCCAAGACGCACCCCTTCCCCTTCGACCCCACCTACGGCATGACGCTCGACACGCTGCGCGCCATCGTCCCGCCCGAGGCACCGCCAGGCTTCGACGCCTTCTGGCAGAAGCGGTACAAACGGGCGCTCACCATCGACCCGCGGCCGACGCTGAGGCAGAGCAGCCTCACCCACCCCGCCTGGCAGGTCCTCGACATCACCTACACCTCGACGGACAACATCACGATCGGCGGCTGGCTGCTCTTGCCGCGCGATGCGCCGGTGCGGCGCGGGCTGGTGGTCGGCCACGGCTATGGCGGCCGCGATGCGCCGGATTTCGACCTGCCGGTGGAACAGACCGCCATCCTCTTCCCCTGCGCGCGCGGCATGTCGCGGAGCGCCCAGGCGCCGATACCGCCGGAAGCGCCCGGCCATGTGCTCCACGATATCGATAGCCCCGACGACTACGTCATCGGCGGCTGCGTCGAGGATCTCTGGATCGCCGTCTCGACGCTGCAGGCGCTCTATCCATGGGTCGCAAACCGCATCGGCTATATCGGCGGCAGCTTCGGCGGCGGGCTGGGGGCGCTGGCGATCCCCTTCGACAGTCGCATCGATCGCGGCCACCTGATCGTTCCCACCTTCGGCGACCGTAAGCAGTGGCTCACGCTACCGACAGTCGGCAGCGCCGATTCCGTCCAGACCTACCAGAAGACCCATCCCGACGTGCTCGACCATCTGCGCCTGTTCGATGCCGCGACCGCAGCGACGCGCATCAAGGTGCCGATGCTGGTGGCCGCAGCCCTGTTCGATCCGGCTGTCGCCCCGCCCTGCCAGTTCGCCGTGGCCAACGCGGTGCCGCCGTCAAAATATAATGAAATCTTCATCCTCGACGCCGGACATTTCGACTATCCTGGAATGACGGAACAGAATTTTGCGCTGCGCGAAAAGCTGCGAGGTTTTTTGAAGCTTCATGAACCGGGAATATCTGCGCTGGCATAGCCCGCGCCTGCATCGCGAGATGGAGCTGTTGGTGTTCGGCCATGCCGGCGCCAAGGTCTTGATGTTTCCGACGCGCGATGGCCGTTTCTGGGAATATGAACGGATCGGCCTTGTCGCCAGCCTCGCCCACAAGCTCGAAGCCGGCCAGCTACAGCTCTATTGCATCGAGGGCCTGGCCACGGAGACCTTCTACGGCTTCGACCGCCATCCGGCCGACCGCATCCACCGCCACCAGGCCTTCGAGGACTATATTCTCCACGAAGTCCTGCCGCTGATGGCCGCAAGAAACGGGCACGACTGCACCATCGTGCATGGCTGCAGCCTCGGCGCCTTCCAGGCGGCGAGCCTCGTCTTCCGCCACCCGCATCTGTTCCGCAAGCTCGTCGCATTCTCAGGACGCTACGACCTGACGCTCAGCGTCGAAGCCTTCGGCGATCTCTTCGACGGATATTATGACAGCGCCGTCTATTTCCACACCCCAACGCATTTCCTGCCTGGGCTCCATCAAGGCTGGCAGCTGGACAAGCTGCGTGAAGTCGAAATCGTCATGACGATCGGCAATGCCGACCCCTTCCTCGACAACAACCACTATCTGAGCCGGCTTCTGTCGGACAAGCAGGTCGGCCACCAGCTGCATGTCTGGGACGGCCGCGCCCACCGCGCCAGCGCCTGGCGCAAGATGGCCGCCCTCTACATCTGAGCCACCGAACGCCTTAAGCCGGCCAATAACGCCAAAGTCAAAACTCGTGAATTGTCATTGCCTAGACCGTGGCTAAAGGCTTCGAACAGTCATTCCTAAAGAAAGGTCTTTCATGTTCGCTTCGATCCACGCCCTGCAGCCGGCTTTGCTCAGCCTGCTGCGCATCGTCTCCGCGCTCGTCCTCTTCAGCTATGGAACGCAGAAGATCCTGCATTTCCCCGCTGCCGAACGCGTGCCCGATGTCGGGTCGATGTCCTGGATTGCCGGCCTGCTTGAACTGACGCTCGGCTTCCTGGTGCTGATCGGCTTTCAGACCCGCGCCGCCGCCTTCGTCCTCTCCGGCCTGATGGCTTTCGCCTATTTCATCGGCCACGCCTCGCGCGGCTTCTTCCCCGCCCAAAACGGCGGCGTCGCCGCCATCCTCTTCTGCTTCGTCTTCCTCTACATCGTCGCCGCCGGCGCTGGTCCGTTCAGCGTCGATGCGATGATGAAGCGCAAGCGGGGTGTGGTTGCGGCTTGATTGGCTGAGAAACGGGCGGCGGAGCGAGGATACCCCCCTCTGCCCTGCCGGGCATCTCCCCCACAAGTGGGGAGATCGACTCGTGGTGAGGTTTCGCCAAGCAAAGAGCGTAGGGCGATCGGGTGCGCCCAGCCAATCTCCCCCCTTGTGGGGGAGATGTCCGGCAGGACAGAGGGGGGTGCCCCGCGGCACACCCCCTCCACCCAAGCCCAACCCGAAACTTACACCTTCACCCAAGCCCCATTGCGCTTCGACGACGCCACGCAGGCATCCACGAAGGCAACGCCCTTCACGCCGTCATCGACGGTCGGGTACACCACGGCCTTGTCGACCGCCTTACCCTTCTTGTGCGCGTTGATGGCGTGCGCGGCTTCCGTGTAGATCGTCGCGAACGCCTCGAGATAGCCTTCCGGGTGACCGGACGGGATGCGCGAGACGCGCGCTGCCGCTGCGCCGGAGCCGGCGCCGTTGCGGGTGATCAGGCGCTTCGGCTCGCCGAACGGCGTGAACCAGAGATAGTTCGGATCGGCCTGCACCCATTCCAGACCACCCTTGGTGCCGTAGACGCGGACCTTCAGGCCGTTCTCGTGGCCGGGGGCCACCTGGCTGCACCAGAGCATGCCCTTGGCCGGCTTTTCCGATCCCTTGGCCTTGAAGCGCAGCATCATATGCGCGTTGTCGTCGAGACGGCGGCCGGGCACGAAGCTGTCGAGATCGGCGGCAAGGCTGTCGAGCTCGAGGCCGGAGACGAAGGTGGCGAGGTTATAGGCATGCGTGCCGATATCGCCGGTGGAACCGCCCGCACCCGACTGCGCCGGGTCGGTGCGCCACACGGCCTGCTTGGCGCCCTGCTGCTCGACGGCTTCGGTCAGCCAGTCCTGCGGATATTCGGCCTGCACCAGGCGGATATCGCCGAGTTCGCCATTGGCGATCATCTCGCGCGCCTGGCGCACCATCGGATAGCCGGTGTAATTGTGCGTGAGGATGAACAGCGCACCGCTCTCGTCGGCCACCTTCTTCAGCTTCTTGGCGTCGGCGAGGTTCGAGGTCAGCGGCTTGTCGCAGATGACGTGGATGCCGCGGCGCAGGAACTCCTTGGCGGCGTCATAATGCACGTGGTTTGGCGTCACGATCGACACCGCCTCGATGCCGTTCTTCAGCTTCGCCTCGCGGATCGCCATCTCGCGATAGCTGGAATAGGTGCGGGTCGGATCGAGCCCGAGATCGGCGCCCGAGGCCATCGCCTTTTCCGGCGTCGACGACAGCGCGCCGGCGATCAGATCATACTGATCGTCGATGCGGGCAGCGATGCGGTGCACCGCGCCAATGAAAGCGCCGGCGCCACCGCCGACCATGCCAAGACGGATGCGCGGTTCGCGCGTCTGCTGCGTTGATGCTTCGATTGTCATTGGTTTCTCCAAAATTGTGTGTGTCTGGGTGCGCTCGATTTGAGGTTCTGCCGTGTGGCCCCCTCATCCGACCCTTCGGGCCACCTTCTCCCCGTGGGGGAGAAGGTGCCGGCAGGCGGATGAGGGGGCCACGCGGCACCACCTCTCCCACCTAGCCATAGCCAAACCCAGCTTAAATCCCCAACATGCGCCGATTGGCCGCCTGGTCCGTACCGCTGCCGGCGAAGTCGTCGAAGGCGTGTTCGGTGACGCGGATGATGTGCGACTTGACGAACTCGGCACCCTCGCGCGCGCCGTCCTCGGGATGCTTCAGCGCGCATTCCCATTCGACGACGGCCCAGCCATCGAAGTTGTTGGCCGTCATCTTCGAGAACACCGCGCCGAAATCGACCTGGCCGTCGCCGAGCGAGCGGAAGCGGCCGGCGCGTTCGACCCAGCCCTGGTAACCGCCATAGACGCCCTGGCGACCCGTCGGGTTAAACTCGGCATCCTTGACGTGGAACATCTTGATCCGGTCTTTGTAGATGTCGATGTTATCGAGGTAATCCAGGCACTGCAGCACGTAGTGCGAGGGGTCGTAGAGCATGTTGGCGCGTGGATGGTTCTTCACGCGCTCGAGGAACATCTCGAAGGTGACGCCGTCATGCAGGTCTTCGCCGGGATGGATTTCGTAGCAGATGTCGACGCCGTTTTCGTCGGCGTGATTGAGGATCGGCGTCCAGCGCTTGGCAAGCTCGTCGAAGGCGGTTTCGACAAGGCCGGCCGGTCGCTGCGGCCACGGATAGATGTAAGGCCAGGCAAGCGCGCCGGAGAAGGTCGCATGCGCCTTGATGCCGAAATGCTTGGAGGCGGTCAGCGCCATCTTCACCTGCTCGACGGCCCATTCCTGGCGCGCCTTCGGATTGCCGCGCACTTCGGGTGCCGCAAAGCCGTCGAAGGCTTCGTCATAGGCGGGATGCACGGCGACCAGCTGGCCCTGCAGGTGGGTGGAGAGCTCGGTGATCTCGACGCCGTTCTGGCGAGCTACACCGGCGAACTCGTCGCAATAATCCTTGGACGATGCAGCCTTCTTGAGGTCGATCAGCTGGCCCGCCCAGGTCGGAACCTGCACGCCCTTGTAGCCGATATCGGCGGCCCACTTGGTGATCGAATCCCACGAGTTGAAAGGTGCGGCATCGCCCGCGAACTGCCCGAGGAACAAGCCTGGGCCCTTGATCGTTTTCATGTCAATTCCTCCCTAAAAGATGACCGTAAACGTTTCTGGTTCAGTTTTAACACTCGATTGACACTCTGCAAGCCGATTTCGGCGAGAATGCAAATCGATCATGATCAACATAATTTCGCGGTGGGGACTAAACCATGTCGGGCACCTACCCGCAAGACGTACGTACCGCATTTCTTGGCGCTTACGTCGTGAGAGGCCGTGCCACGGCGCATCTTTGTAGACTTCCCGCCACCGCGTGCTACTCTTGGTCGACCAGGAGGGTGGTCCATGACGAGGCGGCTGGCGGCAATCTTGGATGCGGATGTTGTCGGCTTCTCCCGGCTGATGGGCCTCGACGAAGCGGGAACCTTCGCGGCGCTGAAACGCCACAACACCGAGACCATCGTCCCCACCATCACCAGGCATCGCGGACATGTTGTGAAATTCGTCGGAGACGGCACGCTGGCCGAGTTTTCCAGCGTGGTCGACGCGTTGCGCTGCGCGATGGAGATCCAGCAGGCCATTCTCGCCGACAATCACGATGTCGTGCCCGACCGCCGGATGATCTGGCGGATAGGCATCCATGTCGGCGACGTCCTTAACGAGGATGGCGATATTTTCGGAGAGAGCGTCAACATCGCCGCGCGGCTGCAGGCGCTGGCGCCGGCCGGTGGCATCTGCCTCTCCCAGCAGGTGCGCGACCAGATCGGCACGGCGCTCGATTTCGAGGCCACCGACTTCGGCAATCGCAAGCTGAAGAACATCGAGCACCCCGTCAGGGTGTGGCGCTGGTTTCCGCCGGGCGGCCAGACGGACGGCCAGACGGACGGCCCCGACGAGGATACTCCGGACCGGGCGATGCCAAGCCAGTCGCCTCAGCGCAAGCGCCCGTCGATCGCCGTGCTTCCTTTTACGAACATGTCGAGCATAGAGGGGCAGGAGCACTTCTCCGACGGCTTCACCGACGAACTGATCGCGACCCTGGCGCGCTGTCGCTGGCTGCTGGTCGCCGCCCGCAATTCCTCCTTCAGCTTCAAGGGTCGCGCCGTCGATGCCCGCCGCGTTGCCGAGGATCTCGGCGTCAAATACGTGCTCGAAGGCAGCGTCCGCCGCTCCGACACCCGCATCCGCATCACCGCGCAGCTCTTGGATGGAAGCGAGGGCACGCTGCTCTGGGCCGAACGCTATGACCGTATGCTGGCCGATATCTTCGACCTCCAGGACGAGATCGCCTCCGAGATCACCGGAACCATCGAGCCCGAACTGAGCGCCATCGAATTCGCGGCGCTGCGCGGCCGCTCGATCGTCGACATGACCGCCTGGGAAATCTATCTGAAGGGGCTCTGGCATCTCTACCGCTTCACCATCGACGAGTTGAACACGGCCAAACAGCTGTTCGAGCAGGCAATCGCCATCGATCCGAGCTTCGCGCAGGCGCAGGCGCGGCTGGCTTACGTCCACATCCAGCTCGGCTGGTACGGCTCGCTGGAAGAGCGTTCCGGGCGCATATGCGAGGCGATCGAGCTTGCCGAACGCGCGATCACGCTCGATCAGAAGGAGCCCGCGGCCCATCTGGCACTCGGCCGCGCGCTTGCGCTCGACGGCGCCACGGAAGCCGGGATCGCCCATCTTCGCCATGCGGTGAAACTGGACCACAGCTTTGCCCAGGCGCACTTCGCGCTCGGCCAGGCGCTCTGCTACGCCGACCGACCGCAGGAGGGCATGCCCGAATTCAGCGAAGCCTTTCGTCTCAGCCCGCGCGACCCGCATCTCTGGACCTTTCACAGCATGATGGCGTTCGCGAACTACCAGATGGACAAACTCGATGAGGCGGCCGACGCCGCCCGCGCATCGATGCGCTCGCCGAACGTCACCTTCTGGCCGGCGATGGCGCTGGTGGCGATCCAGGGACGGCAGGGCAAGATCGAGGAGGCGCGCCGAACGATCGCCGAGCTCTACAATTTTCGACCAGGCATGACGCTCAACGATGCCAGGCGTGAATTCTACTTCGGCCTCAAGCCCGCGATGAGCGAAACCTTCATCGAGCGTTTTGTCGGCGACCTCGCCAAGGCAGGCTTGCCGCCAGAATAGAGGCGCCCGCCCTTTCGAGCGGGCGCCTCATGTTCACAAGGATCAGAACGGCGAATCCGGGAAGTAGAAGTCCTTGGCGTTGTCCTTCGTCACCAGCGTGGCGTCGAGGATGTAGGTGCCGCGAACCGGGACCTGGTCGTAGAGCGACGCGGCCGTCAGTTCCATGGCGGTGCCAACCATTGCCGGCGGATAGAGAACGTCGACCGGGATCAGCTTATCGCCGTCCATGACCTTCTTGACCATGTCCTTGGAACCGGCGCCGGCCACGACATACTGGATGTCAGTGCGCTTGGCCTGCTCGATCGCCTGCAGCACGCCGACGGCCATGTCGTCGTCCTGGCACCAGACCACGTCGATCTTCGGGTACTTGGTGAGATAGTCCTGCATCACCTTGAAGGCGTCGTCGCGGTTCCAGTTGCCGAACTGGCGATCGAGAACCTTGACGTTGGAGCCGGCGATGCCCTTGTCGAAGCCGTCCTGGCGCTGCTGGTCGATCGGGATCGGCAGGCCGCGGATGACGACGACCTGTGCGTCCGGCGTGGTTTCCTTGATGTACTTGCCGGCGACTTCGCCCAGCGCCGGGTTGTTGCCGGCGATGTAGATGTCACGCACGCTGTCGTCGTTGGTGCTCGGCGCGCGGTCGACCAGCGCCACGAAGGTGCCCTTGTCCTTGACTTCCTTGATGGCGTTGACGAGCGGATCCGGATCGGACGGCAGGATGACCAGCGCGTCCATGCCCTGCGTTGCCAGATCCTGCACGGCGTTTGCCTGGCTTGCGGCATCCGGCGAGGTCTTGACGATGACGGTGAGGTCAGGGTGCTCGGCCATCAGAAGCTTGGCGACGCGCTCGGCATGGAACACCACGCCGGAGGTCCAGCCGTGGTCGGCCGCCGGGATCGATACGCCGATGGTCTTCTTGTCTGCCGAGTGAGCGACGCCGGCGAGCAGCGCCGCCGTCACGACCGCCAAACTGAATAGTGTCTTACGCATGTCTGTTTTCCTCCCATTAAACCCCAGGGCTTGCGAACCTTGAGACCGGGCGCCCCGCCGACCCGGCCAATCCCTTGCTACCTGCGCGCCAGCGACCGCTGCACGAGCATGGCGATGATGATGATCGAGCCCTGGATGGCGCCGATCAGATATTCCGAGATGAAGTTCGAGAGCAGCATGATGTTGCCGACGAGCTCGAGAATGAAGGCGCCGCAGATCGTGCCCCAGACGCGCCCTGCCCCGCCCTTCAGCGCCGTGCCGCCGACGACGACGGCGGTGATCGCCTGCAGTTCCCAAAGAATGCCCGTTGTCGCCGATGTCGAGCCGAGACGCGGCACGTAGAGCAGCACGGCGATCGCCACGCAGAGCCCTTGGATGACGAAGGCGATGGTGCGCACCTTGTTGACGGCGATGCCGGAATAGCGCGCCACGTCGCGGTTCGAGCCGACGGCCGTGACATGGCGGCCATAGCGCGTGCGGTAGAGAATGAAGGCGGCGACCGCGGTGACCGCGAGGATGACGATGATCGGCACCGGCACACCGGCGATCGAGCCGAAATAGACGGGGCGATAAAGTGACTGCTGCTCGGCCGAGCGCAGCGTGATCGCGCCGCCCTGTGAGAGCCAAGTCGTCAGGCCGCGATAGATGCCCATGGTGCCGAGCGTGGCGATGAACGGCTCGATCTTGCCCACGGTGGTGATCAACCCGTTCGCCAGACCGCAAAGCGCGCCGGCAACGATGGTGAAGACGACGGCAACCGCCAGCATCAAGGCCGGATCGGCAATAAGGCCGGAATTCATCAACAGGATCATCAGGCTGGCAACGAAGGCGACCATCGATCCCACCGAGAGATCGAGATCCCCCGACGAAATGACGAAGGTGGCGCCGACGGCGATGATGGCGATGAAGGCGCTGCGGGTCGCGACATTGGCGAGGTTGGTGATGCCGATGAAATTCGGATTGACCAGCGCGCCGACGACAAGCAGCAACGCAAGCGCCGCGAACGGCGCGACCGCCCTGAGATCGATATCCCGCCAGGAGCGCCGTCTGATCTGACTGGTCTCGTCGTTCGCACTCATATCCAAAGCCATCCTCCCGTCATGCCTGCAGGCATTTTGTCTCTTGGTCCGCCGCGTCGGCGATTATCTCTCGCGACCGCCTCAGGCGGCCTTCTTCTTCAGGCCCGCCGCATAGCGCATGATCTCCTGCTCGGAGATCTCGTCGCCCTCGAGCACGCCGACGATCCGCCCCTCGCGCATGACGGCTACCCGGGTGCAGAGCCCGATCACCTCGGGCATCTCCGAGGAGACGACGATGATCGAGCGCCCGTCGCGCGCCAGCGCCGAGATGAAATGATAGATCTGCTGCTTGGTGCCGACATCGATGCCGCGCGTCGGCTCGTCGATGATGATGATCTCGGGATCGGTCTCCATGACCTTGGCGAGCAGCAGCTTCTGCTGATTGCCGCCCGACATGCGCCCGGCCACGATATTGGCGTCGCGCACGCGGATATCGAAGCGTCGCCGCGCCTTCGCCAGCGCCGCAGCCTCGCTGCTCGGGCTGAGATAGCCGTGCCGAGAATGCTGGCCCAGCGATTGCAGCGTCAGGTTCGCCAGCATGTTGGAGCCGAGCAGCAGGCCCTTGTGCTTGCGATCCTTGGTCATGTAGGCGAGCCCGGCGCGATTGGCCGCATGCACATCGCCCGAGGCAACACTCTCGCCACGGATGACCACCTCGCCGGCGGTACGGCCGCGCAGGCCGGCGATTGCCTCCATCAGCTCCGTGCGGCCGGAGCCGATCATGCCGGAAAAGCCGATGATCTCGCCCTTGCGCACCTCGAAGCTGGCATCCTGCACATAGCCCGTCGAGATACCCTCGACCTTCAACACGATCTCCTCGTCGACATCGGGCTCGTTCTTGGTCGGGTAGAGGCTGGAAAGTTCGCGCCCGACCATCAGCTGCGCGATCGATTCACCGTCGAGCATCGCCGTCGGCGCCGTCTTCACCCACTGCCCGTCGCGCAGCACCGTGACACGGTCGGTCAGCTCCATGACCTCGTCGAGCTTGTGCGAGACGAAGACGAAGCTGGTGCCCTTGTCGCGCAGCTTGCGCACCTGCTTGAACAGGAAATTGGTTTCCTCGCGTGACAGCACCGCCGTCGGCTCGTCCATGAACACCACGCGCGCATCGCGGCTGATCGCCTTGGCGATCTCCACCATCTGCTTGTCGGCGATCGAAAGCGTGCTGATCAATGCGTTCTCGTCGACATGCGAGCCAAGCAGATCGAGCGCCTTGCGGGTTTCCGCGCGCATGAACTTGCGATCAAGCACGCCGAAGCGCGTGACTTCGCGGCCGAGAAACAGGCTTTCGGCGACCGTCAGATGGTCCGCGAGATTGAATTCCTGGTGGATGATGACGATGCCAAGCGCCTCGGCGGCGCCATTCGGCGGCAGCACGATCGGCTGGCCATCGAGTATGATTTCGCCCGAGGTCGGCTGCTCGAAGCCGGACATCACCTTGACGAGGGTCGACTTTCCCGCGCCGTTTTCGCCCATCAGCGCATGGATTTCACCGGCGCGAAGCTCGAAATTGACACTGAAGAGGACCTGCACCCCATTGAAGGATTTGCATATGCGTCGGGCCGACAACACCACCGGCGCAGCCTCGACAGTCTCCAAACTCATGATGCCCTCCCCTGCGGGCTCCCACCCGCTTGACCCTTGTGTAAACCTTTACATGTGCGATGTAAAGGTTTACATCATCGTATCACGAAGTTCTCTTGGCTTCGCCCTTTGACGTATCCTTCAGTCTGTGTAGTGTCGCCGCGAATTGAGCCCCAAGGCAGAACGCAGTGTCGAATTCCACGCCAGCAACCATCGAGGATGTCGCCCGGATCGCCGAGGTTTCGATCGCGACCGTGTCGCGAGCGATCCATACGCCGGAGAAGGTCGCCAACTCGACGCGGCTGAAGGTCAACCAGGCGATCGCGATCACGGGATACACAACGAACGCCATGGCCCGCAGCCTGCGTCTCGGCCGTTCCAACATGATCCTGGTCGTGGCTCCCGACATCGGCGACCCCAACTTTTCCAACATTCTGATCGGCCTGGAGAACGAGGCCCGCGCCCATGGCTACGGCATTCTCATCGGCCATACGCAGAATGACGCCCAGCGCGGCCTCGAATATCTCAATTCAAACCAAGCCGCCGGATTGATTCTCTTCACCGGCATCCTGCCCTTCGGCCACCAGACGATGACGGCACGGCTCCCGCCCAGCGTCGGCGTCTTCGAGCCGGTCTTCAACGGCGGCATTCCCTATGTCGGCGTCGACGATATCGAGGGCGCGCGCAAGGCGGTCGACCTGCTGCTCGCAGAAGGCCACCGCAGAATAGCCTTCATCGGCGACAGCAAGACGAGGCTTGCCTATTCCAGGCGCCGCCAGGGCTATGATGAGGGGCTGGACGCGGCCGGCGTCGCGAAAAGCCAGCGCATCATTCTCGAAGGCGACGGCACGCTCGAAAGCGGCCGCCACGCCGTTGAGCAACTCTTCATGCGTGACACGCTGCCGACCGCCTTCATGTGCGTCAACGACCAGACGGCGATCGGCGTGATGATCGGCCTCAACGCCCGCGGCTACGACATCCCCCGCGACTTTTCCGTCACCGGCTTCGATGACGTCCCCCAGGCCGTCTTCATGTCGCCGCCGCTGACGACGGTGCGCCAGCCGCGCACCGCGATCGGCAAGCAGGCCATGGCCCTGCTGCTGGAATTCCTGGGCGACGGCCAGCCCGCCGAGACCGAGATCCTGCTGCGGCCGGATCTCGTCGTCCGCAACTCGGTGTCGGTGCCGTCGAAGGGCTGGGAAAAGAGGTAGAACGCCGGGGCGAGCCGATTACGCTGGAATCTGGGGCTCTCTTTTCGACACGGCACCGGTGCGAACCAGTAGCATCAACAGCAAATAGATGCCGATGACACCCTGGCCGACAAGCGGAAACACCTTGAGAAGAGGATACACGGCGTTGCCGACAAGATAGGTCACGACCAACGCCGCGTTCCACGATGCTATGCCGATATCCATCATGCGCCTCAGCGTCAGGAACACCGCATAGAGCAGAAACGCCAAGGCGACCGCGATCGTCACATAGAAGATGATCTCGTCACGCGTCGGATAGAGGTATTCCGCCAGGCGAAGCGCGCCGAGAACGGCTGCGCCCGTCAGCAGAAGTCCGATTTGTCCGGCGAGGTATGGCAGTCTCTTCAGCGGAGACATGGCCAGGTAAATTGCTTTAAAATTCATGGATTCAATTTCAGGCTTTATGATCTGAGCATCGACAACGGTCGCATAGCCCATCTCTGCAACCCGCTGTCCACGAACAGCAGCCCTTAGTGGCTCATTTGCTTGAAAACAACTTAAGCGGATGTTCAGATTCGCATTTAAGGCACCGATGCGACCAGATACCGCAGAGCTGTCGGCGTCACCTGATCCGAACGGAAAAGGCCGGGAGGCTTGCACTTCCCGGCCTTAGGCCAGTATGGGGCGCAATGTCAGTTACGGCGCATAGCGCGTAAAGACATAGTCGTGATTGTTCACGCGCGCCTCGTGACAGGCAAAACAGGTCTCGTGTTGAGCCTGGTCGGCTGGAACGCCATTGATGAACCGGCCAAATCCCCAGCCGCCGGAGGCTGCGTACTTCTTCGCATCCTTGACCATGACCTGCACCGTCGTTGCCTCACCGGGGACGGAGGCGGGCGCGAACTCGGCCGATGGTGTCCGCTTCCACGCGAGCTTGACGAGCACGCTGCCATCAGGAAACGGAAGCGTACCATCGCGATAGGCCTTGACGGCAATGTCGTTGCCGACAACCACGCGCAGCTCGTTCAACGGCGCATCCTCGAGTGCCCGGCGCGATCAACTCCCACTGCCGGTAGCCGTCAGGAAGGGAGACACCGTAGATCGGCGAGACAGGCTTGGCGGCGGGTGTCTCGCCGGCGAGCGAGCCGATCGCGAACACGGTGGCGCCGACAGCGGTGGCGGCGGCAAGCAGCATGATTTTCCCTGTCATGGCAACCACTCACGCAAGTCTATCGGCATCGATGATCGCCTGGGCGAAGGCCGCCGGCGCCTCTTGCGGCAGATTGTGCCCGATGCCGCCGGCAATCGTCCGATGCTCGTACTTGCCGGTGAATTTCTTGGCGTAGGAGGCAGGATCCGGATGCGGCGCGCCATTGGCATCGCCTTCCATGGTGATCGTCGGCACGCCGATATCGGGCAGCTTCGCGAGCTTGCGCTCCAGCGCATCGTATTTCTTCTCACCCTTGGCGAGATCGAGCCGCCAGCGATAATTGTGAATGGTGATCGCGACATGATCCGGATTTTCGAAGGCTTTCGCCGTGCGATCGAAGGTGGCGTCGTCGAAGTGCCATTGCGGCGAGGCGAGCGTCCAGATGAGCTTGGCGAAATCATGCCTGTTGGCATCGTAGCCCGCACGTCCGCGTTCGGTGGCGAAATAGAACTGATACCACCAGGAGAGTTCGGCCTTCGGCGGCAGCGGCTTCTCGTTGATCGCCTGGCTGCCGATCAGGTAGCCGCTGACTGACACCATGGCCTTGCAGCGCTCCGGCCAGAGCGCCGCCATGATATTCGCCGTCCGCCCGCCCCAGTCATACCCGCCGATAACCGCGCGCTCGATCTTCAGCGCATTCATGAAGTCGATCATGTCGACGGCGATCGCCGCCTGCTGTCCGTTGCGCGGTGTCTTCGAAGACAGGAACCGCGTCGTCCCGTATCCCCGTAGATAGGGAATGAGCACGCGATAACCGGCATCGGCAAGAACTGGCGCGACATCGACAAAGCTATAGATGTCGTAGGGCCAGCCATGCAGCAGCAACACGGCGGGTCCATCGGCCGGGCCAAGCTCCGCGTAGCCGATATCGAGCACCCCGGTCTTGACCTGCTTCAGCGCCGGGAAGGACGTATGCGTGCCGGACTTGACCGACGCAAGCGCGCTACTTCCCGCTCCTGCCGTCTGCGCGCGGACAGTGCCAGCAATGCCGACAGCGGCGGCAGCGAAGGCCGCGGCGCCAAGGAAAAGACGGCGTTGGTGATTGGTATCATCGGACATGGGGGCCTCTCGATTGTCGGTTGCAGGAGAGCGCGAATGCTCAGCTTGAGAGCTAGCGCGAGCCCCAACGGACCGACAGGCAACCGAGGTATGAAATGGCCTATATGTTGGTATAGAGCGCGGACACGGCCATGCGCGGCAAGGATAGGCTCACCCCTTTTCCGCGCGCCTGGCGGCAAGATCGTCGAGCGCATCCGCATTGGCCCGCCCCCAGCCGTAGAGCAGTTCGATCGGCTCCACGAACCGCTTGCCAAGCGGCGTCAGCGTGTAATCCACGGCGGGCGGCACCGTTCCATAGACCCTACGCGTCACCAGCCCGTCCGCCTCCATGTCGCGCAGCGTCTGCGTCAACATCTTCTTCGATATGCCGGGAAGGCTTCGCTGCAGCACGCCGGTGCGCGCGCAGCCGTCGAGCCGCGTGTCCAGCACATGCAGGATCATGCTCGTCCACTTGCTGGAAAAGATCTCCAAAACGCGGCGCGGCGCGCAATCCTCGCGCCATTCGTGATCGGGTGAGCCGGCTCGCATGTGGTTACCTCAGGGTGTCTATGTCTCGAATGGGTGCCTTCTAGCGACAAACGATCGAAATGGCTACATGCGGAAAAACAGCCCGATAGACGTCCAGAAAAACATCAGGAGACAGGCATTTGAACAAGGCATTGATCGCAGGCGCAAGCGGCATCGTCGGCAGCGCAACGGCGGAACTTCTGAGCGGCAAGGGCTGGCAGGTCTTCGGCCTCGCCCGCAAGCCGCAACAGGCGCCCGGCGTCCAGCCGCTTGCCGCCGACCTGCTCGATCCCGCGTCGCTCAAATCGGCGCTTGCCGATGTCGCCCCCACGCACATCGTCATCTCCACCTGGCTGCGGCAGCCGACGGAAGCGGAGAACATCGGCGTGAACTCGACCATGGTCCGCAATCTGCTCGATGCTGTCAGGCCGTCGGGAACCGTGCGCCACGTCGCGCTCGTCACCGGCCTCAAGCACTATCTCGGCCCCTTCGAAGCCTATGGCAAGGGCAGCCTGCCGCAGACGCCGTTCCGCGAAGAGCAGGGCCGTCTCGACATCGACAACTTCTATTACTCTCAGGAAGACGAGGTCTTCGCGGCGGCCGCCCGCGACGGCTTCACCTGGAGCGTCCACCGTCCGCACACCATCGTCGGCAAGGCGGTGGGTAACGCCATGAACATGGGCACCACGCTCGCCGTCTATGCCAGCATCTGCAAGGAAACCGGCCGCCCCTTCCGCTTCCCCGGCGTTGCAGCGCAGTGGGACAGCCTCACCGACATGACCGACGCACGCCTACTCGCCCGCCACATCGAATGGGCATCGACGACACCTGCCGCCGCCAACCACGGCTTCAACGTCGTCAACGGCGACGTCTTCCGCTGGAGCTGGATGTGGGGTCGGATCGCCGAGTGGTTCGGCATCGAACCCGCTGCCTTCGACGGCGTGGTCCGTCCGCTCGAACAACAGATGGCCGACGATGCCGACCTCTGGCGCGAGATCGCCAGGCGCCACGGCCTCGCCGAGCCTGATCTCAACCGCCTGTCCTCGCCCTGGCACACCGACGCCGACCTCGGCCGGCCGATCGAGGTGGTCACCGACATGTCGAAAAGCCGCCGCATGGGCTTCCTCGACTATCAGCCCACCGACGACGCGTTTTTCGACCTGTTCAAGCAACTGCGGGCGGACCGGTTGATTCCGTAAGCCCCGCCTTCGCCAAACGCGGATCATTGACGGATTGTAGTTTTAAAACTACACTGCCTTATGTTCGAGCTGCGGCAGTCCGAGACCTTTCGAAAATGGCGGGCGCGCTTGAAAGACGAGCGCGCCAGGGCGTTGATCGCTTCACGGCTGGATAGGCTGGCTTTTGGACATGCCGG
>Ga0308158_10002816_pt1 | contig 15944 bp, 16 predicted proteins | sample PhyBR2_FD_201038 | JGI IMG/M metagenome (GOLD analysis project Ga0308158, IMG submission 201038) | Phyllosphere microbial communities from UC Gill Tract Community Farm, Albany, California, United States - DLSLB.R2 | ecosystem: Host-associated > Plants > Phyllosphere > Unclassified | place: USA... | reverse complement strand
AAGGCCAATTTTGCCCAGATGCAGGACCGGATTTCCGCTCTCGCAGTTACGGGCGACATGCGCGTCGTGCCTGTGCTGAACGCGCTCGGCGATGGCAATCTTTATGCGCGCAAATCCGACGGCAAGGTTTTCATCACCAAAGCCTCGGCTGCGAGCTTGCAACTCACGGACCCTGTTAGCGGTGAGGCGGCAGGTGAAGCGCCCAAAGGCGCAATGGAAAAGGTCAAGGTGAACAACACAGTTCGCCGCGCGGTTCGAACGGCTCTTGGCGGGCTGACGCTGATGAGTCCAAACCGGGCGGAGCGCCTTAAGGCTGCTGAAATTGTCGCTGCAAGCCCTGATGCGGACGCGCTGGACGCGATTGACGCAGCACTTGGTAAGGAACAGGATGGCGCAATTCGCGTCCTGCTGGAGAAGGCGCAGGCTGCGGCACTTCTGGCATCCGGCCGCCCGCTTAGTGACAAGCTCAAATCGGCGCAGTTCCTGAAGGATAATGGCGACCGTTCCACTCTGTCTGTCCTGAATGCAGCTCGTGCCAATGCACAGCCTGAACTTGCCGAGGCGCTCGATGGCGCTATCGCCCATATCGAGCAAAGGCAGGCTTTCTGGAACGCTGGACAGAATGTCTGGTATGGCCTTTCGCTCGGTTCCGTCCTGCTGCTCGCGGCGATCGGCCTTGCCATAACCTTCGGCGTCATGGGCATTATCAACATGGCGCATGGCGAAATGGTCATGCTGGGCGCCTATGTCACTTTCATGGTGCAGGAGGTGATCCGCACCAATTATCCGGGGCTGTTCGACTGGTCTCTTGCCATCGCCCTGCCTCTGGCCTTCCTCTTTACGGCGCTGGTCGGTCTGGTGATCGAACGCGGCGTCATCCGGTTTCTCTATGGTCGCCCGCTTGAAACACTGCTGGCGACCTGGGGCATTTCACTGATCTTGCAACAGGCGGTGCGAACCGTGTTCGGGCCGACAAACCGCGAGGTTGGCAATCCAACATGGATGTCGGGCGCTTTCGACCTGGGTGGCATGACCATCACCTGGAACCGCCTGTGGATCGTCGTGTTCTCGCTTGCTGTGTTCTTCACGCTTCTTGCGGTACTGAAACGGTCCAATTTCGGTCTGCAAATGCGTGCTGTCACCCAGAACCGTCGCATGGCTTCGTCCATGGGCATTCGCACACCCTATGTCGATGCGTTCACTTTCGCGCTTGGTTCCGGTATCGCTGGTATGGCGGGTGTCGCACTATCGCAGATCGACAATGTGTCGCCCAATCTTGGGCAGGGCTATATCATCGACAGTTTCATGGTGGTGGTGTTTGGCGGTGTCGGCAATTTGTGGGGCACGCTGGTCGGCGCCTTCTCGCTCGGCATCCTGAACAAGTTTCTTGAACCCCATGCCGGTGCTGTCCTCGGCAAGATACTGGTGCTTATGCTCATCATTCTCTTTATTCAAAAGCGTCCGCGCGGCTTGTTCGCTCTCAAGGGCAGGGCGGTGGAAGTATGATCACGGCATTTCTGTTCCGAACGCTCGACCGTGGTGTCTTTATCGCCGCTGCAATCCTGATTGCTGCTGCCGTGGCCGTTCCAGCACTCAACTTGCTGACGGCAGCGGATCACCCATTGCATATGCCGACCTATATGGTGTCGCTGCTCGGCAAATATCTGACCTATGCCATGCTGGCGCTGGCGCTCGATCTGGTCTGGGGCTTCTGTGGTATTCTCTCGCTGGGACACGCAGCATTTTTCGCGCTTGGCGGTTATGCCATGGGCATGTATCTGGTGCGCCAGATCGGCGCGCGCGGCGTTTATGGTAATCCCGATCTGCCTGACTTCATGGTTTTCCTGAACTGGAAGGAATTGCCATGGTATTGGTTCGGCTTTGATCATTTCTGGTTTGCATTCCTGATGGTGCTTCTGGTGCCAGGCGCTCTGGCTTTCATCTTCGGCTGGTTCGCTTTCCGCTCCCGCGTGACCGGCGTCTATCTGTCGATCATCACGCAGGCGATGACCTATGCGCTGATGTTGGCCTTCTTCCGCAACGAAATGGGGTTCGGCGGCAATAACGGTCTGACTGATTTCAAGGATATTCTGGGCTTCAACATTCAGGCGGACGGCACGCGCGCCGCGCTTTTCGCTGCTTCAGCAGTCGTGCTGGCTGTTGCGCTGATTTTCAGTTCGGCGGTGGTCAGATCGAAATTTGGCAAGGTGCTGGTCAGCGTGCGCGATGCGGAAAGCCGCACGCGATTTCTTGGCTACAGGCCGGAAAACTACAAGCTCTTCATCTTCACGGTTTCCGCGATGATGGCGGCTGTCGCGGGCGCGCTTTATGTGCCGCAGGTCGGCATCATCAATCCGGGAGAATTCGCTCCGGCCAATTCTATCGAAGTCGTCATCTGGACTGCCGTGGGTGGTCGGGCGACGCTTATAGGGCCGGTTATTGGTGCCGTATTGGTCAATTTCGGCAAAAGCGTATTCACGACCGCTTTTCCGGAAATGTGGCTGTTCGTATTGGGCGCACTGTTCGTCGCCGTTACGCTTTTCCTGCCAAAAGGCATTGTCGGTACGTTCCGCGCATTCATGGCGTCACGTAAACCCGCAGCGGCGGCATCGGGAGACGAGACCAAACTGCAAGCAACGGCTGCGGAGTGAGGGGCATCATGAGCGAGACCACCAACAGTCTGCTTTATCTTAATGGCGTGTCGGTTTCCTTTGATGGGTTCAAAGCACTGAACTCACTGTCCTTCGTCATTGAGCCGGGCGAGTTGCGGGCCATTATCGGCCCGAACGGGGCCGGCAAGACCACGATGATGGATATCATCACCGGCAAGACGAAGCCGGATGAAGGCGAAGTATTCTTTGAAGGCGATATCGATCTCACGAGGAAGGACGAGGCCGACATTGCCCAGATTGGCATTGGCCGCAAATTCCAGAAGCCGACGGTATTCGAGAGCCACACGGTTTGGGACAATATCGAGCTTGCGCTGGATCGCAAACGGGGAGTTTTTGCAACACTTCTCTATCGCCAGGATAAGGTGGACCGCGAGCGGATCGAGGAAATATTGAAGACGGTGCGCCTTTGGGCGAGCCGCGATGAATTGGCCGCCAATCTCTCACATGGCCAGAAACAGTGGCTGGAAATTGGCATGCTTTTGGCGCAGGAGCCCAAGCTTTTGCTGGTTGACGAGCCGGTGGCAGGCATGACGGACGCCGAGACCGCTGAAACGGCCATCCTGCTCAAGGAGATCGCCAAGACACGTTCGGTTGTGGTGGTGGAGCACGACATGGACTTCATCCGCGATTTGGGTGTGAAGGTGACCTGTCTTGCCGAAGGCAGTGTACTTGCGGAAGGGCCTATTGATTTCGTCAGCTCCGATCCGAAAGTGATCGAGAACTATCTTGGACGCTAAGGGGAGCTTCTTATGTTGAGTGTTGAAAATGTGAGCCTTCACTATGGTGCCGCACAGGCCTTGCGCGGCGTGTCGCTGAAGGCTGAGGCCGGGCGCATCACCTGTGTTCTGGGTCGAAACGGTGTCGGTAAGACTAGCCTGTTGCGCGCCGTAACCGGCCAGCAAGCACTGAGCGGCGGCAATGTTGTTTTTGGCGATGAGGATATGAAAAGCCTGCCACCCTATGTACGCGCCAGTCGGGGTATGGGCTATGTTCCGCAAGGGCGCGAAATATTCCCGCTTTTGACCGTGAAGGAGAATCTGGAAAGCGGCTATGCTTCGCTGAAACGTTCGCAACGGTTCATTCCCAACGAGATATTCAGTCTGTTTCCAGTGTTGAAGGATATGCTGCCGCGCCGTGGCGGCGATCTTTCCGGCGGGCAGCAGCAACAGCTTGCCATCGGTCGGGCCATGGTGTTGAGACCGCGTATTCTGGTATTGGACGAACCGACAGAGGGCATCCAGCCGTCGATCATCAAGGATATTGGCCGTGCAATCCGCTATTTGCGGGATTCAGCCGGGATGGCCATTCTGCTGGTCGAACAATATCTCGATTTCTGTCGCGAACTCGCTGATCATGTCTACATCATGGATCGGGGCGAAATCGTTCTGGATGGTCCGGCCGAGGTGCTTGAAACGCCAAAAGCAAGAAGCCATTTGACGGTTTAAGATCACTGCAGTCCTTGCCCATCCCTTCAGAGAGTATAAATCAGCGCTGCCCGTCGTCGCCTCTTGTGCTCCTTTTGTTGGGATCTGTTGCAAAAATTTCGGTGTGGGGTGCGGACGAAAACTTGGACTATCAGGGAGAGGTAGGTCATGTGTTTCTACGAAGACCGGATGCAAGCAATTGCGCTCTGCATCAAGCTCGGCAAGTGTGCGAAGGCAACTATTCGCCAGCTGGGCTATCCAAGCGAATTCGTTATCGGACACCAATATCGAGGGCCATTTGTCAACGGGTACGGGAGAGTCATTGAACGCTGAAGTTGGTAATCAGGAATCTGTGGTCGAAAATCTGGAAAGCAACGCTGAAATCTATGTTTCTAGGCCACGGAAGCGGATTTATGCGTCGATCATGGGGCTGGCCTCAGCTGGCTGAATTCCGGTTATACACAAATTGCGAAATGTTTATAACCATTGATCCAGAAATAAGTCCGTGATATGTGTTGTACACAAATTGCGAAAAAGGTACAACGCCGATGAAAGAGATTGACATGACGTTCAGGACCATGTTCTCGGAGCTGGAACAGCGGTCACTGGACGCGTCGTTTGCGATTGAGTTCTCAACGGATGGCAACTTCGTAAAACAAACATCCAAGGACAAGGAATTCTGGTATTTCCAGACGCGAGCGGATGGTGTTGCCCATCGCAAATATGTCGGCCCGATCTCGGATGAGGCGATCACCAAACGCGTTCAAGCGTTCAACGAAATCAAGAACGACTTGAAGACACGTCGACAGATTGTTTCGACCCTGACCAGAAACGCGGGATTGCCGAAGCCAGAAAATTTCACTGGTGACGTGGTCGAGATTCTCGGCAACGCAGGCTTCTTTCGGTTGCATGGTGTTCTGGTTGGGACGGTTGCGTTCCAATGTTATCCAGGCCTTCTGGGGATCAAGCTGCCTATCATTGCCATGCAGACTGGCGATGCCGATTTCGCCCAGTTCCATTCTGTGTCCGTTGCTGTTGGCGACAGCCTGCCGCCAATGCTCAATTTGTTGAAGCAGCTCGATGACACCTTCCGGGAAATTCCTCACCAAAACGACGGCCGATACACTACGCAATATGAAAATGCGAAGCGGTATAAGGTGGAGTTCCTGACACCGAACAGAGGTAGTGACGATCTGTCAGGCCATGCCTCTCCCATGCCTGCCCTGGGCGGAGCCAGTGCTCAACCGTTGCGGTTTCTGGATTTCCTGATTCATGAACCGATCAGGACGGTAATGCTCCACAAAAGCGGTGTACCTGTCACGATTCCGGCTCCGGAACGCTTTGCAGTGCATAAGCTGATAGTCAGCATCCGTAGGCGAACAGATGCAGCAGGCTACTCCAAGCGGGACAAAGATCTCATGCAGTCGAAAGCCTTGATTGAAGCCCTCATTCAGACCCGCAGAGAAGGCGACTTGGCGACGGCGTTTTCCGAAGCCTGGAACCGAGGCCCGTCATGGCAGGAAGCGCTAAAATTGGCATTTGGAACGTTTTCGAAAGACGAGTTTGGAAACGTTGTCGAGGCACTGCATCACGGGTTTGAGCAGATTGGTGAACGAGCAGCCGATTACGGTTTCGATGATTTTCCAAGTAAACCGTAAATCTAGGAAAGGAGATGCGTAATCTGTCGGCGAAACGGTTTGTTTATGACATGCAAATGGGCTTCGTAATCTCGTATTCAGGTGCAGAGGTTCTACATTCGTATCAGTTGATTACTACTCAGAGCTTGCCGAACGTGGACTTTCAATCAGCATGCAAAAGTTACCAGGTTCGGGGCGGAAACAGCGTTTAAAACTTTCCAGCTGGTTGTGATCAAATCCGGATAATTATCCGGAGAACCTGTGGTGATAACAATGGAATTGATAGCCGAGATACGTCGCCGACATTTTGTCGGTGGCGAGAGTATAAGTGCGCTTTCGCGTTCAGTTGGCCTTTCGGGGCTAACGGAGCGCAAACATTTGTTGACGACGACACCGCCTGTTTATTCACGTGCTGTTAAGTCCGGTCGACGCCTTGGTTGTTTTGAAGATCGATTGCTGGGTTGGCTTGAGAGCGAGAAGCGTAAACCTACTCGCGAACGGCCACAGCGCAGCGTCTTTACGAGGGACTGCGAGAAGAAGGATATGAAGGCACTTATGACAGCGTCCAGCGTTATGTCCGACGCTGGAAACGTAACAATCTCTCCGGTGCGACGGCACGGACGACGAGCTGAAAGCGATGCTTGACGCACAAATTCTTGAACTTGAAAACCGGATAGAGCGCGTTATCACCCAGGAAAAAACTCTCGCCGACAAGGCAATGCGTTTACGTTCCATTCCCGGTATCGGACCGGTCTCTGCAGCTATGCTGATTGCGGAAATGCCGGAACTGGGCAAAATGACATCCGGTGAAGCCGCCGCGATGGCAGGTCTTGCTCCTGTCTCCTATGACAGCGGAACAATGCGGGGTAAGCGTATGATCGCGGGTGGACGGCGAGCGTTGCGTCATGTCTTGTATCAGGCCGCACTCGCCGCTGCGTATCACAACCCTGTTTTGAAATCAGTTGCCCAACGACTGAACGAGCGTGGCAAACCCCACAAGCTCGTCATTGTCGCCGTCGCAAGAAGGCTCATGACAATCGCAAACACGATCCTCAAAAACGGCGCCTTATGGAGCCATCAAAGCCCAACTTAGACACAGTTGCTAGGCCATTGCGCGTACTGGACGTGCGAGATCGGTAAGTTTGACCATGAAGTTGGCATGCTACCGCTGATGCGGCTGATCCGATAAAGACAGGTAGCTGGTTGACAGGAATCGATTAGCGCTATCTAATTCATCACGCTCAGCGTGGTGGTATGGATATGAGGTGTAGACCATTTCCATGCCGTTTTGTTTGCCCGGCAATAACATAATGAGGGCCGAATAGAATGAACCCATTCCACACAACGGGCATCCCTTCTATCCTTCAGTCCGTCCCTGAATATCTTCGTCCTATGATTGCGCTTGCAACTGACGAAGAGCTTGCGCACGCGAAACGTATTCGCGAGGATTTTTTTACTGAAGGTGGCCCTGGTGCTTATATGAACGATATCATTCGGGCGTTTAGGGCCGCACGGGGGTGTCATACTTACATCGAGGTGGGATCTCGAGACAAAGGCAATATTGCGTGGGTCTCGACACTTGCAGATGATAATGCTCATCTCATTGACATTGATATCGAGCCAAATCCCCAAGCCGAGGAAAAGCTGCTCACTTATATTAAGGGAACACAGAAATTTACATCCATCGTAGGTGATAGTGTGGGAGAGAGTACTATCTCTGGTCTCCATGACGTACTTGATGGCAAGTTAGCGGACGTTATATTCCTCGATTCTAGTCATATGTATTCGCACATGATGCGAGAACTAGATCTATATTTGCCTTTTTTGAAGCCGGGAGGCTTCATGCTAATCCATGATATTCTTTGGGAAGGCAATGAATGGGGTAAAGGCAAAGCGCAGGCAGCGCTTATGATAGATAGGATTTTACCTGTTTATTCCGTTGTTATGGATTTACCCGTACATCGATTCATGCTTTGGGAAACAAAGCAAATGGACCTTTGGGGTGGTGTCGGCGTCATTGTCAAACCCACTCCGATTGTTTGAAATGAAATACAGGAACATCTGATGCGAATTCTTTTTGTTAGCCCGGAAACCCATTTTAATGGGGGCGGCGGGATAGCGACATACAGTAAGTTCTCTGATCAGGCCCTCTCTTCGTCGGGCCACGAAGTATTTTCTTTTAGTTGGTCCTTTGAGGAAGGCGGCCCGACAAGGTTGGCCTCGGATGGACAATTCTTTGAACTAAAAATCAATGAGGACGAAATATGGAAGATGTTCCCACAAGGCCCTTTTAATCAGGCTCTAAGCTATTACCTGTTACCGTATATTCTAGAAGTAATAGACACGATAAATCCGGATATCATTGAATCAACTGATTACCTGGGGCCATTATTTGCATACCAAAACTGCCGACGGAACGGGTCATTGAAGCCTACTCAGGTTAAACCTGTTGTTGTCTACAATCACGGGTTTCAAAGGGAAATTTACAGAGCTAATGCATCGATTCCGACCGCATGGGAGCGTGTAGACACTTCACTTGAGCGCACAACGTTGCGATGGGCAGACATGGTTTTTGCACCTTCAAACCACGCAAAGTCCACCATTGTCAGGCAGTGTGGGAACCTTTCAAACATAGTAGTCGTTCCAGAACCCTACTATTGGGGGTCGCCAGATAGAAAAGTTACGAAGCCAGACGATAGATTAGCCTTTTTAGGACGCCTGAGTATCTCAAAAGGGCTTGACCATATCGTTCACTTTCTAAATGTGCTTAATTCTTTCGCTCCGGTCAGCGGGATAACTCTCGTTGGAAAGAAAGATTATATACCGTTCAAAATCAATGACGCGGAAGAATATGTGCTCAAGAAAATCGCGTCCAATCTGCGAGACAAAATAAAATTTACAGGGCGGCTAGATACTGAACAAATATACTCTATCTTAAGGGACCCAGAAGAAAAGGGATATTCTCTTAATTTTTCTCCACCAGAAACATTTAATTTTGCATTCCTTGAAATGCTGGATTTTGGATGGACACCGTTCGGGCTAGCTGGCACAGCTGTGGCCGAATTTTATCCAGATCATCTGCAGAGATATCTCGTACCGAAAGACTTCGATCTCAGTGAGTTGCCCAATATTTACAAATACCTATCTCTTGGAAACAACTTCTGGACCGAGGTCCGCGACCATTCGAAAAGAGTTACCGATCCGGCAACTTTTGCCCTGAACTATGACCGGGCAGTTTCCCAGCTGATCAAGCCGAAACAAATGGTATCCGCAACAGTGAAGCAGCCTGCACGTGCTCACGATGTGACGTTTTTAATGGCAACATTCAATCCAAACGCTCGTATTCATGAGACATTAGAAAGCATAAACAGGCAGACGGTAAAAGGCGCCAAAGTCCTTATATGCAGCGATGGATCGAATGATCAGGAATCTCTAAATAGGCTCGACACAATAGCCTCCGATCAAGTTAAAGTCATTAAGTCGCTCGGCAATGAAGGGCTTTGCGCCACCAGACGCAAGCTGATCAGTGCATGTCAATCTCCTTTGTCGATATTTATAGATGATGATGACACCATTGATTCCGCGTACTTGGAAAGAACACTGAGTGTTTACAATTGTAATAATTTTTCTGCGAATGCTGTACTAACTTGGCGGAAGAATTTCGGCACTAACAATCATCTTGTCATTAATCACAATGTTGACGATTATGAATTTTTTCTGTGGAATGATTTGCGCATGACATCGTTGATTGAAACGGCGGCCCTTAGGTCTGTCAATTTTCGCCCATCGATGCGCCACGGTGAGGCCGATGATTGGGATTTCTGGCTTCGATTTAATGAGCTCGGCTATAAAGCGGCCATGTTGCCGCAGGCACTTTTCCATTACCGAGTCACGCCCGGCAGTATGTCGTGGCCCTGGTCAAGCGGACAAGCAGCGCTGACAGCCGAGCTACTATCCAAGAGAATTTTGTCAGCTTCAAAACAAAACCGCGTACCAGATGACCTGATGTTAGAAATTATGACGTCACGGGAGACCTTTAGAATGCAGGCCGAGGGAAGCGGCGAAACAGTTGCTGTGCAATCGTTAAGCCAACAGGATCAGATTGCCATTCTTCGAGGGAAGTTCATCCGTGCGGCCAGAGAAAGACATCCAATCGCCGGAAGGATTATTAGTATGATGCATCGTGCCACGTCTTGGTTGGCCAGAAAGTCGATTGGTGGTTCACTATGATAAACGATGCGTTGACTGTTAGACTAAACCAACTACGGAATAAGCACGTCTTTTATTTCCCTAACACAGGAAACGGCGGCGATGGCTTCATTGCGTACGCTACAATGTGGCTACTGCGCGCCTTAGATATAGATTTCACATGCTTAGGACCAAAAGAAGTAGCTCCTAAGGGGAGCACACTACTATTTGGCGGCGGCGGGAATCTCATCGAAGGAAAATACAAAACCCTTTATGATACGATTCTGGCGAACATCGACGGGAGTAATGGGATCATTCTACCTCACACAATAAAAGGTTACTCTGATCTCTTTGAGAAAGATAATTTGGAAATATTTCTTCGTGATCCAATCTCGTACAAAGCTGCATCGAAAAACTGTGGTGTTTCGCTTGCTCACGATATGACATTTTATCTACCAAAAGATTATTTCCAATCCTTCTGGCAGCGAGGAACTGGTGTATTCTATTGCTTTCGACAAGACGAAGAGCATGATACGAATACTTGGGTCGACGGGAACCAGGATATTTCGCTCTCTTGGAATGGCTCTTGGTGGACAAATGAACGATTGAGCAAAGCTAGTACGGAAGCCATGGCCGCATCACTATCGCCCTATGCTGTCGTTGCTACGGACCGCTTACATGTTGCAATTTTGGCATCGTTTCTCGGGAAACATGTCTATATGACTGCGAATAATTACTATAAGAACGAAGCGGTTTATAAGCACTCTTTGGTGAAATACTTTCCGAGTGTATTATTCCATGCGACCAGACAAGAAATTTTGAATGCTATTTCAACCGAGCATTGGGCTCGCTAGCCCCAGCCAGAGGTCGTCATCTATTCGATGATCTAAAGTCAAGCGCCTCAATATTTCATAATTTCGGTATTCTAAAAGTAACGCCTCGATTGTTTTGTGTCTATTGAGTGTCCGATGAGGTGGTTTTTCTGATATACTTTATCTATAGGATCTTTAATCCATGATCATTATAGAATAATATTGCAGACCGGATGAAAGTGCGAATGTGCCAAAATCCTTTCTTTGAGGTATTGCCACCGGAGTGGATTAGTCGCACCGTTGGAACATAAGCGATATCAGAAAAGCTATGGACTCTCAGAGATAGATCAAAATCTTCAAAATAGAGAAAATATGAATCCGAGAACCCTTCGGTCTCTATTATTGTTTGGCTTCTAAAAAACATGAGGCACCCACTAACTATCGGGGGGTTCCAATAAACATTGTTTTGCGTTTCTGCCTGCATTTCATAACGTTGCAAACGCTTTTTGAAGAATGTGCGGATTATTTTGGGAGCAAATCCTCTTAAGAAAAGATCGAATACCGACGGGTATCTTTTACATAGATATTGGCGCACTCCATCTGGCCACTCAGCATACGGGCTAATTAATCCACACTCTTGGTTAGCATTCATAAATGCAATAGCATTTGCGAGCGCCTCTGGATGTAACTGAATGTCTGGATTAAGAATTAGATGAAATTTTCCCAACGTATCTAATGCAAGATTATGTGCCCGACCGAATCCAATATTTCCGTGCCCATGGAGCAAACGAATAGGCAGATGTCGATAGTTTTCCGCCAGAAATTTTGAAACAGAATTACTAGCAGAATTATCAATGATTGTTAACAAAAAGGAGCATTTCTCAATTTTCTTGAGAGCTATTGTCAAACTGTCGAGAGTTTGGCGCAATTCGACAAAGTCGGGATCAAACGTCACGACAGAAATTGTTAACAACAGCCGATCATTGATCGAGACGCATTGATTCATTTATTTTTCTACCTTGTCGATGGTTTACATAGGCGTTTCTGTTTGCAAATCGACGAACGCCATTGTGAGGTTTACATACCGTTTTTCTTTGTGAGCATCTGTTTTTTTTAAGCGCATCGCCAAATCGAAGCCATGATGTTAATGCAGATGTATTCGTCTGAAAAGTGAAAGAAGTAAGATGCAGGGAAGCGAAATCGTATGAAAGGCATTATACTTGCGGGTGGTAGCGGCACTAGACTCTATCCTCTGACCATTGCTGTTTCTAAACAGATGCTCCCAATTTACGATAAGCCGATGATTTATTATCCGCTTAGCGTGCTTATGCTTGCGGGTATTCAAGATATTCTGATTATTTCGACTCCGCACGATTTGCCCCTCTTTCAGAAATTGCTCGGTGATGGCCACGAGTTCGGATTGAATTTTTCATATGCTGAACAAGCGCATCCGAACGGTCTCGCGGAGGCTTTTATCATCGGTAGAGAGTTCATTGGCAACGACAGCGTGGCCATGATCCTTGGCGACAACATCTATTTTGGCGATGGTCTGTCGAACTTGTCACAACTCTCTTCCCAGCCAATGAAAGGCGGAACTGTTTTTGCTTATCGTGTGGATGATCCGCAGCGTTACGGCGTGGTTGAGTTCGACAGTAAGTCAGGCAAAGCTGTTTCTATTGACGAAAAACCCGAAAGACCAAAGTCCCATTGGGCTGTTACGGGGCTTTATTTCTATGACAATCAGGTGGTCGATATCGCACGTTCGATCAAACCGTCTGCACGTGGCGAGCTTGAGATTACCACGGTTAATAACGTGTATCTCGACCGTGGGGAATTGAATGTTCAACGTTTTGGGCGGGGATATGCGTGGCTCGACACGGGAACGCATGATAGCCTCCACGAAGCGTCGTCGTTTGTTCGGACCATTGAAAAGCGTCAGGGTATTAAGATCGCTTGCCCAGAAGAAATCGGCTTGGATAAAGGTTGGCTAAGCAGTGAAGCAGTGCTCGAACGGGCAGCCAACCTTGGTAAAACTGAGTATGCTGCATATCTTCGTCGCCGTGTTGCTGAGTTAGGAAAAGATTGATGCAAGTTCGTCCTTAGGTTTAGACAGCGTTTTAGAAGTCAGCCGCGTAAATTTGGTGATGATCGGTTTTTTTTTCGAAGCTTATAATGCCAAATCATGCGCTGAAGCCGGGGTAATCCCCCCGTTTTTAACGGGGCTCTGCAGTAGAATTTACGCAGCCATTTTTAGTTTCTGTGCGGGTGTGATGCCGCCGATGCCCATATTGGGCCGTTCGTTGTTATACGTCCAGAGCCACTGTGTAGCGAATTCCTGAGCCTCTTCAATGCTTTCAATGATGTGGTGGTTTAGCCATTCGTGCCGAACAGTTCGGTTATAGCGTTCGACATATGCGTTTTGTTGCGGTGACCTGATGTGGTGGACGGCCTCCGCTCCCGGCATCGTAATGTGCCAAAGTGTGGCTGTCGAAAGTCACATAAGGGAGAGCCGTCCATGGAGAAGATTACCACAATTGGTCTCGATATCGCCAAGCATGTATTTCAAGTTCACGGAGTCAATGGCGCTGGCGCGATCATGTGCCGCCGCAAGTTGCGCCGCGACGATGTCGTTGGATTCTTCAAGGCATTGCCGCCATGTCTGATCGGAATCGAGGCATGCGCGACTGGACACCACTGGGCCCGGGTTCTTATGGCGCAGGGTCACGAGGTTCGGCTGATGCCGGCGTCTTACGTCAAGCCATACGTGAAGCGGCAGAAGAATGACGCGACCGACGCCGAGGCGATTTGCGAGGCGGTGACGCGGCCGACAATGCGCTTCGTTCCGGTGAAGAGCGAGGAACAACAGAGCGTGCTGATGCTGCATCGGGTCCGCGAGCTCTTGATCCGGCAGCGGACAATGCTGGTAAACGCCTTGCGCGGCCACTTGGCGGAGTTCGGCATCGTAACCCGACAGGGCATTGCCGGCGTCGGAATGCTGATCGCGTTGGTCGACGACGATGATCACGATCTCATCCCGCAGCTTGCGCGGTCCGCGCTTCTTCCGCTGATCGGGCAGTTGCGGGAGGTGCACGAGAAGGTCAGCGATATGGATCGCCAAATTCATGCATGGCATCGCTCGAACGAACTGAGCCGTCAGCTTGAGACGATCCCCGGAATTGGCCCGATCACTGCCAGTGCACTCGCCGCGACGGTGACAGACGCGTCGCTCTTCAAATCCGGCCGACAATTGGCGGCATGGATAGGCCTCGTACCGCGGCAGAACTCATCGGGTGGCAAAGACCGTCTCGGAAGGATCAGCAAACAAGGCGATCCCTATCTCCGCCGACTTCTCGTCGTCGGGGCGCATGCGGTACTTCGTTTCAGCGGCAAGGCTAAAACTGCACCGACGCGTTGGGCCGCCGAGCTTCTGGTGAAGAAGCCGTACAATGTCGTCGCTGTTGCTTTGGCGAACAAAATGGCGCGGATCGTCTGGGCATTGATGACGACGGGCAAACGCTTTGAAGCTAACTTCGCCCTTTGAAAGATTACAGAGGATCAGAATTGGTGAGGTGCTGATGGTGTGATGGCGAACGGTCGAGCCGGGATCGGACAAACCCGATCAGTGGGTGCCGCTTGAAAGCGCGTTGACCTGTCTGGGATCTGATCAGCGGACTACATCAGGGCCAGCGGCATGAACGCGCCGCAATCAAAGGCCGTATACATGCCTGCACCCGACCAATCTGCCGGAAACACTAAACTGCCCCTTGCCATGCGGAGGCCGTCCATACATGCCACTGAACTTTCATCCAACGGCGATTAGAGCCTCGGCGGTTTTGACTACGCCAATTGGCGTGTTGGTAGCAACCGGCGGAAACGCCAAGCTTTCAAATTTCGCAGCGTTGGAGCCGGTTGCGGCGATGGATCCAGCATAGACCGCCGGGGTTTGGTATCCCAGCGACGAGTGTGGCCGGAAATTGTTGTAATCGTCGGCCCATTGGGCGATGGCGCTGCGGGCGTGATCGAGGCCAAAGAACAGGCTTTCGTTGAGCAATTCGTCGCGCATCCGACCGTTGAAGGATTCAACATAGCCGTTCTGCATAGGCTTTCCTGGCGCGATATAGTGCCACTCAACCTTGTGATCCTTCGACCAGGCCAGGATGGCATTCGAGGTGAGTTCCGTGCCGTTATCGGAGACAATCATTCCGGGCTTGCCGCGTCGTTCGATCAGTGTCGTCAGTTCCCGTGCGACACGGCGTCCGGAGATTGAGGTGTCCGGGATTGCTGCCAGGCATTCCCGCGTTACATCATCAACGATATTGAGGATCCGGAACCGTCTCCCGCATGCAAACTGGTCGTGCACGAAATCGAGAGACCAACGGGCATTTGCTTTCGCCTCGACCAGGATCGGCGAACGCGTGCCGACGGCCCTTCGTCGAGCCTTCCGCTTGCGAACCGAAAGCCCTTCCTCGCGATACAGCCGATAGATGCGGTTGACGCCGGATGGCTCTCCGTCCCGCCTGAGCAGGACGAACAGCCGTCGGTAGCCGAAGCGCCGTCGCTCGTTGGCGAGATCGCGCAACTTTGCTCGCAATTCGACCTCCGGCGGTCGGCAGGACCGATAGCGGATCATCTTGCGATCAGCCGACACAATCTGGCAGGCCCGCCGCTCCGAAAGACCCATTATGTCCTTCAGATGTGCAACGGCGTCACGCTTGGCGGCAGGCCCTACCATAATGGGATGGTCCGCCTCGTCCTCCTGCAGCATAATGAGGCGGTCAAACCGAAGGAGGTTGCTATGCCACAACGCAATGTGCCGCGCCCTGCGGCTGTCTACGGAATTGATATCGGTAAGAACATCTTCCACGTCGTTGGCCTCGGAAGCGACGGCGTGCCAGTTCAGAAGGTTCGTTTCCGACGCGACACGCTGCTGCAATTCTTCGAGCGAGCAGCACCGGCAATTGTGGGGATGGAATCCTGCGCTGGCTCTCAATGGATTGCAAGGAAGATACAGGCGCTGGGACATAAGGTGCGCTTGATCCCGGCGCAGTTTGTCAAGCCCTACGTAAAATCGAACAAAACCGACATCATCGATGCTGAGGCGATCGCAGAAGCAGCTACGCGACCAACAATGCGGTTTGCTGCACTCAAGAGCGAAGAACAAGCCGATCTTCAGGCTTTGCACAGGGTGCGAGACCAGATGATCGGAACGAG
>Ga0308158_10002815_pt1 | contig 15944 bp, 21 predicted proteins | sample PhyBR2_FD_201038 | JGI IMG/M metagenome (GOLD analysis project Ga0308158, IMG submission 201038) | Phyllosphere microbial communities from UC Gill Tract Community Farm, Albany, California, United States - DLSLB.R2 | ecosystem: Host-associated > Plants > Phyllosphere > Unclassified | place: USA... | reverse complement strand
CCGATTAACACCGGTGGGCAGCAGAAAAGGCGCCTTCCGGGTGCCTTTTTTGTACCGGGGTATAGCGCAGTCCGGTAGCGCGCCTGCTTTGGGAGCAGGATGTCAGGAGTTCGAATCCCCTTACCCCGACCATATTCGAAGAAAGGCGCCTATCATAGGCGCCTTTTTTTTTGCCCCCAATTCAATACACCCCCTCCTGTAGCAGCGGCGCAAGCCGCGTCCGGCATCACCGCGTCACGTCACACGTAACGCGGCTGATCCTCCATCAATGCAGCTTCAATCGCGGCTCGGTGCCACGGCCAATACGGCTGCCCAGCATCAACATACCGGTGCGGAACAGGCCATACAGCGCCGCCTGGTGCATCCGGTACAGCGACACGTAGAACATCCGCGCGAGCCAACCTTCCAGCATCACGCTGCCGGTCAGGTTGCCCATCAGATTACCCACCGCCGAAAAGTGCGAGAGCGAAATCAGCGAGCCGTAATCCTTGTAGGTGTACTCCGGCAGGGCCTTGCCCTCGATGCGCAGCTTCAGCGACTTGGCCAGCAACGAAGCCTGCTGGTGGGCTGCCTGAGCGCGCGGCGGCACGTTGCGATCGGTACCCGGCTGCGGGCACGCCGCGCAGTCACCGAACGCGAAAATATCGTCGTCGCGAGTAGTCTGCAGAGTCGGACGCACTACCAACTGGTTAATACGGTTGGTTTCCAGACCATCGATCTCCTGCAGGAAACCCGGCGCCCGAATGCCCGCCGCCCAGACCTTAAGGCTAGCTGGGATCACCTGGCCACTGCTAGTCAGCAGGCTTTCAGCGGTCACTTCGCTTACTGCGGCATTGGTCAGCACCGTCACCCCGAGTTTTTCCAGAGTCTGGTGCACCGGCTGGCCGATCCGCTCCGGCAGCGCCGGCAATACCCGCGGACCGGCTTCGATCAAGGTGATGCGCATGTTCTCGGGCGCAATGCGGCCCAGACCATAGGCCGCCAGTTCCTTGGCCGCATTGTGCAGCTCGGCCGCCAGCTCGACGCCGGTAGCACCGGCCCCAACGATGGCCACGCTGATCTGCGCGCGGCTTTCATCGTGGCCGGCGTGCGCACGCAGGTAGTGGTTGAGCAACTGCTGATGGAAGCGCTCGGCCTGCTTGCGTGTGTCCAGGAACAAGCAGTGCTCGGCTGCACCCTGGGTGCCGAAGTCATTGGTGGTGCTGCCTACGGCGATCACCAGCGTGTCGTAGCCAATGCTGCGCGCCGGTACCAGCTCAAGTCCTGTTTCCGGATCCAGGGTGGCGCTCAGCTGGATCTGCTTGGCCGCCCGGTCCAGGCCGCTCATGCGGCCAAGTTGGAACTCGAAATGATTCCACTTGGCCTGGGCCACATAGTTGAGTTCGTCTTCGGACGAGTTCAGCGAGCCGGCAGCCACTTCATGCAGTAGGGGTTTCCAGATATGGGTCAGGTTGGCGTCCACCAACGTGATGCTGGCCGTGCCGCGCTTGCCCAAGGTCTTGCCCAGGCTAGTGGCCAGTTCCAGGCCGCCGGCGCCGCCGCCGACGATAACGATGCGATGTGTCATGGAAAGCTCTCATAAGGTTAAGGAATTCGGTAGGTCTGCAAGGGGGGCGAGCGCAAGGCAGCTCATAGCTCCACACCTTGAGGCAGAGGGTTCGACAGGCCCGGTCACGGCGTCATCCAGGCAAGGAGCAGGCGCTCGACTCGCTGCTGAAGGGCGCACAGATGACCGCCGACCCATGGGGCGCGGTTCACGTGGCTGGGCATGGAACCTTGAAGAGGTAGACGTTTCAGACGCTGGCAAGGCTACAGGGTTCCTGACAGGCGGTGCGGACGATAGCGCTTTGTATCATTCGCGCCATGGATACGCCATGGCCGACAGATCGGCACGCTCACAAACTGATACCCACATCGAAAACGATGCTGCGGCCCAAGTTGTTGCGCAGAAAATCCGGCGAATCCGGATGCGCGAACAACACCCGCGCGAAAGTCGGGCCAACCAGCGACAGCGAGCGCCAGCCCTGACGGAGGAATTCGGTCGGTGGTGGAAAATGGCTGTTCAAGTCCAGGGTTTCGCGCTTGAGGCTGGCGAAGGCGATGATGTCCAGCTCGCCCAGGTCCAGGCCGCGCTCGCGATAGTTGTGGGCCTTCTTGCGCAGGGTCGGGGCGAGCCGTTGCAACAGCTCTGGCGCACGAATGCGCTTGGGCCGCGCCTCGCGGCGTACCAGTTGGCTGAGGGAGAAGGCGCTGCGGCGGCGTTGCAACTCTTCGCGCCATTCGTCGTTGAGGCGGCGACCTTCATCGAGCACGAAAAACACCTCGAAACTGGCTTCACGGAACAGCACGTCCGGCGGCTCCTGGCCAGCGGCGGTGAACTCGTCGTCGCGGTAGGTAATGTTCAGGCCCTGCAAAAGACGCTCGCACACCCAACGCTCGCGCTCCCATTTGCGCGCATTGGAAAGAAAGGCGTTGGCCTGCTCGGCCTGGCTGGTGAGCAAACGCAGGTAGTCGGAGTCATCCATGGCCCTAGCTTAGCCCGCCTGTGCGACGAAAAGAATAATGGCCAGCGCTTCAAAATCGCCCGGCAATGGGTAAGGATGGGATTTTTCCAGGAGCTGCACCATGCCCAGCATCAAGATCACCTCCGGCGGCTATGAATTCTTGGCCGAAACCCATCCTGACGCACCGCAGACGGTGGAAGCGTTTCTCAAGCTGTTGCCTTATCGACAGAAGATCATCCACGTGCGCTGGAGCGGCGAGGCATGCTGGGTGCCGTTGGGTGAGTTTCAGTTGCTGCGCGGCGATGCGCCGGTCGGGTTCGAAAACCACACCAGCCACCCATCGGTAGGGGACGTGCTGTTTTATCCGGGGCCGTACAGTGAGACGGAAATCCTGCTGGCCTATGGGTCGTGCTGCTTCGCCAGCAAGATGGGGCAGTTGGCGGGCAATCACTTCCTCACCGTCGTGCAGGGCAAGGAAAACCTACGCGCGCTGGGTGTGAAAACCCTGTGGGAAGGCGCGCAGGAAGTGTTGTTCGAATTGGCATGACCGTCCTGTAAATACCCTGTGGGAGCGGTCCGTGGCCGCGAACCAGGCACCGCGGTGTACCAGACAATCCGCGGAGCCCTCTTCGCGGCCGATGACCGCTCCCACGGGTACCCGATATCCACTGTGGGAGCGGTCCGTGGCCGCGACCAGGCACAGGTGCAAGCACTATTGCCTGGTGTCCGATTGCCTCAATGCCCGCGCGGTGGCAGGTCCTCACTGAACAACTCATCCTCGGCATCCGGACTCACCGGAATCTTGTGCTCCTCGGCAGCCCAGGCCCCCAAATCAATCAGCTTGCAACGGTCAGAACAAAACGGCCTGTTCACATTCGCTGCCGTCCATTCCACCGGCGCCCCGCAAGTCGGGCAATCAACGGTCAAGGGTTGGCTCATTCTCGGCCTCCACGCAAAGTCAGATAAAAAGTATGCAGCCGCTCGACTTCCGAGTGCAGCCAGGTCAGGTCGCGGTCGTTGACCAGCACATCGTCCGCCAGCGCCAGCCGCTGCTCGCGGCTCGCCTGGGCTTTCAGAATCGCCTGGACCTGCTCGGGCGTGGTGTGATCGCGCAGCAAGGTCCGCGCGACCCGCACCGCTTCCGGCGCGTCCACCACCAGCAAGCGCTGGGTGATGCGGTATTGCCCGGACTCGACCATCAGCGGCGACACGAACACCGCATAGGGCGAAGTCGCCGATGCCAGCGACCGGGCGATTTCCTCGGCGATCAGCGGATGCAGCAACGCTTCGACCCAACGACGCTCCTGCGCATCCTCGAAGATCACCTTGCGCAACGCCCCGCGATCGAGGCTGCCATCGGCCTGCAACAGCGCCGCGCCATAGCGCTCGACCAGCGCCGCCAACGCCGGACGCCCCGGCTCCACCACCCAGCGCGAGGCCTGGTCGGCATCCACCACGTGCACGCCCAACTCGGCAAAGCGCTGCGCTGCGGCGCTCTTGCCGCTGGCAATGCCACCGGTCAGGCCCAGCACCCAAGGTTTATCCACAGCTGTTGTCATCGGAACCCGGCAAACTGCATGTATGAAGTGGTTATTTGATCACCCCACAGCAATGCAATCCACCCCGCGATGGCCAGATAAGGCCCGAACGGGATCGGGGTACTGGTTTGCGCGTTGCGCATCCGCAACATCAACACCCCCAGCACCGCCCCCACCAGCGACGACAACAGAATGGTCAGCGGCAGAATCTGCCAGCCACCCCAGGCCCCCAGCATGGCCAGCAACTTGAAATCGCCGTAGCCCATGCCTTCCTTGCCGGTGATCAACTTGAACACCCAATACACCAGCCATAAGCTGAGATACCCAGCCACCGCGCCCCACAGCGCGTCATACAGGTTGGTGAACAACCCCTGGCCATTGACGATCAACCCCAGCCACAACAGCGGCAGCACCAGCACATCCGGCAGCAATTGGTGATCGGCATCGATCAGACTCATTGCCAGCAGCCCCCAGGTCAGCACCAGAAACGCACCGGCCTGCCAGCCTAACCCGAAGTGGTACACCACGAACGCACTGAGGACGCCCGTGGCTAACTCGACCAGCGGATAGCGCAGACTGATCTTCGCCCGACAATTGGCACACTTGCCCCCCAGCATCAGGTAACTCACCACTGGAATGTTCTCCCAGGCGCGAATCTTGTGCGCGCAGTGCGGGCATTCAGAGTGGGGGAGCAGCAGGTTGTAGGTGGCGCCCTTGGGCTCGGGCGGCAAGCCGAGCATCTCTCGGGACTGCGTAGTCCAGTCGCGGTCGAGCATGATGGGGAGGCGATGAATGAGGACGTTGAGGAAGCTGCCGATGATGAGGCCCAGGAGGAGGGCGCAGGCGGCTAAGGCCAACGTAGAGAAAGCTGATGGGTCAATTAGTGGCATTTTTTACACTACGTTGCCGAGCTGGAAGATGGGGAGGTACATCGCGATGACCAGGCCACCGACCACAACGCCCAGTACGGCCATGATCATGGGTTCCATGAGGCTGGTCAGGCTGTCGACCATGTTGTCGACCTCAGCTTCGTAGATGGTTGCCACGCGGTCGAGCATGTCGTCCAAGGCGCCGGATTCTTCGCCGATGGCGGTCATTTGGATGGCGAGGGTAGGGAAGACACCCGTGGATCGCATGGAGAAATTAAGCTGCATGCCGGTGGAAACATCGGCTTTGATGCGGTTTACCGCATTTTTGAAGACGACATTGCCGGTAGCGCCCGAAACTGAGTCCAACGCATCGACCAACGGCACGCCCGCCGCGAATGTAGTGGATAGCGTACGGGCATAACGGGCCACGGCTGACTTATACAGAATCGCGCCTACGATGGGCACTTTGAGCAACCCGCGATCCACTGTGTCGCGTAGCTTCTGGCTCCGTTTCATTGCATGCTTGAAACCGAAAAACAAACCCACGAAGCCCGCTAGCAGCAGCAAGTACCATTCCTGAACTACGTCCGACAAACCCATCACCATCAGAGTGAAAGCTGGCAGTTCCGCACCAAAACCTTCAAAAATAGATTTGAACTGCGGCACCACTTTGATCAACAGAATCCCGGAAACAAGTACTGCAACGATGACTACGGCAATCGGGTAAGTCATTGCTTTCTTGATTTTTGCCTTCAACTGTTCGGTCTTTTCTTTGTAGGTGGCCACACGGTCAAGCAAGGTTTCCAGAGCACCTGCCTGCTCCCCGGCATCCACGAGGTTGCAGTAAAGATCGTCGAAATATGCCGGCTTTTTGCGCAGCGACGAAGCAAAGCTGTTGCCTGCTGCAACCTCCTGCTTAATTGCATCCACCAGCTTACGCATATTGGGGTTGTCGACCCCTTCGGAAATAATGTCGAACGACTGCAGCAATGGCACGCCCGCACGCATCATAGTCGACATCTGCCGAGTGAACAGGGCGATGTCCATGGGCTTGATGCGCTTGCCCTTACCGAACAGCGACGTGCCCTTCTTCTTGATCTTGCCTGGGTTTATCCCTTGCTTGCGCAACTGCGCCTTGATCAACGCCGGGTTATGGCCGCTCAGCTCCCCAGACATCTTAATGCCTTTGCGGTCTACCCCCTCCCAGGCATAGACGTTGACCTTCGCTTTGACCGCCATTGCTTAATCCTTGGTGACTCGGTTGACTTCGGCAAGGCTAGTAACCCCCTGCATAACCTTGACCAGACCTGACGCTCGCAAATCGCTGAAACCTTCCTTGCGCATCTGTGCCGCGATTTCGATAGCGTTGCTGGCTTCCATGATCATGCGCTGCAATTCCTTGGTGACTTTCACCACCTCATAGATGCCCTGCCGACCGCGATAGCCGCCGTTGCACTGCTCGCATCCCACGGGCTCGTAGATCTTGAAAGTACCCACCAGCTCAGGCGCGAAACCTTCTTCGATCTGTGCGTCGCGTGGGATGTCCGCTTCCTTGCGGCAATGCGGGCACAGCTTCCTCGCCAGTCGCTGCGCGATGATCAGGCTGACCGACGTTGCAATATTGAAGCCAGCCACGCCCATGTTCTGCAAACGAGTCAAGGTTTCTGCGGCGCTATTGGTGTGAAGCGTTGAAAGCACGAGGTGACCGGTCTGTGCAGCCTTGATAGCGATCTCGGCGGTCTCCAGGTCTCGGATCTCACCGACCATGATCACGTCGGGATCTTGACGCAGAAACGAGCGTAGGGCCTGGGCAAAGTCCAGTCCTTGTCTATTATTGACGTTGACCTGATTGATCCCCTCCATGTTGATTTCCACCGGATCCTCGGCCGTGGAAATGTTGATATCTACCGTGTTCAGGATGTTGATACCGGTATAGAGCGAGACAGTCTTGCCTGAACCTGTGGGGCCGGTAACCAGAATCATTCCCTGTGGCTGCTTTAAAGCCTGGAGATAAAGCTCTTTCTGATGCGGTTCATAGCCCAGCGCATCGATACCCATCTGCGCACTCGACGGGTCGAGGATACGCATTACGATTTTTTCGCCCCACAGTGTCGGGAGGGTGTTCACCCGGAAGTCGATAGCCTTGTTCTTCGAGATGCGCATCTTGATCCGGCCGTCCTGCGGCTTGCGACGTTCGGAGATATCGAGGCTCGCCATGACCTTGAGGCGTGCTGCGATGCGGCCTGCTAGGTTGATCGGCGGGCGAGCGATTTCGCGCAGCATCCCGTCGGTTCTGAATCGGACTCGATAGGCTTTTTCGTAGGGTTCAAAGTGCAGGTCCGAGGAGCCTCCGCGGATGGCATCGAGTAGCATTTTGTTGACGAAACGCACGACAGGGGCATCGTCGGCGTCTTGGCCTGCAATGGAGTCGTTCCTGTTGTCGTCGACGGTTTCAACGTCGAGGCCGTCCAAGTCCACATCGCTAAGTTCCTCGAGGCCGGTAGTGCCGCTCTCGAAAAACTTCTCGATGGCCTCGGTGAGCTTGTCATCTTCAACAAGGATCGCTTCGGTCGTCAGGCCAGTGTTGAACTGGATATCAGTGATGGCTTGGTGGTTAGTCGGATCCGAAATCCCTACGAACAATTTATTGCCGCGTCGCCACAGGGGAAGGGCATGGTGTTGTCGGACCAGCTTCTCGCTGACCAGGCCGCGAGGTTGGCCGTCACGGTCAACCGCTGCCAAATCCAGAAACGAGATGCCAAATTGATCGGCAGCAATTTCTGCAATATCGCGGCTTTTTGCTAGCTTGTTCTGTACCAGGTAGTGAACAAGAGGAACGCGACTACGCTGAGCCTGTTGATAGGCCTGCTGTGCAGCCTTGTCGGTCAGGAGTTCAGCGACGACCAATTGCTTGGCCAAGCCGGTGAGGACGATATCGTTCATGAGAGCACCGAATACTGACAGTTCGTGTTTTATAGCTTAGTCGGGCGGCAGTGCCAAATGATCTACTTTATGACCTGACGTGAGCATGCCAGTGAAACTTAGATTAGTATTGCATGTGAATCATAATCTGGCACGGGGAATGCTGATGTCGCCCATTGGCGAGTAACAGCAAAGGCCCTTTACGACCCTTGGCAGAGCAAGCTTAAACTATTGGAACTGTAAATGAATCGATACCATCAAGGTTTTACCCTCTTGGAGTTGATGATCGTCGTGGCGATCGTCGGTATCCTTGCAAGCATCGCCTTGCCTGCGTATCAAGGGTACGTGAAGCGTGCGGCTTACTCCGAGGTGGTAAGCGCTATGAATCCGATAAAAACTGCCATAAGCGTGTGCTACCAGACAGCCGGTGCGCTGTCGAACTGTGATTCTATGGAGAAAATCGGGATGCAGGCCCCTAGCAAGAAAACGGGCGCTTTGGCATCCATTGGGATCACCGCAGAAACTGCAGTAATTTTGGCTACGCCCAACATCTACAGAGGGTTGACCGCAGATGATACCTGCACATTGGAGCCTTCCGTAAACGCAGGAGGCTTGGATTGGGTTTTCAGTGGACCGTGCGTAACCATGGGTTACATAAAGCGCTGAAGTAAAATGAACAGCATGTGACAAAAATTGGCGTTTTGTGCTTATTTATATCACTCGTTTATTTTTAGAATGAGCTTTGAGCCATCAGCAATTGCACTGCATGATCTTGGCACGATGCATGCTTAGCGTATGTAAGGCGACAGCAAAGAGATCATCTCGAAGCATGTGCCGGATTATCCATCGCGGCATTTCGTATCACTTGAGGATTGAACAATGAGCACCTCGCAAAAAGGTTTTACCCTGATCGAGCTTATGATCGTCGTAGCGATTATTGGTATTCTTGCAGCCGTGGCATTGCCTGCATATCAGAACTACACCAAGCGTGCAGCGTATTCTGAGGTGATCACAAATATGGATGCTATCAAAGGTGCCATATCTGCTTGCTATAATGAGACGTCCAGCTTTGCCTCCTGTGACACAACCGCAAAATTGGGTGTGACTATTCCTACTGGGAAGACAACTGGTGCGCTTAATAAAATTGAAGTTGCTGATACCGGAGTGATGACTGCTACTCCAAATAAATTCAAAGGTATTTTGGATACCGAAACTTGTGTTCTGACGCCGAAAGCGGAGAGCGGTGTTTTGACTTGGACTTACAGCGGTGGTTGTGTGACGAATAACTACGTTAAAGGTTGATGTCTAGGCAGCCCAGGCAGTTCTGCCCTGGGCTGCTTTTACAGAAGTCATTAGCCGGTGTAGCTCAGTCGGTAGAGCAGCGCACTCGTAACGCGAAGGTCGTAGGTTCGATTCCTATCCCCGGCACCACGCATGATCCAGTAGGATCCTTTACGTAACGTTTCCAGGTCTGGAAATGATGTCGCTGTAACTCAGGATACGGAAATCACCATGACCCTCACAGGATTGAGCCGCCTTGCAGCGGTTTTTGCATTTCTGGTGGTGCTCACCGCCTGCTCTACACACAAGGATTTCTACGCTACAGGTGGCAGCCGTGCAGACGGCGTCATCGATGTTGCATACGATTTCACGTACCTGGAAACACCGGTCGTCGATCTGAACCAGGCGTACAATATCGCTAGGTCCAAATGCTCGCTTTGGGGCTATGTAGACGCGGAGCCATTCGGCGGGGCCAGCCAGGAATGTACGGTCAGGCGCGGTTATGGCGACTGTTCCGCGTGGCGGGTATCGAAGAAATACCAATGCCTAGGCAATCTGGGCAGTGTGTCTGCGCCACTCAACTATCTTGGCACACAAGCTCCGGTCACCACGCCAGTGAGACAAGCAATCACAGCTCGCCAGACTGCACCAAATACGGTGTCCGCGCCTTTATCATCTTCCGAATACCGTGAACGACAGATCGATTTGCTGATGCAGCAGAACTTGCCGTACGACGAGTATCAAAAAAGATATCAAGCAATCATGGCGCAATAGCGATTTTGGAATGTGGGCTCAAGGCTTTAGTTTTTCAGCTAGCCCTGGTTAACCATCGCGGTACCTCAGGAGCCCCATGTTCAGCCACATCCAAATCGGCGCCCGCGACCTGCCAAAAATGGTCGCCTTCTACGACCACGTATTTCAAGCCTTGGGCCTCATCCGCATGCCCGAGGAAAACGACGGCGGTCCGGCCGGCGTCGGTTGGCAGCGGCCCGGCCAGCCATGGCCGCAGATCTACGTCCAACTCCCGTTCAACGGCCTTCCAGCCACATCGGGCAACGGCATGCAGGTGAGCTTCGCAGCGAAGTCGCAGCAGCAGGTGCGGGAGGCGTGGCAGGCGGCGATGGATAACGGCGGCGCGGATGAGGGGGCGCCGGGCTTGCGGCCACAGTATGCGCAGGACTATTTCGGGGCGTATTGCCGGGATCCCGAGGGCAACAAGTTGTGCTTCGTGCACACGGTGGACATGGCGTGACGCGACGCGCGTCGACGGCATCGACAGCCGTTACGCGCGCATCCTGATCAGCCGCGCCACAAAGGCAGTTATCACCACCGCCAACACCACGCCTGTCGCCACGGCGGGGAGTATGCCCAGTTGCTGGACCATGCCCTGCAAGCTCAGGTAGAAGCCGATCACGCCGACGGCGCCAATCGCGTTGCCTCGTACGATCACCGCGAGTTCCTGGCGTTCGCCTTGCACATGGGCAAAAACCGCGAGGGGCCATGCGATGATGGGAATGGGCGCCAGGTAGCCACTGACGATAGGGCCTAGCCACTGTGCGCCTGCGGTGATCAGCAGAAGCAGCAGGGTGGCGGTGAGCATCCGCATGGGAATGATCCATTTGGGCAGGGGTACTGGTTTTCCCGGGTGTTTTTCGGTGTTTGCAGTGGCCATGACCAGCGCGACAATCAGGCACAGGGTTATTGCGATGGACGCTAATGGTGATCCCAGCCAGTTCATGAGCAACGCGGTAGCGACATAGAAACCCAGTGCTGCGAGGCAGCCGAGCAAAACGGAAAGGCGACGGGTCACGGCCAAGTAGAACAAGTAGGTTGCTTGAATCGCTGCCAAGCCCGCCAAAGCACCAGGCACAGCTAGCGCTACAAACCCAGGGCCTTGCTCAAGGCTCAGAAACAGCATGACGACGGAAGAGGTCACCGGCAGCCCCGATAACAGCCCACCGATGTGGGTGCCCCAGCGCCGGGCTGCCAGGGAAATGGAGAGCATGAGCAGTGGGGTGATGAGCAGCTTGAGGTAGAAGACGGTCATGGGAAAAAATCATTGTTTTTGGTTCGCATGTTTTACATGATCCGGCAATTGCGCGCCTCTCATCATGGGCAAGGAAGCCGACCGTGAAATACTTCTTCATCATTCTGGCCAGTTACGCTTCGGTCTACCTGTGCGTGTCGCCATTGCTCGACGCGCGGGTGCAGGACGTGATCGAAGGTCTGGAAATGCGTCGCCGGGCGGCGGACATCGAGGCGTATGTCGAGCATGTGATCGCTGCGTTGAATCGCAGCAAACTGGAATACGCTCTGTTTGGCGGAACGCTGATGGCGGGATTGATCAGCGCTGGAGTCTGGTTGCTGAGCGACTGAGTCCGGACCTCGAGCCGGGCGTGCGAACCGGTCAGGTTCTGCACGCCCTGGGCGATTATTCGCTGCGCTTGTCCTGCTCGCTGAATTCCACCGCCAGCGCAGCGGCTTCCACGTCATTGACGCGTATGTGCAATTCGCCGTCGGCGTCCTGTACCTGAAACACGGGGTCGATGCCTTGCGCGCGGTATTGCTCGGGGACGTCATCGCCTTCGAGTTTCTTCACTGAAATGGCCATGGTTTTCCTCCCAAAGAAACTGTGACCCATACCTGTGGGTAACGTGCGGTCAAAAGTTATGCACAGGAACTTACCTCGCCTGCAAAGCCTCGAATCACTAACCATCATCAGAGGCTTCCTACCATGACCACACGCGATGAAATTCAGCCAAAAGCCCCTACCCTCGACGCGAGCGGCAAGCCGGTGAACGTGGTTGAGCGGGATATCGAAAACGAAACCCCGGCGACCGAAGGCGTCGACAAGGTCATCACGCCGACCTCTATCAAGGAGAAGGAACAGGACGCCGAGACGTTGCAGCGCAAGACCGCCGAGATCGAACGCAAGATCGCAGACGGTCGTTGATGTCGTGAAAAAGGAGAAAAGTGCAGCTAACCGTCCGTTCACATCCGTTTCACACGGCATTTACATTCACGGGCGTAATGTTGACCTTGCTCCTTCTTCAAGCCCGCTTTCCTCCCCGTCGGCGGGCTTTTCTTTGCCTGCGATTTGGCGATTCGCCCGTCCAGGCCTGCTAACCTCACCTATTCAAGCGTCGACCCACACCTGGTCGCGGCGCGTTGCTGCGCATGATTGCGCAGCTTTTCAAGGAGCTTGACCCCACCATGACCATTTCCCTGCGTACACGGTTGTTGACCGTGCTGATGTTCACCACGCTGCTCAGTGGCTGCGGCGTCAACAACATTCCGCAATATGACGAACAGGTGAAATCGGCCTGGGCTCAGGTGGAGAACCAGTACCAGCGCCGTGCCGACCTTATCCCCAACCTGGTGGAAACGGTGAAGGGCTACGCCAAGCAGGAGCAGGACACCCTCACCCGGGTGATAGAAGCCCGTGCCAAGGCCACGTCGATCCAGGTCGATGCCAATACCCTGGACGATCCGGCCAAGCTGCAGCAGTTCGATCAGGCCCAGCAGCAACTCAGTGGTGCCTTGAGCCGTTTGATGGTGACGGTCGAACGTTATCCGGACCTGAAGTCGAACCAGAACTTCCTGGCGCTGCAATCGCAGCTCGAAGGCACCGAAAACCGCATCGCGGTAGCACGTCGTGATTTCATCGCGTCGGTCGAGAAGTACAACACCGAGATCCGTACCTTCCCCGGCAAGCTGTGGCAGATGACCATGTACCGTGACCAGAAGGTTCGCGAGAACTTCAAGGCCACGGCACCCAATGCCGAGCAAGCGCCGAGCGTGAAGTTCCAATGAAGCCATGGCGGTGCCTGCCGCTGCTGATGCTGCTGTGGGTCGCCACTGCCGGGGCGTTGGAGTTTCCGACACTCAGCGGCCGGGTGGTGGACCAGGCGGGCCTGCTCGATGGGCAGACCCGCACCCAGCTCAGCCAGATGCTAGAAGCCCACGAGCAGGCGACCTCCGAGCAGGTCGTGGTGGTGACCGTGCCGGATCTGCAAGGTACGGACATCGCCGACTACGGCTATCAGCTCGGACGCGCGTGGGGCATCGGCGAGAAGGGCAAAGATAACGGTGCCCTGCTGATCGTGGCCAAGGCCGAACGCAAGGTGCGCATCGAAGTCGGCTATGGCCTGGAAGGGCAGCTGACCGATGCGCAGTCTTCGATCATCATCAATAACGTGATCGTGCCGTCGTTCCGCCAGGGTGATTTCGCTGGTGGCATACGCGCCGGTGCGGCTGCCATGCTGCAGGTGCTGGGCGGTGATCCATTGGCCGAGCCTCAGCGCAGCAGCGCGCAGGCGCAAGGCCACGACCAGCAACGGCTGCCGTGGCCGGCGTTCCTGATTCTGATCATTATCGTCATCGTGATGATTCGCGGTGGCGGCGGAGGCGGGCGCGGTGGTCGAGGCGGCGGCGGTGGTTCGGTACTCACGGGTGCGGTGCTGGGCAGTGTGCTCGGTGGTGGCCGTGGCGGGGGTGGTTTCGGCGGCGGTGGCGGCGGTTTTGGTGGCGGTGGCGGCGGCTTCGGCGGCGGGGGTGCATCGGGTGGCTGGTAAATCAAGCAGGTACGCAGCATGACATTACTGGACGAAAACGCGCAGAAGCGCGTGGCCACGGCGATTGCCGAGGCCGAACTGCACACCGACGCCGAACTGGTCACGGTGCTCGCACCGCAATCCGACGACTACACCTACATCCCGTTGCTATGGGCGGGGCTGGCGGCGTTGTTGCTGCCGGGGTTGATCAACTACTACCCTGGCTGGCTGAATGCCCACCAGTTGCTGTTGGCGCAGTGGGCCATGTTCATCGTGTTGGGGCTACTGTTTCGCATTCCGGCGCTGACCACTGCGTTGGTACCGCGGCGGGTGCGGCATTGGCGAGCGGCGAACATGGCTCGTCGGCAGTTTCTGGAGCGCAAATTGCACCATACCCAGGGCGCGACGGGGATGCTGATCTTCGTTTCGGAAGCCGAGCGGTACGTGGAAATCCTGGTGGACGAGGGCATTTCCAGCCGTGTTGGCGATGACATCTGGAATGCGATCGTCGAAGCGTTCACCGCGCGCGTCAAGCGGGGTGAAACGATGGAGGGCTTTGTGGGTTGTATCCAGGCGTGCGGTGAGGTATTACGTGAGCACGTACCCGTAACCCATCCTCGCAACGAGTTGCCGGATCGGTTGGTCGTGCTGGGCTGACCGCTCAGCCCTGCCAATGGACCTAACGAGGTTACAAGCTGTCAAAGTGGCATTACGCTATCATTCGCATTTTGCCCACGGAGCCTCGCCATGAGCTCGATCATTTTCCCTCAACCGTTCAAGGCGGTTGGTTGCTCCGATTGTCGAAACCTGGATGCCCTGGGTTTCGACTTCACCATGGCCTTTCAGCCGATTCTCAACGTGCGCAGTGGGCAGCCCTGGGCTTATGAAGCCTTGGTGCGTGGTATCAACGGTGAGTCTGCTTTCAGCATCCTGAGTCAGGTCAACGATGGCAATCGCTACCGCTTCGACCAGTCTTGCCGCGTCAAGGCCATCGAGCTGGCCACGCGCTGGGGTCTACTGGATTTGCCCGATTGCCTGCTCAGCATCAACTTCCTGCCCAAGGCCGTTTATCGCGCTGAAACGTGCATCCGCGCCACGCTCGAGGCCGCCCGCGAGTTCGGCTTTCCGCTGAATCGGCTGATGTTCGAAGTGACCGAGGGCGAGCGTGTGGATGACCCGTTGCACCTGCAGTCGATTTTCACCGAATACGAGAAACAGGGCTTCATCACGGCGATCGATGATTTCGGTTCGGGGTATTCCGGCCTGAACCTGCTGGCGACCTTCCAGCCCAAGGTGCTGAAGATCGACATGGCGCTCACCCGCGATCTGGATCACGACGCCGTGCGGCAAGCCATCGTGGCCGGCATTGTGCTGGTGGCCGGCAAGCTGAACATCACCGTCGTGGCCGAGGGCGTGGAAACCGTCGGCGAAAGCACGGCGCTGCAAGGGTTGGGGATCGACCTGCAGCAAGGCTACCTGTTCGCCCGCCCTGCCATTGGCGAGTTGCCGCTCAAGCCGTGAGCGATAGGGTAAACCATGGAGTCGTTGCCGAAATTGGACGAGGCTGAAGGTAAGGGCAAGTGTTCACTTGCCCTTGTGCTGCATCACTCTTCAAGAATGAACGCGAACTTGTCGTCGATCAGCATCTTCAGGTAGGCGTCGAAACTGTCGGCGATGACCACGTATTCGTCGGGGTCGTGGACGAAGCGGATCACTTGGCCCTTGGTGCCCTTGCTCGTGGGGTTGAAGTCGATGAAGAGCGTGGAGGTACCGCCGTTGTTCATGCAGTGCGAGAAGCACAGGCGCTGGCCCAGGCTGACCTCGGCATCGATACGCTTGTCGACCATTTCCGGGTTTTCCAGGAAGAAGTCGTCGTAGATGTCGGCGATGCTTTTGTCGTTGGCGGCGTGGTCTTCGAGGATCTGCTCGACCGAGCGCAGGTAATAGGGATATTCGGCGATGTCGGAGCCCAGGATGAGGACCGAGACTTCACCTTTCTCGTATTGTTGCCAGTGCGTGCCGTTCACCTTGGCGAGCAACTGCAGCAGGCTGTCCGGGCAGTCCGGGTAGACTTCTTTGAGAGCGTCCAGTTGGGTGGGCGAGGCGCCGGTGGCGAACGCGAGTTCGGTTTGGCTGGCGGCGGGCAGGGCGGCTTTGAGGCCTGAATGGAACTGTTCGACGATGCTCAAGGCTGCTTCCTTACGCGGGTTTTGTTTGAGCACCATTGGGCGATTCGTGGGGGGAGTCAAGGGAATTTACTGTTTGGGGGATTTGTGG
>Ga0308158_10002812_pt1 | contig 15958 bp, 12 predicted proteins | sample PhyBR2_FD_201038 | JGI IMG/M metagenome (GOLD analysis project Ga0308158, IMG submission 201038) | Phyllosphere microbial communities from UC Gill Tract Community Farm, Albany, California, United States - DLSLB.R2 | ecosystem: Host-associated > Plants > Phyllosphere > Unclassified | place: USA... | reverse complement strand
AGCGAGCGCGGCTCGCAGCTCGTCGAGGCGAGCGGCGGAATCGGCGTGCGCCGCGCGGATCTCGGGGAGCGCCGCGAGGTCGACACGACGGGAGAGAGCCAGCTCGTCGAGCTCGGCGACCGCCGTGTCGACGAGCTCGTGCGCACGCCGCACGGGCTCGGCACCTGCCGCGGGGGCGTGGGCGCGGACGTTCGCGAGGTCGAACAGCAGGACGCCGTCGACGTCGGCGACGTCCGCCTCGACGTCGCGCTGCAGGGCGAGGTCCAGGACGACGAGCGGGCGCACGCTCGGGTCCGGCTCGTGAGCGAGCTGCTCCGCCTGCTCGGTCGCACGCTCACGAGCGGTGCGCACCGCAGCCGCGTCGAGGACCGTGCCGATGCGGCCCGAGCACGAGACGACGAGGTCGGCGTCGGCGAGAGCGTCGACGAGCCCACCGTCCTCGATCGCGGCGACGCCGCGGGCGCGCGCGAACGCGGGTGCCCGTCCGGAGCGCGAGAAGACGCGCACGTCGTGGCAGCCGCGAGCGCGGAGCGCGGCGAGGGAGGCGCCGGCGTAGGAGCCGGTGCCGATGAGGACGGCGCGCGTGAGGCGCCACGGCCCCAGGTGCTCGCCCGCGAGGTCGAGACCCACGCCGACGATCGAGCGGCCGACGGCGCCCAGACCGGTCGCCGACTCGACGCGCCGCGAGACGCGGGACGCGTGGCCGAACAGCCGCTCGAGCTCCGAGCTCGCCGTGCCGCGGGCGCGCGCCGAACCGAGGGCGCGCCGCACCTGGCCCGCGATCTCTCGCTCGCCGACGACCATCGAGTCGAGCCCGGACGCGACCTCGAGGAGGTGCCGTGCGGCGTCGGCTCCCGTGCGTGCGGTGAGGGCGGCACGGACACCCTCGGGGGCGAGGCCGCTCGCGCTCGCGCTCGCGACACGGTGCGCGACGAGGTCCGCGACGTCCGCGAGGTCGGCGCTCTCGGGGGCGTGGACGTAGACCTCGAACCGGTTGCACGTCGCGAGCACGACGACGCCCTCGGCGAGCGCGGGGTCCGCGAGGAGGGTCTCCCCGAGGGCTCCGGAGGCTGCACTGAGCTCCTCGAGCTCGTCGAGCCCGAGGTCGTGGTGGGAGGCTGCAAAGGAGAAGATGTTCACGTCAGGCACGATTCAATCACCGACAAGAATTCGGGGCACAATCGCGTGATGAGCGTCTCAGAGAGCCACCCCCTAACTGACAGGACGACAGATAATTCTCGTCTTGTCCGCGCATTTCGAGGTCAGCGACCCGACGTCACACCCATATGGTTCATGCGCCAGGCGGGCCGCTCGCTGCCCGAGTACCGGCGCGTCCGCGAGGGCGTCGGCATGATCGAGTCCTGCCTGCGCCCCGACCTCGCCGCCGAGATCACGCTCCAGCCCGTGCGCCGCCACCGCGTCGACGCCGCCGTGTTCTTCTCCGACATCGTCGTGCCCCTGCGCCTCGCCGGCGTCGACGTCGACATCGCGCCCGGCGTCGGGCCCGTGCTCGGCGCCCCCGTCCGCACGGCCGACGACGTCGCGCGGCTCGAGGCCCTCGACCTCACCGAGGAGGCGCTCGCGCCCGTGCGCGAGGCCGTCGAGCTGTCGGTCGCCGGGCTCGCCGCGGACCCCGGCGCGAGCGGCCAGGGTGACACCCCCCTCATCGGGTTCGGCGGGGCTCCGTTCACGCTCGCCGCCTACCTCGTCGAGGGGCGGCCGTCACGCGACCACCTCGCTGCTCGTGCACTCATGCACGCCGACCCCGAGCTGTGGGCGCGGCTGCTGACGTGGTGCGCACACGTGACAGGCACGTTCCTCGTGACCCAGGTGCGCGCCGGGGCGAGCGCGGTCCAGCTCTTCGACTCGTGGGCCGGGTCTCTCTCCCTCGTCGACTACGAGGCGTCCGTCGCCCCCTTCTCCGCCCTCGCGCTCGAAGGCGTCCACGCGCTCGACCTCGGCGGCACGCGCGTCCCGGTCGTCCACTTCGGGACGGGCACGGGCCACCTCCTCGAGGCGATGCGCGACGTCGGAGCGGACGTCGTCGGCGTCGACCACCGCACCCCCCTCGACGAGGCGTCAGCCCAGCTCGGGCACCGCACACCGCTCCAGGGGAACATCGACCCCGCCCTGCTGTTCACGCCGCCCGCGACGCTCGAGGCGCACGTCCACGACGTGCTGCGCCGCGGTCTCGCGGCGCCCGCGCACGTCGTCAACCTCGGCCACGGCGTCCCGCCCGACGCCGACCCCGACGTGCTCACCTCGGTCGTGCGGACCGTCCACGAGGCGCGGGTCGAGGAGTGGTGATGGACGGGCGCACGGTCGTCGTCGGCGGCGGGGTCGCAGGCCTCGTCCTCGCACGCGACCTCGCACGTGCCGGGCGCGAGGTGATCGTCCTCGAGGCGCGCGCGCACGCGGGCGGCAGCGTCGGTCCTCTCACCGTCACGCGCGGCGGCATCGACGGCGCAGAACCACAGTGCCCGGAGTCGTCACCGTTCACGGAGGTCACCGTCGACGCGGGCGCCGAGTCGTTCGCGACGCGCTCGACCGCGGTCCCGGAGCTCCTCACCGAGCTCGGGCTCGCCGACGACGTCGTGACGCCGTCGTCCGCGTCCGCCTGGGTGCGTTCGCCCGACGTCCTCACGCGCCTGCCACGCTCGGGAGTCCTCGGCATCCCCGGCGACCTAGCCGACGTACGGCGCGCCCTCGGGACACGCGCATGGCTGCGGGCCCGCCTCGACGCGGTGCTGCCGGCGAGCGTCGGCACCCGCGGGGAGGACGGCGTGTCCGTCGGGCACCTCGTGCGCGCACGGCTCGGCTCACGCGTCCTGCGCACGTTCGTCGCGCCCGTCGCGGGCGGCGTCCACTCGACCTCGGCGGACGTCCTCGACGTCGATGCCGTCGCACCCGGCCTGCGCGACGGCGTCGCGCGCCACGGGTCGCTCGTCGCCGCCGCCTCCGCGCTGCGCCAGGCTGCGCCGTCGGGCGCAGCGGTCGCAGGCCTGCGCGGCGGCATGCACCGTGTCGTCACGGCGCTGCTCGCCGACCTCGCTACCCTCGGCGTCGACGTGCGCACGTCCGTGCGCGTCGCCCGGCTCGACCGCACCGGCACCGGCTGGGCCGTGCACGTCGTCGGGCCGTCACGGCCCGGCACGCACGAGGCTGCCGTCGGCGCGTCCGCGGCGGACACTCTCGAGGCCGAGCAGGTCGTCGTCGCGACGTCCTCCGCCGACGCCGCACGCCTCCTCGAACCGCACATCCCCGCCGAGACGCTCCCGACCGTGCCGAGCGGGCACGTCAACCTCGTGACCCTCGTGCTCGACGCGCCCGCGCTCGACGCGGCGCCGCGCGGCACGGGCGTGCTCGTCGCCGCCGGGACCAACGCTGCGCACGGCATCCGCGCGAAGGCGCTCACGCACGCGAGCGCGAAGTGGTCGTGGCTCGCCGACGCGCTGCCGCCCGGTCACCACGTCGTGCGCCTCTCCTACGGCCGTCTCGGCGGAGAGCCCGACCCGGGCGACGCGTCGGCGACGTCGCTCGAGCGCACCGCGCTGCACGACGCCGGCCAGCTTCTCGGCGTGGCTCTCACCCCCGCGCACGTCGTCGGGGCGAAGGTCGTCCGGTTCGCGAGCGCGCTGCCGTTCGCCGCGACCGGGCACCGCGCCCGGGTCGCTCGGCTGCGCGACGCCGTCGCGCACGTCCCCGGCCTGCACGTCGCCGGGGCGTGGGTCGCCGGCACGGGGCTGTCCGCCGTCGTGACGGACGCGCGGCGCACGGCCGCGGGGATGCTCGCCTAGGCGGGCTGCTCCTCCGGCTTCGACGGACGGGCGACCGGCGTCCACGGCGTCATGCGACGCCACAGGACGGGCGTGCCGCGCGTCAGCTCACCGCTGCGCCACAGGTGGTCGGTGCCCTCGACGATCGTCACGACCGATGCCCAGGCCACGCTGTCCGTCGTCAGGACGACACCTTCCGCGGCGCGACCGCGCGCGATCGCAGTGACATGGTCGATCAGGTCGTCGCCCGAGGGACGGTCGGAGGACAGCGGGACGAGCGTCGAGAGGAGCTCGCCGCTCTCGACGCGCGCCGTGTCCTCGTCGTACCAGGTGATGCTCATGCGGTGGCCGGCGCCGTCAGAAAGCTCGACGCGGCCGGGTCTCGGCCGGGCGACGTCCCACGAGACGCGGGTCGCCAGGGCGTGGAGCCGGTCGACCGCCGCGGTCCAGGCCGGGTCCTCCTGAGGGTTCACGGGGCTCATGCGGTCGCGTCCATGGGTGTGCGGCCGCTGCGCGGCATGCCGAGGGTGCGGCGCCACAGGACGTGCTCCTCCGGCGTCGGGCCCGCCTCGGTCCAGCTGAACAGCGGGGTGGAACCTTCCCAGACCAGCCGGGACCAGCCGCCGACGACGTCGCGGACCACTCCCTCGCGCACCGCTCCTGTCAGGAGCGCCTCGACGAAGGCTGCCGCCTCGCTCCGCCTGCCCGACCCGGCGAGCGCGGCGACCTCGGTACGGATCGCGAAGCCCGCCTCGACGCGCACCCTGTCGTCCTCGAGCGACGTCACGTAGACCTTCTGGCCCAGCGTCTCCATCGACTCGTCGTCGAGGTGCACGGTCAACCAGCTGCCGTAGGCGTGGTGAGCACGCGGACCCATGATCAGGTCCGCTCCCAAGCGGTGCGTCAGCTCGTCGACCTCGTCGAGCAGCTGCAGGGGCAGCATCGTCTTCCATCCTCCGTCCGTCGCCGTGCCGTCAGTCGAGCGACCCCGCCAGAGCCCTGTCCAGGGTGCGGCGTACATCTTCCTATCGGTCGGTCGAGAACGCGACGTGAGTCTAGCGACTCGGCGCGATGTGGACGACGCAGGCCTGGGGACGAGCGACGCGGGGCGCTCGTTCCACGCGCTGATGCACCATGCAGGCTCGAGGTGCAGCGGCGCCGCCGCCACCACCTGCGACGATGCTTGACAACCGTGGCGACCGTCCCCAGGCTTGCGGCGGGGGCAACACCAGGACCGTCGTATCGGAAGCAGCTTCGCTATCGCGCCTGCTTCGAGCGGACCTCGCGCTCCCGCACCAGGGGGCACGACGAGCGTGCTCTCGGCAACCGAGAGGCACGACAGTTGCGGAGCTTGGAGCGCCAGCTCGCCTCGGTCGTCGTCTCTCTCGTGCTGCTCGGGGCGCTCGGCGCGTGCACCCCGGACAAGCCCGAGCCAGGCACCCGGCTCGGGTGCTCGGCCCTCAGGCCCGGGGCTGACGGCTACGCGGTGAGCGGGTACGAGCTTCGCGAGGTGCGGCCTGACCCGTACGCCCGCGTCTCGGCCAACCTGGTGAACCTCGCGGAAGGGCGCACCGACGCCGTCGGCGCGTTCGTGCCTGAGCTTCCCAACGGCCTCGGCCCTGGCTACCACCCTGTGGGCATGGCGCAGCACGCGCTCTGGTCGCTCGGCTCGTACCGCGCCACTGACGACCCTGCCTACCTCGCCCGCGCGGTCGCGACGGCCGGTGCGCTGCTCGACGGCGCGACGTCGGACCCGGGCGGGGCGCTGTGGTTTGCGTATCCCTGGGACCACCTGCTGCACGGCGAGGAGCAGATGCAGCTGCGTGCGCCCTGGTACTCCGGCATGGCACAAGGGCAGGCGCTGCACCTGTTCAGCGAGCTCGCCGCCGAGACTGACGAGGAGCGTTGGCGCGCTGCCGCAGAGGGAGCGTTCGCGAGCTACATGTCGGACGGCGCGGGCGACTTCACGCGCGTCGACGACTCAGGCTGCCTCTGGTTCGAGGAGTACGTCGGCGAGGGCATCGAGCCGACCTCCGTCATCAACGGGCACATCTACTCCGCCTGGGGGCTGTACGCCTACCACCAGCTCACCGGTTCGCGTTCGGCGGAAGAGCTGTTCGACGGGGCCGCGACGACGCTGCTGGCGAGCGCGGACCGGTTCCGCATGCCCGGGAAGCTGTCGTACTACTGCGCGGGGGACTACTGCCACGAGACCGACCTGCGGCCTGCGAACTACCACCGTGGCGTTGCGCGCCAGCTGGACACGCTCGGGTTGATGACAGGCGACGTCGCGTTCTTGGCGCTCGCCGACCAGCTCGACGCAGACTATCGAGCGTCCGGCTCGTCGGACTGAACGCACGAACCATCCTGCGCGATCTATTTTACGAACCGTCAGAACAATGTCACTGCGGGAAACAGCCGCCAACATTTCGCATGCGCTCCACAGAAGGCGCAGACTACAGAGCATGACCTCCACGGATGCCTACGGAACCCCCGCCACGGCCGAGACCGGACCCGAGCCGGTCGCCTACACGCTCTGGGCGGTCCTGCGCCGCGACGCGACTCCCGCAGCACGCGCCACGGCCACGGCCGCCGTCCCGGCGGAGCTCGCCGCCGAGCTCGACGCCGTCGTCGCGCACCTCCCCGAGGACGTGACGCTGCGCGGCACCTACGACGCGTCCGGGCTGCGCGCCGACGCCGACGTCATCATCTGGCTCACCGGCCCCACCGCCGAGGGCCTCCAGGCAGCGCTGCGCACGCTGCGCCGCACCGAGCTGCTCGGCGCACTCGTCCCGACGTGGAACGCGCTCGGCGTGCACCGCCCCGCCGAGTTCACCGCCCGCCACCTGCCCGCCTTCATGCGAGACGTGCCGCCCGCCGCATGGCTCACCGTCTACCCGTTCGTGCGGTCCTACGAGTGGTACATCCTCCCCGAGGACGAGCGCCGCGAGATGCTCGCCGACCACGGCCGCAAGGGTCGCGACTACCCGCAGGTCCTCGCCAACACCGTCTCCGCGTTCTCGCTCGGCGACTACGAGTGGCTGCTCGGCCTCGAGGCGGACGAGCTGACCGACCTCGTCGACCTCATGCGACACCTGCGCTACACCGAGGCCCGCCGCCACGTCCGCGACGAGCTGCCGTTCTACACCGGCCGACGCGTCGGCACCGCCGAGCTCGCCGAGATCCTGGTGGGCCAGGCATGAGCGCCACCGACCTCCCCACCCCGGGCGCACGCACGCCCGGTGAGCCCGAGCCCGCCGCCACGGACGCCGCTCCGCACGCCTGCGCGTGCGGCGAAGGCGGCTGCGGCACTGAGGCCAGCGACGAGCACGGCCTCGTCGAGGTGGGCCTCGACGACTACCTCGCCGACCTCCGCGACGCGCTCCCCACGCCCGTGCCTGCCGAGCCCGCGCCCTACGACGCCGTCCTCCTCGTCGGTTTCGGCGGCCCGGAAGGCCAGGACGACGTCATCCCGTACCTGCGCAACGTCACGCGCGGGCGAGGCATCCCCGACGAGCGCCTCGAAGAGGTGGCCGTCCACTACCGCGCCCACGGCGGCGTCTCACCGATCAACCAGCAGAACCGCGACCTGCGCGCCGCGCTCCTCGCCGAGCTCGACGCCCGCGGCCTCGACCTCCCGGTCTACTGGGGCAACCGCAACTGGGACCCGTACCTGCCCGACGCGATCACCGAGGCGGCGGCGAACGGCCACACCCGCCTGCTCGCCGTCGTGACCGCCGCCTACTCCTCCTACTCCGGCTGCCGCCAGTACCGCGAGGACCTCGCCGCCGCGATCGAGACGGCAGGCCTCACCGGCCAGGTGACTATCGACAAGGTGCGCCAGTACTACGACTCCCCCGGGTTCGTCGACCCGTTCGTCGAAGGTGTCCGCGGGGCGCTCGAGCGCCTGCGCGCCCAGGAGGGCGTGGCGCCCGACGGCGTCCGCGTCCTGTTCGCGACCCACTCCATCCCGACGGCGGCCGCGTCCGCGACGGGCCCGCAGACCGGCGCCGACGACGAGGGCGAGTACGAGATCCCCTGGGCCGAGGGCGGCGCGTACGACGCGCAGCACTACGCCGTCGCCGACGCGATCATGGCGGCCGTCGACACGACCGTGCCGTGGGAGCTCGTCTACCAGTCCCGCTCCGGCAACCCGCGCACGCCGTGGCTCGAGCCGGACATCAACGACCGCATCGAGGAGCTCGCCAAGCCCGTCTCCGAGCGTGAGGACCCCGAGGACGACCAGGCGGTCGACGCCGTCGTCATCGTGCCGCTCGGCTTCGTGTCGGACCACATGGAAGTCCTGTGGGACCTCGACAACGAGGCGATGACGACAGCCCGGGAGCACGCGATCCTCGCTGAGCGCGTCCCCACGCCGGGGGTGCACCCGGCGTTCGTCAGCGGGCTCGTCGACCTCGTCGCCGAGCGCACCCTCGTCACGGCGGCCGACGGCACGACCGCCCCCGCAGGAGGACGCTGCGGGTCGGCGACCACGCTCGGCCCCTGGTACGACGTGTGCCGCCCCGGGTGCTGCCTCAACCCTGTCGCGGAACCGCTGCCCGCGGTCGCCGGCGAGGTGCCGTGACCGCCACGACCGTCCGGATCGGGACGCGCGCCTCGACGCTCGCCCGCACGCAGACGGGGCACGTCGTCGACGCGCTCTCGTCGGCGGCCGCGGCTGCCGGCACGCCCGTCGAGGTCGAGACCGTGCACGTCACGACCGAGGGCGACCGCAGCCGCGCCTCGCTCGCGCAGCTCGGCGGCACCGGGGTGTTCGTGACGGCGCTGCGCGACGCGCTGCTCGCGGACGCGTGCGACCTCGCCGTGCACTCGCTCAAGGACCTGCCCACCGCGGCCGCGCCCGGGCTCGAGATCACGGCCATGCCCGAACGGGTGTCGCCGCTCGACGCGCTGTGCGCACGCGACGGCCTCGACCTCGCAGGGCTGCCGCGCGGCGCTCGCGTCGGGACCGGGTCGCCGCGCCGCAAGGCGCAGCTCCTCGCAGCGCGCCCCGACCTCGAGGTCGTCGACATCCGCGGCAACGTCGAGACGCGCCTCGCGCGGGCCCTGGGTGCGGACGCCGACCTGCACGCCGTCGTGCTCGCCGCGGCCGGTCTCGCGCGGCTGGGACGGTCCGACGTCGTCTCCGAGGTGCTCGCACCCGACGTGATGATGCCCGCACCCGGGCAGGGTGTGCTCGCCGTCGAGCAACGGGCCGGAGCCACGGTTCCCGGGATCGCAGCGCTCGACCACCTGCCGACCCGGCTCGCCGCGACCGCCGAGCGTGCGCTCCTCGCCCGCCTCGAGGCAGGCTGCGCCGCGCCCGTCGGCGCGCTCGGCACCGTGTCCGACGACGGCCGGACGCTCGACCTCCAGGTCGTCGTCGCCTCGCTCGACGGGTCGCGCGTGCTGCGCCACGGCGCCTCGTCCGTCTGCAACGCCGCCTGGCTGCCCGGCGAGCCCCGTCCGACGGACGAGGAGCTCGCCGTGATCCACGTGCACAACGTGAGGAGCGCAGCGGCGCTCGGCGTCAGCCTCGCCGAGCTCGTCCTGGACATGGGCGCGGCGGACATCGCGCCGCTGCGATGACCGCGACGGCGGACCCGGCACGGGCCGTGCGCGTCCTCGTCCCACGTGGCGGGCGGCCCGGCCGCGAGCTCGCTGCCGCCCTGGCGGCGGCGGGCCTCGAACCGGTCACGGCGCCGCTCATCTCCTTCCGCGACCCCGACGACGTCGCACCCCTGCGCGCAGGCCTGAGCCGCCTCGCGGACGGCGCGTACGGGTGGCTCGTGCTCACGTCGGAGCGCACGGTCGACGCGCTCGTCGACCACGGCCTCGGTGAGGTGCCCGCGCGCACGCGCGTCGCCGTCGTCGGGCCGTCGACCGGGCGCCGCGCCCGCGCCGCAGGCATGCGCGTGGACGTGACACCCGAGTGGGACCGCACGGCGACCGGCCTGCTCGCAGCGCTGCGCGACGAGCCGCCCGCGACCGCGTTCGCGCCGCGATCCTCGATCGCGCGCCCCGAGCTCGTCGAGGGCCTGCGCGGCGCGGGCTGGACGGTCGACGCACCCGACGCGTACGTCACCGAGACCGCGCGGTCCTTGCCCGACGACGCCGCGGAGGTCGACGTCGTCGTGCTGACGTCGTCGAGCACGGCCGAGACGTGGGTGCGTGTCGCGCCCGCAGGCTCGAGCCCTGTCGTCGTGTCGATCGGCCCGCGCACGACCGAGACCGCTGCGACGCTCGGGCTGACGGTCGCTCGCGAGGCGGCGACACCCGACGTCCCCGCGCTCGTCGCCGCCGTCCAGGCGGCCCTCGACGACGCCCGAGCCCGACCGCACCGGCAGGCTGGAACTGCAGCACCCGACACCGACGAGAGGCACACGCCATGAGCGCCGCTCCCATCCCCGTCCACCGGCCGCGCAGGCTCCGGCGCACGCCCGCCCTGCGCGCCCTCGTCGCCGAGACGCGCGTCCACGCGCGCGAGCTTGTCCTGCCCGTGTTCCTCAAGGAAGGGCTCGCCGAGCCGGCACCGATCGCGACGATGCCCGGGATCGTGCAACACAGCCGCGACTCGCTGCGCCGCGAGGCGGCACGCGCCGCCGAGGCAGGCATCGGCGGGATCATGCTCTTCGGCGTGCCGCTCGAGCGCGACGCCGTCGGGTCCGGCGCGACCGCGCCCGACGGGATCCTCAACGTCGCCGTCGAGGACGTCGTCGCGGAGGTCGGGAACGCGCTCGTCGTCATGACGGACGTGTGCCTCGACGAGTTCACGGACCACGGGCACTGCGGGCTCCTCGCAGCCGACGGCTCCGTCGACAACGACCCGACGCTCGAGCGCTACGCCGCGATGGCGGTGCAGCACGCGGAGCGCGGAGCCGACGTCGTCGGGCTGTCCGGGATGATGGACGGCCAGGTCGGGGCCGTCCGCGAGGCCCTCGACGCAGCCGGGTTCCCGAGCACGGCCGTCCTCGCGTACGCCGCGAAGTACGCGTCGGCGTTCTACGGGCCGTTCCGCGACGCGGTCGAGTCGACCCTCCAGGGCGACCGCCGCACCTATCAGATGAACCCCGGCAACCGACGCGAGGCAGCGCTCGAGGTCGGGCTCGACATCGCGGAGGGCGCGGACGTCGTCATGGTCAAGCCGGCCGGCCCGTACCTCGACGTCCTGGCCGACGTCGCCGCGACGTCCGAGGTGCCCGTCGCCGCCTACCAGGTCAGCGGCGAGTACTCGATGCTCGAGGCCGCCGCCGCGAACGGCTACATCGACCGCGAGCGCGCGATCGCCGAGTCCCTCGTCGCGATCCGCCGCGCGGGCGCCGACATGACCCTCACCTACTGGGCCCTCGAGGCCGCGACCAACCCCGCCATCCAGGAGCTGCTGTGACCCACTCCCCCGACTCCACGACGAACGACGGCGCGTTCGAGCGTGCGCAGCGCGTCCTGCCCGGCGGCGTGAGCTCGCCCGTGCGGGCGTACGGCTCGGTCGGCGGGACGCCGCGGCTCATCGCGTCGGCGCGCGGCGCCTACGTGACCGACGTCGAGGGGCGCGAGTACGTCGACCTCGTCGCGTCGTGGGGCCCGGCGCTGCTCGGGCACGCGCACCCCGCAGTCGTCGCTGCCGTGCAGGAGGCGGCCGCGCGCGGCCTCTCGTTCGGCGCACCGACGCTCGCGGAGGTGGAGCTCGCCGACGCCGTGATCGCGCGCGTGCCCGCCGTCCAGAAGCTGCGGCTCGTGTCGACGGGCACCGAGGCGACGATGACCGCCGTGCGCCTCGCGCGCGGCGTCACCGGGCGGCCGCTCATCGTGAAGTTCGCGGGCTGCTACCACGGCCACGTCGACGCGCTGCTCGCCTCGGCGGGCTCGGGTCTCGCGACGCTCGCGATGCCCGGCTCGGCCGGGGTGACCGCCGCGGCCGCCGCCGAGACGATCGTCCTGCCCTACAACGACCTGGCCGCCGTCGAGGCGGTCTTCGCGGCGCACGGCGACCGCATCGCCGCGGTCATCACGGAAGCGGCAGCCGCGAACATGGGCGTCGTCGCGCCCAACCCCGGGTTCAACGCAGGGTTGCGCACGATCACCGCCGCCCACGGCGCGCTGCTCATCCTCGACGAGGTGCTCACGGGCTTCCGCGTCTCCGCAGGCGGCTGGTGGGGTCTCGAGGGCGCCGGCGAAGGCTGGGCTCCCGACCTGTTCACGTTCGGCAAGGTCGTCGGCGGCGGCATGCCGGTCGCCGCGCTCGGCGGCCCTGCCGCGATCATGGACCACCTCGCGCCGCTCGGTCCCGTCTACCAGGCCGGCACGCTCTCGGGTAACCCGGTCGCCGTCGCCGCAGGCCTCGCGACGCTCGCCGCCGCCGACGCCGCCGTGTACGAGCACGTCGACCGCACCGCCGACATCGTGTCCGAGGCGGTCAGCGCCGCGCTCACCGGCGCGGGCGTCGAGCACACCGTCCAGCGTGCAGGGTCGCTGTTCTCGTTCGCGTTCGGCACCTTCCCCGCGCACGCGTCCGGCGTCGCAGGACCACGCGACTACGCGGCCGTCCAGGCGCAGGAGTCGTGGCGGTACCCGCCGTTCTTCCACGCGATGCTTGACGCGGGCGTCGCGCTCCCGCCGTCCGTCTTCGAGGCGTGGTTCCTCACGGCCGCGCACGACGCGGACGCGGTCGGGCGCATCGTCGACGCGCTGCCGGCAGCCGCTCGGGCTGCCGCCGACGCGACGCGCCCGGCAGGCTGACGCTCGAGCACCCTGACCCACGCACCTGCCATCGACGGAGATGACGCACGTGACCGAACCGACGTACCTGTCCGACCGCACCCCCAGCGCCGGACGCGTCCTGCCCGCACGCGCGTGGCTCCCGACCGACGCCCCGTCGCTGCAGCTCGACGGGACCTGGCGGTTCCGGCTGCACGACGTCGCCGACCCTGCCAGCGACGCCACGGAACCACCCTGGGACGTGCTCCTCGACGACTCCGGCTGGGAGGCCATCACCGTCCCCTCGCACTGGGTCCTCACCGGGGAGGGCACCCGCGGGCGGCCCTGGTACACGAACGTCCAGTACCCGTTCCCGGTCGACCCACCGCACGTCCCCCGCACGAACCCGACCGCCGACCACCGCCGCACCTTCGAGCTCCCCGACGACGACGCCTGGCGCGACGCCGAACGCGTCCTCCTGCGGCTCGACGGCGTCGAGTCGGCCTGCCGCGTATGGCTCAACGGGTCCGAGGTCGGCGTCGTCAAGGGCAGCAGGCTCGTCCACGAGCTTGATGTCACAGGCCTCGTCCGGCCCGGCCGCAACGTCCTGGTCGTGCGCGTCCACCAGTGGTCCGACGCCACCTACCTCGAAGACCAGGACCAGTGGTGGCTGCCCGGGATCTTCCGCTCGGTCACCCTGCTCGCCCGGCCGGTCGGCGCGCTCGACGACGTGTGGGCTCGCAACGGCTACGACCACGTCGCCGGCACCGGCGAGATCGACCTCGACATCGCCGCGAGCCCGAGCGCCTGGCCCGTGACGCTCACCGTTCCCGAGCTCGGCGTGGAGGTCCGCTGGGACTCGCCCTCCGACGTCACCCCCGTCCGCGTCCCGGCAGAGCCCTGGACCGCCGAGACTCCCCGCCTCTACGACGCCCAGGTCTCCTCGCCGGGCGAGACCGTCAGCCTCAGGCTGGGGTTCCGCACGGTCCGCATCGACGGGTCACGCTTCACCGTGAACGGCCAGCGCATCGTCATGCGAGGCGTCAACCGGCACGAGACCCACCCGGTACGGGGCCGGGTCTTCGACGAGGCCCATGCCCGCGCCGACATGGCGCTCATGAAGCGCCACAACATCAACGCGATCCGCACCGCGCACTACCCGCCGCACCCGCGTGTCCTCGACCTCGCGGACGAGCTCGGCTTCTGGGTCGTCGACGAGTGCGACCTCGAGACGCACGGCTTCGAGCTCGTCGGCACGCTCGACACCGAGAGCGACGATCCTCGCTGGCGCGACGCCTTCCTCGACCGTATCCAGCGCACGGTCGAACGCGACAAGAACCATCCGTCGGTCATCATGTGGTCGCTCGGGAACGAGTCCGGCACCGGGTCCAACCTCGCGGCCATGTCGAGCTGGGTGCACGGCCGCGACCCGTCCCGCCCCGTCCACTACGAGGGCGACCGCACCGGGGCGTACACCGACGTGTACTCCCGGATGTACCCCACGCTCGAGGAGGTGCGTGCGATCCTCGGTGAGTCCGGCGAGATCTTCGGCGTCACCGCCCCCGCGCAGGCCGCCCGCCTGCGCGCGCAACCCTTCCTGCTGTGCGAGTACGCGCACGCGATGGGCAACGGGCCAGGCGCTCTCGAGGCATACGAAGAGCTGTTCGACTCCTCGGACCGCTTCCACGGCGCGTTCGTGTGGGAGTGGCGTGACCACGGCATCCTCACGACGACCGGTGACGGCGTGCCGTTCTACGCGTATGGCGGCGACTTCGGGGAACCCGTCCACGACGGCAGCTTCGTCATGGACGGCCTCGTCAGGTCCGACGACGTGCCGTCGCCCGCGCTCGCAGAGCTCGCCGCCGTCATCGCACCGGTGCGGCTGTCGTTCGACGCCGGTCAGGCGACCCTGCGCAACCGCCGCGCGTTCGCGTCGACCTCGGACCTCGAGGTCACGTGGACCCTCGAGGTGGACGGGCACGAGGTTGCCGACGGCGCTCTCGACCTGCCAGACGTCCCCGCGGGCGAGGCGCGCAGCACCACCTGGGAGCCACCCGCTCTCGACGCACGACGCCACGAGCCGGGCTCCGAGGTGTTCCTGACGCTCACGGCTGCGCTCCGTGAGGCCACGCCCTGGGCCCCCGCCGGGCACGTCGTCGCCCGGCACCAGGTGGCGATCGACCCGCACCTCGTCGGGCTCGATCCGGCGCCCACGCCGCGGCGCCGGCACGGCACGGCGGCGCCTCAGGTGGTCAGCGCCACCGACATGCCCGCCGGGATCGACGCCCCCGGAGGTGCGCTGCGCCTCGGTGAGGCGTGGTTCGACCGCGACACCGGCGCACTCCTGCGCATCGGATCTCTCGACGTCGACGGTTCGCAGCCCGAGCTGTGGCGCGCACCGACGGAGAACGACTCCGCCACGGGAGGGCCAGGCTACGAGGTTGTCGACCCTGCCACCTCGGGAGACGTTCCCTCCCCGGAGTCGCTCGCCCTGCCGTCAGCCGCCGCGCGCTGGCGCGAACGCGGCCTCGACCGGCTCGAGCATCGCGTCCGCGACGTCGAGACACGAGACGACGCCGTCGGGGTGCATCTGCGTTCCGGGGCGGCGGGTACCGCACTCTGGCTGGGGACGACCCTCACCTACCGCTGGCTCGACGACGAGCTCGAGGTCCACATCAGCTTCGAAGCGTCGAACGGGTGGGACTGCACGTGGCCTCGCATCGGCGTGCGCCTCGACCTGCCCCTCGGGTTCGACGAGGTCGCATGGTTCGGCAGCGGGCCTGGTGAGGCGTACGCGGACTCCCGCTCCGCTGCGCGCATCGGCCGGTTCGCGTCGCTCGTCGACGAGCTCGCCGAGCCGTACGCGGTCCCCCAGGAGACAGGCCACCGACCCGACCTGCGCGAGCTCGTCACCTCTGGCGAGCACGTCCCGACGCTTCGCGTCCGGACGATCGCCGACGGCTCAGGCGCACGACCTGGCACCCTCGGGACACGTCCCGGGTTCACGCTGGTACGCCACACCGCTCAAGAGCTCGACGTCGCCCGGCACCAGCACGAGCTGCCGTCACCGAGCCGCACCTACCTCTACCTCGACGCGGCCCAGCACGGCCTCGGGTCGCGCACGTGCGGCATGGACGTGCGGCCCGAGCACGCGCTGTGGCCCGGCAGCCATGCGATGACGGTGCTGCTGCGAGTCACGGACGCCTAGACGGTCGAGCTGCCAGCAGAGAGCTGCTTGGCCGCAGACCGGGCGGCGAACGCGAACGCGCAGACGCCGTTGATCCCGTTGGCCCCAGATCTGGCCTACCTGGGCACGCAGGTCAGCCTTCGCCGTCAACCATGCGGACGGTCCCCGTGGCGTCCGCTTCTCGGACGTGACGGGGACCGTCTCGTTTGTCGCGCGGCGCCGCGCCGGAGCCGTCAGGCGCCGGCAGCGGCCTTGAGGTCGTCGACGAACGTCGGGTTCGCCTCGAGCCACGTGCGCACGG
>Ga0308158_10002810_pt1 | contig 15959 bp, 13 predicted proteins | sample PhyBR2_FD_201038 | JGI IMG/M metagenome (GOLD analysis project Ga0308158, IMG submission 201038) | Phyllosphere microbial communities from UC Gill Tract Community Farm, Albany, California, United States - DLSLB.R2 | ecosystem: Host-associated > Plants > Phyllosphere > Unclassified | place: USA... | reverse complement strand
CAAGGCTCAGAAGCTGGCCGAGAAGGTCGCCAAGGGCAAGAAGTTCGACCTGAACGACATGCGCGACCAGCTGGAGCAGATGCAGAACATGGGCGGCATCGGCGGCCTGATGGACAAGCTGCCGGGCCTGGGGCAGATTCCCGAGCACCTCAAGGCGCAGGTCAGCCAGAGCAAGGAAGTGCCGCGCATGATCGCCATCATCGGCTCGATGACCAAGAAGGAGCGCCGCAACCCGGGCCTGCTCAATGGTTCGCGTCGTGCCCGCATCGCGCGTGGCTCCGGCACCCAGCCGGCCGACGTCAACAAGCTGATGAAGCAGTACATGCAGATGGAAAAGATGATGGGCAAGCTTGCCGGTGGCGGCATGAAGGGCATGATGCGCAACATGAAGGGCATGCTCGGTGCCATGGGTGGCAAGGGCGGCCTGCCGTTCCGTTGATAACGTTTGATTCCAACCGGTTGAACAGGGAGTGGTGCATGAAGAACAGGATGTATCTGGTTTTGGCGGTGCTGGCGCTGAGCGCCTGCGGTGAGGATCGCTCGCTGTCGCAGAAGGCGGGCAGTGCGATCAGCGGCACTGCCACCGACTTCGTTGCCGGTCTGGGCGAAGGCGTCGACAAGCGCATGTCGCTCAAGCTCGACGTCGCCCCGGAAGTGGTCAGCAACGGCATGACCGTGACCTTGGGCAAGAGCCGCGGCATGGGCTCCAAGGATGCGTCGGTGTATGTGGTGGCGACCAAGCCGTACAAGGGCGCGTTCCTGGCGCGTGCACTGGACGAATCCGGTGCCGAGATCGGCCGCTCACGGGTGGACGTGGATTTCGCTGCCGATGATGCGCAGTACGTGAACTTCACGTTCAACGATGAGATGGACAGCCAGTTGGTGCGTTCCTACGCGCTTTCGCTGCGCTGAGCAGTGCGGGCATCGGCGGTATGATCACCGCCATGCACAACGCCCTCATCTCCACCCGGACCGAAGCGTTCTGCCAGCGCTTCGGTCTTGAACTTCCCATCCTGCTGGCGCCGATGGCCGGCGCCTGCCCGGTGCCACTGTCTGCAGCGCTTGCCAATGCCGGCAGCATGGGCGCGATGGGCGCGGTGCTGTCCACGCCGGAACAGATCAGCCAATGGATGCAGGCGTTTGGCCAGCAGTCGCAGGGGCCGGCGCAGGTCAATCTATGGGTGCCGGATCCTGCTCCGCTGCGTGACCCTGCCGCCGAAACGGCGACGCGCGAATTTCTTGCGCAATGGGGACCGCAGGTCGCGGCGGACGCCGGCGATGCCGGTCCTGCCGATTTTGATGCCCAGTTCGATGCGCTGATTGCCGCCCGACCCGCGGTGGCATCAACCATCATGGGCGTGTTTTCTGCCGCACAGGTGGCACGACTGCAGGCTGCCGGCATTGCCTGGTTCGCCTGCGCGACCACCTTGAGTGAAGCACTGCAGGCGCAGGCCGCCGGTGCCGATGCAGTGGTTGCGCAGGGCCTGGAGGCGGGCGGTCATCGTGGTGCGTTTGACCCAGCGCTCGCCGAGCGGCAGATGGTCGGTCTGTTTGCCTTGCTGCCGCGCCTGGTCGATCACCTGAGCGTGCCGGTGATCGCTGCTGGCGGCATTGCCGATGGTCGCGGTGTCGCGGCCGCCCTGATGCTGGGGGCCAGCGCGGTGCAGGTGGGTACGGCATTCCTGGCCGCCGATGAATCCGATATTCCTGCGGCGTGGAAACAGGCGCTGGCTGTTGCCGAGCCCGAAGCCACGCGCGCGACGCGGGCCTTCAGTGGCCGACTTGGACGCGCCCTCGATACCGCTTATGTGCGCGCTGCCGAGGCGGCCGACGCGCCAGTGCCACGTCCCTATCCGGTGCAGCGCGGACTGACCGCCGGCATGCGCAAGCAAGCCAGTGCCGCCAACCGGCTCGACGCGATGCAGGCCTGGGCAGGGCAGTCGGCATGGCTGGCCAAGCGCGCACCGGCGGCAGGGATCCTCCGCGCGATGTGGGCGCAGGCGCAGGCGTTGCCGTGACGGTGCTGTTCTGCAACGGGCAACTGGCCGATGCCGGCGCCTTGAGTGCGGCGTTGGTCAATTACGGTCACTTCACCTCGCTGCAGGTGCGCTCTGGCGCGGTGCAGGGTTGGGCGCTGCACCTGCAGCGGCTGCAACAGGGTACGCGCGAGCTGTTTGGGGTTGAACTGGATTGCGTGCAGGTCGTGGCATGGTTGCGGCAGGCCTTGCAGCAGCTCGATGCGGCGGATGCGTCGGTGCGGATCACGGTGTTCTCGCGGCAGTTCGATTTCCGCCAGCCGCTGCGTGCAGTGCCGGTGGATGTGTTGGTGGCCATCGCCGCGCCGGCATCGATTCCAGCGATTGCGCGTTCAGTGCTGCCGCTGCCGTATCAACGCGAGTTGGCGCATATCAAGCACGTGGGAACCTTCCCGCTGTTCCAGTTGCGCAGGCAGGCGTTGCAACGCGGATTCGATGACGCCTTGTTTGTCGATGCGCAAGGCCGCATCAGCGAAGGCACGACCTGGAACCTGGCGTTCTGGGACGGCACCCAGGTGTGCTGGCCACAGGCGTCGGCGCTGCGTGGCAGCACCGAGCGCCTGTTGATGGATGGCTTGGCCGCGCTTGGTCAGTTGCAGCATCACGCCGACGTGCACGTGCCGACGCTGGCCCGGTGCAATGGCGCGGTGGCATTCAATGCCACCGGTATCTGGCCATTGGCCGCAATCGGTGAACAGCGGCTGGAACAGTCCGAAGTGCTGTTGGTTCGCCTGCAATCCGCATTGGCGCAGACGCCCTGGCTGCCGCTCTGACGGATTGGGTGGGTTGGACTATTTGGCTGGGGTATGTGGGTGGGTGCTGGCCGTGCATTGCGCGTATTCCCGTTGGCTCAGCTTGTGATCCTTGTTGCTGTCGCAGTGCTGCAGTCGCGCAGCAACACCCGGCGGATAGACATCGATTTCGGACAGGGTGACGATTCCATCCTTGTCTTTGTCCAGCTCTGTATAGCTTGGCAAGTTGGTGTCAGCGGGTGGTGCGGCCAGTGCCAATGAATAGCCGCCAATGAGTAAAACTGCTGCCAGTATCGTTTGTGCTGATCGGGACACGCGCATCACGTTCTCCTCCAAGCCGGACCATCCGGCTGTCTGCCGGCATAGCAGGCGCCGCCAAGCCTTTGCGATAGGTGAAAAATAGCGGGCGACGGTGTTTGTCGCGATGCTCGGTTCATCTGCCGTTGGCTGGAAAGGGAAGCGTGCTGATTCCAGCCACACGAACAGCGTGCTATTGATCTGACTTGTTCCGTCATCAGCGTTGGGAGGAGCAGCATGGTATTTGAACTGGGCTGGCCGCAGGCTCCCATTCAATGGGTAGTGAGCGTGCTGGTTTTCACCGCGCATTTGCTGGTGGCCGCGCGCGCGCTGACCCGGCCCAACCGTGCACCGGCGTCGCGTGCGGCGTGGGTGGCGGTGATCATGCTGGCGCCATTGCTGGGCATGTTCGCCTATCTGCTATTGGGCGAAACCAGCATTGGACGAGCGCGTGCGCGACGCCTGCGGCAGACCGTTCGAATGCTGCAGGCGGCGGACGATCTGCACGACACCGCCGCTGCGGCAATCGATGGCAAGGCTGCATCCTTGTTTGTGCTGGCGCAATCGATCAATGGCTTTGTGCCACAGCCGGGCAACCGGATCGTGCTGCTGGGTGCTGCGCAGTCGCTAGCGAACGCGCCCACGGAGGATTGCCGTGCAGCCATGGATCAACTGGTGCAGGACATCAGTCAAGCGCAGCAGAGCGTGCATATCGCCTTCTACATCTGGCTGGATGATGGTGCCGGTGGCCGCGTTGCCGAGGCGGTAGCGGCGGCTGCCAGGCGCGGTGTGGCCTGCAGGGTGATGGTGGATGCGTTGGGCTCGCGGGCCTTCAGTGGCAGCCCCCGCTGGTCGCAGCTGCAGCAGGCCGGGGTCAAGCTGGTGCGCACCCTGGATGATCTGACCCGGGTGCAGCATGTGGCCTTCAGCCGCATGGACCTGCGCGATCACCGCAAGATCGTGATCATCGACAACTGCATCGCCTATTGCGGCAGCCAGAACTGCGCCGACCCGGAGTTCCGGGTCAAACCGCGCTATGCACCGTGGATAGACCTGCTGCTGCGTTGCCAAGGCCCGGTGGTGGCGCAGATACAGCGTTTGTTTCTCAGTGGCTGGATCCCGGAAACCGGAGAGCAGGGGCTGGATGCTTTCGCAGCAGCGACGATGCAACCGCAGTTCGACGATGGCTGTCTGGCCATGGCGTTTGAAACCGGCCCGGTTACCCGCCACAACGCGATGACCGATATGTTCGTGGCCTGCATCTATGCCGCGCGCCATGAGCTGATCATCAGTACGCCGTACTTCGTGCCGGACGAAGCACTGCTGCGCGCGATCTGCGCGGCACCACGACGGGGCGTGCGCACAAGGGTGATCTTCCCCAGGCACAATGATTCCTGGCTGGTGGGGCAGAGCAGTCGCAGCACCTATGCCGATCTTCTGCAGTGTGGCGTGGAGGTCCACGAGTATCCGCTGGGCCTGCTGCACGCCAAGTCACTGACCATCGACGGGGAGATCGCCTTGATCGGCTCGGCCAACATGGACCGGCGCAGTCTGGAGCTGAACTTCGAGAACAATCTGCTGATTGCCGACAGTGCAGTTACCTCCAGCATCGTGCAGCGGCAGCAAGGCTATCTGTCGGTATCCGAACCGGTGCTGTTGTCGCAGGTGATGGCGTGGCCGCTGGCCACGCGCTTGGTGCACAACGCCGTGGCGATGATGTCGCCGGTGTTGTGATTGGCCTGGATCAAGCGGCCGGTGCGCTATCGCCGCGCAGCAGGCCCATGAACTCGCCGAACAGGCGCCGGTCGATCAGTCGTCCGCGGTCGTTGGCCAGGATCTCGATGGCGCGCTGCATCGGCATCGGGCCGCGATACGGGCGCTGTGAAGTCATCGCATCGAAGCCATCGACGATGGTCAGGATGCGTGACTCAAGCGGAATGTCTTCGCCCTGCAGACCGTGCGGATAGCCGCTGCCATCCCAGGCTTCGTGGTGGTGTCGAATCAGTTTGGCAACAGCCTTGGCGTCACTGCGGCCGGTGGCGGCGAACAGGCGTGCACCGCGCTCGGGATGGGTGCGCATGACCGATATCTTGTCTTCGTCCAGTTTGCCCGGATGCAACAGTACGTCGTCACGGATGCCGATCTTGCCGACATCGTGGAATCGTGCGGCAAGCACCAGATGGCCGATGCGCTCCTCGGACAGGTCGCAGCGGCGGCCCATGGCCTGGGCAAGTTGCGACACGCGATCGCAGTGATGGTCGGTATAGCTGTCGCGCTGGTCCAGCGCGGCTGCCAATACATCGATGGCGCAGGAGCTGTCATCCGGTGGATGCGACAGACCCACGGGCGTGGTGATGGTCAACATGATGACGGAGCCGCGTGGGGGGCGGCTGCGAGCGTAAGAGAGGGGGCGTTATTTTCAACGCCCTTTCATCGTCACGCAATCTTTACCAATTGATTTATTCAGCTGTTTGCGGGGCGTAGTGTGGTCAGCAAGGCGCGTGCGGCGTTGAAACGGTCGGCACTTTCCGGCAACGGATGTTTGATACGCAATTTGTCCGGGCCATCCATCTGGTAGAGCTTGGGCTGTTTCTGGATCAGCTGGATCACCACCATCGGATCGATATTGGGCTTGCTGTCGAACACGATGCGGCCACCGTTTTCGCCAAGCTCCAACTTGCGGATGCCCAGTTCGTTGGCCTGCAACTTGAGCTCGGCGATGGCGAACAGATGCTTGACCGGATCCGGCAACAGGCCAAAGCGATCGATCATCTCCACTTGCAGCTCGCGCAGGCGCTCGTTGTCACGCGCCGAGCTGATGCGCTTGTACAAGGTAAGACGGGTGTGCACGTCGGGCAGATAGTCTTCCGGGATCAGCGCCGGCACATGCAGTTCGACATCGGCACCGCGTGCTTCTTCGCCCGCATCCAGGTCCGGCAGCTTGCCCGACTTGATCGAACGCACCGCGCGCTCCAGCAGCTCGGTGTAGAGGCTGAAGCCGATCTCGGCCATCTGCCCGCTCTGGTCTTCGCCGAGCAGCTCGCCTGCACCGCGGATCTCCAGATCGTGGGTGGCCAGGGTGAAGCCCGCGCCCAGCTCGTCCATCGAGGCGATGGCATCCAGGCGCTTCTGCGCGTCCGGGGTGATGGAGCGCTTGTCCGGCACCAGCAGGTAGGCGTACGCACGGTGATGCGAACGACCAACGCGACCACGCAGCTGATGCAACTGCGCAAGACCGAAGCGGTCGGCGCGGTTGATGATGATGGTGTTGGCGTTGGGGATGTCGATGCCCGATTCGATGATGGTGCTGGCCAGCAGCACGTTGAAGCGCTGTTTCTGGAAATCCAGCATCACCCGTTCCAGCTCGCGCTCCGGCATCTGCCCATGGGCCATGCCGATGCGTGCCTCGGGCACCAGTTCGGACAGCTCGCGCTGCATCCGCCCCATGCTTTCCACATCGTTGTGCAGGAAATACAGCTGGCCGCCACGTGACAGTTCACGCTGGAACGCCTCGCGCAGCTGCGCATTGTCCCAGGCGGTGACAAAGGTCTTCACCGCCAGTCGGTTCGGCGGCGGCGTGGCGATGATCGACAGATCACGCAGCCCGGCCATCGCCATGTTCAAGGTACGCGGGATCGGCGTGGCGGTCAGGGTCAGCAGGTGCACGTTGGCGCGCATGGCCTTCAACGCTTCTTTCTGGCGCACGCCAAAGCGCTGCTCTTCGTCGACGATGACCAGGCCCAGGTCCTTGAACTTCACATCCGGCTGCAACAGGCGGTGCGTGCCGATGATCACATCGATGGTGCCTTCGGCCACCTTGTCGAGCTCGGCCTTGATTTCCTTGCTGGTCTTGAAGCGCGACAGCACTTCCACGCGCAGCGGGTAATCGGCGAAACGGTCGCGGAAGTTGCGGTAGTGCTGCTCGGCCAACAGCGTGGTCGGCACCAGCACGGCCACCTGCTTGCCACCGCTGGCCGCGGCAAAAGCTGCACGCACGGCGACTTCGGTCTTGCCGAAGCCGACGTCGCCGCAGACCACGCGGTCCATCGGCTGGCTGGACTGCAGGTCACGCAGGGTGGCTTCGATCGCGGCCTGCTGGTCGGGGGTTTCCTCGAACGGGAAGCCGGCCGCGAAGGGTTCGTACATGGCGCGGTCGATATCCAGCGCCAGCCCGGCGCGGGCGCGGCGACGCGCCTGGATCTCCAGCAGTTCGGCCGCCACGTCGCGGACCTTCTCGGCAGCCTTGCGCTTGGCCTTGGCCCATTGCTCGCCGCCCAGCGAGTGCAGCGGCGCGGTTTCCGGCGACGCGCCGGAATAACGGCTGATCAGGTGCAGCTGCGCGACCGGCACATACAGGCGGTCGCCCTTGGCGTATTCGATCTCGAGGAATTCGCCGGGCATGCCGCCGACATCCATCGCTATCAAACCGCGGTAGCGGCCGACGCCGTGGTCTTCATGGACGATGGGCGCGCCTTCGGTCAGTTCGCCCAGGTCGCGGATGATGGACTCGGGCTCACGTCCGGCACGACGCGTACGCCGCGGCTGACCGGCGCGCTCCGGGAACAGCTGGCGTTCGGTGAGCACGGCCAGGGCCGGCTCGCTGAGCGCAAAGCCGTCATCCAGCGGCGCAACGGTAATGGCGAAGCGACTAAGCCCCTCTCCCTTCGGGAGAGGGGTTGGGGAGAGGGTAGGGGGCGTAAGCCCACCAGCTGTCTGGCTTTGGCTAGCAGCCTTACCCCTATCCGACCCTTCAGGCCACCTTCCCCCGATGGGGGAAGGGAGGAAGTCGTTGAAGCTGCCCATAACCTCAGGCCGCAGCTCTGCCGCCTGCAGCACTTCCAACAAGGCCTCGCGCCGTCCCGGCGAATCCGCCGCGATCAGCACCCGACCCGGGTAGTGCTCGATGAAGGACTTCAATGCCTGCCCCGCCGGTGCATCCTTGGCAGCGACCGGCAACGGCGGCAGTGGCTGGTCACCCAGCGGCTGCGCTTCGGCGGCGCGCGGATGATCGGCCGCGCACACTTCCACGCGCGGCAGTTTGTTGAACTGCTCGCGCAGTTTGTCCGGCGACTGGTAGATCTCGTCCGGCGGCAACAGCGGTCGCTCGATATCGTGGCGACGTTGTTCGTAGCGGCTGTTGGTCTGCAGCCAGAACGCATCGGAGGCTTCGCTGACGCCGCTGCCGAGAACGGTCATGAAACCGTCCGGCAGGTAGTCGAACAAGGTCGCGGTCTGGTTGAAGAACAGCGGCAGCATGTATTCGATGCCCGAGGGCAGCAGGCCGGCCTTCAGGTCCTGGTACAGCGGACTGCGCCGGGTATCCACGTCGAAGCGTTCGCGCAGCGATGCGAGTACCTTGTTGAGGCTGGCCTCATCCATAGGCACTTCGCGGCCGGGCAGCATCTTCACTGCCGTCACCTTGTCCAGCGAACGCTGCGATTCCGGGTCGAACTCGCGGATGGAGTCGATATCCTCGTCCAGCAGCTCGATGCGCAATGGCGCATCGGCGCCCATTGGATAGACATCAAGCAGGCCGCCGCGCACGGCGAAATCACCGGGATCCATGACCTGGGCGACATTGCGGTAACCGGCGCTTTCCAGGCGACGCTTCTCCGCATCCATGTCCAGGCGCTGGCCAACCTTCAGGTCGAAGCTGCCACCGACGATATAGCTCAGCGGCGCCAAACGCTGCAGCAGCGTCTGCACCGGCACCACGACGATGCCTTGCTTCAGCGTCGGCAGGCGGTGCAATGCGGCCAGACGCTGCGAAATGATGTCCGGGTGCGGGCTGAACTGGTCGTAGGGCAAGGTTTCCCAGTCGGGGAACGGCACTACCGGCAGCTGGCTGTCCGCGCCCAGCAGGGTCTGCAGGTCGGCCACCAGCTGATGCGCGCTCTGGTTATCGCGGGTGATCAGCAGCAGCGGCTTGGCGTGGGCCTGCGCCGCGCAGGCGACATGCCAGGCCAGGGCGCTGCTGGAAGCCGGGGCGCGCCACCAGGCGCGGAGCTGGCCCGAACGGGGCAGCGGCGGAATGGGGTAGGTGATAGGCGACATGGACCGCAAATTTTACCAGATGCGCCCCTGTCGCCCTGCCGGGCAGGTCCGATTTGCGACGCCGGGCGGCGCACTGGCCCGAAAAGCGACAGGCGCCTTGCCGGCGCCTGTCGGGAGATGAGGTCTGGAACCGCTGCTCAGGTCGCCAGTTCCAGCACCATGCGTACCAGTCCCGGGGCAGCCGCTGGGTGAGGCACCTGCTTGAAGCCCAGCGAAGCGGCCAGTTGCAGCATCGGCTCATTGTCCTGGGCGATGTCGCCGTACAGGCGATCAAGATATTTGCCACGCGCCCATTTGACCAGTTTGCGCATCAATTGCCGGCCGAGACCTTGGCCGGCCAGGAAGCGGCTCACCAGGATTGCGTATTCAGCGTCACGGGTGCCGGGAATGATGGACGCCCGGGCCACTGCTCCCACCAGTGCCTCGCCCGGTGGCAGCGGTTCGGCTGCCACCAATGCGATCTCGGTTTTGGGATTGGGATGGGTCAAGCGTTGCGCAGTCTCATCAGACAATGATTCGACCGACTGCAGGAACTTGTCGCGCACTTCTTCCGGCCCGAACAGGGCAAACGCGCCTTGCAGTGGTGCACCGTCTTCAGGGCGGATAGGTCGTATCAGCAGCTCTCGGCCGCTGGGTGCCTTGAAATTTTCATGCCACGGGGGCATGCGGTTGCGAGTGGCCATGACTACGTTTCCTCCAAAGTCGCCTGATTCTGTCACCGTGGCTGCTACGTTCTGTGAACGCGGTCCAAAGCGGCTGCAGTTTGGCGGCGATGCCCGTCACTCGGGCGTCTTCAGCCACTCCAGCCGGGTTGAGGCGCCGGTTTCTCCCAGATGCTGCTTCAGCACGGGCAGGGCCGGGGCCAGCACCTGCTCGAACTGCCAGGGCGGGTTCAGCAACAGCATCCCGCTACCATTCAGACGCAGGGGGGAGTCATCGGACCTCACCATCAGCTCGGTGACCAGGATGGACTTGGCCGGCAGCGCGGCCGCCTTGCGGAAAAACGGTTGCAGGGTACGACGCTGCTTGATCGGGTACCAGACCGCGCATTGCGCCTGCGGCATTCGGGTCAGGATCTCACGCAAGGTTGAGATGATCAGCGGGTACTCGGCATCCTGCACCTCATAGGGTGGGTCGATCAGCACCAACGCCCGGCCGATCTTGATGGCGCCGCTCTTCGGTGGCAGGAAGGCGCGGATGGCTTCGTAGCCATTGCCTGCATGCACCTGTACCCGCCGGTCGTGCGCGAACAGTTCCTTGAGCGCGGTGACCTCGTCCTTCTGCAGCTCGCAGGCGGCCATGCGGTCCTGTTCGCGCAGGGCGCGCGCGGCCAGCAGCGGCGAACCAGGGTAGGAGATCAGGGCGCCGACCGGGTTGTCGGCCTGGACGGCACGCAGGTACTGCTCGACCACTTCCGGCAAGGCCGGGGCGGCCATCAGCCGCAGCACGCCTTCATCGATTTCGGCGGTTTTGCGGCTTTCCTCGGCGGACAGCAGGTAACGGCCGCGGCCGGCATGCGTGTCCAGGACGAAGAAGGGCGAGTCTTTGCGCTTGAGCGCGTCGATCATCGCCAGCATGACGATGTGCTTGAGGACGTCGGCGTGGTTGCCGGCGTGGAAGGCGTGGCGATAATTCATCGGCGAAGTTTACGGCTTGCGGCGTGGTGTGGGCGTTTTCATTGGAGGGAGCCGGCTGGGCGCCTGTGTGCGCAGCGGTGCCGAGGGCCGATCCGGCTGTTTCCACGGCGTGCCGATTGCTGCCGGCCGCTGGCGTCTGCAGCAGGGCCAGCTATGCTGATGCAATGTCCAGCCAACCTGCCCGGGTACTCGTCGTCGAAGACGAGGCCGCCATCGCCGACACCCTTCTTTATGCGCTGCGCAGCGAAGGCTATGCCGCCAGTCACTGCACGCTGGGCCGCGAAGCACTGGCCTTGCTGCGCCAGCATGGCGCCGATGTGGTGGTGCTGGACGTCGGCCTGCCCGACCTGGGTGGTTTCGAGGTCTGCCGTGAACTGCGCACTTTCAGCCAGGTGCCGGTAATTTTCCTGACCGCCCGTAACGACGAGTTCGACCGTGTGTTGGGGCTGGAGCTGGGGGCCGACGACTATGTGACCAAGCCGTTCTCGCCGCGCGAGATGGTGGCCCGGGTGCGCGCGCGACTGCGCCGGACTGCGCCAGTTGCAGCCGAAGAGGGTGGCTGGAAGCAGCTGGGGCGGTTCGCGATTGACCACGACGGCCGCCGTATCCGCTACGACGAGGCGCTGCTGGACCTGACCCGCTACGAATACGCCTTGCTGGCGGCACTGCTGCAGCGGCCCGGGGCGATCCTGAGCCGGTCGCAGTTGATGGAGCGTGGCTGGGACCACGCCAGCGACAGCACCGACCGTACCGTCGATACCCACGTCAAAACCCTGCGCGCGAAGCTGCGTGCGGCCGGCGCGCAGGGCGAACCGATCCGCACCCATCGCGGCGTCGGCTACGCCTTGGATGTCTGACCGATGCGGATCGGGCTGAAGCTGTTCCTGGGGTTCTTCCTGATTGTCGGCATCGCCGCGTTCTTCGTGATGCGCGTGTTCGTCAACGAGGTCAAACCCGGCGTGCGCCAGGCGATGGAGTCCACCCTGGTGGACGCGGCCAATGTGCTGGCGGTCATGGCTGCGCCGGATCTGAAGGCCGGCCATATCGGCGACGGGGACTTCGCCGCACGCCTGGCCACCGCCCAGCGCCGCGATCCCAAGGCGATGGTGTGGCGGTTCCCCAAGCGCAGCATCGATTACCGGGTGACGGTGACCAATGCGCAGGGCATCGTGGTCTATGACTCGCGCGGGCAGGACGTGGGCCGCGACAACTCGCGCTGGAATGATGTCTACAGGACCCTGCGCGGCGAGTACGGCGCACGCTCCAGTCCGGAGATTCCGGGCGACGAAACCAACACCGTCATGCACGTGGCCGCGCCGATGTACGACCCGGCCGATGGCCGCACCCTGATCGGCGTACTGACCCTGTCGCAGCCCAATGACACCATCGATCCTTTCATCGTTGCCAGCCAGCGCGCCATCATTGCGCGCGGTGCCTGGTTGATCGGGCTGTCGGCACTGATCGGTCTGTTGATGACCTGGTGGTTGTCGCGCGGTATCAGCGGACTGAATCGTTATGCCAAGGCGGTGAGCGCCGGTGAGCCGGTGCCACCGCCGAAGCGGCGACGCGACGAGATCGGCGACCTCGGCCAGGCGCTGGAAACGATGCGCCGCAAGCTCGAAGGCAAGGCCTATGTCGAGCAGTACGTGCAGTCGCTGACCCACGAAATGAAGAGTCCGCTGGCGGCGATACGTGGCGCTGCCGAACTCCTGCAGGAGCCCTTGCCGGAAGCAGACCGGCAGCGTTTTGCTGCCAACATCGTGCAGCAGGAACGGCGCCTGACCGAAACCATCGACCAGTTGCTGCGGCTGGCCGAGGTTGAACAGCACGGCTGGCTGCAGCGGCGTACCGAGGTGGATCTGGTCGCGGTCTGTCGCGCGTTGGCCGAGGATGCGGCGCCACGTCTGCAGGCGGGGCAGATCGAACTGGATGTGGAACTGCCGGAGCGCGCAGCGGTGCTGGGCGATACCTTCCTGCTGCGGCAGGCGCTTTCGAACCTGCTGGACAACGCGATCGCGTTCTCCGCGCCGGGTGGCCGCATCGTGCTGAGTGTGCAACACCAGCAACAGAACTGGCGCATCGCCGTGCGCGACAACGGCCCCGGTGTGCCGGGATACGCGCAGGCGCGGGTGTTCGAGCGCTTCTATTCGCTGGCGCGGCCGGGTACGGGACAACGCAGTTCCGGCCTGGGCCTTCCATTCGTGGCCGAGGTGGCGCGCCTGCATGGCGGCGTTGCGCAGCTGGGCAACCATCCCGAAGGTGGCGCCGAAGCGCGCCTGCTGCTGCCGGCCGGCTGACTTCACATTCGCTTCAAACTCGGCACAAACCCTGCTCACCGGCCGCATTCAACCTGTCCCTGTTTCCACACGAGGACGGGACATGACTTCCCTGAAACTGCTGTTGCGCTTCGCCATTGTCGGCGGGCTGGTGTTGTTGCTGCTGATTCCCCTGCTGCTGATCCGCAGCACCATCAATGAGCGTGAGCGTTACCGCGACGAGGCGGTCGAACGAGTATCGCAGAGCTGGGCTGGCGAGCAGTCGCTGATCGGCCCGGTGCGGGTGCTGCCGTGGACCCAGCAGCGCGAAGTCGAGATTCCGGCCGAGGGCAACAATCCGCGCAGGACTGAAATGCGCGTCGAGAGCGGCTACGACCTGCAGATGCCGACGCGCTTGAATGTGCAGGGCACTATGCGCACCGACGAGCGCACCGTGGGCCTGTTCAAGGTGCCGGTCTACAACTGGCAGGCCAAACTGCAGGCCGAGTTTGCCGAGAGCAGCTATGTGGCAGTGCCGGGGCGCAGCTACGGTCGTCCCTATCTGGCCTTGGGCGTGTCCGATGTACGCGGTCTGGTAGGCACGCCGAACCTGCGCGTCGACGGCCGTGCGATCCAGCTGCAACCCGGTTCCGGCGCGCTGGAGGGAACCTCCAAGGGCCTGCATGCGCCGCTGTCGGTATTGCCGGATTCGGTGCAGGGCGTGTTGCGCGAGGGGGCCAAGGTCGAGCTGGAGTTCGTGCTGGGTGGCACCCGTTCGCTGGCGGTTGCGCCGGTCGGTGATGATACCCGGGTGTCGCTGTCTTCGACCTGGCAGCATCCGCTGTTCGGTGGCAGCTTCCTGCCCAACGAGCGCAGCATCGATGCCAGCGGCTTCAAGGCGGAGTGGGCGGTGTCTTCGCTGGCCTCGGCGGCGCAGTCGCAGCTGGTCAGGGCGATACGTAGCGATGGCGGCAGCGTGGAGTCATTGAACGTGGCTTTGGTGGACCCGGTGGATACCTATACGCAGGTGGACCGGGCCAGCAAGTACGGCATCCTGTTCGTGCTGCTGACCTTCGTTGGTTTCGCGCTGTTCGAGCTGATCAAGCAGTTGAAGATCCATCCGCTGCAGTACCTGCTGGTTGGCCTGGCATTGGCGATCTTCTTCCTGTTGCTGCTGAGCCTGTCCGAGCAGATTGCGTTCTGGCAGGCCTATCTGATCGCGGCGGCGGCGTGTATCGGCCTGCAAGGCTTCTATCTGAGCGGAGTGCTGCACAGCTGGAAGCGTGGTGTCGGTTTCGCGACGATGCTGACGATGTTGTACGGCGTGCTGTACGTGCTGCTGGTTTCGGAGAACAACGCGTTGCTGATGGGGTCGCTGCTGTTGTTCGGCATCCTCGCCGCGATCATGTGGATCACCCGCAAGGTCGATTGGTACGAGCTGAGCAATCGTGCGGTGAGCAAGCAGGCCTGATCTGGCAGTTGCGATGACGGGGCGGGGTGGCGTTGGCCATCCCGCCTCTTTCGCAGGGAGGAATGACATGAATCGTGCATTGATCCATCGCCGTGCGAAGCGCTTGTTACCGGCAGGTATCGAGACCTGCGGCTTGTTGCACTTCGGCTTGGCGCCGGGGCAGGTGGAGCGGGCGTTGCTTGGCAGTATGTTTGCTGGTGGGCAGGCGCAGGGGATGGTAGCGCTGCGCTTGTCGTTGTCGACGGCGTTGGCGATCCGGCGCAAGGGGCTGCGGTACTTCGAGTCAGGGGATTGGGTGTATTCGGCGTTTGCGGCGGAGGGGGCTTCGTTTGCTGCCGAGGTGTTGCCATCCGGTCATGGGGCTGGCTATTCGGCGGTGGCATTGGATGGACGGGCATGGTTTGTGGTGCTGCCTGTGGAGCGTTTGGTGGTATATGGGTGGTGGGAGTGAGTGGAGTGGTTGCTTGGTGGGTTGCGTGATATTGCGGTTCTCCGATTTTCAGCAGAAATTCATGGGCGTGCAGTCGAAAAGCGCGGTATTCGAAGCGCATCCCCGCGAAGGCTGGCCGAAGACATGCACCGAGCTGCATGACACTCCCTTCTCCCGCTTGCGGGGAAGGTGCCCGGAGGGCGGATGGGGGGCTTTGGATTTTGCTGTTGCTCTCTTTTTATGAAAGGCCTAGGCGACAGCAACAGCATTCACTCCCCTGCGGGGAGCGAGTTACTTCTCTTTGCTTGTGCAAAGAGAAGATAACCAAGAGAAACACACCCTGCCTCCGCGCCCACGCCGCTGCGCGACGCGGGTCCACTCCGCTGGCAGGATTTTTCGACGATACATCCTTGTACCGTCGAAGAACGACGTGCGTCCTGCACGTCGCCCCGTGCGGGGTCTTGGCTGCCAGCTCCGTCGCTGCGGAAGGGGCCCGGTACGTCAAAAGCTGAGGGCAAGAACAAAAGCACGAGCAACCGCAACCGCAACCAAAGCCGGAGCAGAGACTTGAGCCTGCAGTCACCGCCGCGGCCCCTTTGGCGGATAAGGCTCCTCAGTTGCCTACTGCGGCGGCCAAAGACGCGATAAATGCAATTGCAGCTTGAAGCCCCTCTCCCCTCGCGGGAGAGGGGTTGGGGAGAGGGGGCGCCACGAGGAACAAGCTGAAGAGGCTCGTCTTCCCACCGTTAGCTCTAGAATCCCCGCATGCACTCAACTCCCACCATCACCAGCCTGCTTGGCCAGCAACTGCTGCCTTATCTTGACGACATCGCGCGGCTGCGTATCCAGGTGTTCAATGATTGGCCCTATCTCTACCAGGGCAGCCTCGACTACGAGCGTGACTACCTCGCGGCCTACGCGGCGACACCGGATGCGGTGTGCGTAATTGCACGCTCCGGCGACGCGGTTGTGGGGGCGTCGACCGGATTGCCACTGCTCGATGATGGTCCGGCTTTCCGCGCGCCGT
>Ga0308158_10002809_pt1 | contig 15960 bp, 8 predicted proteins | sample PhyBR2_FD_201038 | JGI IMG/M metagenome (GOLD analysis project Ga0308158, IMG submission 201038) | Phyllosphere microbial communities from UC Gill Tract Community Farm, Albany, California, United States - DLSLB.R2 | ecosystem: Host-associated > Plants > Phyllosphere > Unclassified | place: USA... | reverse complement strand
GGGCAAGCCGCCGCTGGACATTCACGTCCTGCCGCGCGACAAGCACTGGCAAAAGCTGCTGCATTCGCTGATTGCCGAGCTGAAGCCGGAGATGAGCGGCACCGCGCTGGCGGTCATTGAGAATCTGGAAAAAGCCTCTGACCTGGAGCTGGAAGAGATGGCGAGCGCGCTGTTTGCCTCTGACTTCTCTCTGGTCAGCAGCGATAAAGCGCCATTTATCTGGGCTGCGCTGTCGCTCTACTGGGCGCAAATGGCCAGCCTGATCCCGGGCAAAGCCCGCGCCGAATACGGTGAAGCGCGCCAGTTCTGCCCGGTCTGCGGCTCCATGCCGGTATCGAGCATGGTGCAAATCGGCACCACTCAGGGGCTGCGCTACCTGCACTGCAACCTGTGTGAAACCGAGTGGCACGTGGTGCGCATCAAGTGCAGCAACTGCGAGCAGACCCGCGATCTGAACTACTGGTCGCTGGAAAATGAAGAAGCGGCGGTGAAAGCGGAAAGCTGCGGCGACTGCGGGACCTACCTGAAGATTCTGTATCAGGAAAAAGACCCGAAAGTCGAAGCGGTGGCCGACGATCTCGCCTCGCTGATTCTGGACGCGAAGATGGAGCAGGAGGGCTTTGCCCGCAGCTCGATCAACCCGTTCCTGTTCCCGGGTGAAGGGGAGTAATTACCTCTGACAGTGCCGGGCGGCGCGAGCTTGCCCGGCCTGTAATACCCGCTTTTTTTATCCGCTCCCACACGCCTCCAGCCCCTGCCACAGCACGACATTTCAGATTATATTTAGCCGCTACGCGTAGAAAACTCTCTCTTACTTCGTCACTATCCCTCGCAATAAAACATTACTTTTTGTAAGGGAAAATGTTGAAATGGAATTTCAACGATTAACGCCGGAAAGCGCCGTCTTTTTCATCTGCGCTATTCTCAGCCTTTCAGCGACGGCTGTCGCCGCACCGGCAGATGAGCAGTTTATTCTTCAGCAGCAGCGTCAGCAGGCACTGGAAGCCCAGTTGACGCCGCAGGTGCCGGATATTCGCCTGCAGCCCCCCGCCGAAAAAACCATCATCACGGCCTTTCCTGCCGAAACGCCCTGCTTTGTTATTCACGACGTCACGCTCTCGGGACAAGAAGCATTGCCACACTGGCTGCCGCTGCAACGCCTTGCGGATCGGGCGGTTGGAAAATGCCTTGGCGCGAAAGGGATTAATTACCTGATGAGCACGCTCCAGGACCGGCTGATTTCCCATGGCTGGACGACCGCCCGCGTGCTGGCCCCTGCTCAGGATATAAAAAGCGGCCATTTAAAGCTGGCTGTGATACCGGGAAAAATTCGTCACGTCACCTTAACCGGTGAGAGCAGCCCCTGGATTTGGCTATATGGCGCCTTCCCGGCGCATGACGGCAATCTGCTCGATTTGCGGGACATTGAACAAGGGCTTGAGAACCTTCAGCGTTTACCCACCGTGCAGGTGGAAATGGAGATTGTTCCTGCCGCACAACCCGGCGAGAGCGATATTGTCATTTCCCGCCAGCAGCGCAAATTCTGGCGGCTTGGCCTGTCGCTTGACGACTCCGGCTCATCATCAACCGGACGCTATCAGGGTGGAATGACCCTCTCACTGGATAACCCGCTGGCGTTGAGCGATCTCTTCTGGTTTTCCATTAACCATGACCTGCAAACCGGACCGGAGAAAGGCAACCAAAACCTCAGCGCCCACTGGTCCGTTCCGGTTGGCTGGTGGGGGTTTTCCCTGACCGGAAGCGACTACCACTATCACCAGACGGTCGCCGGGTTGAGCGGTGATTACCGCTACAGCGGAAAGAGCCAAAGCGTGGTTGCCCAGCTCAGCCGGGTACTGCACCGCAACAGCGCGCAAAAAACCTCATTCACGTGGGACGTCGAGAGCCGGACAACGCGAAATTACATCAGCGACACTGAAATCGAGGTGCAGCGTCGCCACGTTTCCTCCTGGAAAGCGGGGCTTTCGCACCGTCACTATATTGGCCCGGCAACGCTGGATGCAGGAATCAGCTATCAGCGCGGTACTCGCTGGTTTGGCGCACAGCCTGCACCAGAAGAAGTATTCGATGAAGCCACGGCGCTGAGCCGCATTCTTCGCACGGATGCCCGCCTGAGCCTGCCGTTTGAGCTGATCGACCAGAGTTTGCGCTACGACATAGCCTGGCAGCGTCAGACCAGCACCACCCCGCTTACTTCGCAGGATCAATTCTCCATTGGCGGGCGCTGGACCGTGCGCGGGTTTGATGGCGAACGCACCCTGAACGCCGATCGTGGCTGGCTGGTACGCAACGATCTCTCCTTACAGACCCCTCTCCCGGGCACCGAGTTTTATCTGGCAGCCGACTACGGAGAAGTGGCGGGCAGCGGAACGGAATACCTGACGGGAAATCATCTGGCCGGCGGCGCAGCCGGGCTACGCGGCACGCTCTGGAAAGTCGGCTTCGACCTGTTTGCGGGCGTTCCGTTTTCTCGCCCCGAGGGGTTCAAAACCAGCCCGGCCACTTTCGGCTTCAACCTGAACATGGATCTCTGACGATGCGGTATGGCGAATTCAAGGTCCACTGTCCGCTTATGCTGGGCGAAACCCTTAACGAAGCGGAAGCGCTGGGTGCATCGGTCTGGTTATGGATGCACTCATTCAACCATCGGGATGCTCCGCTGCACGTCCTGCCCGCGGTTCTTCTGCCCGTCATCAAGCGCCAGCAGTACGTCCTGGTGGAAAAAGAAGGTCGCCCGGTCTTTTTTTTGAGCTGGGCGTGGATGAGCGAAGAGGCTGAACGCCGCTACCTCAACGAGGCCGCCATTACCCTGCCAGAGGAAGACTGGTGCAACGGCGATCGCCTGTGGTTTCGCGACTTTATCGCCCCCTTTGGCCACGCGCGAGACATGTTCCGCCTGTTACGCGAAGAGATTTTCCCGCATCACATGGCTTGTTCTCTCTGGCATCGCGGTGAAGAAAAAGGACGCCGCATCAAAACGTTTTACGGCAAACGGGTCACGCGCGACGCGTTGCTGAACTGGAAAAAGACGCACCCGCTGCACGGATAACACATAAAAGGATTTTCACATGAACAAACGTCTTTACCGTATCGTCTTTAACAAAGCTCGCGGCATGCTGATGGTGGTATCGGAGCTGGCGCGCGGCTGTTCTGGCAGCGCGCCCTCTTCCGGTTTACAACATAACCACCAGCGACTTATCTGCCGCGTCGGGGCGATTAGCCTCAGCCTGTGGCTGGCAAGCGGGGCAATAACGGTACAGGCCGCAGGGATTGTGGCGGATGCATCGGCACCCAGTAAACAGCAGCCAACCATTATCGGTACCGCCAACGGTACGCCGCAGGTCAATATCCAGACGCCTTCAGCGGGTGGCGTTTCCCGCAATACCTTCAGTCAGTTCGACGTTGACCAGAATGGCGTCATTCTCAACAACTCCCATAAAAATGCCGCCACCCAGCTTGGCGGAATGGTGGCAGCCAACCCATGGCTGGCAAAAGGCGAAGCGAAAATTATCCTCAACGAGGTTAACGCCCGCGATCCGAGCCGCCTTAACGGTTTTATCGAAGTGGCGGGACAAAAAGCGGACGTCGTCATCGCCAGTCCGTCGGGCATTAGCTGTGACGGCTGCGGATTTATCAACGCCGGGCGTGCCACGCTCACCACCGGCACGGCGCAAATGCAGAACGGTCAGATAACGGGCTACCGGGTCGAGCAGGGTGAAATTCACATTAACGGTAACGGAATGAACGCTACCGGCCAGAGCCACACCGATATTATTGGCCGTGCGGTGCAGGTAAATGCGGCCATTCATGCCCAGGATTTACGCGTCACGACCGGGCGCAACAGCGTGGATGCCGCTCATGAACAGATTACTGCGCTCGCGGATAACGGCACGGCAAAACCCAGCCTGGCGCTGGATGTATCGCAGGTGGGCGGCATGTACGCCGGCAAAATTCGCCTTCGCGGGACGGAAAAAGGCGTCGGGGTGCGTAATGCGGGCAACATTGGCGCAGAAGCCGGTATGGTCACCCTCTCAGCCGAGGGTCATATCGAAAACAGCGGTGCAATCTGGTCTTCCGCAGACGTTGCCCTCTCTGGCACGGCTTCCGTACAGAACAGCGGCTCCATCGCGGCTCAGCGCAACGTCAGCCTGACGGGCAACACGATTGCCAGTACCGGCACGCTGGCAGCAGGCGTACAGCCAGACGGCACCCTAGGCAGCGAGGGCGATATGACGCTCAACGCCAGCGGAAAACTTGAGATGCATGGCCTGAACGCGGCGGGCGGTAACATAAGCGCCACCGGGTTGGGTCTCGATGCTACCGGGAGCCTGACGCAGGCAAAAAACATTACGCTTAATGCTGGTCAAGGGGATATCAGTACCGCCAGCGCGCAGGTCGTCGCGAATGAGCGACTCAGCGTCACGACATCTGGCACCCTCGATAACAGCAGCGGCCTGCTTGCTGCCGACCGCGTCACGCTCACGGCGAAAAAGCTGCAAAACCAGAAAGGCCAGATAAGCCAGAGCGGAACGCAGGCGCTGGCGCTCACCCACCGGGACGGTATTGATAACCGCGGCGGTACCATTGCCGCCAACGCCGCTATATCCCTCAATGCCGCCGCGCTGGATAACCGTAAAGGCCAGATCCTGGCCGTAGATGGGGGTAGCCTGTCGGTGCAGACCGCGGGTGCGACGGATAACCGCGAAGGCGTTCTGGCCGCCGCAGAAAGCGCCAGCGTGACCGCAGACCAGTTGCTCAACGACGGCGGGCTTATTAGTGCGGAAAAGGGTCGCATCGCGCTCACCAGCATCAAGTCGATAACTAACGTCAGCGGACAAATCGCCGCCCGCAGCACGCTGTCCCTCGAAAGCGGCGCGTTGAATAATGATTCCGGCCTTATCCAGTCGGGTTCGGCAATGTCCATCAACACGCACGGCAATGCGATTTCAAATAAGGACACCCTCGCCACGGGGGGCATCGTCAGTTTTGGCGAGCTGGATATCCTCGCCAGTGCCATTGATAACCAGCACGGCATGTTGGCCGGTGCGCAAAAGAGTACGATTCAGGCCACCCGCGTGGATAACCGCGACGGCATACTGGCCTCTGAAGCCACCCTGCATCTGGATGCGCTCTCCGTTGACAACCGGTTCGGTACGGTTAGCGCAGGCGAAAGCATGACGCTGGACTTAACCGACGCGCTGAATAACCGCAACGGTACGGTCAGCGCGACGGGAGCGCTTAATGCACGTACCGGGACGCTTGAGAATACGCAGGGAACGCTGGTCTCGGGTGACAGTGCGCGTATAGAAACGGCGCAACTCGTCAACCAGGGAGGGGTTATCGCCGCCCAACGCGATCTTACGCTCACGGCGCAGCGGCTGGATAACGACGGTGGCGGTCTGGTACAGAGCGGTGGTGACCTGACGCTGAACGTGGAGCATATCAGCAACCGCGAAAGCGGCGACACCGGCGGGATCGTTAGCCAGGGGAACATGTCGATCCAGGCCGCCGATGTGCAAAACGATGCGGGAGTCGTGCTGGCGGGGAAACAGGCGACGTTAGACACCACCCGCTTTAGCAATATCGCTGGCACGCTGGTGGCGCTGGACGTGCTAACGCTTGCAACGCGCAGCGATACCGATAACCGTCAGGGAGTGATGCAGGGCAAAGGCCTTTTCCTTGATACTCACGGATATCAGTTGGATAACCAGCAAGGCACGCTCTACAGCCTGGCGTCAATGCAGCTGGCGACCGCCAGCCTGAATAACCAGAACGGCACGATCGGAGCAAAGAGCGATATCACGTTGCACGCCGCGTCGCTGGATAATCGCGCAGGCGGGCGCGTGGTCAGCGAGCAGGCGATCGCGTTAAATCTCGAACGTCTTGATAACCACGAGGGGCAAATACAATCTCTCGGCAACCTGATGGTTAACGCTGTTTCGGGGGTCATCGACAATACGCTTGGGCTGATGCGCAGCGGCGCAGCGGTAACGCTCAACGCTGCCAGCCTGATCAACCGGAACACCCAGGCCGCCGAGAAAGGGATTGAGGGGCTGGATGTGGCCATCGTCAGTCAGCAGCTTGATAACGCGCAGGGAACGGTGATTTCAGGCGATACGCTGCAGATTGCTCACGTCAAAACCCTTAATAACGCTCAGGGCGAACTGTCCGCCGTGGGCACGCTGTCGCTGAGCGGCGCGGCTCTGCGCCTCATCAACACTGACGGTGTCGTGATTGGCGGCGAGAACGTCACGCTTGAAGCCGACTCCCTGACCGGCGATGGGCAGGTCCTCTCGCTCGGCGACATGATGATTCGCACTCAGCAGAGCTTTAACAATTCGGGCGACGTCATCGCCAACGGCAGCATGACATTCGCCACACCGGGTAGCGTGACCAATAGCGGTAACCTGCTGGCAGGGGCAAAACTTGACCTCAGCGCCGCTAGCCTGCTCAATACCGCGTCCGGTGAGATTGCCGCCGGAGCGACCTGGCTGACCGTCTCCTCATCCCTCAGTAATTACGGTCTTATCGACGGCAGCCAGACGTGGATTCACGCTGACACGCTGACCAACGTCGGAACGGGGCGACTTTATGGCGACCATCTTTCACTTCAGGCGACAACGCTCAATAACCTCGCCCAGGACGGTACGGCGGCAACTATCGCCGGACGCCAGCGCGTGGACATCGGGGCGGGGACGATCAACAACCGTGACCACGCGCTGATTTACAGCGACGGCGTGCTCACCATCGGTGGGCGAGTGGATGAAAACGGCTTTGCGACCGGACAGGCGCAAACGCTGAACAACCACAGCGCGACCATTGAGTCCGCAGGTGACATGGCGCTCTCCGTCAGCCAGCTTAATAACATCAACGACCATTTCAGCACCGAGGTGGCGCTGATCTCCACCGAGCAGATCCACGAGTACCAGCACAAGGGATCGCCCAATCGCTGGAGCGCTGATGAGGAAGGCGTGTTTGTCGACCGCAACTCGTCCGACGACCTGCTGAACCTCAACACGCCGGAAGATACCGGTGTCAACAACGACAACTTTTACGAGTACAACTACACCCGCACCATCGAAGAGGAGGTTATCGCAGAGAGCGACCCGGGCAAGATCCTCTCCGGCGGGCAAATGGTCATCAGCGCGAACCACGTGCTGAACGACAAAAGCCAGATTGTCGCGGGAGGTACGCTCGGTATTTTCGCCGATACGGTAGATAACGTCATGCCGGAAGGCAGCCGATGGATAACGGATGCAGGCTCGGTCACACACTACAGCCGTAAAACCAAAAAAGGCGGCGACTCTCAGGGAAAAAGTACCTCGGACTATCTGCCACCCGTGGTGATCCAGTCGATCACCCTGTCGCCGGGGAAAATGGAAGGATACAGCCAGACCGAGGGCAGCGGCATGACCCTTTCGCCCGCCACCACGCACGGAACAGATGCCACGCTCAATGGGACGGGGAGCCTGTCCGTCGACGTCGACGCGGCGTCACCGGAACAGGAAAAACTTTCCCCTGTGTTGCCTGCCAGCAATACGGCAGGAAAATGGATTGAAACCCCTGCCAGCGGCGCAGAGGGCGACGTGATCCGCGCAGTTTCCCCTGACATCCGCCTGCCGGACAACAGCCTGTTTAACACGCTGCCAGCATCTGATGCCCGTTACCTGATCGAGACCGATCCACGCTTCACGAACAATAAAGAGTGGCTGGGCAGCGACTACATGCAGGACGCGTTCGCGCTGGACCATGACAATATGCACAAGCGTCTTGGCGACGGCTATTACGAGCAGCGGCTGGTGCGGGAGCAGGTGATTGCGCTTACCGGCGAGCGTTACCTGGGCGATCACCGTGACGACGAAACGCAGTTCAAAGCGCTGATGGATGCCGGTATTGCCTTCGGCAAGGCGCACCAGCTTGTTCCGGGGGTAGCGCTCACCGCCGAGCAGATGGGTCTGCTGACGGAAGATATGGTTTGGCTGGTCAACACCCGCGTCCAGCTTGCGGACGAAAGCTGGCAGACGGTGATGGTGCCGCAGGTTTATGTTCGCGTACAGCCGGGAGACGTTGACGGCGCTGGCGCGCTGATGGGCGGTCAGAACGTGGTGATGAACCTGAACCGCGATCTGGTCAATAGCGGCACGATCCACGGCAAGGAGAGGGTTCAGCTTAGCGCAGACTCCCTCACCAACCGCGCGGGCACCATTCACGGTGCGGATGTCAGCCTGTTGGCCCGCACGGACATTAACAACATCGGCGGCACAATCTCAGGTAACAATTCCGTACTGGCAACCGCCGGGCGGGATATCAACCTCACCACCACGACCCGTAGTGCCAAAAGCACCGCCGGGAAAAACAGCTTTGAGCGCACCACCCTTGAGCGTGTTGCGGGCATCTACGTTCAGGGCGACGACGGCAAGCTTGTGCTTAACGCCGGGCGCGATCTCAATCTGACCGGGGCGCAGGTCGTTAACAGCGGCAGCGAGAGCCAGACGGTGCTTAACGCAGGACGTGACCTGAACCTCACCACCGTGACCACCTCCGCCAGCGATAACCTGACCTGGGATAAAAATAACTGGCTGAAGCAGTCCACCACGCAGCAAGTGGGTAGCGAGGTGGCTGGCGGGGGCGATGTCGCAATGATGGCCGGGCGCGACGTTAGCGCTCAGGCCGCGACCGTCGAAGCGGGCAGCAGCCTTGCCGTCAGCGCTGGTCGCGACATGTCCATCGCCGCCGCCATCGACAGCAGCGAATTTGAATCACACCATCAATCCACCGGCAGCAGCGGTGCGTTCTCGAAAAAAACCGTGACCACGCACGATGTGGTAAATAGCGAGACGGCGCAAGGTTCCCTGTTCAGCGGCGACAGCGTAACCCTGCAGGCGGGACATGATTTACGGGTTCAGGGTAGCGATATTGTCGGAGATAACGATGTCCGGCTCGCCGCCGGAAACAACCTGACCGTCACCTCCGCAGAAGAGCACGGCCAGGAGAGCCATCAGCGACAGGAGAAAAAATCCGGCCTCTCCGGCACGGGCGGCATCGGTATCAGCTACGGCAGCCAGAGCCTGAAGGTAACGGATAATGCGCAGGAGGTGACCCATCGGGGCAGCACCATCGGTTCCGTAAACGGCAATGTCTCGCTCAGCGCAGGTCATGATCTGGCGGTGCACGGCTCTGACCTGATAGCCGGACAGGACATGACGCTCACCGGGAAAAATGTCAGCATCACCGCCGCCGCGGACAGCAGCGCACAGACTCACACCGTGGAGCAGAAATCCTCCGGCCTGACGCTCGCCCTGTCCGGTACCGCGGGCAGCGCGCTTAACACCAGCGTGAGCACCCTGAAACAGGCCAGGGAGACCGATAACGATCGTCTGGCCGCACTGCAGGCGGTAAAAGGTGCACTGACCGCGGGACAGGGGGCGCAGGCGGTCCTCACCGACCAGGCCACCGGCAACCAGAAAGGCAATGACAACACGGTCGGTATCAGCCTCTCTTACGGCAGCCAGTCCTCAACATCGACGCAGACCATGAAGGAGACCACGGCGAAAGGCAGCAGCCTCTTCGCCGGAAATAATCTCTCGGTGGTGGCGACGGACGGGGATGTGCTGGTGCAGGGCAGCCAGCTTGATGCCGGAAACGACCTGCTGCTTCAGGCCAGCCGAGACGTGAACCTCCTGTCGGCACAAAACACCTCAACGCTTGAAGGCAAAAATGAGAGCCACGGCGGCAGCGCGGGCATCGGGATTGGCTTTGGCTCCGGTGGCGCGGGTATCAACATCTCCGCCAGCGTGAATGCCGGGAAAGGTAAGGAGAACGGCACCACCCTCACCCATAGCGAAACCACGGTTAACGCCGGGGATACGCTCACGATTATCAGCGGCCGCGATACGGATCTCACCGGAGCGCAGGTCAGCGGGGAGAGCGTGCTGGCCGATATCGGGCGTAACCTGACCATTACCAGCGAACAGGACACCGACCGCTATGACAGCAGCCAGAAGAACATCAGCGCAGGCGGCAGCTTCAGCTTCGGCACCATGACCGGCTCGGGCGGCATCGGCTACAGCCGCGACAAAATGGACAGCGATTTTGCCTCCGTGCGGGAGCAGAGCGGGATATTCGCAGGCTCCGGCGGGTTTGACGTCACGGTGGGCGGCCACACGCAGCTGGACGGCGGCGTAATGGCCTCAGCGGCGACGGCGGATAAAAACCGCCTCGACACCGGCACGCTCGGCTGGCGGGATATCCAGAACACAGCCGAATACAACGTGGAGCACCAGAGCGCGGGCATCAGCACCGGCGGCAGTATCGCAGGACAGTTTGCCGGGAATATGGCAAACGGCATGCTGAGCGGGGCAGACAGCAGCGGCAGCGCGGAGGGCACCACGCGTGCTGCGGTTGAAAATGGCACGGTGATTGTCCGTGATAAAGCGAATCAGGCGCAGGACACCGCCGCCCTCTCCCGCGACACGGAGAATGCAAACGGCGGCATCGACGCTATCTTCGATAAGGAGAAAGAGCAGCGCAGGCTCGACGAGGCGCAGCTTATCAGCGACATCGGGAGCCAGGTGTCTGATATTGCCCGGACGCAGGGCGAGCTGAACGGGGAGGCGCAGTCCGGCACGGGCAGCGACATCCAGCGGGCCATCCAGGCCGCCACCGCTGCGGCTCAGGGGCTGGCGGGTGGCGATATGACCGCCGCGCTGGCCGGGGCTGCCGCACCGTACGTGGCGGAGATTATCGGTCACCGGTCCGGGCTGGACGACGGAATGGAAAAAGCCGCGGCCCACGCGGTGGCCAGTGCCGTACTGGCGGCAGTGCAGGGGAAAGACGCGCTTGCGGGTGCAGCGGGTGCCGCCGCCGGAGAGCTGACGGGCACGCTCGCGATGGAGATGTACGGGAAGGATGTTGCTGCGCTGAGCGAAAGTGAAAAGCAGACCATCAGCACCCTGGCGACCCTCGCCGCAGGCATCGCGGGCGGGCTGACGGGCGACAGCACGGCATCTGCGGTGGCAGGGGCGCAGACCGGGAAGACGACGGTGGAGAATAACCTAATGGCCGGGAGTGAAGATGCACAGGCTGCGTGGTTACGACAGCACGGAACGGATATGGCAACATGTGCCGATAACCCGTCCGGGGCGGCATGTCAGAAAGCAATAAATGAGCGGGATGCTGTCGCACTGGCGATTGCATCTGGAGGCACGGCTTTTCTCTCAGGGGAGGCTCTGTCCATGTGGGCACTAGGGGCTGGAGCGAACGCAGGTATCAGTTACTGGGTTGATGGCACAATTGATCCGGCAAATGTGGCTATTGCTGGCTGGGTAAACGTAATCACTATGGGTAATGGCGTGGTGGGTACTGTGGGCTGGAATGCCGCCGGAGGGGCATTGGGTAACTGGATTGATGATAAGGATCCATTGTCTGGTGCATTAATCAATGGTGTGGGTTCTGTCGCAGGCTATGGTATTGGTAAGGGCCTTTCGTGGGGAATAAAGTCTGGTACAAACTGGTGGAAAGGTGGATGGGATCCGAAATTCAACTCAGAGCTAAGGCAGTTTACTGAAATCAAAGGCGATTTTGGAATTTCAAAGGAAATGGTGCCAAGTAATGTTCCTAGTTCAATTGGCGACATTGGAGGTAGTATCGCTTCAGAAGCTGGCGGTAAATATATAGAGTACAAAATGAAAAAAGCAGGAGGTGGTAAATGAAACCACTAAAATTCATGTTTCCTTTATTTTTTTTAATTGTCTTTAGCATAGTGTCAATTTTTCTAACAGGGTTCGTTTTATATATATTTGGGGAGTTTTTTTTCTTTTTTTATAAAGGAATACAAATGTCTTTTTCATCAAGCATTTTTTTCCTTTTAATCAAAATAAGTGTAAGTATCGGTAGCTTTGCAGGTCTAATGTTATGGATTGCTACTTCGCTAAAAAAATGATTCATTTCACTACAGAAAATCGTGGGATATGACCGGAGTGAAGTTATTTGGTCACGTCAACATGGTGTTGATATGACCACTTGTAGTGATGGCCCGTCAGAGTCGGTATGCCAAACCTGGCGAAACGACGGGCGACAGCACGGCCAGCGCCATTGCGGGAGCACAGACCGGGAAGACGACGGTGGAGAATAACCTAATGGCCGGGAGTGAAGATGCACAGGCTGCGTGGTTACGACAGCACGGAACGGATATGGCAACATGTGCCGATAACCCGTCCGGGGCGGCATGTCAGAAAGCACAGAACGAAGCCAATGCAGTGGCATTCGCAATGGCATCAGCAGGACTGATTTATTTGCCAGGAGGAATGCAGGTGACGGCGGGGATTGGTGGAGCAGCAAATGCGGGGATTCAGTATGCGCTGACGGGCGATATTAATCCCACAGATGTCCTGATTGCCAGTTATGTTGGAGGATTTACAGCAAATACGGGCGTCTGGGGGACTATGGGCTGGAACGCAGCGGGGGGAGCCACATCTAATTACTTAAAAGGGGATGACCCTTTAATGGGAGCAATCATAAGTGGTGGTTCTGCTGGTATAGGATATGGAATAGGTAAGGCAGCCACAATCTCATTAGACAAGTGGGTTAATCCCGCATGGAAAAACTATGATTGGGTAGATATGGGAATGGGCATAAGTAAACCATTACCTTTGGATCCACGTCCAGCTGTTATAGGGAACATCATTGCTTCCGGCTCAACTGAAAGCATAGGTCAAGGTAGCTCTAAAGCTGCCGACCATTTAAAAGAAGGGGAAAAATAATGCTTAAACTCCTCAAATTGGTTGTCACTATATCATTTGTTATATCAATAGTTACTACTGGGGTTTTTATTAGCCGCAGCTTATTTTATATAATCGAAATGAGAAGCTTTAACATTCCTTTTTTTGACATACTAAAAATTAGTATTAAGGTTGGTTCTGTGGGAGGATTAGTAGGTGGTATAGGTATATATTTCATCCCTTACTTTTCTAAAAATACATCTGGACGATAGCATAGATATAACCGAACACGGTAATAGAGCCGTGCTCGGTCTTTTAACTGTTAATTATCGCGCTTAATCACCGGCACATCCCCCAAATCATTCAGCGCTCCCGGAAACGTCTTCAGCCAGTTAGCCACTTTCTGCTTATTTATATTCACCACACTCATACCTTCAAGACATCCCCATAACTCGCGTGTATGTTGTGGCGTAATCACAATGCAATCCTTCATCACACGGATTTTCACCGGCATGCCATCAATAAAACCTGCATTCGACAACCACTTTCCGTTAAGAGGAAGGTAATTTCTGTCCATACGGGAATAAAGCTCACAACAGGCTGAACTGTCCTGCGGCGTTTCAGCTCTCGGATGTAAAGGGGCAGCATCAGTCCGCTTACCATGGAGGCGTCGGGCATCTTTTTTGTGCACCGGCTCGCGGATTTCGTTATCACCCTCAAATACTGCATTTTCTGTTTGGGCAATAGCCCACTCTGGCATAGAATTCTTCTCAGCCATAATCAACTCCATCTTAGTTGTTTGTGGTTAGCGGTATATCGGTGCGTCAACACCTTTATACCGCGCACTTACCGTTTCACTTTCATTACATATTATTCACAGCCCATGCCGCTGAAATTCCCTGCGCCTATTATACCGCTATGAATAAAAACACAGCGTTGTATTACAGGGCATGTTTAATAAATGCGAAGCGGCTCGAAAAAATAATAGTGGCATCAGTAATATTGCATTTCAAATAACTTCAGTGAATATATTCAGGGAAAGAAATGCAGACGGGAAATAATCTTCAGGCCCACCTCAGTGCAGCTAATCATCCGGTGGTTCGGATTCCAGATCTGATATCAACACAAAACACCTCAAGCCTTGCAGACAAAAATGAGGGCCATGGGAGCAGTGTAACAACCGCACTCGCCTTTGCGAGCCGCTTTCCAGATTTTTATCCTCGACAATTTTCTTATTTTCTTTTGGATCAAACCAGGTTATAAAACTGTATATCCATACAGTTAAAGGGAGTTCTCATGGCACTGGAACAGGGTATTGCGCAGCTGGTTCAGGGATTTATCGCTGCAGGCCGGCCTTCGTCGCGTCGACAGACCATTGAGGTACGACGAGCAGGGTATATTGCCAGCACGGGGCTTGCCGGGAAGACAGAAACGCGCGTACAGGTGGAGACGCTCGTTCTTGACGGTCTTACCATTCGGGTGTTTTCACCTCTCAATGCGCCTGAAATATTGCCTGCAGCCATCTACTATCACGGCGGATGCTTTATCAGCGGCGGCTTTGATACCCATGACAATCAACTCCGTCAGTTAGCCTACTATGGCAACTGCCGGGTGGTTGCAATTCAGTACAGGTTGGCACCGGAGCATACCTTTCCCGCCGCGCATGACGATGCTGAAAGAGGTGCGGATCTGGTCTGGCAGTATGCAGACAAATTAGGCGTGGATAAGAACCGGCTCACCCTCTGTGGAGATAGCGCAGGAGGACATCTGGCGCTGGTAACGGCGCTGCGGCTTAAGGTTACAGGGCTGTGGCAACCTGCACAGCTTATTCTTATCTATCCCATGCTCGACGCTACGGCCAGTTTTGAAAGCTATGCCCTTAATGGCACGGATTATATTATCACCCGCGATACCCTGCTTAGCGGATATGAAATGTATCTCGCAGAGACTGACCGCCAGCATCCAGAAGCCAGCCCGCTGTGGCGCGATGATTTTTACGGGCTTCCGCCAGTGCATATCATTACGGCAGAGTACGACCCGCTGTGTGATGAGGGAGAAATGTTGTATCAGCATCTGATTGAGCAGGGTGTGAAGTGTACCGCTCAGCGCTGGCTGGGCGTCATCCATGGCTTCTTTCAGCTTGGCGGCGTCAGCCAGTCAGCGCGAGACGTTGTTCGGGATATAGCCGGGCGGATTAAGCACGCCCGAGGTGAATGAACAAGAGATTACTCCTCCTCGTTCCCACCCTCTTCATACGCTCCAAAAGGCTTCGCCGGAAGAACAATGTAGGTGCCTTCAAACACCGCACCCGGTGTTTTATCGCCAAACAGTTCGACCTGCATTTGTACGCGCGCTTTGCGACCGCGTGCCAGACGATCAAGATCGCCGCCCAGTGACCCCAGATCGGCCACGGCGGTCGGCTTGCCGCTTATCGGTGCGCTATAGCGAATGTGGGCATCGGCCAGAATGATGGTGCCGCCCAGATGGCGCTCGCGCAGCATCAGCCAGATAAGCCCCCAGCCGGTGAGCGTGGCCAGTGAGAAAAGACTTCCGGCAAACAGGGTGTGGTGCGGGTTCTGATTGCCGGTTTCCGGCATGGTGGTAATAAATTTTTGTCCGGTGTACTGCTGAATGCGCACGCCCATTTTTTCACTGAGCGGGATGTGCTGATACCAGGCCTGCTGCAGCTGACCACACCAGTCGGCGCGATGAAGAATATCATCCAGCGTGGCGATGGGTTTAATCATCAAAAAATGACGAATCGGCGTGGTTTGCGGGGTCGTGATCTCCCCCTGATTCACAAAACCAAGTTTGGCGAAGAATTCTACGGCATCTTCGCGGGCGCTACAGGTGACGCGCTTAACGCCTTCCTGACGGGCAACAGACTCAAGGGTCATCGCCATTAGCGTCCCCAGACCTTTGTCCTGCACGGAGGGATGAACCGCCATAAAGCGAATAGACGCTTCGTTATCGGCGTTGATATACAAGCGCCCAACGGCGACGAGGTTACCCTCTTCGTCCATCACCATTTGATGGTGGGCCATCGCGTCCCAGGCATCGCGTTCAGAGCCTTTTGGCTGATGCAGTGGCTTACGCAGCATTTCCCAGCGGAACTGGTAATAAGCGTCTAACTCTTCTTCCGTTTGCGGTACTCGAAGGTGATACATAGCTGTACTCTCTCTTGTTACCCGCGGCCACGCCGCCAGTTGGCTCATACCTG
>Ga0308158_10002807_pt1 | contig 15963 bp, 10 predicted proteins | sample PhyBR2_FD_201038 | JGI IMG/M metagenome (GOLD analysis project Ga0308158, IMG submission 201038) | Phyllosphere microbial communities from UC Gill Tract Community Farm, Albany, California, United States - DLSLB.R2 | ecosystem: Host-associated > Plants > Phyllosphere > Unclassified | place: USA... | reverse complement strand
CTATCGGCGCTTGAGCAATTGCCATTATTTGAGGCCCGCCATGACCGCTTCCACTGCTATTCGCCGACTCGATGCCACTGATCCGGACTTCGCCCGCCATCTGGACCATCTGTTGAGCTGGGAAAGTATGTCCGATGATTCGGTCAATCAGCGCGTGCTGGACATCATCAAGGCCGTACGCGAGCGGGGCGATGCCGCGCTGGTCGAGTTCACCGAGCGCTTCGATGGTTTGCAGGTCGCCTCCATGGCGGATCTCATGCTGCCGCGTGAGCGGCTCGAGCTGGCGCTGACGCGCATCACCGATGCGCAGCGTCAGGCATTGGAAACCGCAGCCGAGCGGGTGCGGCTCTACCACGAGAAGCAGAAACAGGATTCCTGGAGCTATACCGAAGCCGATGGCACGGTGCTCGGCCAGAAGGTCACACCGCTGGATCGCGCTGGCCTTTATGTGCCCGGTGGCAAGGCGTCGTACCCCTCGTCAGTGCTGATGAACGCCATCCCGGCCAAGGTGGCCGGCGTGACCGAGGTGGTCATGGTGGTGCCCACGCCGCGAGGCGAGGTCAACGAGCTGGTGTTGGCGGCAGCGTGCATCGCTGGGGTCGACCGGGTGTTCACCATCGGTGGCGCCCAGGCGGTTGCCGCCCTGGCCTATGGCACCGAAAGCGTGCCGCGGGTGGACAAGGTCGTGGGCCCTGGCAACATCTACGTGGCGACGGCCAAACGGCATGTGTTCGGCCAGGTCGGGATCGACATGATCGCCGGTCCCTCCGAGATTCTGGTGGTCTGCGATGGCGGCACCGATCCGGACTGGATCGCCATGGACCTGTTCTCCCAGGCCGAACACGACGAAGACGCCCAGGCGATTCTGGTCAGCCCCGATGCCGAATTCCTCGACAAGGTCGCGGCCAGCATCGACAAGCTGCTGCCGACCATGGAGCGTGCCGAGATCATCAACACCTCGATCAATGGGCGGGGCGCCTTGATCAAGGTCCGTGACATGCAGCAGGCTATCGATGTGGCCAACCGCATCGCGCCGGAACACCTGGAATTGTCGGTCGAAGACCCTCAAGCCTGGCTGCCGCAGATTCGCCACGCCGGTGCTATCTTCATGGGCCGTCACACCAGTGAGGCCTTGGGCGACTACTGCGCCGGCCCCAACCACGTGCTGCCAACCTCCGGCACCGCGCGCTTCTCCTCGCCACTGGGGGTGTATGACTTCCAGAAGCGCTCGTCGATCATCTTCTGCTCCGAGCAGGGTGCGTCCGAACTAGGCAAGACCGCTTCTGTACTGGCTCGGGGCGAATCCTTGAGCGCCCACGCACGCAGCGCCGAATACCGTATTCAACCTGACCTAGCCAAAGGGGAGTGAGCATGAGCAAATTCTGGAGCCCTTTCGTCAAGGACCTGGTGCCCTACGTGCCCGGCGAGCAACCCAAGGTTGCCAACCTGGTCAAGCTCAATACCAATGAGAATCCCTACGGCCCATCGCCCAAGGCGATCGAGGCTATGCGCGCCGAGTTGAGCGATAGCCTGCGCCTGTACCCGGACCCCAACAGCGACCTGCTCAAGCAGGCCGTGGCCGACTACTACGGTGTGCAAACCAACCAGGTGTTTCTGGGCAATGGCTCGGACGAGGTGCTGGCGCACATCTTCCACGGCCTGTTCCAGCACGACCAACCGCTGCTGTTCCCGGACATCAGCTACAGCTTCTATCCGGTCTACTGCGGCTTGTATGGCATCCCCTTCGAGGCTGTGCCCTTGGACGAGCATTTCCAGATCCGTGCGCAGGACTATGCAAGGCCCAACGCCGGGATCATCTTCCCCAACCCGAACGCACCCACCGGCTGCCTGCTGGCGCTGGAAGCGGTCGAGCAGATCGTCAAGGCCAGCCCGGATTCGGTGGTGGTGGTGGATGAAGCCTATGTGGATTTTGGTGGCGAAACGGCGATCAAGCTGGTCGATCGCTATCCAAACCTGCTGGTCACCCAGACTGTGTCCAAATCACGCTCGTTGGCCGGCCTGCGGGTAGGCCTGGCGGTGGGGCATCCAGATCTGATCGAGGCACTGGAGCGCATCAAGAACAGCTTCAACTCCTATCCCATCGACCGCATCGCCGTCGCTGGCGCTGCGGCGGCATTCGCCGACAAGGCCTACTTCGAGGACACCTGTGCCAAGGTCATTGCCAGTCGCGAAAAACTGGTCGAAGGGCTACAGCAGCGCGGATTCGAAGTGCTGCCTTCGGCGGCCAACTTCATCTTCGCTCGCCATCCCGAACAGGACGCCTCGGCCATCGCCGCCCGCCTGCGCGAGAAAGGTGTGATCGTGCGGCACTTCAAGCAAGAGCGGATTGCCCAGTTCCTGCGGATCAGCATCGGTACAACGGAGCAGAATCAGGCGTTGCTGGATGCGTTGTAATGGGTGAGTTGGAAGTTTCGAAGCGCGATAAGTCCCCCAGGCCTCTCCAGGTAAAGAGGCCTGAGGGTATACAGAGCAGCATGGCAATCGAATTGCCGTCTACGCTTTTTTCATGGAGATCGATCCGAAACGAATACGTGGACCGGAAAGCCTTAGTGCCAACATATTTTTTTTCGCTGTGTAGCGAATAGGCGCCACAGGTATTCCAGGGTAGATGTCCGTATAAGGAAATTCGCCATCGCCTGATATGCTTCCTACTGAAACATCTTCTTCCTGTCCGGCGTCATTGATGAATGGCAGCAATTCATAAGTAATCACGTAGGCAGTATCAATTTCGAGCCTTCGAATGAGTTGTTGAACGCTGCTACCGTTACCAGCCAGTTGCACCCCGTCGTATTGCCAGTCACTAACGCCGCCGGTCCAGTCGATGTATGGCCGCTGAAAATGAGTGTCCTTGATGAACTCGTCGGCTTCTGGGAAGTCATCAAAAAGGCTTATGCCCCAGAGGGTCACGGGTGTGCTTCCCCCTGAGCTGATCTCCATCTCGAGACGAGTCGTCGAGCTTTGTGTCATATGTTCGAGTGTGTACGAACTTACGCCTGGGTTGAGATTGAAACTATTGACCTGCGCACCGTCTTCCCGGATCACCACCTGACCCAGGGTGTCCAGCGTATTGGAAGCTGTAGCAGGCGTGCCAAACGACCCGCCGCTGATTCTGAACGTATATTGCTTGGCTTTTGCTTCTACGGTGGCGGCCTGCTTGATGCTCGCCTGGTTGACCAGCCGAACGCCAGGCGGGGAAATGACACAGTTGGCCGGATCGCCTTTATCGTCGGTAATCCACTCGGCAAAGCCGTTGCTGAAATCGGAATTCTTGATCAAATTACCGGGCAAGTCTAAACGTGTAATTGTCACTTTTTGCTTGTTCATGACGCGGCCTCCTACGGTGAGTTGTAAGAGAAAAGGCTAGCGTTTATTTAAAGGTGCGCATGATTATGTTTTTGCATTTAATTAAGTATTGAATACTTATTTACAGGCGGGCAGGTCGGTTTTTTATAGGGAAGTTTTGGGAGGTAATTGCCGCGATACTTCCGCCCTCCCGACACATGCCTATTTCTCTTCCTTCTTCACCGGCGCCGGTGCCGGTGGCGGGCGCAGGCCCACTTCGGCACTCAACGTGATTTCCTTGCCCTGGCGCATCACCTGGATGGCAATCCGATCCCCCGGCTTGGTGCGCGCGACCTGGTTCATCGACTTGCGGCCATCGCCAGCCGGCTCGCCGTTGATGCTCAAGATCACGTCACTCAGTTGCAGCCCCGCCTTCTGCGCCGGACCGCCCTGGAAGACGCCTGCAACCACGATGCCTGGCCGATCCTTGATGCCGAACGACTCGGCCAGTTCTTCGGTCATCGGCTGAACTTCGATGCCCAGCCAGCCGCGAATCACCTGGCCATGTTCGATGATCGACTTCATCACCTCCAGCGCCAGCTTGGTCGGGATGGCAAAGCCGATGCCTTGTGAACCGCCAGACTTGGAGAAGATCGCGGTGTTGATGCCGGTCAGGTTGCCATTGGCATCCACCAGGGCGCCGCCGGAGTTGCCTGGGTTGATGGCCGCGTCGGTCTGGATGAAGTCTTCATAGGTGTTGAGCCCCAGCTGGTTGCGTCCGGTGGCACTGATGATGCCCATGGTCACCGTCTGGCCTACACCGAACGGGTTGCCGATGGCCAGGGCGACGTCGCCGGTGCGGATACCGTCGGAGCGCCCGATGGTGATCGCAGGAACGTTCTTCAGATCGATCTTGAGCACCGCCAGGTCCGTTTCCGGATCGCTGCCGATCACCCGTGCCAAGGTTTCGCGGCCGTCCTTGAGGGCTACCACGATCTGGTCGGCGCCTGCGGTCACGTGGTTGTTGGTGAGCAGGTAGCCTTCCGGACTCATGATCACCGCCGAGCCCAGACTCGACTCCCAGCGCCGTTGCTTGGGCAGGTTGTCACCGAAGAAGCGGCGGAACTGCGGGTCTTCGAACAGCGGGTGGGCGCCTTTGTTGACAGCCTTGGTGGTGTACAGGTTGGCCACCGCCGGCGCCGCGATCGCCACGGCGTCGGCGTAGGACACCGGCCCCTGGATGACACTGGCGCTCTGCGGCGCCTGCTGCAGGTTGACGTCCTGGCTGGGCAGGCCCACCCATTGCGGAAAGCGCAGGATGACCAGCAGGGCGATCAATATGCCGGTCAACAGCGGCCAACCGAAAAAGCGCAAGGCCTTGAACATGGGGACGATCCTGAAGGGTAGCGAGGGGCTGTTTCTTCGGCGCGCGGGGGCGCCATAATGGCCGGCATTATACGGGCGCTCGCGCCATGCTGAACTGCCTTTGTGGAGACTTTTATGGCTGTGGCACTGAACACGTTGGTCGAGGAAGCCGACCGCTATCTGGGCAGCGCGAAGATTCAGGATTACTGCCCCAACGGCTTGCAGGTGGAAGGGCGCCCGCAGGTGATGCGTATTGTCAGTGGCGTCACCGCCAGCCAGGCGCTGCTCGATGCCGCCGTGCAAGCCAGGGCCGATCTGGTGCTGGTGCATCATGGCTATTTCTGGAAGGGCGAGAACCCCTGCGTGGTCGGCATGAAGCAGCGGCGCCTGAAGACGCTGCTCAAGCACGACATCAGCCTGTTGGCCTACCACCTGCCGCTGGATCTGCATGCCGAAGTGGGCAACAACATGCAACTGGCGCGGCAGTTGGACATCACTGTGGAAGGGCCGCTGGACCCAGCCGATCACCGAGTGATCGGGCTGATCGGTTCATTGCCCGAGCCGATGCATCCACGTGATTTCGCCCGGCGCGTGCAGGAAGTGCTGGGCCGTGAACCGTTGCTCATCGAAGGCAGCGAAAAGATCCGTCGCGTAGGGTGGTGCACCGGCGGTGGCCAGGGCTACATTGATCGTGCGATTGCCGCCGGCGTGGACCTGTTCATCAGTGGCGAGGCGTCCGAGCAGACGTTTCACAGTGCCCGCGAGAACGACATCAGCTTCATCGCCGCCGGGCATCATGCTACCGAGCGCTATGGGGTCCAGGCGCTGGGTGATTACCTGGCACGGCGCTTTGCGCTCGAGCATGTGTTTATCGACTGTCCCAATCCCATCTGATGGTTGGACCGTGGTGCCCGAGAAGGGGCCAGGAAGCATGCTGGCCTCTCCAAACCACAAGGCATATTGATATACCCCTTCGATCTAACCGGCCCCGCTGTCCAAACCGGACGCCGTGTTAGAGTGACCGGCTCGAACACGGCCCGTAGGCCGTCCATAAAGACTGTATTCCGTGAGTAGCCATGGTTGACAAACTGACGCATCTGAAACAGCTGGAGGCGGAAAGCATCCACATCATTCGTGAGGTGGCCGCTGAGTTCGATAACCCGGTGATGTTGTATTCCATCGGCAAAGACTCGGCCGTGATGCTGCATCTCGCGCGCAAGGCGTTCTTCCCCGGCAAGCTGCCGTTTCCGGTGATGCACGTCGACACCCAATGGAAGTTTCAGGAGATGTACAAGTTCCGCGACCGCATGGTCGAGGAGCTGGGCCTGGACCTGTTGGTGCACGTCAACCCAGAAGGCGTGGCGCAGGGTATCAACCCCTTCACCCACGGCAGCTCCAAGCATACCGACATCATGAAGACCCAGGGCCTGAAACAGGCGCTGGACAAGTACGGCTTCGATGCTGCCTTCGGTGGCGCGCGCCGCGACGAAGAAAAGTCGCGGGCCAAGGAGCGGGTCTACTCGTTCCGTGACAGCAAGCACCGCTGGGATCCGAAGAACCAGCGTCCGGAGCTCTGGAACGTCTACAACGGCAAGGTCAACAAGGGCGAATCGATCCGCGTGTTCCCCCTGTCGAACTGGACCGAGCTGGACATCTGGCAGTACATCTACCTGGAAGGCATCCCGATCGTGCCGCTGTACTTCGCCGCCGAACGCGAAGTGATCGAGAAGAACGGCACGCTGATCATGATCGACGACGAGCGCATTCTCGAGCACCTCAGCGAAGAAGAGAAAGCCAGCATCGTCAAGAAGAAAGTGCGTTTCCGCACCCTTGGCTGCTACCCGTTGACGGGCGCGGTGGAGTCCGAGGCCGACAGCCTCACCGACATCATTCAGGAAATGCTCCTGACGCGAACTTCCGAGCGCCAGGGCCGGGTCATCGATCATGATGGCGCCGGTTCCATGGAAGACAAGAAACGTCAGGGCTACTTCTAGAGCAGGGTCAGAACATGTCGCACCAATCCGAATTGATCAGCGAGGACATCCTCGCCTACCTGGCCCAGCACGAACGCAAGGAACTGCTGCGCTTCCTCACCTGCGGCAACGTCGACGACGGCAAGAGCACCCTGATCGGGCGCCTGCTGCACGACTCCAAGATGATCTACGAAGATCACCTGGAAGCCATCACCCGTGACTCGAAGAAATCCGGCACCACGGGCGAAGAAGTCGACCTGGCGCTGCTGGTCGACGGGCTGCAGGCCGAGCGTGAGCAAGGCATCACCATCGATGTCGCCTACCGCTATTTCTCCACGGCCAAACGCAAGTTCATCATCGCCGACACCCCGGGCCACGAGCAGTACACACGCAACATGGCCACCGGTGCCTCCACCTGCGACCTGGCGATCATCCTGGTGGATGCCCGCTACGGTGTGCAGACCCAGACCCGTCGGCACAGCTACATCGCGTCCCTGCTGGGCATCAAGCACATCGTGGTGGCCATCAACAAGATGGACCTCAAGGGCTTCGATGAAGGCGTGTTCGAGCAGATCAAGGCCGACTACCTGAAATTCGCCGAGGCCATCAGCCTGAAGCCGACCACGTTGGCCTTCGTGCCGATGTCGGCGCTCAAGGGCGACAACGTGGTCAACCGCAGCGAGCAGTCGCCGTGGTACACCGGCCAGACCCTGATGGAAATTCTGGAAACCGTGGAAGTGGCGGCCGACCGCAACTTCGACGACCTGCGTTTCCCGGTGCAATACGTCAACCGGCCGAACCTGAATTTCCGCGGCTTCGCCGGCACCCTGGCCAGCGGCGTCGTGCACAAGGGCGACGAAGTGGTGGTGCTGCCCTCGGGCAAGAGCAGCCGGGTGAAATCCATCGTCACCTTCGAGGGCGAACTGGAACATGCCGGCCCCGGCCAGGCCGTGACCCTGACCATGGAAGACGAGATTGACATCTCCCGTGGCGACTTGCTGGTGCATGCCGCCAACGTGCCGACCGTTTCCGACAGCTTCGAAGCGATGCTGGTGTGGATGGCCGAAGAGCCCATGCTGCCCGGCAAGAAATACGACATCAAGCGTGCCACCAGCTACGTGCCGGGCTCGATCGCCAGCATCGTCCACAAGGTCGATGTCAACACGCTGGCTGAAGGCCCGGGCAGTGCGCTGCAGCTCAACGAGATCGGCAAGGTCAAGGTATCGCTGGACAGCGCCATCGCCCTGGACGGTTACGACAGCAACCGCACCACCGGCGCGTTCATCATCATCGACCGCCTGACCAATGGCACCGTCGGCGCCGGCATGATCATCGCCCCGGCAGCGGTCACCCAAGGTGGCAAGGCCCATGGCCGTTCTGCCCACGTGACCACCGAGGAGCGTGCCCAGCGCTTTGGCCAGCAACCGGCGACCGTGCTGTTCAGCGGCCTCTCGGGCGCAGGCAAGAGCACCTTGGCCTACGCCGTGGAGCGCAAGTTGTTCGACATGGGCCGTGCGGTGTTCGTACTTGATGGCCAGAACCTGCGCCATGACCTGAACAAGGGCTTGCCGCAGGACCGCGCCGGGCGTACCGAGAACTGGCGTCGTGCCGCTCACGTGGCCCGGCAGTTCAACGAAGCGGGGCTGGTGACCCTGGCCGCCTTCGTGGCACCGGATGCGGCCGGCCGCGAGCAGGCGCGTGACCTGATCGGCGCTGATCGCCTGCTGACCGTCTACGTCCAGGCCTCACCCCTGGTCTGCCGCGAACGCGACCCTCAGGGTCTGTACGCTGCAGATCAGGACAACATCCCGGGCGAGTCTTTCCCGTACGACGTGCCATTGAATGCCGATCTGGTGATCGACACCCAAGCCTCGTCGGTGGATGAAGGGGTCAAGCAGGTGCTGGAGCTGCTGCGCAGCCGCGGCGCGATCTAAGCCTTGCAGTACTGCATAAAACCCTGCCGCGGCAGGGTTTTTTGTGTGTGCTCGGCTAATTTTCTACCACCCGGCAGGGCGCCGAACGGCGCCTGATGCGCCTTCATCTCTTGTGAAGGCAACAGCCCATGACCCATCTTCTTTCCCTGAGCGGCGAAGTCGCCCGATCCGCACCGTTGGCCAGCAGTGTCAGCAAGCATTTTGCCAGCCGCCCCTCGTTGCGCGAGGTGGCATTGCAGGTGCTGGCAACCCAATTCGCCGTCGTCTATCCCAAGTTGAACGTGGATTTTTCCCATGTTCATCTGTTCGAGCCCATCAACCGACCGGGGACTGCGTCGTTCGCGGGTTATCGCAAGCTGTCGCTGGCCAATGTCCTGATCGACCGCTACCTGCACGACGAACATATCAGCCTTGTCCAGGGCTACCATTTCCTCACTGCACAGGCAGGCGCTGAAAACCCGGGTGCGCTGGCCGTGGACATGACCCAGGTGCAGGGCATCATCAACGAGTGGGGCCCGCAGATACTGCAGGCGTACAGCGAAGCGTTGTGCAGCTATTGGGATGTGACCCAGCCTGCGGGAGGCAACCGTTGGCAATGGCTGGGCAACGCACTGCAAGTCCGGCTCAAGCACAGCGTGGAGCGCGAACAAAAGGCAGGCCGCCTGAGCAATGAGCAGGGCGCTACCGCCATGCTGCTGGTGTCGATGCCGGGCGCCCGCGAGCGTGCGCTGTACACCGGCGACACCATTGAGGCGAGCCTGGTCAGTGTGCAGGCCATGGGCGTGCCGCTGCAGCGCCATGCCGAACTTACCCACGCCTTGATCATCCGCCGCCGGGTCAGCAGCCATGGCGGCGAAGTGTTGCTGATGTATACCCCGGTCAACGGTCTGGAAACGTTCCCGACCTTGCAGGCAATGGCGGATGCATTCGCCATGCACCTGGGTCGTGCGGTCACCGGTCCGACGCTGGAGCTTGCACTATATACGCCCACGGGCAACATCTTCGAGGCGCAGGCTCAGGCCATCCTGGAGCAGCAACTCGAAGCGTTGCAGGCTCTGGGCAGGTATTGCCGAGCCAGTGGCTTCGGCGCAGGGGCTCTGGAGCAGGGCACCGAATACGTGACGTGCCTGTTCGATATCGACAGCGCTCAAGAGCGGGCGCGCCTGCAAGCTCTGCAGGATAGCCTGCCGACCTGGCTGACGAAGGCCGACGACGAGCAGCGCCGGGAATTCTCGCTGTACCTGGCGACCTTGGCCGCACTGCGCGAACAGCAGCAACGGGCATCGTATCTGGACGGTATACCCACCATCGCCGACTTTGCCGAGCAGGCTCTGGTCCGTCAGATCGGCCAGGACCACCCGCATGCGCCGCTCGCCGCAGTCGACGACGTCGAAGTGCATATTCTCACGGTGCCCAACGCGCAGCTGAGCATCGTCAATGCGGGTGATACCACCTTGCAGGATCACACCATCAGCTTGGTGGACCTGGCCCTGTACAACCTCTCAGGCCGACCCCAAGGGCACTTGGTGGTCAAGCCAAAGGCGGGAGCGACACTGCCTTCCTGGGTCGACGAGACAAGTATCCAGGCCTTGGTCACCAAGACCGATGCAGGCGGCAGCTACCTGGCGTTGCTCAACCAGAAGCTGTTGCAGGATCCTGCTGAATTCGTCTGGCGTCAGGCGCTGTTCGGCAGCCAGTTGCAATGTCAGTTGCCCATGCTGGCGTTGGAAAACAGCATCCGTGGTCAGTGGGGTTTCACCCGCCTGGGTTGGAAGTATGTCGCCGGGGTCATGGAGGCCTCCGGCAACGCTGAAATCGAAGGGGTGGCCATTGCCATTCAGGCGCTGGGAATATGGCCTGCGGCTGACATGAAGGTCGACCAAGTCTGCAACATGTATGTGATATCGGCCATCGACGGTACCGGGCTGCAGGTGCTGTACCGCCCCCTCATGCAACCGACGCTGATTCAGTACCCGGACCGTGCTGCTCTGTTCGAGGCCATTGCCGAAGAGGGTGACGTGCAGCGCAGCGTGCTTGACTGGCTCGATGCGCCGGCCCGCGCGCGATACGCCAATGGTGGCTTTCACCAGCCCCATCTGGTTCGGTTTGGACAAGGCTCGGAATTCGCGCCGATCAATGTCCCGGCCGCCGCCACCTTGAAGGGTGTGCCGCTGGGTAGCGATGTGCTGGCTGAGCTGTATAAAGCCAGTGTGAATGCTCTGGTCACCGTCGCCGACCGGCAGTCGGTTTCCACTGAAGAAAGTCGCTGGATTGGCTATCGAGCGGTGGGCTGGACAGTGTTCAACGCGCTTCTGCCCGTTCTTCCGGGACCGTTGGCTACCGCTGGCTGGCTGATCCAGGCCATGGCGGCGAGCAATGTTACGCTCGTGGCGCAGGCGGGCGGCGACAAGGATGCGGTAGATGACCAACTGGTGGATCTGCTGTTCAACATTGCCCTGGTCCTGCTGGTTCACACCACTGGACGGGCTTTGGCGATCAGGGAGTTCCGTCATCCGGTGCTGCCGGCGCCTGCAGCGGCCACGGTGGCCACGCAACTGTCGCCAGCCCCGCTGCAGGTGTTCGACGCCAACGCGCACCTGAGTTTTTCCTGGGCGCGTGCCCAGCATCGGCTCAGCCCTGAAGATGCCACGGCCTTGGCCAGCTACCGCGTCGCCGCGCCGCAACCGCTGCCCGAACCACTGCCCCACGGCGCCCTGCGCGGTCTGTACCTGGATGGCGAACGTTGGTTGTTGCCACTCGATGGACACTTCTATCCGGTGATGGTCGACGATGGCCTGGTACGCATCGTCGATGCGGCTCGCCCGCAAACCCCGGGGCCGTGGGTGGAGCGCGACGAAGTGGGGCGTTGGCGCCTGGATCTGCACCTGCGTCTGCGCGGCGGTGGACCCAAGCGCAGCATTGCGGCACTGCGTGCGGCGAACCGCGAGCGCATGCAGGCCTGCGACCAGCAGATCACCGCATTCAATCGACAACGCTCCGCTCTGCATGACCGTGTCAACCAAGTGTTGCGCAAGGTCAATCGTGCCTTCGACGCCAAGGACAGCGAGCGCCTGAGAGGGCTGCGCGATGCCCTGAGCGAAGCGACCGGCGACTATTTGAGTGCGTTGCGCCAAGTGCTGGCGGTCAGCCTGGAACTGAACCGCCTGGAGCCCTACGGCAACCGCGCCAAGGAGCAAGCCAGCCTGCTGTTCCAGCTGTGCGAAGTGGGCCAGGAAGAGGTCATCAACCTGCGCTACAAAAGCCTGGATTACCGCGACAGGGCCGATGACATCAGTGTGCTTCTGGATGGCTCGCAGATGAGCGATCAGCAATCCCAGGAGTTTTTCGATTATGTGAGCAACAGCATCGATATCCTCGACAAGCAGATTCAGTTGACCAAGGAAATAGCCCAGTGGAAGGAGCAACTTCGGCGCATGCCGATCGAAGGGGCGGCGGCCGTGGAGAAATTGACGGCGAACTGGATCGAAGCCTTGTCCGTGCGGCGCTGGATCGGCCTGCTGGTGGATGGCCTGGCGTTGACCAGCATTCGCTATATCGCCACGCTGGAGGTGGCTGACCGGGTGATGGACTCGGTGGCCGAGCCGGTTCGTCTGGCGGCGCAGACCCATGCGGCCCTGGAGGAAACCGCCGATTACAACCTCAACGATCGGGTCGAGCTGTTGAATAGCCTGGACCTGCAATACGAGGCGGCGCAGCAGTCCCTTGCGTTCTATGTGGAGGAGATCGGCGATCGACTCTACGCGCCTGCGCGCCTGCGCCTGGCCAACCTGATTCAGGAGCTGCGCGACAGTGCCCAGGCGGCCTTGGTACCGCTGATCCGCGAGCAGTTCAAGATGACCCGCAAGCAGCGCCAGCAGGCCCGGCACAAGACCATCTTCGTGACCCGGCACAGGGGGTTGGTGGTGGGGCAGCGGCGTGCCAAGGTTGCGGTCACCGATCGCGACATCGTCGACGTGATCGACCCCATCGAAAAGAAAGTGCTGGCCTCGTTCGACAAGGACCCGGCGCAAGCCGATTGGCAGGCACTGGAAACCGCTCCTGTGGCACGTCCGCGACCGTCGGGTAGCACGCTGAACGCCGCGATCCGGCGCGGCAATCAGCTGTTGCAGGGCGCCGACCAGCAGATCCGCAATGCCTGGAAAGAAGCGCAGAAGCCCTATCTCCCCGTCGAGGTCGAGGATCGGCTACGGGTGTACGCGCAGCAGTTGAGCGAGGCGGCCGACGCCGTCGAGCAGCAAATGACCCGTGACAACGCGGTGGACGAGGCGACCAGTCAGCAGACCTCTGCCCACGGCCGAGCACAGGTGTTTCGCGACAAGGCCGCCCAGTTGATCGAGCAAGGGCGCCTGATTCACATCCACATGGTCAAGTGGCAGCCTCCTGCGGCGGCGCGGGTGGACTACCTGTACCGCGAGGGTGAGGCACGGATCAGCCGCGTCGGGGCGCGCAGCAAGCTCAAGCGCTCGCCTGGCTATCTGGAGGAGTACCTGGTGGCTGACACGGCGGGCAAGCCCTTGTGGTATGCGCACTTTCACTACGCGCATCCGCGCGGCCCGCGCGATGCCTACACAGCCGCGCATTTGAAAACCGTGGAGCAACGCTTCGACGGGCTCGAGAAGCAGAAGAGCGACGAAGTAGCCCACGGCAAGTGGATCGGGATACTGCGCAGCGAGATAACACCGCCCTTCGATGGGGTTTACCTGGCGCTGTGAACGTTGGGCCAAGCGGCCCAGGCATAAACCCGTAGCCCAGGCATGAAAAAGCGGGACCTGGCTGTGCAGGTCCCGCTTTTCTATCGATACACCTCGAGCGATTCGAGCGGTCCGTCTTACTTGCGCTTGAGCCCGTACTGCTCGTCCAGCATGCCAGGTCCGTTCGGCGACTTGGGCGCGTAGTCGCGCGGAGGTTCGGCGTCGCGTGGTGGCGTCAGGCGCTCACGGTGGGGCTGCGGAACGTCCGAATGCAGGGCGGCCAACAGGCGCTGACGGGTCAATTCGTCCAGGGCCAGACGATCGGCGCCTTCGGCCAGGTGATCCTGGACTTCCTGATAGCTCTGGGTCAGCTTCTTGACCAGAATGGCAGTGCTGTTGAAGTGAGTGACCACTTCGTTCTGATAGGTATCGAAGCGTTCCTGGATATCATCCAACTGACGCTGCGTGCCATTGGGCACGGCGCGAGGTGCCAGGCGCGCGACGGCAAAACCGATGACCACACCAACCACCAGGGCCACGGCCGGCAACAACCAAACTAGGAGCGAGAGTTCCACGAGTCCTTCCTCTATAAACGGCTTTGCTTTACGTTAACGGCTCGGACCTGCGCTGTATACCGCGCGCTTGCGCAATTTCACAGGACAGAATCTTCCAGCTAGACGAGTCGACCCCGCTTGGGGTCACGGAGTTCACCCCTTGCTCATCCGCGAAACCGCAGTTTTCATCGACGGCCCGCTGGGCCCACTCGAAGCGTTGTACCTCGACACCGCCCAAGCCACCGGCATTGCTTTGATCTGCCATCCCAATCCGGTACAGGGCGGGACCATGCTCAACAAGGTGGTGTCCACCTTGCAGCGCACTGCCCGCGATGCCGGCATGCTGACGCTGCGCTTCAACTATCGAGGCGTAGGTGCCAGTGCCGGGAGCCATGACATGGGCAGTGGCGAGGTCGACGATGCCCAGGCGGTGGCTGCCTGGCTTCGAGCAAAACACCCCGAGCTGCCGCTGACCATTCTAGGCTTTTCCTTTGGCGGTTTCGTGGCAGCGACTTTGGCCGGCCGCCTGGAGGCTGAAGGCGAGGCGGTGAAGCAGTTGTTCATGGTTGCCCCGGCGGTCATGCGCATCACCGAAAGCCTACCGGAACACGCCACGTTGACCGTGATCCAGCCGGATGCCGACGAAGTGGTCGATCCACCGCTCGTCTACGACTGGTCGGACAAGCTCGAGCGCCCCCACGAGCTGCTGAAAGTGGCAGAATGCGGGCACTTTTTCCACGGCAAGCTGACCGACCTCAAGGATCTGCTGCTGCCGCGCCTTTCGAATTGATGCCCGTCCACGGGCCCTGAACAAGAATCGACCCATGACCACTCGTATCCTGACCGGTATCACCACCACTGGCACGCCTCACCTGGGCAACTACGCCGGCGCCATCCGCCCGGCGATCGTCGCCAGCCGCCAGAGCGATGCCGACTCGTTCTATTTCCTGGCCGACTACCACGCCCTGATCAAATGCGATGACCCGCTGCGCATCCAGCGCTCGCGTCTGGAAATCGCGGCCACCTGGCTGGCGTCGGGCCTGGACGTGGAGCGGGTGACGTTCTATCGGCAATCCGATATTCCGGAAATACCCGAGCTGACCTGGCTGCTGACCTGCGTGGCCGCCAAGGGCCTGCTCAACCGCGCCCACGCCTACAAGGCGTCGGTGGACAAGAACGTGGAAACCGGCGAAGACCCGGATGCGGGCATTTCCATGGGCCTCTACAGCTATCCGGTGTTGATGGCCGCCGACATCCTGATGTTCAACGCGCACAAGGTGCCGGTCGGCCGCGACCAGATCCAGCACGTGGAAATGGCCCGCGACATCGGCCAGCGCTTCAACCACCTGTTCGGCAAGGGCCGCGAGTTCTTCGTCATGCCCGAGGCCTTGATCGAGGAAAGCGTCGCCACCTTGCCCGGCCTGGACGGGCGCAAGATGTCCAAGAGCTACGACAACACCATCCCGTTGTTCACCAGCGCCAAGGACATGAAAGACGCCATCTCGCGCATCGTCACCGACTCGCGCGCGCCGGGCGAAGCCAAGCACCCGGACAACTCGCACCTGTTCACCCTGTTCCAGGCCTTCGCCACGTCCGAGCAGAGCGCCGAGTTCCACGCCGCGCTGCGCGAAGGGCTGGGTTGGGGCGAGGCCAAGGCGCGCCTGTTCAACCTGCTCGATGCCGAGCTGGGTGAAGCCCGCGAGCGGTATCACCACTTCATTGAGCGCCCGGCCGAACTGGAAGACATCCTTCTGGCCGGCGCCGCCAAAGCCCGTGCCGTCGCCACGCCGTTCCTGGGTGAGCTGCGCGAGGCGGTAGGGCTGCGCTCGTTCCGCGAGCAGGTTCAGGTGACCACGGCAGGCAAGAAGAAAGCCGCCAAGGCTGCACGCTTCGTCAGCTTCCGTGACGACGACGGCAGCTTCCGCTTCCGTCTGCTCGACGCCAGCGGCGAGCAACTGCTGCTGTCGCGCAGCTTCGCCGACGGCAAGGCGGCCGGGCAGGTCAGCAAGCAATTGCAGCAGGGCGGTGAACTGGACATCCGCAACGATGCCGAAAGCTTCACGCTGTGGCTGGACGACACCTGCGTGGCCGATGGCCCGACGTTCACCACGACAGAGGCCCG
>Ga0308158_10002806_pt1 | contig 15969 bp, 18 predicted proteins | sample PhyBR2_FD_201038 | JGI IMG/M metagenome (GOLD analysis project Ga0308158, IMG submission 201038) | Phyllosphere microbial communities from UC Gill Tract Community Farm, Albany, California, United States - DLSLB.R2 | ecosystem: Host-associated > Plants > Phyllosphere > Unclassified | place: USA... | reverse complement strand
CCCAAGCCTGCCGCGAAACCGATGTGGCAAAATACGCACAAGATGGCCCGCCATCCACCGGCAGCGTTAATATGCCCCCGGACACGTTGCCCGGCCGATTGGCCGTCGCTACCGTGTAGCGCTGAATGGAGGATTTATTATCCTTCGCAAATGCATCCTCGGTATGAATTGGTCCGGTACCAAAACCACCGATAGCAGATTGGGCGACAGTAGCATAATCGGGTAACGCCTGGGATTGCGAAAACGAAACGCCCGTGCGCATATCAATTTTCATCACCCCGCTCGGTTCCACCGATTGCTTTACCGCCTTATGCTCCCAGCGCAAGCCGGCCGCGTTCGCGTAGGTGATTTGCTCAACCGTATACCAGCAGTTGATGGTGAAGGTATTCACTTTCACATAGATATCATAATTATCGCGACTGGATTCAATAACCTGAATATCCAAGATCGCCGTTCCGGTATCGTTAAGAAAGGTGCCGCCGATACGATTGGCCTTATTGGTCGTATCGCTGGCGCCAAGATTACCCGTTCTCAGCATCAGGCGTGACAGGCCGGCGTTATAAACAAATCCGTTATAGCCGTTCGAACCGTAGAAATTGAGCGCGATCCCGACACCATTTTGCCCTGCATTTTTAAACTGCCCCAACAGGAACCAAGTGGCGATATTGGTGTTGTTTTCCGGGAACTTGAACCGCACATTATCAAAGGCGGTCACCACCTGAGCGGCGCTCTTCGCCGCATTTTGCTCGCTGGTTTTCGCCGCCGCAGCGGAAGAAGATGCCTTGCCTGCGGAAGCGGCCGCCTCTGCACGCAAACGATCGACGGTTTGCACAATCTCCGGCGTGATATCGCTTTCCCCTGGCCGGCTCAGGAAATCATTGAGCGTGCCGGGCAAGGAATCGCTATACACCTCGATAGCCCCCACCCGTTCCGGCTGCGCACCGTATACAGAGATGATGACCTCGTAAGCGCCCGGCTCCACGGATAGAGCGTATTTACCGCTGTCATCCGTCACCGATTGTGATTTAGCCAGGCTCAATACCGTTGACGAGGTTCTGACTGCGCGCATGGTAATGGTTACGCCGGAACGAGGATCGCCATAAGGCCCTTTTAATACGCCGCTGATTAAAGTCATTGCACTTTCTCCATGAGTTCTTTGATTAATTCATCCTGGCGATCGATTCTATCCAGAGCCTGATTCAAGGCAGCCAAGGCCACATATCCCAACGTTGAATAATCGACGGATTTTACTCGAGTAACGGTTTCGCCATTTTGCAACTCTAAAGAACCACCTTCAGCAACAACCTGAGGAAGCTTCTTTTCAATTTCTTGTGCGATACCACCGATAAAGGGCTTGCCATCGCGCTTGCCGGTATAGAGTTTTAGACCACGAATGAGTGTTATGGGATCTTCAATTTCTTTTACTTCAGTTTTAATTCTAAGATCTGAGCCGGTCACCCAATTTCCAGTTAAGTTATTAAAGTCTCCGTTATTCTGTAGACGAACCTCATGCCAAACATTGGCATAATCCTTAAATGAAATCGCACCATAATCAGTTACACCAATTTCACGGCGACAAAACATTTGCATAGCTGTGACAACACCACCTGCAGTTGTCATAACCGATAGTAATGTCGGGCCATCTACAGTTCCGGTAGATCTAGTAAACGTCTTTTCAGCACGGACATTAGACGACCCCGTATCACCAGAGTTCAAATGAATCCCATTTCGCCCCATCATGGTATCATCAAATGTCGTTGACTTACGGAAGCGTGAATATCCCCCCACGTCAAGGTTTGCCGTTTGCCCTGTCACCAAAGAACCCTGTAAAGACAGTGAACCTTTAATTTCCTGGGCAGCGCTAATCGTCTTGTCTAATTTATTATTGAGTGAATCTGCAATATTATTCCAGGCTGGACCGGTATAGGTGCTGCCATCAGGGAGCGTTACCGTAATATTTCCGCTGCCGCTGAAGACCTGCTGCCAATTCTCTTTATCGGAATTCAACCCACGCAGGGCTTTCGCCGTCTCGGCAGCCAGCTGGGCAGTGATGGCGTTCATTGCATCGCGCGGTACAGCATTCCAGGCAACACCGACCTGAGTCGAGCCGTCATAGGCTTTAACCAGCGTTGCCTGCGTAGCATTATCAACGGTTTTAACCGGCAGCGTATAGGTTACGCCGCCGACCACGCTCACGATGAAATCACCGGCTTTCAGCTCGGTATTAAAGGCCGTTCCGGTACCTTTTACTATTGTGGAATTATTTGTTAGGGTGAGAGTGCCTGCTGGCATAAATATCCTCCTGAATTAGCCTGATAAAAACCTCGTTACGGAGATGATGGTTACTCCAGCCCAAAGGCTGTATATTGCGGAGTGGCAAAGATGTTCACAATAAAAGTCGTTGAGTGCGATTGTCCTTGGTCAAGCTCTCCTGCGGCAAGCTGCCAAAAGGCAGTCGAAGACTTTCCAATTAATGTATCGATATAAACGATGGATACTGAAGGTTGCCCGCTACTAGAACTGGAACTAACGGAAACCTCTGGCATATAGCCTCCGCCGGTTGTGTTTTGCCTAACCCCGCCATAACCGTGAGGATAGCCTCGTCCACTTCTTTTAATTTGAATCTGTCCAAAGACACGAACGGGAATAACATTATTACCGCCAAAGCGTAATAACCGACTCGCATTAGTATGATAACCCGTCCAGCTTAACATCGAGCCATCCATGATCGCGCCTTCGATATTCGCGGCGGAAAGTTTTCCCTCAATGGAGCAATTCTCAAGGATCCGGCAATTGCCAATCACGCCATTTTTAAACTCACCAGTGTCGGCATATATCGCTCCACGGGCGCTAATGTTATTGAATTGTGCCCCGCCATCTTTATTTATCGCCCAGCCACGCTGCCCACTTACCCAATTAGAAGACTGGATATGCTGTGCGATCTTTGCGCTATCGATAGTACCATTGCGAATAAACGCGTCGCTAATAAACACCTGCCCATCCACCACGGCAAACGGCGAATACTGATTGCTGTTGTTGCCGCTCATCAGCACGAACTGGTTGGCGTTAAAGCCCACGCGGGTGGTAACCGGCCTGCCGTTTTCCGCCAATACCGCGATCGACATGCCGGCGTTGTAGAAGGTGCCGTTCACCCGCACGCCCGCTTTCAACGTATGGATGGCCGTGGCGCCGTCGGCGTCTACCGTCGCCGTCAGTTTGTCTTCCAGCACCGCCGCCACGTCGTCAATCTGCGCCTGCACCTGGGTTTTCATCTCGGCCAGCCCGCGATCGACCTCCGCGATGGTGGTTTTCACCACCATAATATCGGCGCGCACCGTACCGTACTGCGCCCATTGGTGACCCACCGTCGCGTTGTTGGCCAGCGCATTCTGCAAGATAGCGTCGATGTTGGTGTCGATATCGCCCACCAGCCGCTCGCCGTCTTTCGCGGTCAGGAGATCGTCGCCGATGTTCTCGAGATAATCGCCGGCGTCCGCGTTCGCCTGCCCAGCGGTCCAGCCTGTCCAGTCGCCCTGATTGCCGGTGCGGTCTTGCAACCGCGCGCGGAACCAGAACTCCTGCCCCGCCTTCAACCCTGTCATGGCGTGGGTGTGCAGCGGGTACGGGATATCGGCCAGCAGCATCGCGTTATTTCCGGCCGCGTTGTCCGCATACTGAATTTCGGTCTTGAGCGTATCTTCAGCGCCGCCAGGGAACGCCCAGTCGAGCTGGATGCCCCACAGCAAAGGCGATGCCTTGAAGCCAAGCGGCATCGGCGGTTTACCCTCTTTGCCCTTGAGGTAGGTTTCCATCGACGTCGCCCAAATAGACGATACGTCACTGGCGTTGATGGCTCGCACCCGCACCCGATAACGACCGGCGTAAATCCCCGGCACCTCGAAGCCGAGCGCCGAGGTGCGCGGCACCGACACCCAGTTGCCGTTATCTTTGCGCCATTCCGCCTCATAGGCGATGGCATTTTCAACCGCGCCCCATGCGGCGCGCAGGGTGGTAATGGCGATACCCTGGCTCACCGAGGAGTAGCTGTCGATGGTGATGTTCTTCGGCGGCGCCTGCACGCCGGGCGGAATGATGGAGATCGGACGATCGTCGATACGCGCGCCGGTATCGATGCGGGCGTACTTGTTCGGATCGTGTTCCGCCGCGTTGACGGTATAGGTGTTGTCGCCGTTGTCGGCGATACCCACCACGCGGTAAAGCTGCACCGCCAGGTCGTCCGCGTCGATGGACCAGGCCGCTTCCGGCGCCGGCGTCTCGCTGTAGGCCGTGGTGACGGTCACTACGCGTTCATTCACCGCCTGCACGGTGCGCGCCTGCGCCCGGCCGGAAGGCAGGTTGACGATCAGGCGATCGCCGGCTTTGGCGCCCGGCGTCCTGTCCAGCGTCAGTTTACGGCCGTCCACGCCGCTGAGGCGCCCGCCAATCACCCGCCCGGCCAGCATCTGGTCTGCCACGCCGACGATATGCCCCGGCATGGGGATCATGCCGTCCAGCCCCACGGAAAAGCTGACCGTACGATCCTTGCTGTTAGTCAACAGCGCCCAGCGGCCGCGGCGGTTCGCTTCGCTCGGCGTGGTGCAGCCGATAGCCGTCAGCTCGGTCTGGTTCACGTCGTAGCGGCGCACCAGATCGCTGTCGAATACCGCCTCTATCGCATCGGCGTAATGGTTGCCCGGATCGGACCAGCTGACCATCGCGGTGCTGTAGCGGGTGCGTTCGCTGGCGGACGAGTAGGTAAACTTGCCGTCGATCACGTTGGCGCGGGTGTAGGTGAAGTCCATATCGCGCGGCATGTCCGCCAGGGCGACCATTTGGTTTTGCCCCCAATAGGTCATGCCGCGGAAGATGCCGGCCAAATCGCTCAGTACCGTCCAGGCCTCTTCCCGCGACTGCAGATAAACGTTGCAGGTAAAGCGCGGCTCCATGCCCTCGCCGCCGCGCCCGTCCGGCACCGGCTGATCGCAATACTGCGCGATGCGGTACAGTTCGGACTCGGAGACCTGGGAGGCGTCGATGCGATCGCCCAGGCCAAAGCGCTCGGCCAAAATAATGTCGTAAAACACCCACGCCGGGTTATCGCTGTAGGCCCACTTAAAGCCGCCGCTCCAGATGCCGGTATAGCTGCGCGTTTGCGGATCGTAATTGTCCGGCACGCGGATCAGGCGGCCGCGCGGTTTGCAGCTGATCTTCGGGATGTTGGGGAACTGCTTTGAATCAAACTCCACGTAAAGCAGCGCAGTGTTCGGATAGCGCAGCTTGGCGTCGATGATTTCGGTCAGCGCCTCGATGTTCATCCGGTCGGCGATCCGGGCGCTGTTGGCGTTAGGCGTCAACCGGCGCACGCGCAGCTGCCATCCCGTGGTGGCCTTCGGCAAATTGATGCGGTGCGAGCGTTCATACAGCGAGGTGGTTTTATCGTCGATCGCCGCCGTTAACACCTCCTGATAGCTGCCGCCGTCGGTCGCCACGTCGATGGCGTACTCGATGCGATAGCCGTTGACGTCGCCGTTGTCCGCCTGCTTTTGCAGCATGGGCCAACCCAGGCGCAGGCGGACGGCGGAAAGCTGCAGGTTAGAGACGGAGCGCACCCACGGCGCGCCGCTTTTCAGTTCGCTGCCGACCGAGATCTCATTTTCAACGGCGGGAATGCCCTGGATATATTCCTGCGCCTGCGAGCCAGGGCGGAACTCCCAGCGGAAACCGGGAAAGTTTTCCGTGCCGTCGCTGCTCAGTACCGGCGTACCGTCAACAAAAATGTTTGTGCCATCCAGCCCGCCGGCAAATTCCCCTTCGCCTAATGCGAACAGCATCTTCGCTCTGGCGATCGACTGAATGCTGTCCGGCGATTCTACCGGCGTGTGGCCGCCACCGCCGCCGCCTTTTCGCCCACGGATCATGTTCTGTGCCATATTTCGCCCATAAAAAAAGCCGCTATTGCGGCTGTCTGTTCAAACGGATGTCGTTATTGCTGGTCTTCGGTATAAATACCTGCGGAGATAATCGCCCCGCCAATTTCACGCGTGCCGTACAGCACGCCGACGGGGTTGCCCTGCGCCGTGGTGTTGACCGGCCCGCCAAAGGCATAGCTCGGTTTATTTTCCGGGCCTTGCCGCATGCGCAGCCCGCCCATTTGCGGGGAAAGCATTTGGACGACGCCGCCGAGGGCAAGGGAAGCACCCATCAGGCCAACGGAAGTGGCTGTGGTTGCCGACATCATTGCCGCTCCACCTATAACTGGGTTCCAAGCAGCCAGAGCAATTAATGCTATTCCTGCAATAGTTTGAAAAAGCCCTGCACGTTTACTTCCAATAACCACTGGCACCAGGTGAATGTCTTCCGTGCCTTTCGTCAGCTCCATCTCGTCTTGACCAACGTTACGTTTCCCCACAAATACAGCGAAGGTCAGTCCGCGCTTATGTGCTTCCAACATATATCGTTCAAATCCGTCTATTAGATTTTTCATAGCATCGATAGCTTTTGGAACATTGTGAGCACGATATTTAAAGTTTTTACCAAACAACCTAACCATCGGGCCGTGGAAGTGAACTACTCTTAATGGCACCTCGATAAAGCTCATATGACCCCCAATAAAAAACCCGCCTAGGCGGGTATATAGCGTGTAACCAAGATACTATTTACATGCATTAACTGCCGCCTCATAGAAGTCCATATCTCGTTTTTTATAAAATAAGAAATCGCTACCAGAGTCAGTCTTTTTCACGTCAATTAACATTACAACACCTCTAGACATATCATTTATCTGAGCTGTATAACCGCGCTCCGCAGGCTGTGGGCTAATTGGTGAGATGGTGTTTTTTTCATTCCAAACATTAAGAACACATCCAATATATACATCCGCTGCTTTAATTGTATGGCCTTGGATAGCCGGTGTTGTCAATCGAAGTTCGTTAGCCGTAGTTGAACAGCCAGACAAAATTACTGTGGCAATTGCAGCGATAATTTTCTTCATTACCTTTTCCTTAAGCTGAAAAGTGGAATGATAGCATCACATCAGGGCTTTGTAGCGCAACACCTTCACCGTTCGCTCTTTCCAATACCCACCGTAAGGCACCCGCTGGCTAAGCATGCCGTACATATGGTGCAGCAACAGGCCATCTGCCAGCAGAATGCCGGCGTGGTTGGCCACCGGCGCAGAAACCTGCATGATCGCCATGTCCCCCTGCTGCGGCGGGCCATCGAACTCGCGAAAGCCGCAGGCATGCCAGTTTTCCAGATAGCGGTTTTCACCTTGCTCCCACCACGGGTAATCAACGCGGTAATCCTGGAGCGTTATGCCGTGCTCCTGGCGGAAATAGCTCATGATCAGTCCCCAACAGTCGGTATGCCCCAGCACGAACTGGCGGCCCACCAGCGGCAGTTCGCCACGCGGCAAGAGGGTGCGCAAATCTCCCTCCGGCCAGCTGGCGATCGCCCAGGGCAACTCCATCGCGTCGCACTGCGCCTTGTCCAGTTCACTCGGCTGCGTGGTGGCGTCCGGGTGGCTGTGCACAATGAGGGTGATGGTGCCCCATTCGGCAGCGGCCACGTAGTCTTCCGGCGCCAGATGAAACTGCTCGGTGGGGTTGTCCGCCAGGTTGCGGCACGGGAAATAGCGCTCCACGCGGGATTTTTGCGCCACCACGCCGCAGCATTCGCGCGGGTACTCGGCCCTGGCGTGGGCCATAATGGCCGCCGCGGTTTTTTCTTTCATGCTCGCCCCCTACTGCCGGATCAAAGCCGCGCCGGGGAAGCCGCCGAACGGCAGCGGCTCGTGCTCGCCAAAGCGTTTCTGGCAGTCGCTCAGCAGCCCGCCGCAGCGATCCTGGCTCGGGTCATCCACCGGGTTGCCCTTGTCGTCAAAGTAACGGCTACCGGCGTAATCGCAGCCCTTGCCGGTGCGATAGCCGCCGCGCGAGCACCAGGTGCACAGGCTGTGGATTTGCCGGGTCGGGATGCGCAGTCCCCGCAGATCCGCCGGGCTGGAGAGCTCGAACTCCACCGCTTCGTCGCTTTCCGTCGCCTTGCGATCGATGTAGAACACCTGCAGCTTTTCCTGCAGCGGATCGGCCGAAGGGTTCCCCTGCGGGAAGTTGCGGGCGTCAAGGTAGTGCACCAGCGTGTCGTGGATCCGCACCTTGGCCTGCGCCATGTCCTCAAACTGCAGGCAGAGCGCGCTGATCAGGCCGTTGATATTGGCGACTGACAGCTTAGGCGCATTGCCCTGGCTGTCGGCGGAGATCTCCAGCCCTTCGACGCTAAACGGCCACGGGCCATACTCCTGTCCCTGCCACCAGACCGATTTCGCCGGCAGTTTGGTTTCATCACCGCCGGCGGCGGCCAGCTCTTGCGGCGTAAAAGGCAGGGTATCGCAATGAAAGCGCAGAATATCGGCGCCAAATCGGGTGCCGTCTACCTCAATCAGGCGGATGCGGTTGCCCGGCTCCAGCTTTTGCAAATCTGAATTCAGCATCATCTCCCCCCGGTTAAACGTGGAAGGCCTCGGTAAACGTGGCCGTCAGTGAATAGTTGTCCCCGCCCATGGCGACCGGCTTATAGCCCTCGCAGCGGTACAGGCCGGGAACCTGAGTTGGTGGCGTCCATTGGAAGGACTTCACCCCGTGATGGTTTTCCAGAAAGACGATGATCGGCGTGATGTAGTCATACTTGCCGACAAAGGTCAGATCCCAGGAGCGCACGATCGGGTTAATGCCGTCGCCGGAGACCTGCGCATAGCCGTCGCCGAACTGCGCCTTTCTGACGCGAAAGCGCATATCGCCGGCGGCATTGACGCGCGCCGGAAATTCAAATGTCTGAATGCCCATTACATCCCCTTGATTGCTTTCCAAATCGGCTGGCCCGGCATCAGGTTGCGGTTGATTACCTTTTGGCTTTCCTGCGCGGCGATATTGCCCATCCGTTTACCGAAATCGCCCCATCCCGGATCGGCCTGCGAACTGACGTTGCCGCCGTTCTCGATAGTGATGTAGACATTCGGCGCCACCGCAGACTGCTGGCCGCCACCGATCGCCCGCACGCCGAGCGAACCGTCCGCGCCTCGTTTGAGCGGCATAATGGCCTCCGGCCCGGCTTCGCCCATCAAGCCGGCGCCTCTGGCGAACGCGAACAACGTGGGATTGCTGACGATCTGGCCGCTGAATGCGCTCAGCGAAGGTGAGGCGTACACGCCGCCCTTGGCGTTAAGGAACATGGGCACAGGCCCCGGATCGTTACCGGTAGGCAAAAAGAAACTCATACCGGTTTTAAGGGCGTTAAACATCGCCATCTTAATCATCATACCGGTTAGGTCGGTCAGGATGGATTTGGCAAAATCACCGAAACTGGCTTTGCCGACGGTGACAAAGTTAGTCAAGGCGTTGGCCATGCCATCAAACGTTTGGGTCGTTATGTTTTTGACTTGCTCAAAAACGTTACCGCTATCACCCGTCCAGGCCAACAGGCCCTTTTTCAACCCGGCGACATAATCCCCTTTAATCGCCGCTTTTTTCTGTTCGGCATCGCGAACAATATCCAGTTGGCGTTGCTGTTCACTCGCGAGAATGTCTGCCTGTTGCACATATTGCTCGGAGTTTTTATCTGCCACCTCCTTGTCCAACTGCAGGCGACGTTGATGGAACGACTCTCTGATCTGCTGCTCTGCGACCATTTGATCATAGGCTTCAGGCGACAAAGTCATTTGTGCGTTCCGGTTGGAGTACTCCAGCTGCTTCGCGTCGGTTTCGGTTTTCAATCGCTGGCGCATATTTTCTTGCTGCTGCGCCAGACTGGCGATCTGATATTCGCGTTCGTTCGACAGACGCTTACCATAAAGCGTTTTCAGTTCTTCGCTGGCTTCCTGCTCTTTGCGTACCGTCGTCTGCCCAGGCGCGTATTGTTCCGCGAGCTGTTGAAGCAGCTTCATGTACTGCTCCTGCTGCTTTTCTTGTCCACTCTTATCTGCCCCTGACCTACCAGCAGCTGACTGATCATCTTTAGGCTGCTCAGGAGTTACCATTGCATTAATATCAGATTGAAACTGGCTAATACGTTGGCCAAGCTCTGTATAAGCCAAAAAGCGAGCATCATTTACATTGTCAAGATTACGTTTAGCGGTTTCGATGGCCTTATCCATCGACTCCATATCCGCCGCCGTTCTGATCAACTCCTCCTTCCTGTCCTCCGGCTTACCAAACAAGAGACTGCCAATCCACCCCGCTTTATTAGCCTGCTCTATCCGTGTTTTCAGATATGTTTCATTACGTTGCAGCTGCTTTTTTTCATCAAAAAGCATCTGAAGCTGATCTCTATAATCCAGTTGCTTTACAGCTAACTGTTTATTAGACATCTTAGCCAATGTCGGGACGGTCTCTATTACTGCATCTTTCAATGCCAAAGCCGACTCACGGGCCAATTGGTTTTGCTCATGGAAGTACGCCATCGCCAATCCCGCCTGGATGGCGACACCGATCGGGCCGCCAAGCGCCCCCAGCGCGACATTGGTGACACGAGACGCCGCGCCGACGCCCGATGTCGCCTGAGCCGCCCCGCGTGCCGCCGCCGCCTGATCGCGCCAAGCCGCCGCGCTGTCATTCAGGCCGCCGGCCAGCTTCAGCATCTCCTCCGCCCGGCTGCCGCCTTCGCCGGAAGCGCTGCTCGCCTGGCGGGCCGCATCGTCCAACTGTTTCATCTGCGCCGTCGCGGCGACGGTGATGGACGCAAGTTCGGTGAGCGCCTGCCCATACTGGCGCGAGGTGGCGGCGAGGCCCTGCAGCGACAGCTCAACGCCGGCCAGCCCAGCCAGTTTCCCCGCCAGGCCGCCAAGCGTGCCGCCGATGCGTTGATACGACTCGTCGGTCTTCTTCGCATCCTGCTGAGCCTGGCGGTTAAATTTGGCGGATTGTTCCCCGGCGGTGCGGTAAGCCGCCGTCAGTTTGTTTTTAAAGTTGGTGTCATTCAGTTGCAACCCGACGACCAACTGTGCGGTATCAGCCATTTCCCAGCACTCGCATAACGTCAGCACACTGCATATCAATACTGCTTTGCACGGGCTGACCGGATTGATGAACGGGGGCACTTTCCGCCGCATCGGCCGTCATGCCTTGCAGTTTGAAGTATGCCCGCCAGTGATTCAGGATGTGCGCCGGCATCGCGGCGATCTTGCGAGGATCCGACTCACCCCAGCGATCGGCCAGTTGGAACACCAACATCAGCCAGGGCGAGTCAGTCAGTTTTTTTCCGCTTCCTCCAGGCTGCCGACCGCATGGCGCTTGACGGCGCCGATGGCTTCGACCAGCGTCGGGTTGTCGTGCGCCGCCAGCAGATCGTCTACGCTCGGCAAGGCGCCGGCCGGGATGCGTTTGCCGTCCGGCGTCATCAGGCATGACAGCAGCAGCTGCACGTTAAGCTGCGCGGCTTTGTTCATGTCACCGCTGTCGATGGCGGCCTTCATGCCGTCTTCGTTTTCCTGCAGCTCCGCCGCTTTCAGGCGGCGGATAAAGGCTTTGGCGCCAAAGATCTGCGTTTCAATCACGTGGTCGTCGGATTTCAGCAGCGCTGCTTTCAGCGCTTTCAGATCGTATTTCTCTGTCATCAGTTTTTCCTTGTTCAATTCGGTTTACTCTGTACATAAGCGGGTTGCCGCAGGCCACATGGCCGCGGCGGAAGCGTTCGCGCCGAACGCCCTCAGACGTTAACCCAGCGCGAACCGTCGGTTTGTCACACTTTCGGGGTGACCGTGCCCCAGGTGTTGCTGTTTTGCTTGCCCTGGACGGTAATCTGAATGACTTCGCTCGCCGGGGCGGTAATCTCATTCATTTTCCAGCCGGACAGCGACAGGATGGAGGTGGAGGTGCGGCCGTTCGGCAACTCGACGTAGAACTGCACCGTTTCGCGCTTGTCCGCCGCATTCAGCAGCGCCGCGAAATCGGCGTTGGACGGATCGTCGATGAAACCGATGGACTTCTCCGCGCCTTCCGGCAGGTCGGAAATAAACTGCTTGGCGGTATCCAGCAGCGTGGTGCAATCGACAAAACCGCCGGTTTGCCCCATTTCACCTACCGCTTTACAGTTGGTCAGCGCCTTCATGGCCGTCGGCGCAGCCCCGACGGTGCCCCATTTGACGATAGTGCCGGCAGGCAGCATGGCGTATTCTGGCGAGGTTTTATCAGCCATAGTTTTTCTCTCTCTTTTTTGATGAAGGATGGTAGCGGTCGCTACCGGTTTTCGATGCCATAGCGGACGTTAGCCGCCAGGATGCGTAACACTTGGTGCTTATGGTGATCCAGCGCAGGGCGAATAAACGGGGCGGCGGCTTGCGTTGCCGTGCCGTACTCCTGCGCCAGAGCTCTGTGGTAATGCTGTTTACTGGGGCCGACGCGCAACGTCACCGCGTTCCATCCGGTAACGGCCGGGCGTATCGCGATACCGGCGCTCAGCGAGGGTTCGCTGTTTGGCGCCCCTCGTTCGGCGCACTGCCGCATGGTGCCAAGAACCGGGGCCAATGCGGCGTGGCCGGCCTCCGGCAGAATGTGACTGGCGACCTCGCGCCGAATCGCTTCCAAACGGCGAGTCAATTCCGCCATGCCGGAAACGTTTATGGCGATCACGCCGCCACCTCGGAATGGGTAATGAGGTAATCGCGCGCCATCCGATATTGAACGCGGTTATCCGCCAGGGGCGTGGCGCTCTGCAAAAGGGTGCTGCGCGTAACCGCCTGTACCGGCCATTGACCGATATGGCCATGCCGAACCCCTTCCCAGGCGTTCAAAACCGCCTTATCCAGAGCGATCAGCCGGGAATAATCGTCGATCACGTACAGCACGATCTGAAAACGGCTCTGCACCAGCGAACTGTCAACCAGACCGGTGTTCACTTTCAGATCGCTGATCTTCTGATAGGTCACGCCTTCTTGCTGAGGATCCGGCAAGATCAACGGATGAACCGCCAGATGGGTTAGCGCGGCCAGCGAGCGTTGGATTTCATCTTCAATCATTTGGGCAAGGTCTCCGTCGTTTTGAGGGGGAATTGTTTTACAGACGCATTCAGGCATCAGGTAAGGAACAGCGCGCGCTCCGCCGCACGCCGGGCAACCAGCCCATCGAGCCGCACACCGCCCGCATTCACCCATCGGCCGAACTGGTCGGCCGCCCCCTGCCGATCGCCAGCGTTCAGCCGGCGCAGCAGCGTCGAGTTCTCCAGCGCGCGCAGGCCCAGGTTATAGGCAAAGCTCACCAGCGCATCGAACTGCCCCTGCGTGATCGTCACCGCCACCAGCCGTTCGACGCCCCGTTCGAATTGGGCGACACCGCACACCAGCAAACGCTCGGCCGTTGCGACATCGATCGCCATGCCGGCCCCCACTTTTCGTCCCGCTACCGGTTGAGTCCACCCGTAGCCGATGGTCCAAACGCCGACCGAGTCCTGATAAGCCTGCAACCGCAGGCCTTCAAAACGCTGAATCAGCGCCATGCCATCGTCACTTATCTTCATTGGTTTCCTCCTGACGCTTTATTGAGAAATCGGCGTTCCAATGCCTTGATCAGCGATGCTCCCGACCATCCTGCCATGCCGCATACGCCGCCCATCACCTCCGAAGGCCAGTCGTAATGCAGCGCAATCATCACCATGGTCAAACCGGCGAAAATAGAGACGAACAGCTGCAAAAACAGCGTCCTCCAGCTAAAGGTTTCGCCGTTCAAGACCTTGAAGGAATAGCTGGCGACCGCCCCCAGCAGCGTCATACCGAAAGCAAGCAGCATTGAAAGGATGTTTGGTTCATTTTTCCAAGGCATAGTCATCACCCTCCCCTTACCGGGGCATAGCCCGATCGTCGGGAGTCATGGAAAAGAGCGGCTAAATGCGGCGCCCCTCTCCGTCATTCCTGTTCCATTTAAATAAGCGGCCATTTACGCTGTCGAAAATGGCTTATCCGTTCTGCTCAACCTGAGCAGATAAATAAGGATTGCGCCGTTTTATAAAGGAGAAGGATTAGCCTCCCGCCGTGATCATTCAACGACAGTCATTATTCAGTGAGTGATTGACCGTTTTGACAAGGAGGCTAAAAATGAAAAACCCCGCCGAAGCGAGGTTTAGTTATCGTGCGGCGGCGCCGGCAACGACTCAGCTTTATCAGATTACGCGTTTATTTGCGTACGCGTGAGTCTTTTATTATAAAAAAACAAAACCCCGCCGGAGCGAGGTTTAGCTATCGTGCGGCGGCGCCGGCAACGACTCAGTTTTATCAGATTAAACGCTTATTTGCGTACGCGTAAGTCTTTTATCATAAAAAATAAAACCCCGCCGGAGCGAGGTTTAGCTATCGTGCGGCGGCGCCGGCAACGACTCAGTTTTATCAGATTACGCGTTTATTTGCGTACGCGTGAGTCTTTTTTTAAATTATTGCAACGCGCATACGCTATTGTTATTCCTGATGTCACAGTGAAACGAGAAATAAACCCTCATCAACTTCAACCGCAGCAGTTTCAGCGATCCATACTCAACTTTATATCCAACATCGCCAGGCATCCCCCGATGAATCCCTCCGCCGTTTGCATCTCTTTGCGTATCGTACCGTCTGAACATTTCCTTTTCAGGGCGATCTTACGCAGAGATATGCCATAAACATGGTGGGCAATGATGAGATCGAACTCTTCGGGTTTGTATTTCTTCAATCTGCCCACGCAACCGTCGATCACCAGGCCATCATCATCGCAGCAGGAACGCTCGCCTTTCGATTTATAGGACAACAGCCCTCTGAACCCGGCAGCAATGGGGGAATAATCGATGCCGCTATTATCCCTGGCCCATACGCCCCACCGCTCCAACACTTCATTCATATCTCTCATGCTTCCACCTCCTTTGGGCGTTTGCCACATCGCCAGGGCTCCATGTCGTTGACCGACGTTGGTCGAGCCGTTCTTCTGCTCGGCGTGCGCCAACACGCAACAACCGATCCGCCCGGCGGGCTCACCGAGGGACATCGCACAAAATACTGTATAAATAACCAGTATCAAGTATACCCAGAGGTATCTTTTTTTCAATAGCGAAAATCCATTTACCTGCAGGTAAATTTAGGTACGATGGCCTCATGAAAAACGAGCAAAAAATGTACCTGCAGGAGATGCGGCGAGAGCGCCTGATCATCCTGATCGATAACCTCGGCGTCGGGGGGCAAAAGCGCCTTGCCGAGGCGCTCGGTATTGCCGCAGACTATGTCTCTCGCCTGCTCTACCCGCCGGGCAAAAAAGGCAAAAAGGGCATCAGTGGCGACATGGCGCGAAGGATTGAACAGTACTTCGCCGTGCAAATCGGCTGGCTGGATGGCCTTGAGCAGACCGGGCAACGCCCCGTCAGGCAGAAGGCCGCACAGGCCTTGGGTAAAACGCTGCCGCTGCTGGCGTGGACATTGCCGTTGTCTCACGAGCAGTTGCGCAAAGGAACGACCGTCCACTACCCGGCGATGGTGCAATGCAGCGCTCAGGCCTACTGGTTGCCGGTGCGGGATAACACGATGAACGGCTCTGCCGCCGCCAATTACCCAAAGGATGCCTTGATACTTGTCGAACCCGTTACTGCCGGCATAACCGAGCTCGTGTCCGGCGATAAGGTGATAGCGAAACGCTGCGACAGTGCGGAACTTATCTTTAGAAGGTATGTCGAGGAAGCCGGGCATCGATGGCTTAAGGGGAACATGCCGGGTTGTCCGACGTTGAATGCCGATGAGTACATGATTCTCGGCGTGGTGCTCGGTGCCTGGCTGCCCTGACCTACCCGTTTGAGACGACATAAAGCAAAAAACCGCCAACCTTGCGGCTGACGGTTTTTTTTGGCACTCAGGGCGCCGGTACTGCTTTATCATGGTGCCGGCTACCGGAATCGAACTGGTGACCTACTGATTACAAGTCAGTTGCTCTACCTACTGAGCTAAGCCGGCTGAATTTGGCGGAAGGACAG
>Ga0308158_10002802_pt1 | contig 15987 bp, 13 predicted proteins | sample PhyBR2_FD_201038 | JGI IMG/M metagenome (GOLD analysis project Ga0308158, IMG submission 201038) | Phyllosphere microbial communities from UC Gill Tract Community Farm, Albany, California, United States - DLSLB.R2 | ecosystem: Host-associated > Plants > Phyllosphere > Unclassified | place: USA... | reverse complement strand
CCGAACAGGACCGTGAAACGACTTTGCGCCGATGATAGTGCTGCAACCAGTGTGAAAGTAGGTTATCGTCAGGCTAATTATTCTGCAGAAGCCCGCTCAGTTAAGTCTGAGCGGGCTTTTTGCTTTTCTGCGGCCGGAAGCGCTCATGTTTCTGTTGAGCTCTCGAAATTCGATCTTCTTTACCCTCCAGTTTCCGCTGCCGCCCATGTCCTCCATGCCCTTGGATTGGTCGACCGGAACGTATTTCCCGCTGTCGCCCACCCGAAAATTGTAAAGCCGGCCCGGTTCACGCCGGACGGTTTTCCAGGGCCTTCAACAGCCATTGCTCCGCTTTCGCCACACCGATCCATCAAGCTGTACCGTTTCGGCACAGTCCTGCTGCCGGTACGGGGACTGCCCAGGTGGCATGTCCTTTGCTCGGTTTACGACAAACGACAAGACGAGGGGGAGAACGATGGGGTATCCAACCGGTCCGGCAGCAGCCGCGGCCCTGGTCCGACTCTGTATCCCTTTGCTCTCACTGTCTCCCTGCCTCGCCATGGCCGGCGAAGAACCCACCCAGCCCATCGCCAGGGTCGAGGTCGTGGGCGTCGCACCGGTCTACGGCCTCGGCATCGACCGCGACCTCCTGCCTTACCCGGTGCAGGTAGCGACCGATAAAACCATCCGCAAAGCCGGTGGCGAAAACCTGGCCGAGTTCATGGCACACAATCTGGCCGGCGTGAACGTGAACGAGGTCTCGGGCAGCCCCTTCCAGAGCGAGATCACGTTCCGCGGCTTCCGCGCCTCGCCGGTGCTCGGCAGCTCGCAGGGAATCTCGGTGTACCTCGACGGCGTACGCGTGAACGAGCCGTTCGGCGACGTGGTCAATTGGGACATGGTGCCCGAGGCGGCAATCGGCGACCTGCTGCTGGTCACCGGCGCGAATCCCCTGTACGGCTTGAATACACTGGGCGGAGCGCTTGCCTTCCGGACGAAATCCGGGCTCACGCACCCCGGCGGCGAGGCCGGATTCTCCTTCACCGACCAGGGCAGGCGCCGTGCCGACATCGCCCACGGCTGGCAAGGCCCGGGGAGCTGGCACAGCTTCGTCGGCGCCACTCTGTTCGACGACGGCGGCTGGCGCGCTCATTCCGCCGGACGCCTGGGCAATGTGCTGGTGAAGGTGGGCCGGAGCGGAGCGGCGACCGACTGGAGCGCTTCGCTGCTCGGCGGCCGCAGCCGCGTGCTCGGCAACGGACTGCTGCCCGGCCCGCTGTACCAGGACGACCGCCGCGCCGTGTACACCTATCCGGACACGACCCGCAACCGCCTGCTGCAGGGTACGCTCAACCTCACGCACCGCCTCGGCCGCGACAGCGAGCTGAACGCCGTGGCCTATGTCCGCAACAGCCGCCGCGATACCGTCAACGGCGATGTCGGCGTCGAGGACGATGAGGAGAAGGGCGCGGCAAGTCATCCCGGCAGTCTGAACACGACCGCTACGCGCCAGGACAGCCGCGGGGTCAATATCAGTTTCGGCACCCGGCGCGGCGCACTGCGTCTCGATGCCGGCGCCAGCGCCGACCGCGGCGACGTCGAGTATGCCCAGTTCGAGCAGGCCGCCTTCATCACCGCCGAACGTGAAGTGATCGGCGACCCCGCCGAACCGCGTTTGCCGGCGGCCTCGGTGAACGGCAGTTCGCGCACGTCCGCCGCCTACCTCGCGCTCGGCATGGAGCTCGCGCCGGGCACGCAGTTGAGCGCAAGCGCCCGCTACGGCCGCACGCGCGTCGACAATACGCTCAGCAACGAACGCGGACCGCAGCCCGCCGAGCGCTTCACTTACCGCCGCCTGAATCCGTCGCTTGGCATTACCCACGTCCTCACCCCGGCCGTGACGCTGTTTGCCAACGCTGCACAAGGCAACCGGGTACCGACCGTGATCGAGCTCGGATGCGCGGATCCGGAAAACCCCTGCCGCCTGCCGGTCGGCCTGCAATCGGATCCCTACCTGAAGCAGGTGGTGGCGCGCACGCTGGAAGCCGGCGCGCGCGGCCGTTTCCGGAGCGATGGCGGATCGGGAAGCTATTCGCTGTCCTTGCACCGCACCGTCAACCGCGACGATATCCTGTTTCTCAGCGCCCCTTCGCGCCAGGGCTATTTTTCGAATTTCGAGCGCACGCGCCACCAGGGGCTGGACGCCACGCTGACGCGCCAGTCGGGCCGCCTCGGCGTACGGCTCGCCTACAGCTACCTGCAGGCGCTGTACGATGCCGACGGCGAGCTGTTCACCGGCGTACGACATGTGCAGGTCCGGCGCGGCACCCGGATGGCCGGGCTGCCGCGCCACAGCGGCAAGCTGTCGTTCGACTGGGCCGTGGCTCCGGAACTGAGCATCGGCGCCGACCTGCACGCGGTCTCGAGCCTGGTCACGCAAGGGAACGAGGATGGCCTGGTCGAAGACGCGGAAGCCGGCGAGGAAGCGAAGCGGGCCGACTGGCGGGTGGGCGGATACATGCTGCTTGGCCTGCGCGCCAGCTATCGGCCGGGCGATAGCTGGGAACTGTTCGCCCGCATCGCCAATGTGTTCGACCGCCGCTACGAGACTTTCGGTGCGGTCGCACCGGACTTGTTCCCCCATGGCCGGCCGATCGCGCCGAACGACGGGGAGGGCGGGGCCGGCCATGCGCGCTTCGTGGCGCCGGGCGCGCCGCGCGCTATCGTTGCCGGCCTGCGCTACACCTTCTAGCCCAAGTGGGCTAGAACCGGTATTCGGTACTGAAACCGGCGATCCATTGACGGCCCGGCGCCGCTTCGTAGTAGCGTTTGTTGGTATCGCCGACGATGACCGAGCCGATATAGCTGCGGTCGAACACATTATTCAGGCGCAGGAACTGCCTGAAGCGCCAGCCTCCGGCTTCCTGCCGCGCCTGCACGCGCAGGTTCACCACTGCATAGCCGGGCGCCGGCCGTTCGGTATTCGCGTCTTCCGCAAACACCTTGGCGTTCGCGACCGTCTCGAGCGCCGCGCCGAAGCGTCCTTCCTCGTCTTTCCATGCAAGCTCGCCGTACATGCTCGCGCGCGGTACGCCCGGCAAGCGGCTGCCCGCCCGCACCGCGCCAAAACCCGTTTCATAGGTCGCGCGCAGTACGCTCAGGGCCAGCCTCGCGCTCAAGCCCGCCCCGATGCTCGAGTCGAGCGAGACTTCGGCGCCGCGGCGCAGGGTGTCGCTCGCATTGCGATAGCTGGTGCGCCCGCCGGACGAGCTGTCGACCACCAGTTCGTCATCGGTGCGCACCTGGAACAGCGCCAGGTCGAGACGCGTATCGCTGCCCAGCATGGTCTTGGCGCCGATCTCCAGGTGGCGGCTGTTCGCCGGCGCCAGCCTGAAGTTGAAGCCGGTTCCACCGCTCGAATAGAACAATTCGTTCAAGGTCGGGGTTTCGAAGCCGCGCGCCGCGCTCGCATACACGTTCAGGCCGCGCGCCACTTTGACCAGCACGCCCAGCACCGGCGTGGTCCGGCTGTAGTCGACCGTGCCACTGTCATTGCCGTTGGCGAGGAAGCGGTCGTCGACGTCCACCTTCAGGCGGCTGTGGCGCAGGCCGGCGGTCAGCACCCATGGCCCGCCCTGCCATTCGGTCTGCACATACGGGTCGACGCTGGTCAGTACATCGGTCTCGTCGCGCCGCAGCGCGCCCTTCACGCCGAACTGCGTGCCGGCGAAGTTCTCGAAGCCTTGGCGGTCATCCCGGGAACGGTCGACGGCGATGCCGGCCGTGGTGCTGAGCCGGCCGCCGCCGAGCCGGCGCACGGACAGCCAGCTGAGGTCGGCGCCGTAGAAGTCGCGGTCGAAATCGACCACCCCGCCCGAATGCGTGGGAGGAGCCTGGAAAGCGCGCGAGAAGGACTGGTACTGGATGACGCGCCGGTTCCCGCCATACACCATCGCGCGCAGGCGGTCGTCGCCGAACCGCTGTTCGTAGATGGCCCCTGCCTGCTGGTGGCCGATGCTCTTGCGGGTGTCGTAGCGCTCGGCCAGTGTGCGCTTGGGCGCCTGGGTGTCGCTGGCGTCGATTTCCCCGGCGCGCGGATCGCGCTGCCAGGTAGCCCAGGTCACGCCGAGCGGATCCTGGGTGTCGTGCTGGGTCAGGCTGCTGGCGGTGATCGTCAGCCGGCTCGACGCACTGGGCTTCGCGCTCAGCTTGGCAAAGGCCTGGTCGCGCCGCGCCGCGCTGTGTGCACGGTAGCCATCGGTATCGAAGCGCGAGGCGTCGAGCACATAGCCGATATTGCCGGCCTCGCCCTGGGCGTTCAGGTCGACCTTGAGCATGCCGTCGCTGCCGCCGGAGACGGTCGTTTCCGCAGTCGGCCGGCCGCGCCCTTCGCGGGTGAACAGTTGCACCACGCCGCCCGAATGGTTGCCGTAGACGACGGAAAACGGTCCGCGCAGCACTTCGATGCGCTCGGCCATGTCGAGGTTGAAGGTCGCCGCCTGTCCCTGGCCGTCCGGCATCGTGGCCGGGATGCCGTCGGCGATCAAGCGTACGCCGCGCACGCCGAAGGTGGAGCGGGCGCCGAAGCCGCGCGATGAAATCTGCAAGTCCTGGGCGTAGTTCTGGCGGTTCTGGATCACCAGCCCCGGCACCGCGGCCAGGGCTTCGGAGGCGTTGACGCGCATCTGCGTATCGCGGATCTGCGCTGCGCCGACGACGTCGATCGCCGCGGGGAAGTCGGCACTGTCGTGTTCAGCGCGGCTGCCGGTGACGATGACGACCGGCGCCGCTGCCGCATCTCCGGATGGGGGCGCCGCGGCTTCGGCTGCGCAAGCCGCGCCGGCGAGGGTGGCGCAGCAGGCTGCACACAGTGCGGCGATGGCGTTCGGCGTGAAAGGCAAATGCTGCATCCAGGCTCCCGGGTCTGTTTGTCATGGTTTGTAGCTAAGCAATATGCCTGCCATGGCCGTCCTCCCATGAGCGGCGTGCCTGCGCCCGCTCCCGGTGACGGAACACCTGTTCAAGATTTGCACAGTTGGCGCCCGAGTGTTGCGGTTTCGGCACGGCCGAACAGGCTGCTTGCGCAGGTTTCCCGCTGAGGACTGGCTGGCACGGCCCTTGCGAATGGCTGGACATATCACAAGACCATTCACAACGGAGACACCATGAAAACGAGAGCCGCCATCGCATGGAGGGCCGGGGAGCCCCTGTCGATCGCAGAAGTCGACCTCGAGGGCCCACGCGCCGGCGAGGTGCTGGTCGAAATCAAGGCCACCGGCATCTGCCACACCGACTGGTACACCTTGTCCGGCGCCGATCCGGAAGGGATCTTCCCGGCCATCCTCGGCCACGAAGGCGCGGGCGTCGTACTCGAAACCGGCCCGGGCGTCAGCACCGTCAAGCGTGACGACCACGTCATCCCGCTGTACACCCCGGAATGCCGCCAGTGCAAATTCTGCCTGTCGCAGAAGACCAACCTGTGCCAGGCCATCCGCAGCACGCAAGGCCGCGGCCTGATGCCGGATGCGACGTCGCGCTTCTCGCTGGACGGCAAGCCGATCTACCACTACATGGGCACCTCGACCTTCTCGAACTACATCGTGGTGCCGGAGATCGCGCTGGCCAGGATCCGTGAGGACGCACCCTTCGACAAGGCCTGCTACATCGGCTGCGGCGTCACCACCGGCATCGGCGCCGTGGTGTTCTCGGCCAAGGTCGAACCGGGCGCCAACGTGGTCGTGTTCGGCCTGGGCGGCATCGGCCTGAACGTGATCCAGGCAGCCAGGATGGTCGGCGCCGACAAGATCATCGGCGTGGACATCAATCCGGGCCGCGAAGAGATGGCGCGCAAGTTCGGCATGACCCACTTCGTCAATCCGACCCAGGTCGAGAACGTGGTTGACGCGATCGTCCAGCTGACCGACGGCGGCGCCGACTACTCCTTCGAGTGCATCGGCAACGTCACCACGATGCGCCAGTCGCTGGAGTGCTGCCACAAGGGCTGGGGTCAGTCGATCATCATCGGCGTGGCCGAAGCGGGCAAGGAGATCTCGACCCGACCGTTCCAGCTGGTCACCGGCCGGGTCTGGAAAGGTTCCGCCTTCGGCGGCGCGCGCGGCCGCACCGACGTGCCGAAGATCGTCGACTGGTACATGGAAAACAAGATCAATATCGACGACCTGATCACCCATACCTTGCCGCTCGAGCGCATCAACGAGGGCTTCGAGCTGATGAAGAGCGGGCAATCGATCCGCTCGGTAGTGCTGTATTAACCGGCAGTCCATACGACAACAAGGAGACATGACCATGAGCAGCGCAGTCCATATTCATCCAGCCGTCGACGATGGCATTCCGCCGGCGGCGCCGGATTTTGCGGGCGGGACCCTGTCCTGCCTGTGCGCCACCGACCCGGTGGTGGTCGAGATCAAGGGACAGGTGGCGCACAACCACGTGTGCGGCTGCACCAAGTGCTGGAAGCCGGCCGGGTCGCTGTTTTCCCAGGTCGCGGTGGTGTCGCGCGAGAACGTGCACGTCGCCGCCAACGGCGACAAGCTGCAGCCGGTCGACACCAGCGCCACCATCGTGCGGCATGCCTGCCGCGAGTGCGGCGTGCACATGTACGGGAGAATCGAGAACACGGCCCATCCCTTCTATGGCCTCGACTTCGTGCATACCGAACGTTCCGGCCAGCGCGGCTGGGCGCCGCCCACCTTCGCCGCCTTCGTCTCGTCGATCATCGAGTCCGGCGCCCGCCCCGAGAACATGGGCGCGGTGCGATCGCGCCTGAGCGAGATCGGCCTGCCGCCCTACGACTGCCTGTCGCCGCCGCTGATGGATGCGATCTCGACCCACGTTGCCAAAGCCAAGGGCATCCTATGAAGCTGCCGCTCCTGCTCTTGCTGGCTTTCATGGCGGCGCCCGCCACGGCGCTCGCCCATGAATTCCCGACCAGTGGCCGGGTGGAGTACGTGCTGGAGTGCATGCAAAAGCACGACGGCAAGTACGAGTTCCTCTACAAGTGCTCGTGCGTCATCGATCGCATCGCCGAGGCGATGCCGTACGAGGACTATGTGGCGATGTCGACCGCCTTGCGCGACCAGACACTGGCGGGGGAGCGCGGCGGCGTGTTCCGCGATGCCCCCACGGTCAAGGTCATGGCCGACAAATACAAACTCATCCAGGCCAATGCGAACAAGGCCTGCCATGTGCAGCAGCGCTGATACAAAAACACAGGAGACCAACATGTCATTTCAAACAAGACTCATCCGCTGGTGGCCATGTCTGGCACTGGCTGTATCGCCGGCCTTTGCCGCCGACTCCGATGTGGCACAACTGAGCAAGGATCCGAAGAACTGGGCGATGCAGGCCGGCGACCTGAGCAACCAGCGGTATAGCGAGCTCAAGCAAATCAACAGCAAGAACGCCAAGAACCTGCAGGTGGCATGGACCTTCTCGACCGGCGTCCTGCGCGGCCACGAAGGCGGGCCGCTGGTGATCGGCGACACCATGTACCTGCACAGCCCCTTCCCGAACAAGGTGTTCGCGATCTCGCTGGAAGACCAGAGCATCCGCTGGAAATACGAGCCGAAGCAGGACGCGACCGTGATCCCGGTGATGTGCTGCGACACGGTCAACCGCGGCCTCGCCTACGCCAACGGCAAGATCTTCCTGCAGCAGGCGGATACCACCCTGGTGGCGCTCGACGCAAAGACCGGGGCCGAGGTGTGGAAGACCAAGGTGGGCGATCCCAAGATCGGTGAAACCACCACCAATGCCCCGCATATCTTCAAGGACAAGCTGCTGACCGGGATCAGCGGTGGGGAATTCGGTGTGCGCGGACGCATCGCCGCCTATGATCCGGAGACCGGCAAGCTGCTGTGGAAGGCCTTCAGCACCGGGCCGGACAACGAGATGCTGATCGACCCGGCCAAGACCATGACCTGGACCGACGGCAGGATGGCGCCGGTCGGCCCCGACTCTTCGCTCAAGAGCTGGCAGGGCGACCAGTGGAAGCTGGGTGGCGGCACCACCTGGGGCTGGTACAGCTACGACCCGCAGCTGAACCTGGTGTACTACGGCAGCGGCAACCCGAGCACCTGGAACCCGCGCCAGCGCCCGGGCGACAACAAGTGGGCGATGACGATCTTCGCGCGCGACCTCGACACCGGCGTCGCGAAATGGGTCTACCAGATGACCCCGCACGACGAGTGGGACTATGACGGCGTGAACGAAATGATCCTGGTCGACATGAAGGTGAAGGGCAAACCGCACAAGGCGCTGGTGCACTTCGACCGCAACGGCTTCGCCTACACGATGGACCGCCAGAGCGGTGAATTGCTGGTCGCCGAAAAATACGATCCGAAGGTGAACTGGGCGAGCCATGTCGACATGAAGAGCGGCCGTCCGCAGGTGGTGGCCAAGTACAGCACCGACAAGAACGGGCCCGATGTCAATTCGAAGGGCATCTGCCCGTCGGCCCTCGGCACCAAGGACCAGCAGCCGGCCACCTATTCGCGCAAGACCGGCCTGTTCTATGTGCCGACCAACCACGTGTGCATGGACTACGAGCCTTTCCAGATCGAGTACACGGCCGGCCAGCCCTACGTCGGCTCGACCCTGTCGATGTATGCGGCGCCGGACAGCCATGGCGGGCTGGGCAACTTCATCGCCTGGGATGCGAGCACCGGCAAGATGGTCTGGTCCAAGCCCGAGAAGTTCTCGGTGTGGAGCGGCGCCTTGTCGACCGCCGGCGACGTGGTGTTCTACGGCACCCTCGAGGGCTACCTGAAGGCGGTTGACCACAACGGCAAGGAACTGTGGAAGTTCAAGACCCCGTCCGGCATCATCGGCAACGTCACGACCTGGGAATACAAGGGCAAGCAGTACGTCGGCGTGCTGTCGGGGATCGGCGGCTGGGCCGGCATCGGCCTGGCGGCCGGCCTGACCAAGGGCACCGAAGGCCTGGGGGCGGTCGGCGGCTACAAGGACCTGGCCAAGTACACCGAACTCGGAGGTGTGCTGACCGTGTTCGCCCTGCCGGACCGCTGATCGGCGCGACTGGCATCCAGCGGCCGCCGGCAGGTTTCGCGCCGGTGGCCGGCTCTCGCTCTTACCAGGAATCGATATGAAGAAACTTGTGACTCTGATGTTGAGCGCGGCCGCTTTCGTGGCCGTCATCCCGACCGTCGCGGCCGACGCAGTCCCGTACAAGGTCGCCGACGGCAACAAGGTGGACGCACAGACCCTGAGCGGCTGGAAGACCTGGCGCGCGCTGGCCTGCGAGCGCTGCCACGGCGCGGCCCAGGAGGGCATGGTCGGCCCCTCGCTGGTGAACAGCCTGAAAGTGCTGACCAAGGACCAGTTCAAGGAAACCGTGCTGCACGGGCGGATCGAGAAGGGCATGCCCAACTTCGACGGCAGCAAGATGGTGGTCGAGAACATCGACAACCTGTACTCCTACCTGAAGGGCCGCTCCGATGGCGCGATCCAGCCGGGCCGCCTGCAGGAGATCGGCAAATGAGGTGGGGCACCGGCCTGGGCAAGCTGGCGGGCGCCACGGCGGCGCTGCTCTGCCTGGCGGGACCGGCCGCCGCCCAGCAGGCGGGCAATGACGCCGGCCCCGGGCAGGACAAGGTGCTGCGCGTCTGCCAGGATCCGAACAACCTGCCGTTTTCGAACCGGGCGGAGGCAGGTTTCGAGAACAGGATCGCGGCCCTGTTCGCGCAGGAGCTCGGATGGAAGCTGGAACACACCTGGTTCCCGCAGCGGATCGGCTTCATCCGCAATACCCTGCGCGCCCGGCAGGAAAATTCGGACCGTTTCAAATGCGACCTGGTGACTGGCGTCCCCGCCGGCTTCGACATGGCCGCCACCACCCATCCTTACTACCATTCGAGCTACGCGCTGGTGTATGTGAAGGGCAAGGGCCTGGACGGCGTCCATGGCCTGGACGACTTGCTGGCCTTGAAGCCCGAGCAGCGCGGCAAGTTGCGGCTGGGGGCGTTCACGTCTTCGCCGGTCACCGAATGGCTGGTGCAGAACAGGCTCATGGAGCAGGTCGACTGGTACCAGAACCAGACCGGGGATGCCGAGCAATACCCGGGGCAGGTCATCGAACGCGACCTCGCCAGCGGCAAGATCGACGTGGCCTTCGTGTGGGGACCGATCGCCGGCTACTTCGCGCGGAATACACGCGCGGCGCCGATCGTGGCCGTCCCGCTCGCTTCTCGCCCGGGCATGAAGCTCGATTTCGAGATTGCGATGGCGGTGCGCCATGGCGATAAGGAGTTCCGGCAGCGCATCGACAAGCTGATCGACGCCAACCGGGCCAAAATCGCCGCCATCCTCGACGAGTACGGCGTTCCCCAGCTCGACCAGCAGGGGCGGGTGCTTGCATCGTCGCGCCCGGAGAAGCCATGATGAAGCTGTTCCCGTCCTTCGTCGTGCTGGCCGCGCTTGCCTCGGGCACGGCCGCCGCCCAGCCGGTGTCACCCGCCGAAACGCTGTTGTTCGAGACCGACCATCTGGCCCGGCTGAAGGCGCCGGCCACCCTGGTGTACGCCTTCCGCAAGGAGAGCAACGTCGAGCCGGGTTTCCGCGACGAGGTAAGGCTCGACCTTGCGAAGGTCAACGGCAAGCTGAGTGCGACGCTGCATTTTCTGTCGGGCGAACACAAGCAGGATATTCCGGCGCTGGAAGAGGCCCATGGCAACCCGGTACTGCTCGGATTCCTCGAACACGACATCGCCGACATGAAGCGCCTGACCGGCGGCTCGACCAGTTATTTCCGCAAGCGGATCCGCATGGCGCTGGCGCAGGGCGCCGAGGTGACCCGCGAGACCATCGCTTTCCAGGGCAAGACCGTGCAGGCGCAGGCGGTACGCATCCAGCCCTACCTGAACGATCCGATGCATGCGCGTTTCGAGAAATACCTGCACAAGACCTACACCTTCGTCTTCAGCGACCAGGTGCCGGGCGGCCTGTATCGATTGCATACCTCGCTCGGGACGCCGGAGATGGTCAGGACCACCGCCGCCCCGGCGGGCGGGCCAATGATCGAAGAAACACTGACCCTGACCGGCGTCACTCCCGGGAAGCCGTGAACGGCGGAAGACATCAGCAGCATCAGCAGGAGATACGCGATGGCGTCGTTGAAAGTATTCGCATTCGATTACGCGACCGCCGGCGGGCCGATGACACGACGATTGCCGCAGTCGCTCAGGCGCCAGGGCGAGATGCTGCTGCGGGCCCTGCAGGCCGACCTGCGGGCGCTGCCGGATGTCGAACTGACGACGATGGCGCCCGTGCCGGATGCGGCGGAGGCGCAGCAGACCTTCGGCGAGCGCTTCGCGTCCTGCATCGAAGCGGCCGATGCCGTGTGGCCGCTGGCCGGCGAATCGGACGGGCTGCTGGAACGCCTCTCGCGCGATATCCTGCGCGCCAACCGGATCCTGCTGGGCAGTGCGCCCGGGGCGGTGCAGGTCGTGGCAAGCAAACTCGGGATGGCGCGCGCGCTGGCCGACGGCGGCGTGCCGGTGGCCCCCACCTACAGCCCGCACGCGGCCCTGCCCGATGAACGTGGCGCCTGGGTCGTCAAGCCGGATGACGGCGCCGGCTGCCTCGATATCCGCCTGTTCAGCGATCGCGCCGCGGCGCTGGCATGGATCCGTAGCGCCGCGGCGGAGAGCTATGTGCTGCAGCCTTTCATCGCCGGCAAACTGGGCAGCCTGTCCCTGCTGTGCTGCGACGGCGTGGCGCGGGTGTTGAGCTGCAACCTGGAGCGGGTGGCCATGCGCAACAACCGCTTCCATTTCCTCGGCAGCACCGTCAACGGCCTGGGCGACCACGATGGGGCGCTCGATCGCCTGGCCCGGCAGGTGGCGGCGGCGATTCCCAGCCTGTGGGGCTATGTCGGGGTCGACTTCGTCCTCACCGAGCGCGGCGCGGTGGTGCTCGACGTCAATCCGCGCCTCACCGCTGCCTATGCCGGCCTGCATGCCTCGCTCGGCCGCAACCCGGCCGGCCTGGTCATCGAATTGCTGAACGGACCGGCGGCCATGCCCGCGCCGCAGGGCGCCCGGCGCGCGGTCAGCGTGGACCTCGGCGATGAGGCTGGCTGAGCGGGACTACCTGATCACCACGCCCCAGGGAAGCTTGCCGACCGTGATGTCGCGCAGCTTGACGCGCCTGGCGGTATCGATCACCGACACGCTGTTCGAACGGCCGTTGGCCACGTACAGCTTCTTCCCATCCGGCGTGAGCGCCATGTTCCAGGGGCGCTGGCCTACCGGAATCGTGGCCACGACCTGGTTGCTGGCGGTGTCGATGACCGACACGCTGGCATCGCCGCCATTCGACACGTACACCTGCTTGCCATCCGGATGCACGGCGATGCCGTTCGCACGCAGCCCGGCCTTGACGCGGGCAAGGATGCTGAAACGCTCGGTATCGATGACGAACACTTCGTTGGCGTTTTCCGTCGCCACATAGGCGCGGCTGCTGTCGGGCAGGAAGCCGATGCCGCGCGGGCGCGCGCCGACCGCCACCTGGGCTACCTGCTTGCGCGCCGCAAAATCGATGATGTCGACCGCGTCTCCTTCTTCCGCACTGACGAACAGCAGGCGCCCGTTCGGGCTGAACACCGCGTGTTCCGGGTTCTTGCCGTGGACCGGGATCGAGAACGCCAGCGCATTGCTGCGCGTGTCGACCACCGCGATATCGTTCTTGCCTTCGACCGCCGCCGCCACCCAGCGGCCGTCCGGGGAGATCGACACGCCCTCGGGCGACTCGCCCAGCGCAACCGCGGGGCCCAGCGCGCGCTTGCCGATGTCGACCAGTTGCAGGCTGTTGCGCGGCTGGTCGCTGACGTACAGCCAGTGCCGGTCGGTGCCGACCGCCAGGCCGCGCGGCTTGCTGCCGCCGGGCAGCTCGGCGACCACCTGGTCGGTGGCGGTGTCGATCACCGACACGGTGCCGGCGCCTTCATTCGGGACATAGGCAAACGGTTCGGCATGCAGGAACGGCGGCAGCGCGGCCAGCAAGGCCAGGGCAGTCGAGACAAGGTGCGTCGGTTTAAGAATCATCGGGGCTCCATGGAAAACCATATGCGCCGCACCAGTCCGTCGCGGTCGACCAGCATGTGCTTGGCGACCGCGAGCACGTGCAGGGCGACGAACAGCGCGAGCAGCAGCGCGGCGATATGGTGGGTGCTGTTGAAGAAGGCGTACAGGGTCTTGTCGTCCGGCCCCCAGGGCGGCAGGCGGACGAGGTTGAAGAACTTGATGCCATGCTTGCTGAAATTGGATGCCAGGTATCCGGACAGCGGCAGCACCAGCATGCAAAGGTACAGGGCGGCATGGCCGAGGCTGGCCGCACGCCGCTGCCATGCCGGCATCGTCTCGGGCAGCGGCGGCGGGGTATGGGTGAGCCGCCAGACGATGCGCAGCACGATGAGCAGGCCGATCACGATGCCGCTGCTCTTGTGCAGGTTGACATAGATCCCGCGCGCGGGCGTGCCGCGCGGGATATCGTCCAGCATCAGGCCGAACGCGTACTGGCCGAGCAGCAGCAGGGCGATCAGCCAGTGCAGGGCGATGGCGGTGGCCGTATAGCGGTCGCGCATGGGCTCGTGCATGGGCGTCGGTCAGTGCACCAGCGACTTTTCGGGCGGCTTGATGTTCAGCCGCTGCAGCTTGCGGTACAGCGTATTGCGGCTGATCCCCAGCTTTCGCGCGACGCCGCTCAGGTTCCACTCGTGGCGCTGGAGCTCCTGCAGAAGGGCATGGCGTTCGGCGCTTTCGAGCGTGTTCAGGCTGGGCTCGCCCGGAGAGTCCGGTGCCGCCTCTGTTTCGGTCACCGGCGCCGCATCGCCGGTGACCGCCCGGTATTCGGGAGGGAGGTCGTGCACCGTCAGGCGATCGGTGTCGCGCAGCGCGATCATGCTGCGCAGCAGGTGGCGCAGTTGGCGCACATTGCCGGGCCAGCGCTGCTGCTCGAGAACGGACAGCAAGTGCGCATCCAGTTCGACCGGGCTGTCCTCGTCGCTCTCTTCGGCCGCCAGGTGGCGGATCAGGGCGCCGCGGTCGGCCCGCTCGCGCAGCGGAGGCAAGGTGAGCGTGACGCCTTGCAGCCGGTAATACAGGTCTTCGCGGAACTCGCCGAGCGCGATCTTCTTCTGCAAGTCGCAGTGGGTGGCGCTGATCAGGCGGATGTCGAGCTTGACGGGCGTCTCGCTGCCGAGGGGGAGCACTTCGCGTTCCTCGAGCACCCGCAACAGCCGCGCCTGCAGGGCGACCGGCATGTCGCCGATCTCATCGAGGAACAGGGTGCCGGAGTTGGCTTGCAGGAGCTTGCCGCGCTGGCCCTCCTTGCTTGCGCCGGTGAACGCGCCGGACCGGTAGCCGAACAGTTCGCTTTCGATCAAGGATTCCGGTATCGAGGCGCAATTGATCGCAATGAATGGTTGGCTGGCGCGGCTGCCGGAGGCGTGGATCGCGCGCGCGAACATTTCCTTGCCCGTGCCGGTTTCGCCCAGCAGCATGATCGCGACATTCCGCTCGAGGACCCGTTTCGCCTTCTCGACGTTGGCAGCCATCACGGGGTCGCCGAACTGCAATTTGTCGAGTGCGTGGGCGGCCGCTGCGCCGGCGGATTCCTTTGATGCGACGCCGTGCAGCAAGCCGATATGCGCCGACTGGCGCGCGCCCGGCGTCGACAAGGGCTGGTACATCACGGCGAAAAAGCGCGCGCCGTTGCGGATTTCGAAGATCGGTACCGGGTGGAAGGCTTTCCTGACAGTGCTGTCGATCAGGCCGGAAAAGGTGATGTTAAAGAGTTCGGTGATGTCGCGTCCGACGATCTGGGTGCGGTCCGTCACGCCCAGCTGGAACAGTGCGCAGCGGGTGGCGGCCAGCACCTTGCCGGTGACGCTCAGGGCGATTGCCCCTTCGCTCAGGGTGCCGACGAATTCCGGGCGATTATGAAAGCGCAGGATGAAGTCATGACGGAACTGGTGCAGGAATACCCGGTTTTCGATCATCTGCACCGACATGCTGACCAAGGCCAGCGTGTGTTGCTGGGCCAGGCGCGATTCACCGGAGGCGTCGAGCACGCCGACGAGTTCGCCTTCATGGTCGAAGATCGGCGCCGCCGCACAGGAAAGGCCGGTGTTCCGCGACAGGTAATGTTCGTCCTGGTGCACGGTGACCGGGCGCCGTTCGAACAGGCAGGTGCCCATGCCATTGGTGCCTTGCGCACGTTCGCTCCAGACCGCGCCGGGCATCAGGCCGCTCCTGGATGCCGCATGGGTGAAGGCGGGGTCGCCGAAATAATTGAGCAGCACGCCTTCGCGGTCGGTCAGCATGATCGCGTAGCCGGAACCCGCCAGTTGCTGGTACAGGTTGGCCATTTCGACCTTGGCGACGGCCTGCACGTCGGCCAGCCGTTCCTGGCGTTCCCGCAATTCGGCGGCAGGGACGACTTCAGGCTCTGCACATGTGCCGGGGTCGAGCCGATATTCGTCGAGACATCGTATCCAGGACTCCGTGATGCGGCTGGCGGCGCCAATGCGCCCGGATCCGTTTCGGCTCTGGACGACCGAGCGGACACGATTGACGTGTTCCACGGCAAAGTTCGGCATGCTGTCTCCTGCGTCCTTCACTCACGGTCCGGATCCAGCGCCGGCCATGGTTTGTTAATGTTGGACTGTTATCGAGTTGCAACCACAACATCAGATAGTACTCTCGGCAGCGAATAGTTCAAGATGTTCGAGGTATTTTCAGCCACGGATCCTGCGGAAAACGCCCGATGTCTTGAAATACAGACGCGTATCAGGCCCAGCTAAAGCGATGGGAACCAAATGAGTCGATCACGCAACAGGGCTTGTGTGTTCCGATACTCATTTGCTATAGTTCGCGTCCTGCTTCTGCAGCGCACGAAAAGTTTAATAGAATCAACTATTTAAACTTGTATAAACGGCTACGCCGGGTGCGCTGGAGAAAAACGGGGGGT
>Ga0308158_10002800_pt1 | contig 15990 bp, 14 predicted proteins | sample PhyBR2_FD_201038 | JGI IMG/M metagenome (GOLD analysis project Ga0308158, IMG submission 201038) | Phyllosphere microbial communities from UC Gill Tract Community Farm, Albany, California, United States - DLSLB.R2 | ecosystem: Host-associated > Plants > Phyllosphere > Unclassified | place: USA... | reverse complement strand
CATCAGGGACAGCGGCGTCAAATGCCGCACCAAAGTCCGGATGTACGGGTGCAATCTTTTCCTGCTGACTCATCATGAAATGAATGCTTGGCAAACCGGGGGCGTCCATGTACGACCCAAAGCAGACCTTGCCCTCAGTCTACATTGTCAGGTGGCGAAGGTTAGACTTGGCGCAATGAGGCATCAGGGCTCCCGGCTTCAAGGTGCTTCTGTGCGCGTAGCACTGCTGGAATTGATGCCAGCGGTAGTCCAGCGTGGATGACAATCAACCACCATAAGCTGTGCGTCATTGCATATGCGATCGTGAAAACGAAAGCCGAGACAATCGAGACGAGTAACTGCTTTGGATTCGTGTAGCCATGACCTATGCCATACGCAAGAGCGGAGATGGCAATAGCGAATGGCAGGCCAGTGTACGGCGTCAGCAGAAGCAGAACGAAACCACGGTAGAGGATTTCCCATGTGGCGGTCATTATCGAAATGCTTATGATGAAAGCCAGTATTTCGCTACCGCTTCGCGGCCAGGGGAAAGACGAATCTAGCACCTTGCGTTCGCTCTCGACATTGGCCTCGGGCGTCTTGCGCCGCTCGATGACGTTGGCCACTAGCCAGAGGCCGCCGAGGAGTAGTACGGCGATGCATAGACCCCAGAGGCCTGCCCTGGACAGAGGGATATCAAATCCGATATCCCGTAACGAGTAGCCAGCCTGCCACGAACCGGCCCACAGGATGGCCAACAATACCAGGGGCTGCCAGCTCATTGACCAGTAACGAAGCATTAGCGAACGAGGCGGTTTATTGCTTATCGGACGTAAACTACGCCACAAGTTAAATGCGGGAGAGACAATCAGCAGGTAGGCAGCGAGTAGGATGTTTAACATTGCAGGGGGCAGAATTGGGCGTTTGGCGAACACCGGGCGCGTAATACGTCAGCTCGAGCATAGCACTGGCACAGGCATAGGAAAGTCAATAATTACCACGGCGGCAAGCGGCCGCTTTTGGCCGAACCCGGCCGTTCTGGTCAGCTTAGCAGGTTGCCAAGCCGGAAAAGTCACCGACTGTTGCGACAGGCAGGAACCGACCCGAAGCGGCCTTTGCCTAACAACCCGGTCTCTGCGTTAATACGACAGAGTCTTCCTTTCGCCGTCGCGCCGCAAACCAGTAATGTTCCTTTGTTTCAGATAAAATCGTGCTTCTGGACAAGTTCAGCTGTACTGGGTTCTTGCTGAAAAATATTGTCGTGCTGAGGGGATTGGACCATATGAAACACGGGAAAAAAAAACCACGGGTCGATTTCACAAATCTAAAACAAGCCATAGCAGACCCGACGCGTTACGGAATGGCACCAAACCTTTCCGAACAGCTCGAAACCACCCAGCTTAATAAGTTTGGCACTAAGGGCGGGACCGGTTTTGCGGCCGAAGAGGCCAACGCGATGCACGATAAAATTCGACTCATTAAAGTCGATAAGGTAGGAAAAAATAACGCGAAGAATGGAGCGGACCGGATTGCCGGCGGGAAACCTATTCAGACTAAGTATTTCGATACGGCTAGCAAAACTGTCAACGACGCGTTCGACAGTCAGGGGGGATATCGTTACGAAGGTATGCAGCTCGAAGTGCCGCGCGACCAGTACGAGCGTGCGGTGGAAATAATGAAAAAAAAGATTGCCGAAGGAAAAGTTCCGGGCGTGACTAACCCCGAAGCAGCAGCGTCAATTGTCAAGCAGGGTAGCGTCACATATAAGCAAGCGTACAACATCGCTCGCGCAGGTAATCTTGATAGCCTTTGGTACGACGTCAAAAATGGTGTGATCTGCTCCAGCTGTGCGTTTGGAATCGCGCTTAGTGTCAGTTTTGCCAGAGCCAAGTGGAACGGGGAATCGACCAAATTAGCGCTGACGGAGGCCTGCAGAACGGGAGCAATGGCATTCGGAAGCGCATTGCTCACTAGTGTTATCGCGGCTCAGTTGCTGCGTACTCAAGCAGCGCGCATAGGCACACAACAGATGAGAAAGGTTTTGGAAGAACTTGGCAAATCAACACTTGGAAAGGAACTGATCAACAGAATGGCCTCGGCATCTGCGGGCGAGCAGTTGGCTGGAGCTGCCGCCCGCAACCATCTCGCCAAAGTGCTGCGTACCAACATAGTCACTGGCGTTACGACCACGGTTGTCATGTCGATCCCCGATCTGTATCGGGCCGTCTACAAGGGAGATACATCCTGGGCGCAGGTGGCCAAAAATTTTGGGATCAACGGATCAGGAGTTGCCGCCGGAGCCGGAGGCTGGGCCGCTGGTGCAATTGCCGGTGCCGCCGCAGGCGCCGCATTCCCACCATTATTGCCCGTGACAACATTCGTCGGTGCCCTGTTAGGTTCGGTAGCGGCCGGGAGCGCAGCCTCTTATTTGGCCAAGATGGGGCTCGATTGGATCAAGCCGGATGATGCGGCTGAGATGCTGCAATTTCTTAACGATGGCCTAATCGAATTGTGTGAGGAATACCTCCTCACGAGTGAAGAATTAGAAATGTTGGTTGCATATGTCAGGGCTCAATGCGACCAAGCGTTTTTCCGTACCTTGTATGCTAGCGCAGACCGGAGACAGTTCGTGCGCGATCGCTATATCATCAAGTGTCAAACCTTGGTCGTTCACCGACCAAAGATTATCTTGCCGCCTGCCGAAAAAGTGCAGCAAATGCTCGATGACATGATTGCCGAGATGACCCAGCAGATCTTCGACGCTGTGCACGCGGAATATGTTCCGAACTTTGTCATCGTCAACGGTATTCCAGGCTGTGCCGAACTGGTTTGATTGACGGTCAGCGGATGCTGATTTTGGCCGTCGTGGTTCTTCCGTATCATGCAAAAGTATGGTCACATTTGAGATATGCCCCGGCTAAACGATGCCAAGATCAATAATCTGCCGCTGGGCTCGCACAAGCTAGCCACAGCACAAAAAATCATTATCCTGCGAAGCGCTCCTCGCCGACGGTCCGGTTTCGGCCCAGGCCGTGTAAAAACGCGTGATCGGCGTGTTTTTAGGTGTCCCTTCACCATTCCCGACCTCGAGAAAACGCCGTAGCGAGCGATCTGAGAGGTCGACTGTCGTCAGGCCGACGCCTAATTTGCGTTTTTACACAGCCTGGACCCAAAGCGGACCTTGTATGAGCGCTCAACGGGATGGTCGGTTCAGGTAGGGCAGTGATCTTCAATCGGGCGAAAGTTCAGGGCATACTTCTCCTCATCAACGTAGGCGACATAAATCTTAACGTCTAACTGACTACGCCAGACTTCATGGAAGATTTTGTTCACAAAATTTGAATCGGAGATTGCATTTGCTCCAATAAAAATTTCCTTTATGCACTCCTTAGGTATGTTAAAGAGATGGACATCATTCGGGTTATTTTGATTAAACCGTTCTTGATTAGCGCCAAAGGTCCTGAAAATCCTGACCTCTTCTTCATAGGCCCACTCAAGCGATTTAAAGCAGAGTAACCTGTCGTAAAAGTCTTCACTTCCTGCCTTGATTGCAGAACGCCTTGAAGTGTAGATAACGTTGTGTGGCTTTGTTGCCTTACCAAGCCCATTCTGCTCGTAGAACCATGGGTGGGAATCGTCCAATCCCAGCATATATCCTTTATGGGACTCACCGTAGTGTGCCCACATCAAGAGACTGTCATTCGTACGGGATAGGGAGAGTACGCCCTGCGCTCGGTTGATACGATCGGCCAGCTCTCGGCCAATAGCTTGAGGGGACATCATCATCCTTGCATTCTGTCGAAGCTCTTCCTTTACCTCTTCGATTTCCTCCCTTTCTTCCTCTGTCTCCGGTATGAGCTGCTCTGCGTCTTTCAACATCTGGGCCTCCCAATCCTGAAATGCGTTTGACTGCACAAGCAACGCTGACTCAAAGGGGTCGTTCAGCTCACAAGGTTGAGTAAACCGAATTTTCAAGTTTTGGAGAACGTCGATGCGCGCAGAACTAAGATATTTGTAGAGCACGTAGATCATCCTAAAGTAGTAACTTTTCGAAGTGTACCGCGACGGTGCATGCCCAGAAGGAGCTTGGTAGGGCGCTAATAAATCGGTGTTCAATAAATACTTCTAATAACATTGTTAGGAATACCCGATAGACCAGCTTCCAATCTCACTCAGCGTCCTCATCCAGCGCGGAAAGGTGAAAGTGCTGCGCACCAAGGCCGGCGCTACTGCCTCTTCAGAGCTGTAGCTCCACTGGCAGGACCTTACCTAACAAGGTCCGCTCTTGGCCCAGGCTGTGTAAAAACGCGGAACGAACTGCATCTTGACGACAGCCAACGTCTCAGAACGACCGCTACGGCATTTTCTCAAGGTCGGGAATGATAAAGAGACCACTGAAAACATGCGGATCTCGCGTTTTTACACAGCCTCAGCCGAAAGCGGAAGTTCGTTACTAGCAGTGTAAATCAGCAAGAAGCGGTGACTTTCGTCACTTCACGTTTGGTGGTCGTAGTAAGTTTTAAAGACGTCGCATCTATTTTGAAAAGTCACAGTAGTCGCTTACAACCGCGAATTTACTAACTTGAGTCAGGAATCAGTTTCTTGACTTCGGCCTCCGCGCTATATGGCATATCTTGAGTTTCAAAATATCGGACTTGAGCGACTATCTCCTTGGCTCTAGCTAACTTATCTTTTCGCCACTGTGCTTGATCATAAGATAACGTTAAATTTTCGAACATGGTGAAGAGATAGTCACGAAGATTGATTGAACTAGAAAATGATAAAGTTATTACCCATTTTTCTAGACCAAAGGAATCGTAAATATATCCATTGCGAGCGTTCCAATATTTTAACAATCTGATCGCTGGTTTGACTTTAAAAAGTTCCAAATTATTTTTGGTTACTAGGCTATTATTAAAGTCATTTGGATTGGTATATTGCCAAGTATTAGTGCCATTTGGAATCTGATAACTTGTTAAATAAGATTCCTTCAATGCAGGCACAAGGTCAAAACGAATATGATTCAGGACGAGAACTATCGTTGGCGATGATTGTCTGATTTCTGAACTAGAATAGTATGTATTAGAAAACCGCTTGAGTCGATCAAGATATGTTTGCGGAGTATATCCGCTTTCAGAAAAAACTACCATATAGTCAATATCGGAATTTTCGTCCATTGCCCTTGGCAATATCGTACCGCGTGTAGACGATCCAAAGCGAAATTGCTCTTTAATGCTATCTGCAAAGTACGAGGTTAATCGAATTTTAATGGTATTGATTGAAGTATTAATAGAGTTTTGTTCATCGTTCGACAATACAGCGTCACTTGCTCGCTTTTCCAAATAAGTAATGACTGACACTACGTAGCCCTCCCATTGTCTGCACGGTGCACTGCTTCCCCTTCATCAATTCCTTTGCGCGCTAGTTCAAAATCGTCACGTGAGAATTGCGCACTTGCCTGGTTCAATTCATTGCGACGTTTTGTAAATTCATCAAGTCCTGCAATCGCTGCTTGTTCGTCACAAGCGTAGGCGAGTCGAATTTCTCGAAATACCCGGGCATCATTACGCAAAGTTAAAAACTGATCACCGCTACCCTTATGTGCAGATGCACGCTCTGAGGGTTTTAAAAATGTCATAAGTGCTGTCAAAACCGCGACTATAGCGGACATTACTCCAGCTATCTCGCTATATTCTTTAAAGAATGCGGCCCCAGCAAGTGCACTCAATATTACTGAGGGTAGCCCCATTCGATAGTGATAACGCACCCACCGGTCACCTGCATTGAAATGAGCTTTTCCAGAATGGATGCAATCTTCCTCAATTCTTTTCAGCTCAGTAGCAATAGCTAATTTTGGATCAAGCTCAGAATTTAGCATCATAAGTCTCTAGAGATGTTTGATTTGGATTCAACATTAAATTGTTCCAGCGGGTTGCAGCCTAACCGTCAGAGATTATGATGGCTATTCCATAAATTGTCTGATCATGCGCTAACAATGTGAAAATAGCAATACTGAGAGTTGTCAGGATATGCTATACCCTAACCTGATGTCAGGTTACGAACATGCGACGCGTCAGAATAGGGTAGCTACGAGGATTTCTTGACAGCTGACCTGGACGGTCATAGGGGCAAACAGGGAAAACGGAAAAAATCGGGCGCTAAAGCTCTATGCCTGGTCCTTGAGGTCTCGCAGCGGCCGATATTTTCCTTCGTCGACCCTCCTGTTCTGCCGCCAAACGTAATCCCCGGTTAAGTTGATGTGCTCCCAGCCTAACGGCGAGAGAAATTGCAGCATGCCGTTGTCGTCTAGCCTGCCAGACTCGCGTAGCGCTTGTGTAGCCCGCTCCAGGTAGACCGTATTCCACAGCACGATGGCGCCCGTCACCAAGTTCAGGCCGCTCGCACGGTACCGCTGCTGTTCGAACGTCCGGTCCCGGATCTCACCCAACCGGTGGATGAAAACGGCCCTGGCCAGCGCGTTACGCGCTTCCCCCTTGTTTAACCCGGCGTGCACGCGCCGGCGCAACTCGACGTTTTGCAGCCAGTCCAGGATGAATAGCGAACGCTCGATGCGGCCTAGCTCGCGCAGCGCGATCGCCAAGCCGTTCTGGCGAGGATAGCTGCCGAGCTTGCGCAGCATGAGAGAGGCAGTTACGGTGCCGTGCTTGATTGATGCAGCCAGGCGAAGCACATCGTCCCAGTGCGCGCGCAGGTGTTTGATGTTCAAGCTGCCGCCAATCATTGACCGCAGTGCTGGGTGATCGGTCACCTTGCCAGGCACGTACAGCTTGGTGTCGCCCAGGTCGCGTATGCGTGGCGCGAAGCGAAACCCCAGCAGGTGCATCAGCGCGAAAACGTGGTCAGTAAAGCCGGCAGTGTCAGTGTAGTGCTCTTCGATACGCAGATCTGATTCGTGGTACAGCAAGCCGTCCAACACGTAGGTCGAGTCGCGCACGCCGACGTTGACCACCTTAGTGCTGAAAGGGGCGTATTGATCCGAAATATGGGTGTAGAACAGCTTGCCCGCCTCGGCGCCGTATTTCGGGTTGATGTGGCCCGTGCTCTCGGCCCGGCCGCCGGCTCGGAAGCGCTGGCCGTCCGACGACGACGTGGTGCCGTCGCCCCAGTGCCCCGCGAACGGATGTTTGAACTGGGCGTTGACCAGTTCGGCTAGGCCGACCGAATAGGTCTCGTCCCGAATGTGCCAGGCCTGCAGCCAGGACAGCTTCGCGTAAGTCGCGCCGGGGCTTGACTCCGCCATCTTGGTCAGGCCGAGATTGATCGCGTCGGCAAGGATAGCCGACAACAGCAGAGTGCGGTCCTTGGCCTGCTCGCCGCTCTTGAGGTGGACGAAATGCCGAGTGAACCCGGTCCAGTCGTCCACGTCCATTAGCAGCTCGGTGATCTTGACGCGGGGAAGTAGCCCGCTTGTTTGGTTGATCAGCGCTTGCGCCTTGTCCGGCACCACCGCGTCCTGCGGGCTGATGCGCAACCCCGTGTCGGTGATAATCGCGTCGGGCAGCTCGTTGGCTAACGCGAGGCGGTTGACAGTCGCCAGCTGCTCTTCGAGCAGCAGCAAACGGTCATGGAGGTATTGGTCGCAGTCTTGGTTGACCGCGATCGGCAACTGGCGCGCTGCCTTCATGGCGCCGAATTTCTCCGCTGGCAGTAGGTATTCTTCGAAGTCACGGAACTGACGCGAGCCCTGTACCCAGATGTCGCCGGACCGCAGTGCGTTTTTCAACTCCGACAACGCGCAGATTTCATAGAAGCGGCGATCGTATCCTTCGTCTGTGAAAACCAGCGACTTCCATCGGGTTTTGACGAAGGAGGTTGGCGCGACGTCGGGCACCTTGCGCGCCCCGGTAGCATTCATCTCGCGCAGCACTTCGATCGCATCGAGAACAGCTTGCGCGGCCGGCGCCGCCTTCAGCTTGAGCACATCCAGGAACTCTGGCGTGTAGCGTCGCAGCGTGCTGTACTGCTCGCCGACCAAGGACAGGTGGTCGAACGATTCCGGTTGCGCCAACTGGTCAGCCTCGGTGACGCTTTGAGCGAAGTCTGACCAGGACAGGATCGCTTCAATCGCGGCATACGGATCGCCACCCGATTCCTTGGCTTCGACCAGCGCGCGGCCCACTTTCGAATATAAGCGCACCTTGTCGTTGATCGCCTTGCCCTGCTTTTGGAAGTCCTGTTGATGCTTGTTCTTGGCAGCGCTGAACAGCTTGATCATGATCCGGTCGTGCAGGTCGACTAACTCGTCCGTCACAGTGGCCATGCCCTCGATTACCACTGCGACCAGAGTGGCGTAGCGCCGCTCGTCCTCGAACTTTGCAAGGTCGCGCGGCGTCATCTGTGCCCCCTCCCTCGCTATCTTTAGCAGCCGGTTCTGGTGGATCTGGCGGCCTAGTCCGTCGGGCAGGGCCAGCGACTGAAATACCCTGAGCCGATCGATGTGTTCGCGCATGTAGCGGGAATTGGGCTTGAGCGGTGATTGCCGCAACCAGACGAGCCAGGTGATGCTCATCTTCGGTGCCACGTTGAGCAGGTTGTCCAAGGCGCGCTTGTGATGACGCTCCAATGGGCCGATCAACCCGCGATAGATGCGCCGGTTGGCCCTCGTCAAGGCCTCGGCGCAGACCCGCTCGATGACGCCCAGCGCTGGCAGGATGATCCGTTTTTGGCGCAGCGTTTCGAGGGCATGCGCGGCAAGGATCATTGCCTTGTCGGTCTGCATAGCGAGATCCGTCAGTCTGTGCAGCAGCTCCCTGAAGTCGGACAGTCCGAACACGGACAGCCCCAAGTAGGCACGCAGTTCATGTAAGTGCTCGTTCCGTGTCTTTGCCCGCTCGCCGTATTCCGGCCAAGACACCGCAGCACTACGCACCTGTTTGGCAACCCAATTAACCACCGGCTCTGGCAACTTGGTGTCACTGGCCAGCGCGCAGCCAGGGTAGCGCAACAAGCTCATCTGGACAGCAAACCCGAGCCGGTTCGCGTCGCCACGGCGCTGCCGGATCAGAGCCATATCGGCTTCGGTGAAGCTGTAATGCTGTATCAGTTCATCCTGACTCTCCGGCAAGGCCAACAGACTATCGCGTTCAGTGTCGGAGAGCAGTGAGCGGCGTGGCATTCGTTCGATTTCCTCGAAATTTGATAAACGGGAAGCACAGGGTGGAGCGGAAAGTCCGGGCTCAGGACCACACGCTCATGAGGGCATGAATGTTCATGCGGCGTCCGTCTTCAGGTACTGGTAAAGGGTTTCTCTGCTGATGCCGAAGTCGCGAGCCACGGCCGCTTTTGGCTCGCCGGCCGCGACCCGAGCGCACAGCTCGGTCACGTGCTCGGGCGCGAGCGCTTTTTTACGGCCGCGGTAGGCTCCGCGTTGCTTGGCGAGCGCGATCCCCTCTCGCTGCCGTTCACGGATCAGGGCGCGCTCGAACTCGGCAAAGGCGCCCATCACTGACAGCATCAGGTTCGCCATTGGCGAGTCTTCGCCGGTAAAGGCCAAACACTCCTTGGCGAACTCGATCCGCACGCCGCGCTTGGTCAGACTCTGCACAAGGCGTCGAAGGTCGTCCAGGTTGCGAGCCAAACGGTCCATGCTGTGCACGACCACGGTGTCGCCCTCGCGCACGAAACTCAGCAGCGATTCCAGCTGCGGACGTTGCGTGTCCTTGCCCGATGCCTTGTCGGTAAACACTCTATCCACTTGTACGTGCTCGAGCTGCCGGTCCGGGTTCTGGTCGAAACTGCTAACCCTGACGTAACCGATTCGTTGGCCTTTCACGGAACCTCCTGTTGTCCATGTCAGGCTGAAATCTATGAGCTTTCTAGTCAGGTGTCAATAAATTGGTTTTTCAACCCTAATCTGACGCACTTTGCCGAGCTGTCCTGACGCCAGCTTAGGGTACACCTCAATCTGACGGTGCTACAGAAGTGCCTCTTCAAAAGATGCTTGACTCCGTACTCAACTCCGGGCTTACGATGATGTTTTGATAGATCTGCAGAGGAGTATCTATGTCTGAGCCGCAAAAAGGCCGCGCTGCGCTGGTTGCTGGTGGTTTAGCTGCAATTCTTGCTTCTGGCTGCTGCTTAGGGCCACTAGTGTTGGTCATGTTGGGTTTTAGCGGCGCTTGGATGAGTAATTTGTCAGCCCTGGATCCTTACCGGCCCGTGTTTCTTGGCGCGGCACTAGTCGCGATGCTTTTTGCTTATCGCGCCATCTTCCGGACTACGCGAGCATGCGAGCCTGGAGATGTATGCGCTGCCCCGCAAGCCAAGACGTCGTACAAAGTCATCTTTTGGATTGTGGCTGCGCTTGTTGTCGTTGCACTGACGTTCCCGTACGTAATGCCTTTGTTTTACTAATTAGGAAAAATCATGAAAAAACTGTTTGCCACCCTTGCCATCGCCGCTTCCTTCGCTGCCCCTGCCTGGGCGGCCACTCAGACGGTCACGCTGACTGTTCCTGGTATGAACTGCGCAACTTGCCCGATCACCGTGAAGAAGGCACTGAGCAGGGTTGACGGTGTTCAAAAGGCTGAGGTCGATTACGCAACCAAGCTGGCCGTTGTGACGTTCGACGATAAGAAGACCAACGTTCAGGCACTGAGCAAGGCGACGACCGACGTAGGCTATCCGTCTGAACTGAAGAAATAAGGCGGCATAGACGGCAGCGCCGCTAGAACCAGGTAGCGATACCTTTCCGGCGATTCTACTGGTCGTCATTGCGTGCACAGCCTGTAAATGGCCCACGGCGCCTGTTCGCTGATGCGAATGACTAAGTCAGATACCGAGGCGTTGTACCGGCCGGCTTGGGCACAACGGGATTAAAGAGAGAGCAGAATGCAAGAGTTAAACGAAATCGGTCTGAGTGTCGCAGGGATGACCTGCCCAAGTTGCACAAAGCACGTTGAGGACGCGCTGCTCGCAGTTTCTGGCGTGACAGGAGCGTCCGTCGATTACCCGGCGAACAGGGCTCAGGTCACGGGCAATAGCCTTGACGTGTTGGCACTCGTAACGGCGGTGGGGGCACTTGGTTATCGGACTACGCCTGCGGGCAAAGTTGACAGCGAAAAGCGCAGTTCCGAACGGCCGGGACTTCTTGGCAGAGCTACCCAGTGGTTGAGCGGCGAGGGCGCCGTGGAGAAGCCGGCAGACCAGCTGCATGTGGCGATTATCGGTACCGGCGGCGCCGCTGTGGCAGCAGCGCTGAAGGCAGCTGAAAATGGTGCCCGGATCACGCTGATCGAGCGGGGAACCGTCGGAGGTACCTGCGTCAACGTTGGCTGCGTTCCTTCCAAGATCATGATTCGGGCCGCGCATATCGCTCACCTGCGCCGTGAAAGTCCTTTTGACGCGGGACTGTCAGCAACGCCTCCGGTTGTCCTGCGTGACCGTCTGCTAGCTCAACAGCAGGCACGTGTGGACGAGCTGCGTCATGCTAAATATGAAAGTATCCTCGAAGGCAATCCGTCGATCAATCTTGTGCGAGGCAGCGCTCGCTTTAAAGATGGCCAAACGCTTATCGTGGAAGCGGCAGAAGGTGGCACTCGCGAAGTGGCCTTCGATCGCTGTCTCATTGCCACTGGTGCAAGCGCTGCCATTCCGCCATTGCCTGGTCTTGCAGACACGCCATATTGGACGTCCACAGAAGCATTGGTAAGCGAAACCATTCCGAAACGGCTGGCCGTAATTGGCGCCTCGGTGGTAGCACTCGAACTGGCACAGGCGTTTGCGCGGTTGGGCAGCGAGGTGACGGTCCTGGCGCGGCGCACCTTGTTTGCCAGTGACGACCCTGCCATCGGAGAGGCGGTGACCGCCGCCTTTCGTGCAGAGGGCATTACGGTGCTGACGCAGACGCAGGCAAGTGCCGTCACCTATTCGGACCGCCAGTTCACCTTGGCGACCCCACAGGGCAAGTTAAATGTGGATCAATTGCTCGTGGCTACCGGTCGCACGCCGAATACCGCAAGCCTGGATCTCGAGCGAGCAGGTGTAACGTTTGACTCGCAACATCGCATCCTCATCGATAAGGGCATGCGCACGAGTGCTCCAAACATTTACGCAGCGGGCGACTGCACTGACCAACCTCAGTATGTCTACGTTGCAGCCGCGGCTGGCACCCGGGCGGGCATCAATATGACCGGTGGCGACGCAATGCTCGATCTCGACGCAATGCCTGCAGTCGTGTTCACCGATCCGCAAGTTGCAACGGTTGGCTATAGCGAAGCGGATGCCCAGCGCATCGGCCTGCAAACCGAAAGTCGTACGCTCACGCTCGACAATGTGCCGCGCGCACTTGCCAACTTCGATACCCGCGGCTTTATCAAACTTGTCGCTGAGGCTGGGTCCGGACGAATTCTCGGGGTTCAGGCTGTAACGCCGGAAGCAGGAGAAATCATCCAGACTGCCGCAATTGCTATCCGAGCTCACATGACCGTCCAGGATCTTGCCAACCAGCTTTTCCCATACCTGACCATGGTTGAGGGTCTCAAACTGGTGGCGCAGACGTTCTCGAAAGATGTGACACAGCTCTCGTGCTGTGCCGGCTAGTGCATTCGGCCTCGGATATGAGACCGCGCATACCCTGCTAGAACACAGCAATCAAAGCACAGCATGAATGCGTACTCAATATCGAAGCTGGCTGAAGATGCTGGCGTCAGCGTGCATGTCGTGCGCGACTATATGATCCGCGGCCTGTTGCACCCCACCCGGCGAACCGAAGGTGGCTACAACATTTTCGATGACAAAACGCTCGGAAGGCTGCGGTTTCTCCGCGCAGCCTTCGAGTCCGGAATTGGGCTCGACGAACTGGCGCGACTTTGCAAAGCATTGGACGCAGACGATAGCGAAAGCCTGGACCGATGCGTCGAGCGCGTGCGATGGAAGATCGACGTGCGCCGAACAGAGTTGACTGTCGTCGAGGCCTCTTTGAATGAAATGGCGGCCGGTGCAGCTACTTCAGCCAAGACTCAAACGCCCCGCAGCGATGACCGGACTATAGTTTTAGGAGAGACAATTGCTGGATAAGACACTCGTGATGACATTTCTCGCGCGCGGGATTGGGGTCTGCGTGCTCCTGTATGTCGCGGCTCTGCTCTGGGTGCTGCAGGGTCCCTTCTTGGCTTGTTGTCCGATCAATTTTGGCCCGCCGACCGCGACAAGCACACAGGCGTCGACTCGGGCAGCAAACGCGGTAACACGCGATTACCATGCACCCGCTATATACACAGGTGCCGCCCAATCGAGCCTGCTCGATAAGGCAACACGTGCCCCGTGAGCGGCGGCTCGTCTGGCAGCGGCGACCTGCCGCTTGTCACACCATATAGCCGATATCCGAAGCACCGGTAGGATACGCAAACATGGTGTCTTTCAGGTCTTGTGCGGTATGCCCGTAGCGGATCGCAAACGCAAATACATTGATCACCTCGTCAGCATGAGGCCCGACCAGGTGCGCTCCTAAAACACGGTCGTTGGTTTCTTCGACGAGCACTTTGAAGCCGTACACAGGCTCTGCAGCTTGTCGGGCCGTGAACCAATCGGATGCTTTTTGACTCTTCACCTTGAATTTAATGCCTCGTTTGTGGGCTTGCTCTTCATTCAAGCCGACTGATGCGATTGGCGGAATTGTGAAGGCGACACTGGGCACACCCGTATAGTTCGGTTTGAGCTGGTTCCCGTTGAGAATATTCCCGGCCACGACTTTTGCGTCGTGACTAGAGACCGGTGTAAGTGGCGGCCCCATGCGTGCAGCGTCGCCAGCCGCATAAACGGCAGGGTTCGAGACACTCTGCAGGTATTCGTTGAGCTGGATTTTTCCCTTTTTAACATCTACGCCAGCAGCATCGAGGTCCAAGGCAGCATAATCCGGCGCCCGCCCGGCGGCATGCACTACCAGGTCAGCCTCTACCATGGACTTTTTTCCCTCGCTCGACGAGAACACACGGTATCCATTACCCACTTTCTCGATCCTCTCGACCGATGTTTTGGTGTGCACATCGATACCGAGGACGCTAAAGGAGGCCATCAACCATCCAACTAAATCGGCGTCGAACTCCTTGAGCATGCGTTCACCGTGCTGCAAGACGGTTACTTTGGCTCCGGCGCGAGCGGCAAGATGGGAGAATTCTGCGGCGATGTAGCCGCCGCCAACGCATACAATCCGGCCAGGCAAAGTTTCCAGTGCGAGGAAATCTTCGTTGTCGATCAGATATTCTTCTCCAGGAATATTCAATTTGGCAGGCTCTGCACCAGAGGCTAGCAGGATGTGCTTCGCCTCAAGTATCGTGTCACCAACGAGCAACGTATTTGTCCCGGTGAAGCGGGCCTTGCCATGAAAGGTGTCGATGTTCTTGTCCTGATACCGCTGTTGCATCTTGTCAGGCACCGGGTCTGTAAAGGTGCGTTTGAACGCCATCAAAGCCGGCCACAGGATGTTGACGTCGCCAGCAATCCCTTTGTCATGCATTCGTCGTACGTGATCGACGGCTTCGGCCCCGCCGATCAGCATTTTTTTTGGGTCACACCCACGCAGGGCGCAGGTTCCGCCAAAGGGGCGAAAGTCCACGACTGCGACTTGCTTTCCAGCTGCGCGAACGCGCATAGCTGCGGTCATGGCAGCCGTGCCGGCACCGATCACTACCAAGTCGTACTGTTTAACCATCACATATCTCCTGTACTTAATGGGCAAAGGCGTTCAGGAAGGCAAAAGTTTGCGCAAATTGGGGCGATCACCTAGCCGCCAGAACTTCAACGTGTCCAGCTGCACTTGCCAGCGTCGAAATCTTCGGCGTTCGATCACTCTTTCGAGCTGCATGCGATGCCTTCGTTGCTCGGGCACGTGGTGCAGCCGCGCTTGAGGTACCAGACGAACCCAATAATGCCTAGGGCAAAGAGCAAGGCTCCGGCTACGGACCATACCGAAGACACGAAACTAAATGACACGCCTGCGAACAGTAATAGGGGGATACCGCAACACAGCAAATGGAGTCCTGCGAAGGCGACAAAGCCAAACGTCATGTTCTTTTTTCGTTGCTGATCCATGAATGATCCTTTCGACGAGGTAACGAAACGCAATCAGTAGCGCGCAAGGGTCCGGCCGTAATTTCCTCTTAGCCAGCAATAGACTGCATTGGCTGTAGGTGCACTATAGCCACCGTACTGTGGTACGGTGTCAAACGTGTTTTAGCAATTTGGAGTCGTGAATGGACGAGAAACTTACAATCGGTAAAGTGGCATCCGCAGCTGGTGTCAACGTGGAAACCATTCGGTTTTATCAAAGGCGCGGGTTGATGGCTGAACCACCGAAAGCACTAGGAGGATTTCGGTACTATGACTGGAAGGCAGTTGAACACGTGCGTTTTATTAAACGCGCGCAGACCTTAGGTTTTTCACTCGATGAGGTCATGGGTCTCCTTGAACTGCAACAAAAAGATGCATGCAAGGAAACACACGATGCTGCAGTGCTAAAGCTCAAGCTCGTTGAAGAGAGGATCGAAGACTTAGTTCGCATCCGCACAACACTTAAACAGTTAGTGAAGCAATGCGAAGCTGGTCCCAGCAGCGTATGCTGTCCCATCATTGAATCGCTAAGTCATAGTTGAGTTGCAACCACTCGCAAATGCAAGATTCCGTGCTTAACGCCCGATTTTTTCCGTTTTCCCTGATTACCCCTCATAGAGTCTTTCCTGACACATCACATTCGAGAGACACATCTTGCGAGGTCAGCGTATCGGTTATGTCAGGGTCAGCAGCTTCGACCAGAATCCCGAGCGTCAGCTCGATCAGATTCAGGTAGACAAGCTGTTCACCGACAAAGCTTCGGGTAAGGACACGCAGCGGCCGCAGCTCGACGCGTTGCTATCATTCGCGCGCGAAGGTAATCCCCCCATTTTTAGAGCACTCTAAAAGTAGAGGTTAAGCGGCGAGCGCCAGTTTCTGTTTTGGCGTAATACCACCAAGCGCCATGTTGGGCCGGTCGTGATTGTAGGTCCACAACCAGCT
>Ga0308158_10002798_pt1 | contig 15997 bp, 9 predicted proteins | sample PhyBR2_FD_201038 | JGI IMG/M metagenome (GOLD analysis project Ga0308158, IMG submission 201038) | Phyllosphere microbial communities from UC Gill Tract Community Farm, Albany, California, United States - DLSLB.R2 | ecosystem: Host-associated > Plants > Phyllosphere > Unclassified | place: USA... | reverse complement strand
CTCACCGGAGGACGGCAGCGCCGATGTCTTCGCGCACTTCTCTGCGATCAATTCCAAGGGCTTCCGCAGCCTGCAGGAAGGCCAGCGCGTCAGCTATGACGTGACCCAGGGCCCGAAGGGTGCCCAGGCTTCGAACATTACGCCGGCTGAGTGATCCACCCGGCTGTGCGGAAAAACCCCGCTTCGGCGGGGTTTTTTTTTAGCAAAGGCAGCCACCCAGGGAGGGACTGCAATGAACAGGACACTGGATATCGCCATTGTCGGCTATGGCACGGCCGGCCAGGCCCTGGCCGTACTGTTGTCGCGCGATGGGCACCGGGTGCAGGTGTTCGAGCAGGCGGCGACACCGGGACCGGTAGGCGCCGGCTTCCTGCTGCAACCCAGCGGCCTGCAGGCGCTGTGGCAGATGCAGTTGATGCCGCAGGTGCTGGAACATGGCGCGGTGGTCCGCCGCCTGTACGGTGAAACCCCGTGTGGCCGGGCGGTGATGGACATGACCTATGCGGGTCTGGACGCGCGTCTGTGTGGCGTTGGGATGCAGCGCGGGGCGCTGTTCTCGTTGCTGGATGCGGCCTGGGATGCGGGCCCCGCACTGCACGTGGACAGCCGTATCAGCGCCATCGATGAATCCCTGCAGCGCGTGCAGGACCAGCATGGGCGTTGGCACGGCCCGTTCGACCTGGTGATCGCCACCGATGGCTCGGGCTCCGGGCTGCGCGCGCAGGTGCAGGGCACCAAGCTCGACCGGATCTACCCGTGGGGCGCGCTATGGTGCCTGCTGCCGCGCGGCGACTGGCAGCACGGCGATGAGCTGCGCCAGCGCTATGTGGCGGCGCGCAAGATGATAGGCCTGCTGCCGGTGGGCACCCGCCCCGGTGACAGCGAACAACGGCTGAGTTTCTTCTGGAGTCTGCCGCGCGATGGTTTCCAGGCCTGGGAACGCGATGGGCTGGAGCCGTGGCTGGATGAGATCGCCACGTTATGGCCGGAAGTGCGCGCGCGTCTGGCCGGGGTCAGTGTGCAGGCACAGTTGGCGCGCGCGAGCTACCGCGATGCGGTGATGGACCGCTGGTACCGCGGACGCCTGGTATTGGCCGGGGATGCCGCGCATTCGATGAGCCCGCAGCTGGGGCAGGGCGTCAACATGGCGCTGATGGATGCCATGGCGCTGCGCGATGCGCTGCGCGCGGAGCAGGATATCGAGGCGGCGTTGGCGCGTTACCAGCATGCACGCAAGGCGCATGTCTGGCTGTACCAGTTCTGGAGCCGCTGGCTGACCCCGATCTTCCAATCCGACCACGATTGGATCGCCACGGGTCGCGACCTGCTGTTCAAGCCGATGGGGCGCATGCCCGGCGGCCGTGGCCACATGCTGCGGGTGCTGAGCGGCACCCAGCACGGGCTGTTCGGCAAACTGGCGCTGCAGGACGAGTTCATCGCGGCAATGGCCGAAGTCGCAGAAAAGCACTGAACAACGCGCGGGCGGTGGGTGCTTGCGGCAGAATCAAGGGTGGTCCCATACGAGTCGCCGCCATGCTGCCGCAGCCGCCACCGTTTGAAACCCACGTGGTCGACAATCAGCCGCCACCGTTCGCCGAGCGCGATCTGTGGCAGGACGACCTGGCCCTGCAGCAGTGCGTGCAACGCGAAGGCGCGGACGCCTTTGCCGCGGCATTGCAGCATTACGGCGTGCTGGCCGGTGGCGAGCTGTACCGGATCGGCTTCGATGCCAATCGGCAGCGGCCGTTGTTGCGCACCCACGATGCGCAGGGCAACCGGATCGATACCGTCGATTTCCATCCGGCCTACCACCGCCTGATGGCCTCGGCGAAGACCCGTGGCGTGGCCGGCCTGTCCTGGCGCTCGCCCCAGCCCGGCGCGCATGTGGCACGTGCGGCCTTGAGCTATCTGCACAGCCAGGCCGAAGCGGGGACCAGTTGTCCGCTGACCATGACCCACGCGGCGGTGCCGGTGCTGCGGCAGGAACCAGCGTTGGCGGAATGGGCTGACAAGGCGGCGGCCCCATTCTATGACGCGCGGGACCTGCCCATTGGTGACAAGCCGGGCATCACCGTCGGCATGGGCATGACCGAGAAGCAGGGCGGCTCCGATGTGCGCAGCAACAGCACGCTGGCAACGCCGCTGGCGGGCGAGGGCGAATACAGCCTGGTCGGGCACAAGTGGTTCTTCTCCGCGCCGATGTCCGACGGCTGGCTGGTGCTGGCGCAGGCACCGGGTGGCTTGAGCTGCTTCCTGATGCCGCGTCGGCTGGCCTGCGGGCGTCGCAACAACTTCCATCTGATGCGCCTGAAGGACAAGCTCGGCGACTGGGCCAATGCCTCCAGCGAGGTGGAGTTCTGCGGTGCCTGGGCACGTCGCGTCGGCGAGGAGGGACGTGGCGTGGCCACCATCATCGAGATGGTGATGCTGACCCGCCTGGATTGCATGCTCGGCTCGGCCGCGCAGATGCGCATGGCCTTGGCGCAGGCGCTGCATCATGCACGGCACCGGTACAGCTTCGGGAAGCGCCTGGTCGAGCATCCGTTGATGGCCAACGTACTGAGTGACCTGGCAATCGAGTCGGAAGCGGCGACCACCCTGGCGATGCGGGTGGCGCATGCCGTGGATCGCGCGCCGCAGGATGCACATGAGGCAGCGTTCGCACGCATTGCCACGGCCATCGGCAAATTCTGGATATGCAAGCGCGCACCGGGCTTCGTCAATGAAGCGCAGGAGTGCCTGGGCGGTGCCGGCTATGTGGAAGAATCGATGCTGCCGCGGCTATATCGGCAGGCGCCACTGAACTCGATCTGGGAAGGCAGCGGCAACGTGCAATGCCTGGACGTGCTGCGCGCGCTGCAGCGTGAGCCGGAAACCCGCGTGGCCTTGCAGGCCGAGTTGCAGCAGGTTGCCGGTCGCAGTGACGTCTACGATCAGTCGCTGCAGGCGCTGTTGGGACGGCTGCAAGGGGCTGAGTTGCTACAGGCCGATGCGCGCACGCTGGTGGTGGATATCGCGGTGATGTTGCAGGCGGCGATGTTGCTGTGTGCGGACAGCCCCTTGGCGCAGGCCTTCGTGTGTTCGCGGCTGCGCCGGTCACAGGCGGTGTATGGGCAGCTGCAGGCGGATACACCGTTCGCGGACATATTGGCCCGCGCCTTGCCGATGGCAGCGGCTGCAGGAGCGGCGTAAGCCGCGAAGCCAGTAGCCATTGCAGCCGCTACTCAGCTGGCAACTGCAGAATGCCGGCTTGCAGACGTCGCCTTGTGGGAGCGGCGTGAGCCGCGAAGCCGACAGCAATTGAAGCCGCGAGCAAGCCCGCAAACGCAGAATCAAGGCCGCCGCGTACGGCAGCCATCTACGCCGCTCACGGCTTTCCTGCAACGCGCGCCGCCGCAGCCCTGGTCAGTTGCGGTAGCCCGGGTAAGCGCAGCGCACCCGGGGCTGTTGGCGGACAGCCTGGAAGATCCATGGACCGTTCCCCGGGTGCGCTGCGCTTGCCCGGGCTACAGTTCCGGTGACATGGCCGGTGCGATCCACCGCCACCGTTTGCGTGCATCCTTCAGGGCGGCTTGCCGCAGCCCTGGTCAGCCGGCGCCATCCAGTGCCGGGTCGAAGCGCAGTACCTGGTTGCGGCCGCTGCGCTTGGCCCGGTACAGCGCGGCATCGGCCTTGCGCAGCAAGGTAAGACCGGCCACGCCATCGACGGGGTAAGTCGCCACGCCCAGCGAGATGGTGATCGCTGGCAGTGTCTTGCCGGAGAACGGGACGCTCATCTGCGACAGTGCCAGGCGCAGTTCCTCGGCTTGGCGCAGCGCATTGCTGCTGTCCGACTCGGGCAGGATCACGGTGAATTCCTCGCCGCCATAGCGGCAGGCGATGTCTTCGCCGCGCAGGCGTGAGCCCAGCAGTTGGCCGATGGCAGCCAGCAAGGCATCACCGCCGCCATGGCCGTGGGTGTCGTTGAACTGCTTGAAGTGATCCACGTCCAGCATGATCACCGACAACGGAAAGTCGCGGCGACCGCAGCGGGCGATTTCGCGGGTCAGCGATTCTTCCAGGTAGCGGCGGTTATACAGCCCGGTGAGCGGGTCACGGATGGATTGCAGGCGCAGGGATTCGCGCAGGCGCAGGTTGCTCAGCGCCAGTGACAGCTGCTCAACCGCGGATTCGGCGATGTTCAGGCGCGGCAGTGGCCCGGGACCTGGGCCGGACAGAAACAGGAAACCGATCTGCACGCCTTGTGCCGACATCGGGATGCAGGCGCTGGCCACGCAGTGACCCGGTTCCGGTCGGCTGATATGTGGGCAGCCGGCGTCGCGCAGCAGGTCATCGATCACGTGCGGCTGTCCACGTCGCAGCGCCCAACAGTCGCTGGGTGACAGGAATGCGGCGGTTTCCACCAAGGGGCTGCCCCAACTGACAATGTTCTCGACGCGGTCATTGGAGGCGCGCAGCAGATAGACCGAGCCGGCGACGTTCGGCATCAATGCCTGCAGTGTGCGGGCGCTGATATCCAGTGCTTCCTCCGGGTTGGCGCAACTCTGCAACAGGCCTGTGTAACGGCCCAGGGTCTGCAGGTCGGCACTGGAACGCTCGATCTGTTGCAGGTTGTCCGCCAGCTGCTGGCTGGCATGGGCCGCGCGTTTTTCCGCGCGGGTGCGGCGGCGCAACTCGGAAAGCAGAATGCCGTAGACCGAGGCGACCACGGCCAGGCCGAACGGTATGCCGGCAAAGGCCAGCCCAAGCAGCAGGTCGGCGCTGCGGCGGGAACTGGCGGCGCGTTCGACCAGACGCTGGTGTTCCTCCTCGACCATGGTCCGCACCTGTTCGCGGATGGCGCTGGTGGTGCGGAAGGCGGTCTGGTTGATGGCTGCCCGCGCTGCCTCCAGGCCGTTGCTGTCGTAGATGTCGACCACGTGCTGGATCTGCTGCAGCCGTTGGTTGACCAGCTCATTGAGCTTGCGCGCGTTGCGCACCTGGTCGGGGTTGTCGGGGACCGCCTTGGACAGGCTGCTCAACAGCAGCGGCAGACGCTCCACGCTCACCTCGTAGTCGAGCAGGTAGGCCTGGCTACCGGTCAACAGGTAGCCGCGCTCGGCAGATTCGGCGTCAAGCACCATCGACTGGATTTCGTCGATGCTGCTGATGACTTCATGGGTGTGGGCGACCAGTTGAGCATCGGCGATGAAGCGACGCGCGCCGATGAAAACGCCTACGCCAATTGCGACAAATACCAGCGCGGAAAAAATCAGCGCGAGTTTACTGCTTGTGCGTTTCTGCATCGCGACCCTGACCGCCTGATCAAGGTGAGGCGCGCATACTGCCTGTCGCGCTGATCACCCGCCTGCCTGGATGGTTTGCATCCGGCCCCCGCTGGCACCACGCTTCCCGCGCGATTGCCACGCAGTCGTCCGTGCACGGACGGCTGCGTGGCGGAGTCTATCAATGCTTGGCTTCGTTCGCTTTTTCGCGTGCCTGTTTGGCGGCGTCATGGGCTTCATCGGCCACTTTCTGTGCAGCGTTGGCGGTAGCCGCACTGGCATCGGCAGCGGCATCCTTGGCTGCCACGGATGCGTCTTCGGCGGCCTTGCTGGTGGCGTCGGCAGCCTTGTCCAGCGCCTGCTGCGATTCGGCGGCGGCGGTGCGGGTAGCGGCAGCAGCCGAGTCGGCAGCATCGCGGGTAGCATCGGCGGCTGACTCTGCCGCGTTCCTGGCGGCATCACCTGCGTGTTCTGCCGCGGCGGCGGCGTCCTGCTTGGCCTGCTCGGCATTGCGGTCGTTGCAGCCTGCCAGTGCCAGGACCAGGCCTGCAGCCAGCATGGGGACAAATGGCTTCATTGCATTCTCCTGTGAGGGGACCAATGCAAACAGCGTATGGGCTGACGTATTCAGATCACGTCAAGACGCCACCGGTCCAAGCCTGGGGCAACCGGGCAGGTTGCAGACGCGCCGGCGGAACGTTGGCCGTGCGCAGACGTGGCCGCAAACATCTGCCATCGACCGAAGGTGACCGATGCGCCGTGTGGGGACAGTTTGCCGCGCGGTAGCGGGGCGGGATTGCAGCAGGCGAAGGCAGGTGCAGGCTGGCGACGCGTTCGGGCGCGTTGTCGTGCAGGATTCGCAGGCAAAGAAAAAGCCGCTGGCGAACCAGCGGCTTTTCCAGACTCACTTGGAAGCAGAAGTTATTACTTCTTGGCTTCTTCAGCAGCGTCCTTGGCCTGGCCGGCCACGTCTTCAGCAGCCTTGGCAGCGTCAGCAGCGGCGCCAGCAGCAGCGTCGGTGGTGGCAGCAGCAGCGGCGCCAGCAGCTTCGCCAGCGGCGTCAGCAGCGGTAGCGGCGGTGTCAGCAGCAGCCTGGGCAGCGTCGGCGGTAGCAGCGCCGGCGGTAGCAGCCTGGTCAGCAGCGACCTGTGCTTCCGAAGCAGCCTGGTTGGCGTCAGCGGCGGCGTCAGCAGCCTGCTCCTGCTTCGAGCAGGCGGTCAGGGCCAGACCCAGGGTCATTGCGATCAGCAGCTTGTTGATGCTCATTTGTGAATCCTCGTCGTGAAATTAGGCAACGCGCCATTGCGCGCCGGGAACATGATGACAAGCCCATTTCGGCTGTCAAGCGGTCCCGCATTCAGGTTTGAAAAAATCTGAGATTTCCCAATTAAATCAATTCAATGGCGATGGCGGTTGCTTCGCCGCCGCCGATGCAAAGGGATGCAACGCCACGCTTGAGGCCGCGCGTGCGCAATGCATTTACCAGCGTAACCACCAAGCGGGCACCCGAGGCACCGATGGGATGACCCAATGCACAGGCACCGCCATTGACGTTGATCTTGGCGTGCGGAATACCGAGCTCGCGGATGGGTGCCATCGCGACCACGGCGAACGCTTCATTGATCTCGAACAGATCGACGTCGGCGACACTCCAGCCTGCCTTTTCCAGCACCTTGCTGATCGCACCGATCGGGGCGGTGGTGAACCATTCCGGTTCCTGCGAGAACGTGGCATGCGCGGCAATGCGGGCCAGCGGCTGCACGCCGCGGCTGGCGGCATCGTCGGCCGACAGCAGCACCACAGCGGCGGCACCGTCGGAAATGCTGGAGGAGCTGGCGGCGGTGACGCTGCCGTCTTTCTTGAAGGCCGGACGCAGGGTAGGGATCTTGCTGATGTCCGACTTGCCCGGCTGCTCGTCCTGGTTGAACTCCACCTCGCCCTTGCGGGTGGCAACCTTGACCGCGACGATTTCGTCAGCGAACGCGCCATTGGCCTGCGCGGCCTGGGCACGGGTCACCGACTCGATGGCGTAAGCGTCCTGCTCCTCGCGGGTGAAGCCGAACTTGGCCACGGTGGCCTCGGCAAACACGCCCATGGCCTGGCCATCGTAGGGATTGGTCAGGCCGTCCCATGCCATGTGGTCGACCGCCTGGAAGTTGCCATAGCGATTGCCGGTGCGCGAGTTGGGGAGCATGTGCGGGGCGTTGGACATGGACTCCATGCCGCCGGCAACGACGATGCTGGCCGAACCGGCCTTGATCAGGTCGTGGCCAAGCATGATGGCCTTCATGCCGGAACCGCAGACCTTGTTGAGGGTGGTGGCGCCGGCGCTGGTCGGCAGGCCGGCGGCGAGCGCGGCCTGGCGGGCCGGTGCCTGGCCCAGGTTGGCGGGCAGCACGCAGCCCATGATGACTTCGGATACGTCGCTGGCAGCAATGCCGGACTGCTGCATGGCCGCGCTGATCGCGGCTGCACCGAGGGTCGGGGTGGGAACGCCGTTGAACTGGCCAAGGAAGGAGCCAATGGCGGTACGCTTGGCGGCGGCGATGACGATGTCAGACATGAGCAATCTCGGTTATACCTTGCGGCAATTATCGAACGTCTGCGGGGCCGGGCACATTGGACCAACGGCACATCCCCACGGACAATGGATTGTCGTTGCAGTATAGAAGGTCGCCGCAGCAACGCCGGGAACAGGTAGTACCTGAATTGGCGGATCATCCACAGGACGGAGAGAAAGGCAATGAGGAGTGCAATGGTGAGTAGTAGTGTGGTGCGCAGTGCGCTGGCCAGTTCGTTGGCATTGGCGTTGGCTGCTTGCGGCAGTGGCAGTGGTCCCAAGTCCGATCCGCCGCCGGTGACCCCGCCGGTAACCCCGCCACCCACCACCCCGCCGGTGACGCCGCCGACAACTCCCCAGCCGGCCTTTGACGCGCACCTGGCGCTGACCAATACCGCGGCCGCGCACGCGATGGGCCTGACCGGTGCGGGCTACCGCATCGGCGTGATCGACTCCGGAGTGATGCGCAACCACCCGGCACTGGCCGGGCGGGTACTGGTCAACCGCAATTACATCAGTTCGACCCAGAACAACCTGTTGGTGGATGACGTGGTGGGTCACGGCACCACGGTGGCACAACTGGCTGCGGGTGCGCCGACCGGGCAGTGGCCGGGTGGTGTCGCGCCGGGCGCGCAGATCCTGTCTGCGCGCATCATTGCCGACAAGTCGCCAACCGATGACGGCTCCGGCAAAGGCAACGAGGTGACCGGCGCGCTGGGCATGGCTGCGATCCATGCGGACCTGATCCGCGATGGCATGCGCATCATGAACAATTCCTGGGGTGGCCTGTACTGGACCCGCCCGAATGTAACGGCGGATATCGCCAACGAATACCGTCCTTTCATCAACAACAATGACGGGCTGGTGGTGTTCGCCACCGGCAACGAATCCAAATCCAACCCTTCGGACATGGCGGCGTTACCGAGCAAGGCAGGCGCCAACAACACCTATCCGGCAGCTGACCTGGAACGGGGCTGGCTGGCGGTGGCCGCCCTGGACACGGCCAACCCGACGGCCCTGGCGACCTACTCCAACGCCTGCGGCGTGGCCCAGAATTATTGCCTCGTGGCACCGGGCACATCGGCATTCATCGGCCATAACAGCACCGCCAGCAACCTGACCTATTACTATGGCAGCGGCACCTCGTACGCGGCACCGCTGGTATCCGGTGCGGCGGCGCTGGTGTGGCAGGCATTCCCCTACTTCAACAACGACCTGGTCCGGCAGACCCTGCTGGGTACTGCGACCGACCTGGGGGCGGCCGGACCGGATGCCGTGTTCGGTTATGGCCTGCTCAACGTGGGCAAGGCGGTGAAGGGGCCCGGCAAGGCCGACTGGGGAGATATCAAGGTCGATGTGAATCAGCTCGGGCTCAATTCGGTATGGAGCAATCCGATCAGCGGCGCCGGCGGCCTGGTGAAATCCGGCAGTGGCTCGCTGGGCTTGGCCGCGGCCAATACCTATGCCGGTGCTACCCGCATCCAGCAGGGCACGCTTGCGCTGCAGGACGGTGGCTCAATCCGTTCCAACGTCAGCATCGATGCCCAGACCAAACCCAGTCTTGCCGCGCTTCAGTTCATGGGGGGCACCACGCGTGTGGTGGGCAATGTGGACAACGGCGCCAGTGTCATCGTGCTCAGCAATCAAGGCTCGGCAACGATCGAAGGCAATTACGTGCAGCGCCCGGGCGCGCAGCTGATGGTGGCGCTGGGTTCCAACGCCTTGCAGGTGACGGGAACCGCCACCCTGGATGGCGGAGTTGATGTCAATGGAGCGGTCACTGGCTATGTGCCGCAGGATGGTCGCCGCCAGGACCTCCTGCATGCAGGTGGAGGTATCAGCGGCCAGTTTGCGACCCCGGCTACCGGCAGCACCGGCGTTACCTTGCTGCAGACACAGTATGGCTATGACGCCAACAATGCCTGGTTGCAGCTGGACCGTGTAAGTGTCACCGCGATGGCAAGCACGGCCAGCGTGGGCCTGCGCGCGATGTCGGCGGCACAGCGGGTGGAGCAGGCGTTTGAAGTGCTGGATGCGGATTCCGGCCTGCAGACCACGGCATTCGGTACGGCGGCGGCAGCGGTGCAAGGTGTTGGCGGCGGCGTTGCCGGTTTGGCCAAGAGCCTGGAAAGTCTCTCGGGGCAGGCTCACGCCACCGCCACGGCAATGACCTTTGACAGCATCGACATGAACCGGCGCGCGTTGTCCAGCCAGTTTGCCGAGGGCGCCACAGGGGCGGCAGCCAATGGCGTCTGGATGCGCAGCCTCGGCGGTGGCGGGCAGGGCGGGTATCTGGGCAGCGACTACAGCGTCGGTGGTTGGATGATGGGTGGCGAAACCGCGCTGTCCAGCAACGCCGTACTGGGCTTCGCGTTCGGTGAAACCCGCGCCAATGCCAGCGGTGGTGTGGCGCAGGACCGTAGCCGCGATCGTCAGACCCAGTCCCAGCTCTATGCCGGTTGGCAGCGCGGTGATGCCTATGTGCTGGGTCAGGCCGGGTTTGGCCAGTACCAGCGCGCACTGGATCGAGGCCTGTTGCTGGGCGCCGAGCGCAGTGGCGTGCATGCGCGTTACAACGGCAACTTCCTCTCCAGCAGCGTCGAGGCCGGGTATCGGCTGGGGCGCGGTGCGGCGCAACTGACGCCGTATCTGGGGGCGGATTACATCCGCATCGACGGTGGCGCGTTCAACGAGCAGGGCGGTTACGGCTTCGGCCTGCGCGCCGATGATTGGAGCAGCAGCCGCGTGCAGGCCTTGGCGGGCCTGCGGGGCCAGTACCTGTGGAAGCGGGTGGCGTTCAACGGCTATGCCGAATGGCAACAGGCAATGGGGGGCAATGGCCTGAGCCTGGATGCCAGCTTCGTGGGTGTGGATGCCTGGGCGCCGATCGCCGGCTTGCAGCCATCGCGTTCGGGCGGCTTGTTTGGCTTGTCGGTGGACTCGTGGCTGGCGCGCAATACCCGGCTGTCGTTGGGCTACGACCAACGCTTCGGCCCGCGCGGCGACAACCGGCAGGTTTCAATGCGGCTGCAACAGGCGTTCTGATCCGGCGCCCGTCCTGGCCGTTTGAAAAGCAGAAGGCGGGCGAGAGGATCGCCCGCCTTCCGTGTTTTGACTGTGCTGCTTACTCGCCGCGCAGGCGGTTCATGCGCGGCACCGAACGGCCCATCGGCATCTTCAGCTTGCCGATCGCTTCCAGCCGGGCCTCGGCAATACGATCTGCCGCGCGCTGCGGGGAGACGTCGTCGCGCTCGGACTGGTCGAAGATCTTGTCGAGGTTGTGGTAGATGCTGCGGATCAGCCGCATCGCCCGCTCGCGGTTGTAGCCATCGATCTCCAGCGATACGTTCATCACGCCACCGGCGTTGACCGCGTAATCCGGCGCCCACAGCACGCCGCGCTTGTACAGCTCGTCGCCGACCGCATGGCTGGCCAACTGGTTGTTGGCGGTGCCGCAGATGACCTTGGCCTTGAGCCGCTCAAGCGTGGCCATGTCGATGGCGCCTTCCATCGCGCAGGGCGCGAATACATCAGCGGCCACGTCATAGATCGCGTCGGGCTTGACCGCCTCGCAGCCGTATTCAGACACGGCCTTCTGTACCAGCACCGGGTCCAGGTCGGTGACGTAGAGCTTGGCGCCGCGCTCGCGCAGCAGCTTTACCAACTCCATGCCGATATGGCCCAGGCCCTGTACGGCGATGCTGAGCTTGCCGATCTCCTCGTGGCCGAACTTGCGCTTGACCGAGGCCATCAGCGCTTGCAGCGCACCGTAAGCGGTAAACGGGGCCGGGTCGCCGGAGCCGCCATGGACCTGGTGTACGCCGGTGACATAACCGGTCTCCAGGTAGATGTTCTCCATGTCGTTGACGTCGGTGCCCACGTCCTCTGCAGTGATGTAGCGGCCGGCGAGGGCTTCAACCTGGCGGCCGAAGGCGCGGAACAGGACTTCGCTCTTGGCGGTCTTGGGGTCGCCGATGATCACCGCCTTGCCGCCACCCACATTCAGCCCGGCCAGGGCGTTCTTGTAGGTCATGGTGCGGCTCAGGCGCAGCACGTCGCGCAGCGCGTCATCGGTGTTGGCGTAGGGACGCATGCGTACGCCGCCCAGGGCCGGGCCGAGGGTGGTGTTGTGGATGGCAATGATGGCCTTCAGGCCGGCGTCGCGGTTCTGGCAGAACAGGACCTGCTCATGGCCGGAGGTCTCGAGGGTGTCGAACAACATGCGGGCTCCGATGGCGTGTTTGCCACAACGTCAGTGATCGTGTGGCCAAATGGCTGGCCGGAAAACAAAAAATGCGACTTCGTCGGGGTGGTGACGGGTCGCGGATGCGCCATTCTAATCCATTCCCGCCGAAGGAATGTTCAGGCAGGGGCTACCCGCGGTGGTAGCTCGCTTTGCCGGAAACGGCGCCTGCTGTAGCCATCGATAGCGCAAACCGGCAAAAGGTCACGCTGCGCTGCAACCTGACCTGCAGGGCTGGCGGTTCTATGATCGGTTTCAACAGAAACCGGATGTTGCACGGCCCATGAGTACCCCCGCCTCCCAGCTCCCGCAGGCCCAGCCTGAGACCACCCCGCTGCGCTTTGTCACCGCCGCCAGTCTGTTCGATGGCCATGACGCGGCGATCAACATCATGCGCCGGCTGATCCAGGCGCAGGGTGCGGAGGTGATCCACCTCGGCCACAACCGCAGCGTGGAAGACGTGGTGCGCGCGGCGCTGCAGGAAGATGCCGACGCGATTGCACTGTCGTCCTACCAGGGCGGGCATGTGGAGTACTTCAAGTACATGGTCGACATGCTGCGCGAACGCGGCGCCGGCCATATCAAGGTATTCGGCGGCGGTGGCGGCACCATCACGCCGGAGGAAATCCGCGAGCTGCAGGCCTATGGCGTGGAGCGCATCTACCACCCCAACGACGGCATGAAGATGGGGCTGGTGGAGATGATCGAGGACGTGGTGGCGCGCGCGGGCAAGGCCCGCGAGGCCGCCGCGCGTGATGACAGCGCGGACGCCCCGGCGATAGAGGATGAAATCGGTATTGGCCGGGTGCTGTCGGCGCTGGAGGATGGCAATCATTCGGAGGCGGAGCTGCTGCACCTGCGCAAGCAGTGGCAGCTGGCGGCGGGCAATACGCCGGTGGTCGGCATCACCGGCACCGGTGGTGCCGGCAAGTCGTCGGTAACCGATGAGCTGCTCAATCGCTTCCTGGCCAGCTTCCCGCAGATGCGCATTGCGGTGATCTCGGTCGACCCGACCCGTCGCCGCACCGGTGGTGCGCTGCTGGGCGACCGCATCCGCATGAACTCACTGCGCTCCAAGCGCGTCTACATGCGTTCGATGGCAACCCGCCGGCAGCATGCGGCGATCAATACGGTGCTGCGTGATTGCATTGGCTTCCTGAAGTCGCTGCACTTCGATCTGGTGATCGTCGAGACCGCCGGTATCGGCCAGAGTGATTCGGAGATTGTCGATCTGGTCGACTTCCCGATGTATGTGATGACCAGCGATTTCGGCGCGCCCAGCCAGCTGGAAAAGATCGATATGCTCGATTACGCCGAACTGGTGGTATTGAACAAGTTCGACAAGCGTGGCGCCGAGGACGCCCTGCGTGATGTGCGCAAGCAATGGAAGCGCAACCGCACAGCCTTCAGCATGAAGGACGAAGACGTGCCGGTGTACCCGACGATTGCCAGCCAGTTCAATGATCCGGGCATCAGCTGGATGTTCGCCAACCTGTGCCGTTTGTTGCGTGAGAAGCGAGATCAAAACCGGGGTCAGAGTCCGGTTTTGCAGGCATAACCGGACTCTGACCCCGGTTTTGATCTCGCCCCCAACATCGACACAACCCTCAAAGAGCCGCGCGCAACCGTCCTGATACCGGGCAGCCGCGTGCGTTACCTGGCCGAGATCGCCGAGCAGGGCCGTGGCATCAACGCCCGCATTGAATCACAGGCAGAAGTGGCCGAGCGTGCACAGAGCCTTTGGCAGGCGCTGCAGGAGCTGGGTGATGCAGCGCAGCCGGGTGCCCTGGACCTGTACGCAGGTGATGCACTGACCGATGCAGGCGTCGACAACAGCATCCGCACTCTGCGCCAACGCTACAACGATGCCGTGCAATCGCTGGATTCGGACGCACTGCGCCTGCTGCGTGAGTGGCCGGCACGGCTGAAGTCGATCACCGAGCCGGTCAACGAGTACCAGGTGCGCGGCAAGACCATCCGCGTCGAGAACTACCGCGAGTCGCTGAGCCACCAGCAGATCCCCAAGATCGCCGCGCCCACCTATCGCAGCTGGGGCGAGCTGCTGGTCTTCCTGCAGAAGGAAAACCTGCCCGGCTCCTATCCGTATACCGGCGGCGTTTACCCGTACCGCCGCAGCGGCGAAGATCCGATCCGCATGTTTGCCGGTGAGGGTACGCCGGAGCGCACCAACCGCCGCTTCCATTACCTGAGCGTGGGCCAGCCGGCCGCGCGCCTGTCCACCGCGTTCGACAGCGTCACCCTGTACGGCGAGGACCCGGCGCCGCGCCCGGACATCTACGGCAAGATCGGCAACTCCGGCGTCAATATTCCTACGCTGGACGACATGAAAAAGCTGTACTCCGGCTTTGACCTGTGCGCGCCAACCACCTCGGTGTCGATGACCATCAATGGCCCGGCACCGATGATCCTGGCGATGTTCATGAACACCGCCGTTGATCAGCAGATCGAAAAGTACCTGCAGGAAGACCCCGCGCGTTGGGCCGAGGCGGAAGAGAAGATCGCGAAGCTTTTCGAAGGCCGCTCACGTCCGCAGTACCACGGTGAGTTGCCGCCGACCAACAACGGCCTGGGCCTGGCCCTGCTGGGTGTCACCGGCGATCAGATGGTGGATGCCGATACCTATGCGCGGATCAAGGCAGAAACCCTGTCCACCGTGCGTGGCACCGTGCAGGCCGACATCCTCAAGGAAGACCAGGCGCAGAACACCTGCATTTTCTCCACCGAGTTCGCGCTGCGGATGATGGGGGATATCCAGCAGTACTTCGTCGACCACAAGGTGCGTAATTTCTACTCGGTATCGATCTCCGGCTACCACATCGCCGAGGCCGGCGCGAACCCGATCAGCCAGTTGGCCTTCACCCTGTCCAATGGCTTCACCATCGTCGAGTACTACCTGGCGCGTGGCATGAAGATCGACGACTTCGCGCCCAACCTGTCGTTCTTCTTCTCCAACGGCATGGACCCGGAGTACACGGTGATCGGCCGCGTGGCTCGCCGCATCTGGGCGCGCGCGATGCGCGAGCGCTACGGCGCCAACGAACGCTCGCAGATGATGAAGTACCACATCCAGACCTCGGGCCGCTCGCTGCACGCGCAGGAGATCCAGTTCAACGATATCCGCACCACGCTGCAGGCGCTGTATGCGCTGTTCGACAACTGCAACAGCCTGCACACCAATGCCTACGACGAGGCGATCACCACCCCGACCGAGGAAAGCGTGCGCCGCGCGGTGGCGATCCAGATGATCATCAACAAGGAGCTGGGGCTGAATTTCTGCGAGAACCCGTGGCAGGGCAGCTTCATCGTCGACAAGCTCACCGATATCGTCGAGGAGGCGGTTTACAAGGAGTTCGAGGCGATCAGCGAGCGGGGTGGCGTGCTCGGCGCGATGGATACCATGTACCAGCGCGGCAAGATCCAGGAAGAATCGCTGTACTACGAGCACAAGAAGCACGACGGCAGCCTGCCGCTGGTCGGCGTCAACATGTTCCTGCCCAAGGAGCATGCCGGCGAAGTGGCCACCGAGATCGAGCTGATCCGCTCCACCGAGGAAGAGAAGGGCCAACAGATCGAGAACGTGCATAACTGGCAGCGCAACCGCAATGCGCTGGCACCGGCGGGGGAGACCTCGCATGCACACGAGATCGAAGGCGCGGCGGCGGACGGTGAGGTGCACGACGGTCATGGCTTGGGTTACCTGCAGAAGACCGCGCGCGACCGCCGCAATGTCTTCGAAGCACTCATCGAGGCCGTCAAGACTCACAGCCTCGGCCAGATCAGCCACGCCCTGTACGACGTAGGCGGCGAGTACCGTCGCAATATGTAAGCGCCCCGCCAAAGGCGAATGTAGTGCCGAGCCATGCTCGGCAATCGCCTTAATGTAGTGGCGAGCCAAGCTCGGCAGAGGCG
>Ga0308158_10002797_pt1 | contig 15999 bp, 9 predicted proteins | sample PhyBR2_FD_201038 | JGI IMG/M metagenome (GOLD analysis project Ga0308158, IMG submission 201038) | Phyllosphere microbial communities from UC Gill Tract Community Farm, Albany, California, United States - DLSLB.R2 | ecosystem: Host-associated > Plants > Phyllosphere > Unclassified | place: USA... | reverse complement strand
ACAGCATCGCCACCATCTACACGTTCGACATCCACAAGAAAGCCTTCAACAAGGGCATCTCCGAACAGCGCATGGTCTGGATCGGCCGCGTGACCGTGGTCGTGGCGATGCTGCTGGCGGTGCTGATTGCGCCGTTCATGGGCATCGACAAGAAAGGCGGCTTCCAGTACATCCAGGAATACACGGGCTTCGTCTCGCCCGGCATCCTGGCCATGTTCCTGATGGGCTTCTTCTGGCGGCCGGCCACGGCCAGCGCGGCGATGTTTGCTACGGTCGGCGGCTTTCTCGGCTCGATCATCCTCAAGTTTTTGCCCGGCCTGATGGACCTGTCGTTCCTGGCGCCGATCGGGTTCGCCGTGCCGAACAGCGCCGGCGTCTACGAAATTCCATTCGTCGACCGGATGGCGATCGTGTTCGTCGTCGTCATCATCGGCATGGTCATCATCAGCAAGCTGTGGCCAAAAGCTGGCCTCGAGCAGAGCAAGGGCGTCGAAGTCGAAGCGTCGATGTTCAAGGTGCAGCCGGGGTTCGCGTTCGGCGCGACCGTCATCTGCATCGCGCTGATCGCGATCTACAGTGCGTGGTGGTAAGGTCGCTGCGCTGCTAACACCATTATAAAAATTCAAGGAGACATACACATGCACCCAGCTTTGCCCTTCGGCCGTTCGGCCATCGCCCTTGCCGCTGCCCTCACCTTTGGTGCGGCGCATGCAGCACCAGCCGCTGCGCCGACTGCAGCGCCGATTGCTGCAGCGGATGCGGCCCAACAGCGCGCCGCCAAACTGGTGAACCAGATGACGCTCGATGAAAAGATCGGCATGGTCTTTGGCTACTTCGGCACCGAATTCAAGGGCCAGAAGGCCCCCGAGGGTGCCCTGCCCCAGTCGGCCGGTTTCATCAAGGGCATCGAGCGCCTGGGCATCACGCCGCAGTGGCTGACCGACGCCGGCATCGGCGTGGCCTCGCAGCCGGGCAAGGAAGCGCGCGAGCGCACGTCGCTGCCGGCGGGGATTGCGACGGCCGCCACCTGGAATCCACAGCTGGCGTTCGAGGGCGCAGCGATGATCGGCAAGGAAGCGCGCCTGTCGGGCTTTAACGTGATGCTGGGCGGGAGCGTGAACCTGGCGCGCGAGCCACGCAATGGCCGCAACTTCGAATACACGGGCGAAGACCCGCTGCTGGCCGGGATCATGGCCGGCGAACAGATTCGCGGCGTGCAGTCCAACCACGTCGTCTCGACGCTCAAGCACTACGCGTACAACGACCAGGAGACGGGCCGCAACCACCTGAATGTCAAGATCGACGATGCTGCGGGCCGCATGTCCGATCTGCTGGCGTTCCAGATCGCGATCGAACGGGGCGACCCGGGCTCGGTCATGTGCTCGTACAACCGCATCAACGGACCGTATGGCTGCGAGAACGACCACTTGCTCAACAAGGTGCTCAAGGGCGACTGGGGCTACAAGGGCTACGTGATGTCCGACTGGGGCGCGGCCCACTCGACAATCCCGGCCGCGCTGGCGGGTCTGGACCAGCAGTCGGGCTACCCGTTCGACAAGTCGCCCTACTTCGACGGCGCGCTGAAGGAAGCTGTCGAAAACGGCCACGTGCCGCAGGCCCGTCTGGACGACATGGTGGCCCGCATCCTGTGGGCGCTGGGCGCGCACGGCGCGCTGGATCATCCGGTCAAGGTGCAGGCCAAGGACATCGACTACACGGCGCACGGCAAGATTTCGCAGCTTGATGCCGAAGAAGCGATCGTCCTGCTCAAGAACAAGGACAACGTGCTGCCGCTGGCCAAGGACGTGCAGCGCATCGCGATCATCGGCGGGCACGCCAACAAGGGCGTGCTGTCGGGCGGCGGCTCGGCGCAGGTCTACCCGCGCGGCGGCATGGCGGTGCCGAACGAAGGCCCGGCCGCCTGGCCAGGCCCGATGGTCTACCTGCCAGGCTCGCCGATGAAGGCGCTGGCGGCGCGCAGCAAGGCCAAGATCACCTGGCACGATGGCAAGAATGCCGCTGCAGCCGCGAAAGTCGCGGCGAATGCCGACGTGGTGCTGGTGTTCGCGACGCAGTGGACGTCCGAAGCCGCCGACGTGCCGACGCTGGCGCTGCCGAACAACCAGGACGCGCTGATCGCAGCCGTGGCCAAGGCCAATGCCCGCACCGTCGTCGTGCTGCAAACGGGTACGCCAGTCACCATGCCGTGGGTGAACGACGTGGCCGGCGTGGTCGAGGCCTGGTATCCGGGCACGAATGGCGCCGAAGCCATCGCGCGCGTGCTGACGGGCGAAGTCGATGCGTCGGGCCGCCTGCCGCAGACCTTCCCACTGGCCGAGAGCCAGCTGCCGCGCCCAAAGATCGACGGCATCGACCTGCCGAAGGACACGCGCTTTGACGTCGACTACGACATCGAGGGCGCCGCCGTCGGCTACAAATGGTTCGACCTGAAAGGCCACAAGCCGCTGTTCGCATTCGGTCACGGCCTGTCGTACACGAGCTTCACCTACACGAACCTGAAGGCCGACGCGACAAACGGCAGCATCCGCGTGCGCTTCAATGTGGCAAACAGCGGTGCGCGCGCCGGCAAGGCGGTGCCGCAGGTGTACGTATCGAAAGTGGGCGCCGGCTGGGAAGCACCGAAGCGCCTCGGTGGCTGGGACAAGCTGGCACTGGACGCCGGCGCAAACCGCACCAGCGAAGTGACGATCGACCCGCGCACGCTGGCGGTGTTCGACGGCGCCAGCAACCGCTGGAAGATCGCGGCCGGCGACTACCGCGTGATCCTGTCGACGGCGGCCGATGCGCCGGTGTCCACGGTCACGGTGCGCCTGCCGGCGCGCGAGTTTGCCGCTGGCGCGCGCTGAGTGCGGACCGGCGCGACTACCAACTGAAAGTCTGACCGCCCGTGGCCTGCCAGCAGCGCGCGCTTGACCCACATCGGGCCCGCGAAAAATCCGCGATCCTGCACGCGATCGCCAGCCGTTTCGCGGATGCGGAGCTCGAGCTGGGCGCGGTTGCGCATGGCGCTGGCGTGAACCGCAACAAGGTCAACGACGTGCTCAAGGCCGAACTGGGTTGCACGTTCACCGGTTACCTGAACCGGTTGCGCCTGACCGAGGCAGCGCGCCTGCTGGCCGAACGCGATTCGGCCAGCATCACCGACATCGCCTACACAGTGGGCTACAACCACGTCTCGTACTTCAACAAGCTGTTCAAGCTCGATTATGGCTGCACGCCGAAGGCATTTCGGGCGCAAGCGCATTGCACGCCCATCTACCCCTCGCCCACATCCGGAGAAAAGACCCCATGAAGCACACGATTACCACCATGACGCTGGCAACGCTGCTTGCCCTGCCAGCCGTGGTCCATGCGCAGCAACGTGTCATCGACGTCGACGTCACCCAGGTCAAGGGCCAGCTCGACCGCATGTTCAACCTGTCGGTTGGCGCCGGCCGCGCCAATGAAGGCCTGCGCGCCGACTGGCAGGAGCAGCTGGCCGAACTGCGCAAGGACACGGGCTTTCGCTACATCCGCATGCATGGCCTGCTGAGTGACGACATGGCCGTCTTCCGCATCGATGCGCAGGGCAAGGAGCAGTACAACTTCCAGTACGTCGACGCCCTGTTCGACTACCTGCAGAGCGTCGGCATCAAGCCTTTCGTCGAACTGGGCTTCATGCCATCGGCGATGGCCAGCGGCACCAAGACCATCTTCTGGTGGCGCGGCAACGTCACGCCGCCGCGCGACTATGCGCAGTGGGAACGCCTGATCAAGACGCTCACCACCCACTGGACCGAGCGCTATGGCAAAGCCGAAGTGGCAAGCTGGTATTTCGAAGTCTGGAATGAACCGAACCTGGACGGCTTCTGGGCCGGCTCGCAGGACGAGTACTTCAAGCTGTACGCTCACGCCGCGCGCGCCGTAAAGAGTGTCGACGCGTCGTACCGCGTGGGCGGTCCGGCCACTGCGGGCGCTGCCTGGATCCCTGAGATGATCGGGTACGCCAGCAAGAACAGTGTGCCCCTCGATTTCGTCTCCACCCACTCGTACGGCGTGAACCAGGGCTTCCTCGATGAATTTGGCACCACCGGCACGGTCCTGAGCCCCGACCCGATGGCCGTGACGCACGACGTGCTCAAGAACCGCAAGGAGATCGACGCGTCGACCATGCCGAAGCTCGAGCTGCATTACACCGAATGGAGCTCATCGTACACGCCGTCCGATCCGACTCATGACAGCTACCACCAGCCAGCCTACATCCTGAGAAAGCTCAAGCAGAGCACTGGCGCCGTGCAGTCGATGTCGTACTGGGTGTTTACCGACATCTTCGAGGAAGCCGGTCCGCGTTTCGAGGCCTTCCATGGCGGCTTCGGCTTGATGAACACGCAGGGGATCAAGAAGCCGGCCTATTTTGCTTACCAGTTCCTCAACCAGCTGGGCGACCGTGAGCTGAAGAACGCCGACCTGGATTCGACGGCGACGCTCGACGACAAGGGCAACGCCCAGGTACTGCTGTGGGATTACTCGCACACGCTGCCGGCTGGGATCAACAACCAGCAGTACTTCATCAAGGACCTGCCGCCGAAGTCGAAAGGCCAGGTCAAGGTAGCGATGCGGGGGCTGAAGCCGGGCGCCTACACGATGACGATCTCGCAGGTCGGCTACAGGCAGAACGATGCATTCACCGCATATATCGGCATGGGATCGCCAAAGCAGCTGACACGCCCGCAGGTTGCGACATTGAAGGCGACGGCGACCGGGAAGCCGTTGAAGCAGCAGGCGGTGACGGTCGGGCGCGATGGCGTGTTTGCCACTGCATTGCCGCTGCGCGAGAATGATGTTTATCTGCTGCAGTTGAACGCGGTGAAGTGACGCGTGGTGATGTGTCAAATAACTCCATAACTGCAAAGCCGAAGGTGATCCCAACGGTTTCTTATCATCTTTGCCACGCCTGGATTCGTACGATGACGAGGAAGTTGAAAATTTTGACTAGCGTGACCTGGGTACCAAAAAACTAAAATGGTTTGAAAAAATGGATTGCCTCCCAGTTATGGGCCAGAAGCGCATATGCGAGCCGGCCTGTCTACGAGCGACCACTACGAATCATAACCAAAAAATGGCCGCTCGAGGTGACGTATCCGGCAGATTGCGAGACAAGAGATTGGCTCTGGCGGAGGCTTGGCGATGAGATGCTTTTGAAGAACCATAAGGTGGCAAAGCGAGGATATTTTGACGCGATAATTCCTCGATATTTTTACCACGGCAGTAACTCTATGCACGGTAGCTATCTAGCATATATCGAGCATTAAAATACTGCTTCAGGCTAATGACTGTTTGAAAAACATCGAGTAGGATGAACGCTACCACAACTTAATTAAAAGGTAACGATCATGTCCGCGACTTCCGATCTGAACAAGGCAAATACGATACGGTTTTTCAACGAAGTATTCAACGATGGGAAAATGGGGGTGATCGACATACTCATTTCGCCAGAATACAAATTTAACGGCATTCAAACTTCACCCGACGGCACGAGGCAATGGGCCGAAGGGCTACGCGCAGCCCTCCCCGATTTGCACTTCTCGATTGAGTGCATTCTTGCCGAGGACGCGCACGTTGCCTTGCGCTGGCGCATGACTGCGACCAAGGCTGGCAAAGCAGGCTACATCACAGGAACAAATATTCTCGTTTTCTCGAATGGACAGGCGATTGCCAACGACCAGGCGGGCGGTTCTGATTTTATCGAGGCGACTAAACCGATGCAATAATGCAGTGCTTCGTGCCACGCTAACCAATTAAAAGGCTGACGTGTACTGTCAATAGTGGATACGTCCGTCTCAAGCAGCCATGGTCGCTTTGCTGATTTTTCGCGGCGAGCGATGCTGGCGAGACGTCGCCAAGGCGCGAATATCACCGCTGACGATTACAGAAAATCCCGATCTACTTCTTGCAGTGGCCCGTAGGTCGTCCCGGTCTGCACATCTGCTGCCTTGATCGCGATCTTCATTCGCTCGTCGTCTTGCGCGCGTTGGATGGCGGTCGATTTAGCGCTGCACAGAATCCAGTACGCGAGACGTCGACGAATCGGGGCAACAAGTCAACGGCACGCCTACCGGCTATGACTCCCTAGCGAAATACACCGCGGTCGCCTTTAACACTTCCTTTTGCATGCGTTCAACGGCCAGTGCTTCGTGTAGCGTAGCGAGTTCGGCTTCTAGCTCCGATACGCTACGACTACCCGGTGGAGCCGTCGGACCTTTGCATTTTTTGACTGCGCTGACTCGGTTCGCCAAGGTCCCTTCGTAGGTGCTAATTCGCTTTGCCAACTCGTCTGATGTAAGACCCGGGGCAAGGGCCAGCTTGCCCCCTTCTGCTTAGAATTGCGGTGTGATATGGCGTCAATCTCATGCTCTCGCTCTCTCTGATAATTTTATCGAACGGAAGTGTCCGAAGAAGTCAGGTTACACCAGACCGCTGAGTATCAAACTCAGCGGGCCAGTTGCAATCGAGGGACTATGTCTATTACTTGTTACGGCGCATCTCGTCGCGCATTTTGCGCTCATGAGGTGGAACATTGGACTTCTGATGCTCCTGCCATTGCGCCCACTGGTTGAGTGAAATTGCAAGTTGCAGTGAATAGTCCAACGCAATCCAATCCTTTCGAGACGGGTCGCTATATGATGGCATTCCCGTGCCAAGCATATTTACATCCCCGCTGCTCGTCTTTACTGTTGTATTAAATGAGGTACCAGCCATTACATTGGCAAAGTAAATTGCGTCTGCTTGCGAAAAGGTGACACCTTGCCGCTCGATTGCTGGCACACCAGAACGATCGACACCTGCGCTAGGCATGTTGATAACTGGCGCCACCGACTGGAACGTGGTCGCGCCGCCGGCAAACTGCGTGATCAGCGGGGGCGTCTTGCGATTGGAATCTGGAACCGACGCCGTTCCGTGACAGGACATACACGAGCTATTGGCGTTGTCTGCGGGACCGTTTAATCGGTAGTTCGAGCCGAGGTGTCCCATCTGACGCATTTTGGCAGAGCCGCTCAATGCGTTGAGTTGATCAACGACGTCCCAGTAGATCACTTCTTCCTTGAAACCGTTCTTGCGCGGATTGGGCGGAAAGCTGATAGCCAGTTGTCCCTGCGGCGGGGTGTCGTTACCCCACATGACGCCAAGCAGACTGAGGCGATGCCAACCGTCCTTAGCCTTTGCCTTGCGGAGGCCGTCGGCGACGTAGGTGCCGTAGACCCACCCCGTGCCGCGTGCACGGCTGTCTCGGACGGAAAAGTCCATCTGCATGAGTCGCAGGTTACCCCACTGGGAATAGCTACGAGGGCATGCCTTGCTGATATCGATTTGGGTACACGTGCCGTCCGGCGATGATGGTTTGCTGAAAGAGGCGTTCGGACAGGAGCAGAATGATGGTTCAGATATATTTGCCTGCCAGCTTGGCATGTTCGTCAGGATCGGCAGCTCATCGAGCGTGGCCGTACTGAACAGCGGCTTGGCGACCACGGCACCTTCATTGAAGTGGATGTTCTCTGTCGGGGTCTTGGCGGTGCCATCTTTCTGCCATACAGCGCCCACCGTGTATGCAGCCGTGGCGTTATAGATCGCTACTGCCCAGACAGTGGTGTTCGCGGTCCCGGTCCCGGACTTGACGGAGAAGGTAACCGGTGCCTCACGAGTCAACCCGTGCGTGAATTCTCGGCCCGAGTCAGTGGCGTATGTTTGGAATGGCATGTGGTACCACGGCCGTACAGGGTTCTTGCAGACATCAAAATCGGCTTGGTCAGTCCGATTGATGTTGCCCGCCAGTGCATATTCAAATACCAGGTCCCCATATTCCAGTGCGAGTTTCGCTTTGACCTTCTGGCTGGTGGATGGGTCAAAAAGGACGTCGAACTTCTTGTCCCTCCATGGCTGATTCGCACGATCATCGATGGGCTGTCGCGGAAAGTCATCCGACAGTTTGAAGATCGGCCCGGCGTAAACGGAAGTCGGGGCATTTGAGATCGTTTGCCCTTTCCACATGGGAGCGAACTTGGGATCGACGTCCTGCCAGTAACTGGGGTAGGTCCCACTGCAGGTGTTGCCGGACGTGTACGCCGGTGGGGTGCTGGCCGCAGCCGCAGCATCACCAGCGAACCCGGTGTAGCTGAGACTCGCAAGGCTCATAGCGAGTGTAAACTTGAGCTTTTTCATTTTATCCTAGTTTTAGATATTGTCGTGATACGCTATTAAACATAGCGATTTTGAATATGACCGTGCAGCAAAAAATACGATGCGGACTGCCCGATGAGATCCGTGTACCCAAGCTCAGCAACTTGCAGCTAATCGCCAATTGGATGAAAGAATCGCTGACCATGCGGTAAAGGAGCCGGTCACTTTGCTGATTCGTGCCCACGTTGATCGCGCGGCCCCATGGCGTATCGTTGCCTGAGGACGGCGTAATGTGCATGTGTCCTTGCGACTCGTGATGAGCGATATGCGCCACGGGCTAGTCACGTCGCGTGGAGTGGGCCGTGATCAGTGCTTCAAAAAACCCTACCTGAGCGTCATTTTTAGTTCACCTATGAGATACAAGACAAGGAACATCAATTCCTTAAGTTCATCCCTCGACTGATTATTAGTCACATAGCATAATCCGCCAAAAATCATCTCGGAATCGTCCACCAATAGTTTTTCATGGGTCTATCCCTTCAGTAGCAGTGAGAGTAGCAGAATGTTTGCAAGAAAATAAGTTGTGGATCAATAATATATATTTTTATTTTTTCGCCTGACCGATTGAAATTAATGTTAGGATTTCCTATCCTTATGGTTTTTTCAAAAGACACATTTTGCAAGACGCAGCAATATTTAATTTTCGAAATTTTTCTCTGACTTAGTCTTTAATTGCTGCGCAATCCACAAAAACGATCGTGTAAGCTACCAGTTGCTTCAACCAGAATTCACAGTGGTTAGGGAATGGGGCACAGGGTAGATTGCCGGAAAATCAATGCATAAATCTGTAGGATTGGGCGGGCTCTAAGTATGGTTGTCGAGTGATTTTGGACGCGCCGATAAGTTCTCTCCTTCCCAATTTCCCCCGTAGAATCTGGGTGGCAGATTGCCCAGCACAGAATACAGTCGCTTGCAGTTGTAAAGGCCAATGTAATTGGTTACGTTAAACTTGGCTATGGCATGGTTGGCGAAATTGATTGGCCGCTCGCATATTGACCTCCGCGTTCAGAATGGGCAGTTCCTGCTCCCTTTATCGCCGCAGTCGGCTTGCCCACCATGAACGGCGCATCTCCTCCTAACATGAACAGGGCCAGGTCTGACATTTAGACACGAGCTTAGCAAAAAGTCTATTTATGGATTTCTTGGTAAAGGTACTAAGGAAGAGTTCGAGTCCAAATGTCAAACCTGACCCTGGCCACCGACCTGACCCTGGCCACCAGCCAGCCTACATCCTGAGAAAGCTCAAGCAGAGCACTGGCGTCGTGCAGTCGATGTCGTACTGGGTGTTTACCGACATCTCCGAGGAAGCCGGTCCGCGTTTCGAGGCCTTCCATGGCGGCTTCGGCTTGATGAACACGCAGGGGATCAAGAAGCCGGCCTATTTTGCTTACCAGTTCCTCAACCAGCTGGGCGACCGTGAGCTCAAGAACGCCGACCTGGATTCGACGGCGACGCTCGACGACAAGGGCAACGCCCAGGTGCTGCTGTGGGATTACTCGCACACGCTGCCGGCTGGGATCAACAACCAGCAGTACTTCATCAAGGACCTGCCGCCGAAGTCGAAAGGCCAGGTCAAGGTAGCGCTGCGGGGGCTGAAGCCGGGCGCCTACACGATGACGATCTCGCAGGTCGGCTACAGGCAGAACGATGCATTCACCGCGTATATCGGCATGGGCTCGCCCAAGCAGCTGACGCGGCCGCAGGTCGCTGCACTGAAGGCGACGGCCACCGGGAAGCCGTTGAAGCAGCACGCGGTGACCGTTGGACGCGATGGCGTGTTTGCCACCGCATTGCCCCTGCGCGAGAACGATGTCTACCTGCTGCAACTCGACGCGAAGCGTTAGGGCTCGCTGTCGCGTGGCGCCCCCAGGGTCAGCGCCACGCGCCGGGCCTCGAGACGCTCGATGACGCGCGCAGCGAGCAAGCGCAGCGCGTCAAGCTGATGGACGGTCAGCTTGCGCGGCTCGGTATCGATCACACACAGCGTGCCCAGTGCCTGACCGGTTGATGTCACCAGCGGCGCGCCGGCATAAAAGCGGATACCGGGATCGCCCGTCACCAGGGGATTGCCGACGAAGCGCGCATCGAGCGTCGCGTCGACCACCTGCATGATCTGCTCGGGTTGCTCGATCGCGTAGCTGCAGAACGCGTGTTCGCGCGGTGTTTCACGGGCCTGCAGTCCCACTCGCGCCTTGAACCATTGGCGCTCGTCGTCGACCAGCGAGACCAGCGCGATCGGCGTCTGGCAGAACGCGCTGGCCAGGTGCGTCAGCTCGTCGTAGGCCGCTTCTTCTTCGGTATCCATGATGTGCAGATCCGCCAGCTCCGCCAGCCGTACGCGCTCGACCCCTTCGTCGGGCGCGCGCGCAGGCTGGCCAAAGACGGTTTCGACGAGGGCCATGCCATGCGTCGTACCGACCTTGGCAACGCTTGCAGCGCGGTCGCGCCGGAGCACGGCCTCGTGGAGAAGACGCGCAAGATCGTCCAGGGCGTAGGGCTTGGGCAGCAGCAGGAATCCGTGGTCCGATTCCTGCGCCAGCACGTGGCTGTAACCACTGGTGAGCACCACGGGGATGTCGATCTGCAGGCGCGCCAGTGCGCGTCCCAGGTCGATCCCGGTCATGCCCGGCAGGACAACATCGGAAAATAATGCCGCGTAGGGTTCGGGATCATCGCGCAGCAGTTCCAAAGCCCGCTCCGCACTGGTCACGATGGTCGTTGCGTAGCCAAGTTCATGCAGCGAGCTCTCGACCATCGCGCGCAATTCGGGATTGTCCTCGACCGCCAGGATGCGCAGGCCGCCGCCCCCGGGCAGCGTGTGCTGGACGCTCGGCGCGCTGCCGCCCGCAGCCGGTTGCGCTGCGCAAGGCAGGTACAGCGTGAAGGTCGTGCCTGCGCCTGGCGTACTCACGACCCGCACATCGCCGCCCGACTGCCGCGCAAAGCCGAATACCTGTGACAGCCCCAGGCCTGTGCCATGGCCCACCCCCTTGGTCGTGAAAAACGGCTCGAAGATCTTTTCAAGATTTTCCGGCGCGATGCCAGCGCCAGTGTCGTGCAACGACACGGCCACAAACGTGCCGCCGATTGCCGGCTGCAGGCCGTGCTGCGGCAAGCCGTTGACCGATTGGACCTTGACCGACAGCGTTCCGCGCGACTGCATCGCGTCGCGCGCGTTGACGGCGAGATTGACCAGCGCAGTATCGAACTGGCTCTGGTCCGCATTGACGAAACAGGCCTGGTCAGGCAAGTCGAGCACCACCTCGACTCCGACGCCGGTCAGGCTGCCGATCATTTCCCCGATCGCACGCGTGCTGTTCCCGACGTCGAACACGGCCGGCTGCAGGGCCTGCCGGCGTGCAAAGGCAAGCAGCTGACCGGTCAGGCGGGCGCCGCGCGTGACCGCGCTGGAAATCGAGTCCATGAAGCGCTGGCGGCGCTCGTCGCCAAGCTGTACCCGGCGCAGCAGCTCGATGCTCGACTTGATCACTGCCAGGACGTTGTTGAAGTCGTGCGCCACGCCGCCCGTGAGCTGACCGATCGCTTCGAGTTTCTGGGACTGCCGCAGCGCCTCCTGCGTTTCCACCAGCGCTTGCTGCTGGACATGCCACTCCGTCACGTCCAGTGACGTCATGAAGGCACCGATTTGCTTGCCGTCCTGGTCGCGCAAGATCTCGAAACGCATTTCACAGGTTCGCTGCTCGGGCGTGGTCTCGCCGAACGTCTGCTGCAGCGAAAACGCCTCACCGCGCAGGACCCGGTCCCACAGCGCCAGTGCTGGCTGCAACTGTGCTGGCCGGTCGGCCAGCACGTCGGTCAGACGATCGCCGACCGCGACACGGCGCTGGAACAGGCGCCAGTAGTCATCGATGCCGGCCTGGTTGATCGCCAGGAAGCGGTAATCGGCGTCAATCACCTGCAACAGCAGATTGGTAGCCTGGAACACTGCGGCCAGCACGTCACGTTCGCGCGTGCGGAGTATCAACGCTTCGCGCTGGCGCTTTTCGTCGGTGACGTCGCGCGCGGCGCAGTACACCTTGCCATCCTCGGGCACGGCAACCCATGAGAGCCAGCGCCAGACCCCGCCACTCGTGCGGTAGCGGTTTTCGAAACGCACGACCGCCTGCCCCCGCTCACTTGCCTTGATCCAGGCCGCCTCCGTCGCTGCGAGGTCGTCACGGTGCACAAAGGCCGTAAATGGCTGGCTGGACATCTCGGCTTCGGTCCAGCCGAGCACCGTCTGCCACGCCGGATTGGCCAGCTCGACATACCCATTGGCATCGATGATGCACAGCGGCTCCAGGCTCACGGCCCACGCACGGTCCGGCGCCAGGGCGCGCGGGGCGCAGCGCTGCTCAAGCCTGGCGGCTCGTTCACGCAAGGCGTTGCCAGCGCGCGCCTGGCCAATGCGTGCCAGGGCTGCGCCCATGGCGACGCAGACGTGGTGCAGCAGTTCGCGTTCGTGCGACGTGAATGCGCGCTTGTACGTATTGGCGTCGGTGCACAGGGCGTGCTCGATCTGCTGCGCAGATGGCGCGTCCTGGTCTGGCTGCGCCAGCCTGTGAAGGTTCCGGGCCAGCGCGGATGGGTCGAGTGGCAGAATCCCGGGGAGGCGGCTCAGCGACAGCTGCACGACATCGTCGACATTGTCGAGGCCAGCCAGTGCGGATACGACGTCGAGGACCTTGAGCAAGTGCTCTTGCGTGAGGGCGGCGTCCACCCGGTTACAGCCGAACCGGCGAACGGGCGCGCCCGTCGGGCTGCCCCGCCACACCTGGAGCTACTACATACTGCGATTCGAGAGCCTTGACGTTTGCCATTCCACGACCATGTAAAGAGGTACAGGATGGGACGCAAGTGCCTACCCACATCCCATTAAACGTGGTCATATTAGCATGTTGTGCTCGCCGTGACGGCACGCTTGCAACGCTGTGCGCGGTCCGCTTACATCTCGTTTTACGGCCGAGGAACGCCGTGAGCAGGGCTGAGTTGACGCGGTGGTGCCCGACGCGGGATGCTGGCCGTAGCCTGCATACGAAAAGAACAGCGTGACAATATGCGGATCGCCCGCAGCCCATCAGCCTGTTCCATCAAGCATCGCGAAGCAAACATCTCTGGGGGCAATCGATTCCGTCAGGTCTGGAGTGGTTGACGCACGCTCATGAGCTGGCCAATCCGCCGGTTGAATCGTCAGCGCACTACTGACGCCAGCTGCGTGTCGACGCCGCGCCAATGTCAGCTGGGCAGTTCGGCGATATCGCTTCAGATCGCCGCTGCTTGAACCTTACCCTGTTCATACCAGGATCATTGTATCCACCACGGTCAGCGTGCGCTGGCTCGAGCCAACAGAAGGTCGTTGCCACAACTCAGCTTTCGCTTATAAAAATACTTCGAAAGTAAAAAGTAAAATAAAGGCAAAACAACAACGCGATATAAAAGTATTTCGCAAGTCATTGTGCAGGCCACTTCGCCGTTATAAGCTTCAACGTGCCTTAAAACTTTGTTTTGAAGCGAATTGTCGATTCTTCGACCGTGTCGGCGTAAGGCCGTGGGTCGGCACGGTCGATATGAAACGAAAGTCAGTCGCAGTAGGTGTCAATCAGGCCTGTACAACCGGCCCTCTTCCATTGATGTTCAGCGAATCAAAAAAGGAATCAGTATGAAAAACTATGCACTTCTGAGCGCCATGCTGGCTTGTCTTGCAAGCGGCATGTCGACCCCGGTTCAGGCGCAGGCGGTCGCGACCAAGATAGGCGTAATAAGCTACTGGGGCACGAATGCAAGCCTGTACAACCAGCTACCTGCCGGATCGCTGGCCTTGATCAACCCTGACAGTGGCATCTTTCAGGGCCAGACAACGACATTGGTCCCGGATCTTGCGGCCTATAAAAGCATCGTGGATCAACAGACGAGCCGCAATGTACGGCTGATCGGGTACGTGCCGACTGGCTACTTCAATCATTCCTGCAATCAAATGGGGGTCTGCCAAACTTGGGAACGGATCGACGCCCAAGTCCGCAACTATTTCCAGCAGATGCCCAACCTTAAAGGGATCTTTTTCGACGAAGCAGCCCCGGCGAACTGGAACTGTGCAGCGTTCGTGAACGAGTACCAGCAACTGCGAACCATCGTGAAAAAGTACCGTGCGGATGCAACGATTGCTTTCAATGCGGGCGTTCCAGACAACTGCGTGGTCACTGCAACACAGGCAGGCGAAATAGCCGTCCTGTTCGAGAGTGATACCTCCTCGTACACCAGCCAGGTCCAACCGGTCACCAACGCAACAGCGACAGCACGTGCCAAAGGCGTTTTGACATGGCACCTCGTGCACTCCGTACCTGCGCAGGCGGATATGGAACGTGTCGTTCAGGAAATCAAGAGTCGTGGAGCGGATTACGGATATGTCACCAACATCGGCGGCAACTGGCAGGCTGGCGAAAACACCTGGGGAAGCTTGCCACCATACTGGACGCGAGAAACCGAGCTCCTGAATGGCAGCAGCACGACAGCACCAGGCGTCAATTGGGGGAACCTCAACCGCAAGATCGTTAACAAGGCAAGCTATCTCTGCCTGTCGGCCACGAGTGGTCACGCGGAGCAGCAGGTTTGTACGTCCGCTGCCAGTTGGGATCTGGTCTACCAAAACGTCTCGGGACAGAATTTCTACAAGCTCAATTATGGCGGTCTATGTCTGACAGCAGCGTCGAGCAACGGCAATGCGGTGACATGGGAAAGCTGTACGCTGGGAGATCGTCAGTTGTTTGCCATGAGAGAGGCTGGCGGATTGGTCTACTTCACTGCCAAGACGACGGGGAACGCCCTCACCATGGACACCAGCAGTGCAGGTTCGTGGGCAAGCGCCAGGCCCTATAGCGCAGCGTCGAGCCAACAATTCTACTTCCAGGACTAGTCGTTTTTCGGGCTGATGATCTGCCCGTCTTGGGCCTTGCCCACTACGTCGCGTAGGCGATCACGCAGACAGTGCAAGTGCGGCGCTCTGGATTGCCGACAAGGTCGGCGAGCCAGCCGCACCTGCACTGTCGTCGCATCGAACATCAGACTGTGCGCCCGCAGGGCAGCGGCATAGCAGTCGCTGCCAAAGCGCACAATCTGCGCACGTTGGTGATGGCGATGGCGATGGCGATGGCGACGGCGTCGACTACCGGCTGGTCGGCCACTTTCGCGGAGAACGGCGCACTTGCGAGCGCGGCGCTCCTCCACGGCCGATTGGTCAACTAAAAGATAGATCGCAGCTCGAGAACCACTCACGGCGACACTCTTCGTCCCTGCTCAATCTCGGCAACGAGCGAACGACCGCTTGAATCCATGGCCGACATCGGTCTTTCGACAAGCTTCCGCAGGCATTGCACCGTTACTCGGCCCCCGTCCAGCCCATCTTGGTTCGCACGAATGCAGTCAGCAAGTCCGCATTGGCCTGATGCTGCTTGACGCGCGGATGCTGGCCGTAGCCGGTGAACGGGAAGAACAGCGTATCGATGCGCGCGTCGCCTGATGCGCGCAGGTTCGCCACCGCCGACGTGACGTAGCCCGGCCATACGGAACCGGCGCGGGTCGCGTCCATGCTCCCCAGCGCGCAGACGATGTAGGCGTTCGGATACAGCGCGCGCACGCGGGCAACGAAGGCCTGGTACGCCGCGATACGCTGCGCATCCGTCGGTTCCGGCTGCAGCTTGTGATCGCGCCCGATCAGCCAGCTGTCGTTCTGCATCAGGTTGACGACGACGACATCGGGCGTCCAGCGCT
>Ga0308158_10002796_pt1 | contig 16001 bp, 18 predicted proteins | sample PhyBR2_FD_201038 | JGI IMG/M metagenome (GOLD analysis project Ga0308158, IMG submission 201038) | Phyllosphere microbial communities from UC Gill Tract Community Farm, Albany, California, United States - DLSLB.R2 | ecosystem: Host-associated > Plants > Phyllosphere > Unclassified | place: USA... | reverse complement strand
TAATGCTAACTCGAATACAAACACAGGTGGTAATGGTTCTAATGGGGGGAACTCGGGACAACCAACGCAACCATCAAAGCCTGCATCGGTTTGGAAGTATCGCGGCTGGGTGTCAGTAGATGGTGTACGTGTTTATCAACAAATTTTTGATACACCAGGAGAAGCGGGAGCATGGGCTCAACAAATGTTTAATTCTTCGGATATCATCCAAGCCTCTTTTGACGGAAAACGGTGTAATTTTGGTACTGAACCAGTTCAAGTGAATTAAGATAAAATGCAGTCTTTACAGACTGTTTTTTTATTGGGAGAAAACAGAAAATGGAAACTATTGCAGAAAAACTTTCAGATTTAAGACATATGAATAATCTTACCCAGAAACAAGTGTCTGACGCATTGAACTTAAATGTAAGAACTTATATAAGATATGAAACAGGAGAAACGAAACCAGACGTCGATTTATTGGTTCGGTTTTCGATTTTTTATAAAAAAGATTTAAATTGGATTTTAGGTGTTTCAGAACAGATGGAGCTTTTATATTTTGTTATTGATGTTTTAGAAGAGAATGTGAAATATGGTGATTCAAATGGTTTAAGGTCTCAATCATGTTTAGAGTATATTGAAAATAGTTCTGTTTTATTAAAACATGAAACTATATAAAAAAGTCAAGTTTGACCTGAACAAGTCATAAAAAGGTTTAGTGTTAATTTTATTAAGTCGTCTTTTAGCCTGCCAGCGAAGACGCTTTTTTTTAGCGGAAAAAGGATTCTCGGTTGAATAATTAAGTGAGTTCGATTCTCACTTTCCGCATAGTACGTACATATTTTATATAGAAAGGAAACCATATTGAAACTGGTTAGTCAATTTTCAGAAATAGAAAGTGAATATAGAGCGGTTGATATTCAGTTCGAAACACGTTGTTGTTTAGATTGGGATAATGAAGTTATTCTATTTGAAGCTCACAGAAAAGCCTTGCAGAGTTTAAGTCATTTAAAAAACGTATTTAAAAATTCTGAACAATGGTATAAAAAATATTGTAGCCGAATAAATGAACGTTATGAAGTAGCTAAAATAGTTTAGAGGAGAAAGATGTATAAGATTGAAATGTCCGTAGATAGTCTAGAAAAAGTACTAGATGTCGTTGATAATTTAAGGCAATGTAAATTTTCATTAAGTGTAGATGTTTATCATTTACCTAAAAAGGAAAAGAGTTGGACTTTTGAATTACTTCCATGTTTAGTAATTCCAGATGAACTCAGAGACCTTCTTTTTAACTTGAATCAAAATAGCAATTAAAATTATAAAACAAATTTTGACCGAGATGTCATTAAACTAAGAAAAATATAGGAGAATATATATGTCAAATCAAATCAGCACCTTTGCAGTTAAGTCTAACTTTTTCGGAACAGCTATTTCAATGGGAAATAATGAAAAGAAAAATGTTCGAGGATTGGGTAACGGACTTACAAAATATGCAGCACAAACAGAAAATGTGCAAAATCAAGAATTTTATGTTGGAAATCCACGGAAAGCCGCAAATGTCGCAAATTTAGACCGTTTACAACTTGGAAAAGTTCGGGTAGCTCCCACCTTTTATCGAATTGATGGAAATACAAACTGGATTCCTAACTTAATTTTTATGGTAGATGATATTGAAAATGGTGGAAAAATTAAGATTAGCGACTTTAAGAAGTCAGAAAAACAAATTCCAAAAATTACCATGAATGGTGATGTTACTTCATTTATTGATTTTGAAGAAACGTTTGGAACTTTTGATTTTTATGGAGCAACACCAGAGTATTATCGCGATAATGTTTCTAATCAATTGACGGATGAAGTTGACCATTATGTAGCAACCTTATATTCTTCAAAACTTGATGAAGTTTATTTAGTTGATATTCTTGATGTTGATTCAAAAGTACTTTCGCTTGATTTGGGTAGTAAGGTAAATATGAGTGAGGCAACCGCTCGAGTATTTCGAAGTGCTGCAGAGGTTGATACTGGAGTTACTTCTATTTCTATGAAGTGTAAAGATTTAAGTGTGATAAAAGAAACAAATAAATCTACTGCACCGTCACAACCATCTTCATCATCACAAAATCAAGAATCTAATAAGACTAAAAATAATTAATGAAGGATTGATAATTAGAAAAGAGGTGTAAATGAAACATTGGTTTAATTATCGAGGGTTTCGCATTCGTCTTTTTAAACGCTTTTTGTTAAGGAACTGGGGCATTGGTCTTTCAGTTCCTTTTTTGATTGTTTTAGGTTTTTATCACTTTGTCGTTACTTATCCATATTTTAGGAATTTTCATGAATGGAAAGAGTGGACGGTTTATATTCAACCTGTTTTAGTTTCATTGTTTGCTGTTGGGCTTGCTACAGTTTTTTCTTTTGGTGTAATTCGTAGAAGTGAATTAAAAGATGGTTTTTTCATGCGAAGAAAAAAGATGGAAATGTTGGCTCGCTATATGTTTTCAAATAATATGATTGAGCGTAAGGAAGTTAAAACCGAAAAAGGAAAAAGAGAAAAATTATCTTTTCCCAAAGCCTATTATCGTAGTTTGGGTGATAGGGATATTTTTACATTTGCGACAGGTAATAAATTTCATAATCAAGTGATTTCATTAGGGAAAACTTTATCAGAAATGTATCTTGCTGATTTAACAAAGATTAATTGGGAAATGGGATATATTAGTTATGAGTTTCTGATGAATAATGAAGGGAAACGAATTAATTTTGAACAAGTAATTGCTGAAAATGGGAAAATAACCTTAATGCAAGGTGTAGTTTGGGAATATGATAAATTACCTCATATGCTAATTGTCGGTGGTACTGGTGGTGGTAAAACTTACTTTATTTATTCGTTGCTTTATGCATTGACTAAAGAGGGGAGAGTACATCTAGCAGACCCTAAGAAAGCAGACCTTGCAGAATTTTCTAATTTTAAAGCTTTTAAAGGGCTGGTTTGCCATGAAAAATCTGACATTATTTCTATGATGGAAGAAGCTGAACAATTAATGGATAAACGTTATCTTTACATGAAACGTCAGAAAAATTATACTATCGGTAAGAATTATCGCTATTATAATATGAAACCTGAATTTGTTGTGATTGATGAATTAGCAGCGTTTGTATCTACATTAAAAGGAATGGAATATGAAAAGTTCTTTAGTTATGTTATTCCCTTAGTCTTGAAAGCAAGGCAAGCGGGCGTATTCTTAATTTTTGCAATGCAACGTCCAGATGTGGATACATTGCCAGGAGCAGTAAGAGATAATATGATGTGTCGTGTAACGGCTGGGAGACTTAGTCCAACGGGTTATGACATGGCTTTTCCTGATAGTAAAGATAAAGCTTTTGTGAATAAAGATATTGTTGGTCGTGGTTATATTGATATTGGTTCTGGAATACCAATAGAATTTTTCTCTCCTTTAGTTTCGAAGAATTTTGATTTTGTAGACTATTTCCAAAAATTGCCATCTATGCCATTTACAGATGTTTCAGATATTGAATTGACAGTTGAAGCGAAACAAGAAGTGAATGAATTTTATGATGAAATTGAAGATTTCGAAGCAGATTTTGTTGACAATGTTAAAACAGAAATCATTCAAGAACAAGTGAAGAAAAAAGAAGAAAATATCAATAAATTGATGGCAAAAGCAAACGTGCCAGTCTCTTATCGAGAAAAACTGAACAAAGAAAGTTGACAAGGAAGTGAGGTGAGAAATGACTTTTTATACAAAAACAGAAGTTCGGGCTTTAATTCATAAAGATTTAAAGAAAGATACTCTAAATCGTTGGCTAAAAAAAATCGAAGAATGGACGCTTTATTCGTTTAATGAGGAGGTTCCCACCTCGTCTAATTATTATGTTAACGGTCAGCCAGTAAAAAGAAAGGTTTATGATGAAACGGATATAAAGCATTTACAGGAGCTTTACTATTTGCGTGTAGATAAAAGGTTGCCTTTAGCCTATGCAATTCATAAAGTTTTTTTGACAGATGAAGATTTTGAGAAATGGAAATTAGGTAAATGGGATAAGGAAGCTGAATGGCAAAAACTGATAGAAAAAGAGTAAGAAAAAGTTTACCTGCTCGTTGTGTAGTCATTACTGGGGCGGTTTTCGTGCCAAAGGCGAAGAAAGCCAAGCCGTACGTAAGGACGGAAAAGCGAAGCGGGTTGTGGGGCGTTAGCCCCACAACTTTGCGAATACCCCGTTTTGTAACACGGGGTATAGCTTAACCAGAAAATGCAGTTCAGAACCCCCTTGCGCCCTTTGTTTATAAGGATTTTTAAATCAAAAAATCATGTAACCAAAATCAATAAAATGTAACCAAAATAGGAGGTGGAGATGATAAAAAGTGGCTAGTATTGTAGAAACTCACATTATGACCGCTAAGGAATTGAAAAAGCTCCGAAAAAACCTAGGATATACATTGCGTGACTTTGCCTCTAAAGTTGGGATTGCACATTCAACAATCTCACAATATGAAAAAGGTAAAAGAAGTATTTCTTTTCAAACAGAGAACCAAATAAAACAGGCTTTGGGACTAATACTTGAAAAGAAATACGATTTTGAATTACATATTCATTTAGACTTTTTACGCTTAACTTTTTTTGATACTTCTCCAGAAACGATTATGAAGTATGTTTTGGGAATAGAAAAAGATTACTTTTTTTATGAAGTGAATCAGCGACATGGTTATGATGGCATCTACTCTTGTGGCAGGATTCAACTTTATGTTTCTGAAAAAATAGAACAAGGCTTGATGTTAGAATTAACGGGTCAAGGGCTGCTTGAAATGGAAACTGTATTGCAAGAGATGGACAGTCAGTTTACATTGAATGAGTGGTTAGTTTTGATTACTGACCCTGACTATTATTTAAAGCAAGGTTTATTTAGTCGTTTTAATTGTTCACGATTGGATATTGCAATTGATGAAATGTATAAAGAAGCTGGGAATTATGATTTACATGATTTGAAATGGCGAAAAGATACTGGCGGAGAGAAGTTAATTGATACTTCTTTACGTTCTAGTCGTGATATTGAGAGCTACTGGCATGATAAGCCTTTGGGTTTAACTTTATATTTTGGTTCGCCTAATGGTAATTTTCTTCTTAGAATGTATGAAAAAGCGAAAGAACGAGCTAAAAAAGAAAATAGAGAATTGGAAGATATTCTTCTTGATTATGGTGTTGTTAATCGTTATGAAATGCAAATTCGAGAGGAGTATGCGGAAGCTGCTTTTAATGAGCTTGCAAAAGGAAATTCTCTGGATCAGTTTGCAATAAATTTATTGCTATCTAAAATTGCTGTTTATGAAACAGTGACTACAGATTCTGGAAAAATAGCTTATCAGTTTCACCCACCATTTTATGAAGTATTTGGCAATTATCAAACTGTCAAAATTAATGGAAAGAAAAATGAAACAGATGTAGAAAAATCAATGAAATGGATTGTCTCGCAAGTTTCGAGAACTTTGGCGCTTTTACAAGAGGTTTATGGTAAACAGTGGCTTTTTGATTGGTTAGAGCATTTAATTAGCGAGGTTGAATTTACAGAAAAGCAAGAAAAAATTATCTTATTCGAAAAGGCGAGGGTACAAAATCAAGAAAATGGAATGTATCTTTGGTATCGTAAAAAAATGTTGGAACAAAAGTATAGCCCTGAAAATGTCTATGTAAAGATTGAAAAACCAGATGATAAACTCTGGAGTGTTCGCTTAAAAGATATTCCTACAAAGTTTTTAATTTATGTGGATAGTGAGGGGAATTACTCAATAGGTCAACCTAAAGGAATGACATTAGAACAAATTAATGATTTAGGTGAGAAAAAGGGAATTGATTTTATCAATAGCCCTTTATTTGTTGTTTTTGAGGTAGATAAATGACAAGTAAACTGAACAAAGAAGAACAAGAAAAAATGCTGAGAGACTATCAAGATGATTTGATAGTAAGGATAGAAAAAAGACGACCGATAACTCTACAGGAGTTATCTTGGCAAGAAGATTTTATCCAACATCAGCTTAATAAAAAGTAATTAATTTATTAATTGGGGTACTCAAAAACAAATCAATGAAAGAAATGGTAAAAAATGGAAAAAACTCAACTTAAAAAATTACTTGTTGAAGCAGGTCAAGAACTAGAACAAATTTCAAAATTGAATTTGGAAACAGGTGCGCTTGCAACCCTTTATAAAGAAACTAAAAAGAATGAAGAACTTCAACAGGATATTGTACTATATAACAATATTTCAGAAGTGACTAAACGTGGAGGGTTTGCAGCTAAAAACCTAAAAAGTGCCTCAACTGCTGCTAAAAATGCACTAGCATTTGTGGATGAGTCCTTAGCAAAAATAAAATAATCGTCTTTAATATTTAATCATTCACAACAGGGAGGGACGAGTACAAGGGTTGTGATGATTAATTGAAAGTGTAGAATTTAAAATGGATATAATATTAAGTCAATCAAATATAAAAAGAGTTTACCCTCAATTTATTGCAAAATATCAAGAGCGGTTGACTTATCTCAAAAAAACCTCTAAAGAATTGTATGCGACTGCGACTGTTCAACAAAGTAGAGAGCATTACCGATTTCTGTTTGAAACAACGTTAGATAGAGAGGCGGAGCTTAAAAATATTAAGCTGGCTTTTGAGAAAATGAAAAAATCATTACCCGATACTTACGAAAAAGACAGGTATTTGATTCAAATTAGCGAAGAATTAGAGAGTTATTTACGTGGAATAAATCAGTTGATAAGGATTCTAAGAAAAGTACGGACTGCATTTTATAATTGTCAATGTCTAATTAGAAAGTAGTCTAAATTATTATTTAGGTGGGAGGGAAAATGAAATTTTATCAGAAAAACGTTATCAAGAATTAACTGAAAAATTTAATCGTGGGGAAGAACTCACAGATAAGGAGTATCAAGAAATTTTTATTAGTCTTGATGAACGACTAGGGTATAATTCAAACGGTACAAGTCGAATTATCGAGGTGTTTGTTAATCGCTGGATTGCAGAGATTTTCGGTTATAAAGGATAATAGCGAGGTAAAAATGAATATACAACAACTATATTTGATTCTAAATAAAATGAGTAAGATACTTAAAGTTGCCAGACTTATTTCGCTAATTCCAATTACGCTTATTGGAATAGCTTTTGAAATATTTATTTCCATATTTTTATCAGGCACAATATGTTGGTGGTTGGCAGCCTTTGGAATTATTTCAGAAGATAATAAGATTATAATTTATGTTTTTAGTGCTATTATCTTCCTTATATTGCTAGTTTATAGTTTAATTGAGATTCTTAGATTTTTAGAAAATAAACTTAAAGAGAAAGAATTTAAACAATGAAAATAATTGAGAGAAAAGTAGATGTTTATATTTTCGAAGCTGTGGAATCAGGCAGAAAACCTTTTGAAATTTGTATAAATGATTGTGATTATCAAGTAGGCGATATTATCGAACTAAAGGCATATAAATCTGATTGTTATGTAAAAAAAGATTTAAATGCTTATATTGGTGAAGCTAGTCCATTAAATGGTGGTTGGCTTTATTGTAAAAAATATAAAGCTGAAACCATCAGAGTGAAGATATTAGAAGTAATTCATTATGGTAAAAAACAAGGTGATGAAGATTATGTAGTTCTTGAAATTGAGGTTATTAAAAAATAAATAAATCTTGTCCAAAACGACAAAAAACTAGTCGCTTAAACTGTCAGAAATGGCAGTTTTTTTATTTTAGCTAAATTAAAAAATAGAAAATAAGGAGATTTTACTTTATGAATAAAAAGAAAAATGTTTTAAAAATGTTGACAACTGAAAAGAAAGTTACTAATTGGAAAATGCACAAGCGTAAAAAAGTGATTGCTTTTTCAGCAACTGTTATCGCAGTTGGTTTAGGTGTAGGAGGTTTAGTTTATGCTAGCACACAGGTTAAATCTGCTTTCCCGACACCTCCAACGGATACTACAGTTAATTGGAGTAATAATTCTGATTTAGCGCATATCGTTTTACAAGATGGTACTCATGACCCGCTGACTAAATTAACACTTGGTGATTCAACTCCTGTCTTTTGCTTGGGTCTAGGAGTTCCCTTGACCGATAATTCAACTTCTGCGCAACAAAGTGCAGTTAATGCTTTATGGGCTAAACTAACTCCTGAACAACAAGCTGTTATCAATAATGTGGCTTTCCTATCTCGTAAAGCAGGTGATGACCTTTCGTATGCTGCTGGACGACTTGGAATTTATCAATTATTGGATAGCTATGGAGTTTCCACGAATCAGGCAACAGGAATTGTTACAGAACAAGGGGATATACTTCAAGACGCTGGTGCAATTACTCAAAAAGCAAGTGACTTAATCTCACAAGCTCAAGCTTTACGCCAATTACCAAGCTTTAATAATACAACTGTACAAGTGGTGCAAGGTGTAAATAAGGTGGTAACGGATACTAAGGGTGTTTTGTCTAATTTCCCTTATATCCAAAATAATCTAGCTGGTGTGACAGCTAGTGTTTCGGGTAATGACGTGAATTTGAAAGCAGATATCACGGCTAAACATGGTTTGGCAACTGGTACTCTTAAGTTTGCTAATACACAAGATATGGATTACAAAGATTTACCATGGTTCATTTATTCTACTAATGGAGATGAATCAGGCACTCAAAGCCAAACTGTCATGGCTACTAATGACCCTTCAAGAACCATTGGGCAACTTTCTGTAAACATTATCGGTCTAGGTGAAGCGACATTGACCAAAGTAGACGCTGATACTGGAAATGGTGAAACACAGGGTGCAGCTCAATTGAAAGGTGCTGTCTTTGGATTGTTCAATAAGGCTGATAATTCACCTGTGAAATGGTCTGCGGGTCAAGATGGTTATCCAATTACCTTAACTGCTGGTACTAAAGCAGATAGTACAAATATATCTATCAAACTTGGAGATGACCTCAAAGCTGGAGTGAAAAATCTTGACAACTCGAAAGAGTATTATTGGAAAGAAACCGTTGCTCCTGAAGGATATAGTTTGTCAACAGAAAAATATGAAGTTAAATTTGATTCTTCAAGTAAATTTGATGATAAAACATCAAATTATATTGATAATGACAAAGCGACTGATAAAGTCCTTGATTTTAATTTTGGTTTTATCAAAGCTCAAGATGTTAATGGTTCATTGACAGGCTTAAATGGTCGTACTTTCCGATATACTCCAACAGGCGATACTAAAGGAAAACCAATTGAGGTAACCTCTGGTGCAAATGAAGATTCTAGTGGAGTAACTAACAATGGGCAAGTTAATTTCACAAAAATTCCTTTCGGTGATGGGCTTCTTGAAGAACTCCCACAAGATAATGATAAACTTCAACTAATCAATCCTATCTCTATCGTTACTACCACAAACAAGGATAAAGACGATAATATCACAGGTTATGTCGTTACGTTTACTGATACTGTTACAAAACAAGTGATTACCACACTTGATGTTTCATTGGATAAATTGACTGATAATTCTACTATGTTCAAAGTTAATCTTGGAACTTTGGTAGATAAACCAGTAACTCCTGTTGTTCCAACCATTGAAACGCAAGCACATTCTAAGGATGGTGACCAAACTTTACAAGTAACTGAAGTTTCAGAAAATACTCCAATGTATGATATTGCGAACTACACTAACATACAAAAAGGAGACCAAATCATTACTTATCTACACCGACATTTGGTAGATAAAGATGGTAATATTTCAAATGATAAAGTTGTTAAAACGATTAATTGGGTTGCGGATGATGAAACTGTTCAAACTCAAAAACATCGTTTTGATACAACTTCGGATACAACAAAAGACTTTGAAGTTCCAGAAGGTTCTAAAGTTGAATATGTCTATACTTCATATATCTTTGATAAAGATGCTGACACAGCGAAAGATGAACCTAAAGCGAAACATGATGATTTGAAGAATCAGAAACAAACGATTACGGTCGAAAAGGTTACTCCTTCAATTGATATTGAAAAAGCAAATGACAAAGTACCTGATGCTGGTAATGGTAATCACACAGACAAAGACAATAATATCGGAGTGAATGACCATGACACAGAAGATACTTATTTTGAAGTGAAAGAAAATGCGAAAACCAAAATTTTCTTCCGTGGTACAAATAATGGTACTGAACCGTTGACACATGTTAAAGTGGTTGATAAAACTACAAATGGAAAAGTTGATGTCAAAGGAATCACTTATACTTATAATGGAAAAAAATTAACCATTAATAAAGATGGTGAATTTGAACTTGACGGAAAACTGTTGGTGCTTAACCCTAAAGAGTCAATTATTGGTTCTGGTGAACTTGGCGCTTTGCCTGATGGCGAACTTCATGGAGATAAAGCAACAATTACTGGTGTTGGTGTTTATTCTAAGAAAAAAGTCGGTGATGATGATAAGTGGTACGGAAAAGTTGTTAAAGTAACTCCTAAGATTCCAACTACTCCGTCAAGTGCAACTCCTAAGGGTTCATTGCCTACTACTGGTAGTGAAACAGGCGATATGATTATGTATGGTGGGGCATTAGCTGTGCTAGTGGCTCTTGGTACAGGTGCTGTTTATTATATGAAAAAGAAAAAATCAACTAAAGAAGAATAGAAACAAGCAGACTTAATTGTCTGCTTTTGTTTTTGGGGTGGAAATGGATATTGTGAAAATCAGAGCAGGATGAGGGGAGCCTCTTATTCTTAAGTTGTCAAAAAAGAGAAAGGAATGAATATAAATGAAAAAACAAGGTTTCCGAACGTGGAAACGAGGGAAAACATGGGTAAGTGCGTTAGGTATTACACTAATCATTGGAAATAGTTTTGTTCCCATTATTGTTAATGCTGACACACCTAATATACAAGCTAGTATGCTGCAAAATAAAGATATAGATGACGATGGAAGTCAGATTATCTTTGCAGCTGGCGAAAGTCTACAATTGAAAAAAGGGGATTCATTTATACCAATAGACCAAATTGTTCAATTGAAAAATAGTGATGGGTCTGTTAATGACAAATCAAGTCTTAAAGTAACTCTTGATAATAAAGAGGCTAATTTAACTGAAAAAGTAATACTTGCAGTGGGAATGCATATAGTAAGTTATTCTTTCACGGATAAAGACGGTTCAACGATTCATAGGTCATTAACCGTTACTGTTTCTAGCCAATCGTCACTTAATTTAAAATCAAAAGAAATATTCTTGAAAATTGGCGAAACTTTTGAAGGTAAGAAACAAGTGGAAAGCATTATTAATTCAGATGGTTCAACTAATGATGGCTCAACGCTTAAAATTGATGATAGTCAACTTGATACTTCAAAAATTGGAAATTATAAAGTAGTCTATTCTTTCATAGATGATACTGGTCAAACAATTAGTCAAACACTTATGGTTAATGTAGAGAGCGGTTCAGTAATTAATTTAACTACCCACCATGTTACTTTAACTTGTGGTGATTACTTTGATCCTAGAAACTATATTGAAAGTGCGTTTGATTCAGACGGTAAAACATCAATTGACCTTAATCAAATGACTATTGATTCAAAAGTTAATCCTCACCAAGCTGGGACTTATGAGGTGATTTATTCTTTTACCGATAATTTGGGAAATTTAATTAGTAGTAAATTATTGGTTGAAGTACAAGACAAGTCAAGCTTGACATTAACTACGAATGAGATTAGTTTAACCTGTGGTGATATATTTAATCCTCAAACATACTTTTCACAAGCTTTAAATTCAGATGGTAAGACTCCAGTAGATTTTAGTCAAATTTCAGTTAATTCAACGGTTAATACAGCTAAAGCAGGCGATTATCAAGTAATTTATAGTTTTGTGGATAGTTCAGGAAAAACGCAAAGTCAAACACTAATGGTTCATGTTTTAGACCAATCGAGTTTAACTTTAATTTCTGATGTAGTAAAAATACATGCAGGCAATGAGTTTAATCCATTTGATTATGTTGTTAGTGCTTTAGATTCAGATGGAAAAACAATAATTTTAGATTCAAATTTCACGATAAGTTCCAATGTAAATATGCAACAAGCAGGTGATTATCAAGTAATTTATAGTTTTGTTAATAGTTCAGGAAATACTATTAGTAAAACATTAAGAGTTAATGTTTATGGTGAAGTAGTGCCTCCAATAGTTCCACCAGTTGTGCCAAAACCTCCTGTAATTCCAGTAACACCACCTAAAAATAATCCTACTGCCCCTGTTACGCCTATCTCACCTATTATTCCAGTTAGCCCATCTCAAAATAATCCTGTTGTACCAGTGATTCCTTCTAAGCCAGTCGCACCGCCAACTTCTGCTGGAGTAGTTGCTACTCTGCCTTCATTTGTAGATTCTAATGATAAAAAAGGAACATCAACGACTGATTTTGAAACACCATCAAGTTTTTTGCAAAGCGGGAAAAAAGATAAGAAGTCAGAAAAAACGGACAAAGATAAGTCAAATAGTCAACCAAAGAAGAAAAGCAAGACATTGAAACAGGCAATGATTGAAGCAGATTCACAAAATAAAAAGAATCATAAAAAAAATAATGTAATTCAAACAATTATTAAAATATTTGCTCTTTTAGTTTTTGTTAGTGGGTTAATTGCTTTTTTCATTATACGTCATAAAAATAAAGTAAGCGACCAAGAATGACTAAATTAATTATGATAAAACTTGTTCTGTCAATTGTACGTCAAGTAGTGGGAATACTCACGCATTGGGTTGGAAAAATCATCACCATTATAGTAATAGTGGTGGTGACTTTTTTTATTTTAAAATACTATAACATTAATGCTTTTCAAATAATCCATTTTTTCATTAAACAAATAATTCGTTGAGTGAAAGGAGAATATTATTAAACTTACATCATCAAAGGTTGAAAAACCTAAAAAGAAAAAAATAACAAAGGCAAAATATAAAAAAGAAGTTTCAAAGGAAAAGTGGTCTTTTCAAAAAGCGCTTAATATTTATCGAGTAGCTTTAGGAAGTATTTTGATACTTAATTTAGCGCTCATTGTTCTAGTTGGGTCAGGATTTCAACCAACGCACACAATTATTAATCGTACAGAAGCAATGCAAGGGCAGGGTTCAGGAAGTTTGGATTATCGAGCAAAAGCCTATCTTGATTCTTTTGTACAGACTTATTTTAATGTGCCGAAAGATGACAATAGTCTGTCTGAATATAATAAGAATATACAGGCTTATTCAGATGGACGATTACCAACGGTTGCACAGGGGCAACAACTCAATCCAACAAAATTAAAAAGTGCTACTTTGCTTGATTTGAAAGAGAACAGTGCAAGCTATGCAGTTACATATGAAACAGAAGGGAAAACACATAATACAATTTTTAATGTTCCTTACCAAAAATCAGGTTTAACCTATGTTATTAATTCTCAACCATATTTTACAGCGATTCAAAAATTACAAGGTTCATTAAAAGATAAGGTACAGTTGGGTGCTACAGATACATTATCACAAGCTCAAAACGAAGCGTTAGACAACTACGTTAAAAGCTTGTTTACCGCTTATACGAGCAGTTCAAATACTTTACCGTTAATTTCAAAAGGTTTGAAATTGAATCTTGACCAAACTTTTAAATCAGTAGATTATACATATTATACGCAAAATAAAGATGGGTCATACAACGCTACGACACAAGCTACATTTGGTAATGCAATGGGGACACATGCAGAAAATTGGACGTTTAAGATTACAGCGCAAGGTAATTCGTATTTTGCAAGTGATTTTAAATATACAATTGATAAAAATTATATTAATCAAGGAGGAAAATAATAGTGAACAAAAATGAAATAATCAAACATCTTGTTTTGCATGCTAATGTTAAACAAATGGCGGTTGCTAATGGTGGTTTAAAACCAGTATTTGATTGGGCTTGGAATGACTTTATCCAATACATTATTTTGGCAATTGTCATTGTAGTTGTTGTTAGGGCATTACATGACCAGAAAATATTTAAAGTGGTACTTGCTGTTATAGGGGCAAGTTTTGGCTGGTACTTTGTAACGCACTTTCAAACAGTCTTTGATTTTATTAATACAGCTTGGAGCAAATTGTTTGGAGGATAAATATGCCAGAGAAACAAATAAAAGATTTAAATTTATCTTATACAAGGCTCTATCAACAGCCTCATCTTGTTCAACATCTTTTTGGTAGTCATTTCTTAGAGCGAGCGTTGAGAATATCGGTGATTTTCTATGGTGGAGGGGTAGGGATTTTTGTATTTCTCCTTTTATGGAAATTATTTCAATCAAGTATAGGTTTTGCTTTAGCAGGTGGTCTTGTTAGTGCTTATTATGGTGGAGTATTTTTATCAGAATTAAAACCAGATGGGAAACATTTACCTATATTTTTAAAAGATTGGTTTATTTATCGGATTGAAAATGCAAAAAAAGGATATTATTACAAGGGTGAATTTTTCGAAGAAAAGAAAACAGACTTGACTATTGTAGATTTTGAAAAGAAAGTGAGGGAATGGAATGAAGAACAAGAGCGAGAAATTGCGTAGTCGGATTGTTGATATTCATGATTCATTGGTACTTAAAGAAGATGGCGCTGTTCATCTCCTTTTGAGTATTCCGTCGACTGTTATCTCGTCAAAAGATGAAAAAGGTCGATTTAAATATAAAAGTAGACAAGTTCAAGCTTTTGGTGAGCTAGAGAAATATGTTAACTTTGAAACTTTTGAACTTTCTTTTTCTTTAGATTTAGCAAATGAATTTCGAAAACTATCGAAAAATTATTATCCCCCCTGTGCCCCATTAGCTATTTATGCTAATGACCAAATTACTGAAAATCTTAATATAGAACTCGGACGTCCTTATGAGTATCAGTCTTTTGTGACAGTCCCTTTGAAAACAAGGAAAATTCCTTTAAATTGGAAGAAGGCCAAGCGGTATGCAAAAGAGGAACTTTCAAAACAAGTTGTAAGTTTATTTAATAAAGAAGTTGGGTTCGCTGTAGATTGGTATGAGGAATTTATTCAAGAAGCTAAAGCGGTTCGCTCCAGTTTAATGTCAATTGGTGCTGATTTTATGACATCAGACCAAACAGCGTTTGTTTTTGCGTCAAGATACTTAAAAGGACTTAATATTGATTCAATTGATATAAAAGCACATCTTTCGAGTTCTTATGAAGCGATTGATGAAGCAAAACTTTATTTCTTGAAGGAGGGAATTGTTGGGCATTATTCAAATCGTCAGTTTGGGTATTCTAAGAGTTTGCCTATAATTGCTGACCCTACAGTAATGAACGGACAAGATATTGAAGCCTTTTTCCACTCGTTTAATTTCGAAATAAGCACTTTTTGTCGTGCGACTTTTGCCAGTTCACATGGAGTTAACTCTCCAACTGCAAAAGGGAATAGAGCAAGGAAACGAGCTAAAAATGCTAGTAAAGAAGCTGAACAAGCAGATAGTCGTCAAAAAACAGGTGTCATTGTAACGCAAGAATTAGCAGAATATCAAGAACAAGATGTAGAAAAAGGTAAAAAGTTTTTAGACTTTGTTTATTCTATTGAAATTTATGGAAGTACTCCAGAGGAAATTTGGGAAAAAGAAACTATTTTAATGGCTGCAACAAAAGATACTGAGTTAGAAATATCTAGTGGAAAAGCAGACCAAGAGAAAGAATTTTCTGTAAGTCGAATTACCGAGGGGCATAACCAAAAGCTTGATGTTTTTGTACAATCTCAACCTTTGGAAAGTTTTTGTGAGCATTTGTGGTTTGCCAATAATAGCGTGGGTTCGAAGCATGGTTTTTATATTGGGCGTGTGGTTGATAGGGTAGATTCATATAATGGAGATACTGCACGAGCGATTGAGGATTCGAATAAACTTGTGTTTTTCAATATGTATGAAGCAAATAAAAAAATAAAAGGCAAAAAGACAGATAACGGACACATTCTGATTATAGGTGAAACAGGTTCTGGTAAATCTTATTTGACAAAATTATTATTTCTTT
>Ga0308158_10002795_pt1 | contig 16002 bp, 12 predicted proteins | sample PhyBR2_FD_201038 | JGI IMG/M metagenome (GOLD analysis project Ga0308158, IMG submission 201038) | Phyllosphere microbial communities from UC Gill Tract Community Farm, Albany, California, United States - DLSLB.R2 | ecosystem: Host-associated > Plants > Phyllosphere > Unclassified | place: USA... | reverse complement strand
CATCCCGAGGATCCACAGCCCGCTCTGGCCTGTGGCCTGCGGGTCGAAGCCGAGGCGCGTGGGCACCCCGCCCTCTTCCTGGTAGATCTTGCCGATCGCGTCGAGCAGCACATCCGGCTTGGAGGTGTCGAAGTCCTCGGCCTTCACCCCGGCCTCATCGAGCACCTTCTTGTTCAGCATGATCGCCGGCGGCTGGTAGAACTGCGGCACCGCCCAGATCTCGTCGTCGTAGGTGACGTCGTCGACGACGAAGGGGTACCAGTGCTCGCGCGGCTCCACGTCCTGCTCCTCGAGGCATTCGTCGAGCGGCATGATGAGCCCCTGTGCGGCATAGGTGGTGACGTAGCGACGGTCCATCTGCACGACGTCGGGCACGTTGCCGCCCGCGAGGCGGGTGGTGAACTTCTGCGCGTCGAAGGCCGTCGCGTCGAGGTCGACCTTGACGTCCTTCAGCTGCTCGGCGGCGTAGTCGAGGCGCGACTGGCCGACGTCGTCGGCGTTCTCGAATCCCCATGCCTTCAGGTCGCCGGTGGCCTCGGCGCCCCAGTCGACCTCGTCGGCCATCTCAGAGGCATCCCCACCCCCTCCGCAGCCGGTGAGCACGACAGCGGATGCCGCGACGATCGCCGCGATTCCCAGAATGCGCTTGTGCATCTTCTTCCCTCTCGGTCTGGCGGCGGTCGCTGTGCTCCGCCGCGGTTCTCTCCCCTGTGCCGGATTCCCCATCCGGATGCTGTGATTCGCCCGCCCGGTTCAGCCCTTGCGTCCCTGCGTCGCGACGCCTTCGATGAAGTACCGCTGCCCGAACGCGAACAGGATGAGCATCGGCACCGTGACGATGAGCGAGGCGACCATGACGTACTGGTAGTCGCCGTGGCCGCCCGCGGTCGGGCTGTACTTGGTCATGGCGTAGGCGATGCCGAGCGGCGCGGTGAACTCGTCGACCGATCCGGCGTTCAGGTAGATCAGCGCCGAGTACAGGTTGTTCCAGCTCGCCTGGAACTCGAACAGGAACACGATCACGAACGACGGCACCGACAGGGGCATCGCGATGCGCCAGAACAGACCCCAGTAGCTCGCGCCGTCGAGGCGCGCGGCCTCGAACAGCTCGCGCGGCAGCCCGAGGTAGAACTGGCGCTGCAGGAAGATGTAGAACGCCGAGCCGAACAGGTTCATGCCCCACAGCGGCACCCAGGTGCCCAGCAGCCCGGTCTCCTTCCAGATCAGGTAGATCGGGATCATGGTGACGGCACCGGGCAGCATCATGGTCGCGAGCACCAGGCCGAACAGCAGCCCCCGCCCGGGGAACTTGAAGTACGCGAAGCCGAAGGCGACGATCGAGCTCGACACGGCCACCGCGGTGGCGGCGAGCAGGGCGATCGCGACGCTGTTCCAGAGCCAGCTCATCAGCGGCAGCTGGTTCCACACCTCGATGTAGTTCTCGGGAACGAACGTCTTCGGGATCAGCGAGTTGTCGAACACCTCGCCGCGGGGCTTGAAGCTCGCCGCGAGCAGCCAGGCGAACGGGTACAGGAAGAGCAGCCCGAACCCGACGAGGATGATCGTCAGCACGATCCGCGCGGCGAAGCTGCGCGGCTGACTCATGCTGCGGCGCCACTTCGAGCGCTTCGGCACGGTGTTCACGACCGTCGACGGGTCTGGCCTCTCGCCGTCGCTCCGGCGGGGCAGATTCTGAAGCGGCGTCGCCATCAGCGGTCTCCCTCGTAGTAGACGAAGCGGTTGCCGAACTTCACCTGGATGACCGTGATGACCATGATGATCACGAACAGCAGCCAGGCCATGGCCGCGGCGAATCCGAAGTTGAACTGCCGGAAAGCCTGCTGGAACAGGTAGATCGCGTAGAACAGCGACGCCTCGGGTGACGAGTTGCTCTGATCTCGCCAGAACAGCAGGTACGCCTGGTCGAAGATCTGGAACGCCGCGATCGACAGCACGATGACGTTGAAGAACATGGCGCCCGAGATCATCGGCAGGGTGATCGAGAAGAACTTGCGCACACTGCCGGCGCCGTCGAGCGACGCCACCTCGTACAGCTCGGTCGGCACGTTCTTCAGCGCTGCGAGGAAGATGACCATGGTGCCCGCGACAGTCCACAGCGTCATGATCACGATGCTCGGCTTGACCCATGCCGGGTCGACCAGCCACTGGGGCCCTTCGATGCCGAAGAGGCGCAGGAACTCGTTGATCACGCCGGTGTTGCCGTTCAGCAGCAGGAAGAACACCGCGGCCGTCGCGACCGCGGGGGTCATCTTGGGCAGGTAGTACAGGGTGCGGAAGATCCCCGCACCGCGACCAACCCGGTTGAGCAGCATCGCGAGCACGAGCGCGAAGATGATCTCGAGCGGCACCGCCATGACGACGTAGAACAGAGTGTTGCCGAGCGACACCATCACCCGCGGGTCGTCGAACAGCTCGGCGTAGTTGTCGATGCCGACCGGGCGGGCGGTGTTGGTGGCGAGGTTGTAGTTGCTGAACGAGATGTACAGGCTGTAGATCATCGCGCCCGCGGTGAACACCAGGAACCCGATGATCCATGGCGTGATGAACAGGTACCCGGCGATCGCCTCGCGCTTGTTGTAGCGGTCGCGCGCCGGCTTGGGACCGCGCCGGAACCACCGCCTCTTCTTGGCCTGCTGCTCTGCCGGGACGAGTGCCTCCGGCGTCGTCGTGATGCTCATCTGCCGCTCCCGCCGTGTTCGCGCCGACGCGCCACGACGAGGGCATCCGCTGCGCCGGCGCGCACACGACAGAGCGCGACGGGGGACGACTGGCACGTGTGCATGTCCAGACGCTACTGTCGTGCCGCGCTTTCAGGACGGCCCTTGCCAGGCGGCTCACAGACGTGCATCATTAGCGGAATGGCGCCCGCAGGACTTCTTCTCGGGGCTGGTCAGACGGGATTACCGCACGACGACCGCCGGCGCGCGCCGATCTTCTCAGCGTGAAGGCGGGCCCGTGTCGACTCACCGAGTGCTGCAGGGCGCGGTCGGCAGCGTGCGGGTGCTGCGACGCGACGGACGGCTGCTCATCGAGAAGCGGATGCCAGACCGCACGCGCCACGACACCGAGGTGATGGCGCTTCGCGCACTGCAGGGCAGTGGCCTCCCGGTGCCGGAGATCGTGTCGGTCGAGCCGGGGGCGATCGTCATGACGCTGTTGCCGGGCGAGCGTCTCGACGCCGGATCACCGGATGCCAGGGTCGCGGCGCTTCGCACCTCTGCACCGTTCCTGCGCCGCCTGCATGCTCTGCCGGTTCCGCCCGGGCTGCCGCGTGCGCCGGACGACGCGCTGATCGTCGCGCGCTATCGCGAGGCCGGTGGTCCGCCCCTGCCTCTCGCGGTTCCGGAGCCGCGTCCGGCGGTCTTCTGCCACGGTGACTGGACCGACGCGAACGTGCTCGCGCTCGACGGCGAGATCACGGCGATCGTCGATTGGGAGGCCGCGCATGCGGGCGACCCGATGCGCGAGCTCTCTCGTGCGGCGTGGGGCGCCGCGCAGAAGGACCCCCGTTCGTTCGACGCACTGGTCGAGGGCTACGGTGCCGACCCCGCCGAGGCCCGCGCCTGGGCGCCGATCCACGCCGCCGAGCTGTGGCTGTGGTTCCGGCAGGCCGGCCCGCCGGAGTACTTCGAGCGGCTCACCGCTCAGCTCAGGCGCTGGCCGGGCTGAGGGTCCATGGGCGCCGCCCGTCCGGGTCAGCCGGTGCGCACCTCGAAGCCGGCGCCCTCGAGCGTCGCGCGCTGATCGCCGGTCGCGGCGGGGTCGGTGATGACAAGGGGGAAGAGATCGGCGCCGCCGACGTGCGCGAACGCCGTGCGCCCGATCTTCGAGGCATCCGCGACGATCACGGCGCGAGCGGCCCGCTCGGCCATCAGGCGGTTGACGGCGGCCTCGGCCTCGTCGTGCGTGGTGCCGCCGGCTTCTGCCGACAGGCCGTTGACGCCGATGAACGCGATGTCGAGCCGGATGCCGCCGAGCAGCTGCTCGACGAAGGGCCCGACGAGCTCGAAGCTGCGGCGGTGGATCGCGCCGCCGGTGACGACGACCTTGAACTCGGGACGCATCGCCAGCTGCGCGGCGATGTTGACGGCGTTGGTGACGACGGTGAGGCCGTGGTCTGCGAGGTCGTCGCGCGCGGCGAGCGCGGTGGCGATCGCGTTGGTGGTGGTTCCGCCCGAGAGCCCGACGACCTGACCGGGCTCGACGAGCGAAGCAGCCACCGCCGCGATCTGCTCCTTCGCTCCCGTGCCGTGGTGGCTGCGGTACCGGATCGGCAGCTCGTAGGCGACCGACTGGGCGACCGCGCCGCCGTGCGTGCGCGTCAGCAGGCGGCGCTCGGCGAGGCTGTCGAGGTCACGGCGGGTGGTGGCTGCCGATGCGCCGAAGCGCTCGACGAGCTCGTCGACGCTCACCTCGCCCTGTGCGGCGAGCAGGTCGAGGATGGCGGTGAGTCGGGCGGCGCGCTTCATGTCGGCCTCAGTCTGACACTCAGTCCGCCACGAGGGCGAACAGGCGCAGCATGCGGGCGGCCTCCTCGGCCACCGCCTCGCGGGCCGGCAACAGGTACTTGCGTGAGTCGACGAGCTTCTCGTCGGCGGCGAGCGTCTCGCGGATCGCCCGGGTGAAGAAGCCGTTGAGGTGGGTCGAGACGTTGATCTTCGTCATACCTGCGCGCACAGCCTGCACGATCACGTCGTCTGAGACCCCGGACGAACCGTGCAGCACGAGGGGGATGTCGCTGCCGGTGCGGCCGATGCCGTGAAGGGCGTTCTTGAGGCGGGCGATCAGGTCGATGTCGAGCGATGCCGAGCGGTCGAGCATGGCGTGCGACGAGCCCACGGCGACGGCGAGCGAGTCGACGCCGGTCGCCTCGACGAACGCGCGGGCCTCGTCGGGGTCGGTGCGCACACCCGGGGCGTGAGCGCCGTCTTTGCCGCCGACCTCACCCAGCTCGGCCTCGATGTAGACGCCCGCAGCGCGGGCGCGGGACGCCACGTCTGCGGTGATCTCGACGTTCTGCTCGTAGTCGAGCTTTCCGCCGTCGAACATGACCGACCCGAAGCCGAGCTCGATGGCCTCGTCGACGAGCTCGGGGCGCTCGGCGTGATCGAGGTGCACGGCGACCGGCGTCTTGGCGCGGCGGGCGATGGCGAGCGTCGCCCAGCCGATCGGCTCGAGACCGCCGTGGTAGTCGGCGCAGTTCTGCGAGATCTGCAGGATGACCGGCAGGCCAGCGCGCTCGGATGCCGAGACGAGCGCCTCTGCCGTCTCGAGGTGGATCACGTTGAACGCGCCGATGCCGGTGCCGGCCGATGCGGCCGACCGCATCAGTTCGCGTGCGGATGCGAGGGTCATCGGATCTCCTTCGGGTTCTTGCGGTCGGTGAGCGTGAGGGCGGCCTCGAGGTCGGGCCAGGACGGGTGGATAGAGCCGGCGAGGGGCATGAGCACCGCTGCGGCAGACCAGGCGGTCGCGCGGCGCAGGATCTGCGCGGGGTCGTGAACTCCGGCGTCCATCAGCACGGCGCACGCCGCGACGCCGGCATCTCCCGCGCCCGTTGGGTTGCCGGCCAGCGGCTCGTCGAGGCGGGCATGCAGCACCGAGAGCTCACCGGATGCCGTGGTCGAGACGGCCAGCATCCCGTCGGCTCCGAGCGAGAGGAGCACGAGCTCGGCGCCGCGGCGGATCAGCTCGCGCGCGCCGTCGATCGGGTCGTCGAGACCGGTCGCGTCGCGCAGCTCGTGCTCATTGGGCTTGAGAACGGATGCCCCGGCATCCGCCGCCGCGAGCAGCGCAGGGCCCGACGTGTCGGCGATCACCGTCACGCCGGCGTCGCGGCCGAGGCGGATCAGGCCGGGCAGTGCGTCATCCGGGATGCCAGGAGGCAGGCTCCCCGAGATCACCAGCACCCGCGCGGGCCCGGCGGGATGTGGTCCGGCGAGCGCAGCGGCGACGGCATTCCGAAGCGCCTGCCACTCGGACGCGGAAGGAGCGACGCCCCGCTCGTTGACGACCGTCGTGTCGCCGAGGGACTCATCGACCAGCGCGACGCTGCGACGCGTCGCCGCCGCGACCGGAACGAGCACGTGCGGCACGCCCGACGACGCGAGCTCGGACGCGAACTCCGCGCCGGTCGCGCCGCCCGTCGTCGTCACCGCGACCACCGGCGCACCCTGCGCGTGCGCGACACGAGCGACGTTGAGGCCCTTGCCTCCGGCGCGCACCTGCCCGGCATCCGCCCGATGCGTGCCGCCGACGACGAGCGAGGCGACGTGCCAGGTGAGATCGAGCGCCGGATTGGGCGTGACGGTGACGATCATGCGCGAGCCGCCTGCCTGGCGCGGAGCGCCGATCCGAGGATGCCCGCGTTGCCCGACAGCTCGGCCGGCACGAGCTCGGGGATGCGATGGAAGCTCAGCCGATCGGCGAGGCGGGTGCGCAGCTCGTCGAACAGCGCCCCGCCGGCGCGCGACAGGCCGCCGCCGATCACCACGGCCTGCGGCGCGATCACCGCAGTCAGCTGCGCGATCGACATGGTGAGCGCGTCGAGCGCCTCGTTCCAGATGCGCGCCGCCGTCTCATCCCCGGCGGCGGCACGGGCGATGACCTCGCGCGCCCCGTCGACGACCTCGCCGGTGGCGTCGGTGTAGCGGCGTGAGATCGCACCGGCCGAGGCGATGGCCTCGAGGCATCCGCGTGCGCCGCACGGGCAGGGCCATTCCCCGATGGGCGAGTGACCGATCTCGCCCGCGTAGCCGCCGGCGGTGTACGGGCGGCCGTCGACGAGCAGCGCTCCGGCGATGCCGGTGCCGATGATCAGCACGACCGCGTTCGCATAGTCGCGAGCGCCGCCCAGCACGTGCTCGGCCCAGCTGGCCATGCGCACGTCATGGTCGAAGGCCACGGGCATCCCGAATCGAGCGGCCATCAGGTCGCGCATCGGCGCGTCGCGCCAGCCGAGGTTGCTGCTGAACACGCCGATCCCGCGCTCGGGGTCGACGATGCCTGGTACGACGAGGCCGATGGCCTCGGGCACGACGTGCGGATGCTGTGCACGCAGCTCATCCGACAGCTCGGCGAGCCGGTCGATCAGGCGCCCGGGGCTGTCGTCGCCGCCGGCCGGAGTGGGCGTGCGGCGCAGCCCGAGCGCCGTGCCGTCGGCGTCGAACAGGGCCGACTTGATGTCGGTTCCGCCGACGTCGAAGGCGAGCACGGGTACACCAGCGCCGATCGTCACGGCGCGCGCCAGCCGCTCGCCTGATTCGTCGCTGATCACCTCGGGGATGCCGCTCTCATCGGACATGCGCGTGCTCCGTCGTCGGTTCGTGCGGGGGTCAGTCGTCGAGGATCACCGAGCGGGTGAGGTTGCGCGGCTGATCGGGGTCGAGGCCCTTCGCGACGGCCCGGTCGAGGGCGACGCGGTGCAGTCGAACGAGGTCGGCCATCGGGTCGATCGCGTGCTGCACGAATCGAGCGCCCGTCGCCTCGACCTGCGCCTGCAGGCCGTCGGGCGCGGCGCCCAGCTGCCAGGTGATGCGACCGGGGGCGGCGATCGCGATCGGGCCGTGGCGGTACTCCATCGAGCTGTACGACTCGGTCCACGACTGCGACGACTCGCGCATCTTGAGGGCGGCCTCGTGGGCGAGCCCCATGGCCCAGCCCATGCCGAGGAAGCTGTACTGCTCGGCCTCGGCGAGCGCCGCATCGTCGGTGCCGTCGAGCACGGCCTGCGCATCGGTGATCGCGCCGTCGAGGTTCTCACCCAGCGAGGCGCGGAACAGCGCGAGAGCGGTGGTGGCGAAGCGGGTCTGCACGACCGACTGCTCGTCGGCGAAGGGCAGCCCGATCACGGTGTCGGCCAGGTCGACCAGCGGCGAGGTGGTGTCGCCGACGACCGCGACGACGGGCGTGGCGCCCGTGACGCGCTCGGTCAGTTCGAGCACCTCGGTGGTCGTACCCGATCGGGTGAGCGCGACGATCGCGTCGTAGCTGCGCCCGAACGGGAACTCGGATGCCGTGAACGCGTCGGTCTCACCGTGACCGGCGGCCTCGCGCAGCGCGGCGTACGACTGCGCCATGAACCAGGACGTGCCGCAGCCGACCACGGCGATGCGGGCACCGGATGCCGGAAGCAGAGCCTGCTCGTCGCGCATGGCGGCGGCGCGCGCCCATGTCTCGGGCTGCGAGGTGAGCTCTGCGCGCATGTGCGCGCCGCGGCTGCTGTCTACGACCATACTTCTGTGCTCCTTCTGCCAAACGGATTAGTGACAGTTTATGGGTTTTTTATTGCAACACCAATCAAATGCGATCATTGGCCACCCGCAACCCCAGCACACCCGAAGTGACCAGGCTCAGTGCCCCGCGCAACACGATGTCGCCCCCCATCGCGTCGACCCGCATGTCGAGCGACTTCCACGCATCGTCGGTCAGGCGAGGCCGCATGGCTTCGCGCGCCGCGGCCAGCAGCGGTGCGGCGATCGCCTCGTTCACCCCGGTGAGGATGAGGGCCTCGATGCCCAGCGCGCCGACAACCGGCGCGAGGGCGTTGCCCAGCATCCGCCCCGCGGCGTCCAGAATCCCTGCTCGTTCCTCGGCATCACGCGCGCCGGAGAGCCGCATGTGCAGCCGCGGAAGCGACAGCGTCGCCTCGAGGCATCCGACGCGGCCGCAGACGCACGGAGCATCGGCGTCATCGCCGCTGGCGATATGACCGATCTCCCCGGCAGTGAATCGGGAGCCGTGGATGAGCTGCCCGTTCGCGACGATGCCGCCGCCGACGCCGTACCCGAGCTTGACCGCCATCAGATCGGTCGGCTCCGGCGAGAGGGCGTACTCGGCGAGGGCGACGAGGTTGGCGTCGTTCTCGACGCAGACCGGGAGCTGCAGTTCGCGGAGCATGACGTCTCGCAACGGCACCTGCGACCAGCGCAGATTGTGGGATTCGAGTACCACCCCGTCTGCGTCGACGGTGCCCGGGGCGCTCACGCCGACGCCGAGGATCCCGACGTCGACCATGTCGCTCAGCTGATGCGCGAGGTCGATCGCGGCCTGCACCGCATCGCCTCCCTTGACCGGCCCGCCGAACCCGGCGATGCGGTGATGAACACCACCTGCCAGGTCGAGCACCGCGCCTGTGAAGCCCTCCGCCGGAGACAGGTCGATGGCGAGGATCCGCCACGCGCTCCAGTCGAAGTTGAGCTCGACCGCGGGTCGCCCGGGACGGTCGACGGCTCGACGACGCGTCTCGACGACGAGGCCGTCTTCGATCATGTCCAGCACGAGAGCCGACACAGTCGCCTTCGTGAAACCGGTGGCCCGCGCCAGGTCAGCGCGCGACTGATCCGGCTCGGCGACGAGCAGCTGCAGCACACGGCCGTGGCTGCTTCCTGGCAGCTGCCGCTGCAGCCGCAGTGCGTCCGACCGTGTCTCCTCAAGGGTCATTCGTTCCGCCGTCTCTTCCTGCCGTCAACGCTCGCCGAGCGCGGCGACGCGGTTTAGTTCTCGAGTTGAACTAAACCGATCCCTCAAGGTAGGCGTCACCATCGGGCTCTGTCAATATCCCCGATCCCCGGCTCGCGGCTACCTGTTGACACACCGACGACGGCAACTTATGGTCGTCACCATCGCCTTAGTTCACTCTTTAAACTAATCCCGATCTCCCGCTCTCACCGCCGAGGGCACCTCGCAAGGACGCGATCGAAACGGAGCACGCGCATGCGCATCAGACAGCAGCCACCTTCCCGACCACGCTGGGGTATCGCCGGCGTCATTGTCACCACTCTCGCGCTCATCGGATCCCTGATGACGCCGAGCGCGTCGATGGCCGATGAGACCACCGACGTCGCCCGTTGGGACTTCACAACCGGCACGGCATCCGACGTTTCATGGCACGGCCACGACGGCACCGCCACCGACGCAGTCACGTTCCAGGCGGAAGGCGCGGGAGCCGTGTTCAACGGCTCCAACGCCAGCGAGATCACCGTGCAGCACGCGGCCGCGCTGCAGCCGACCGCCGCGGGGACCGACGGCACCTGGCGGATCGCCGTCAGCGGTATCGTTCCGTCGACCGTCGGCAGCATCCACCGGACGGTGATGGGCTCTCGCAACGCCGACAACGGCTGGGCCCTCTACATCACCCCCACTCGCAAGTTCGAGTTCTGGATGGCGCAGACCACGGGGGCGACGAAGTACGCGATCGCGTCGTCGAACGTCGTGGCCGAAGCAGGCAAGTCCTACGACATCGTCGTCGAGCGCACCGGGGCGAAGATCAGCATCGCTGTGACCGGCGCTGCCACCGGCTCGGGCACCGGCACACTCGGCGGCACCTATAACCCGGTCGCCGACGGCACTCCGCTGCGCTTCGGAAACGGCGGAAACACGGGAGGGGAGTTCTTCTATGCAGGCAGCATCGCCGGCGCGACTCTCACCGTCGCCGAGTCCGAGAGCGAGCCTCCGGTCGAGCCGGAGCCTCCTGTCACCATCCCGGACCCCGACTATCCGCTGACCGACGAGCAGTACGAGGCAGCCGCGGCCGCGGTGTTCGCGCGCACCGCGGGCGACGTAGCCGATCAGGTCAGCTTCGACATGGTGCGCTCCGAGACGCACGACGAGAAGTTCACGATCGACGGCACCCCCGGGAACATCTCCATCGCCGCGAGCACCCCGTCAGCACTGACCGCGGGCGCCGGCTGGTACCTCAAATACGTGGCCAACGCCGCCGTGAACCTCGGCGCCGCCGCGCCGACCCTGCCCGACGTGCTCCCCGCTCCCGATGCCCCGATCACCAAGACCGGGCACGAGGCGTACCGCTTCGCGCTCAACGACACCAACGAGGGGTACACCGATCCCTATCTCGACTGGGAGGGCTGGGAGCGGCTCCTCGACAACCTCGCACTGCACGGCATCAACCAGGTCTTCCTCAGCGTGGGGACCGACTCGGTGTTCGCCCAGCTGCTCACCGAGTACGGCTACACCGATGCCGAGGCACGCGCCTGGATCCCCCAGCCCGCGCACCAGCCGTGGTGGGTGCTGCAGAACATCAGCAATGAAGGCCAGGAGCCGATGACCTCCGAGCTTCTGACCACGCGGGCCGAACTGGCGTCGAAGATCGTCGACCGCGCTGACGAGCTCGGCATCCTGCCCGTGCTGCCCGGGTACTTCGGCACCGTCCCCACCGACTTCGCCGAGCGCAACCCCGGCGCCAACGTCGTGCCCCAGGGCACCTGGAGCAACTACCAGCGCCCCGGCTGGCTCGACCCGACGACCCCGCTGTTCGCCGAGGTCGCGGCCGACTTCTACCGCATCTCGAGCGAGCTCATCGGCGCGGGCGGCGTGTACAAGATGGATCCGCTGCACGAAGGCGGACGACCTGGTGACGTATCGGTTCCCGACGCCGCCGCCGGCATCGAGGCGGCGCTGCGGGCGGCGCACCCGACGGCCCTGTGGTCACTGCTCGGTTGGCAGAGCAACCCGACGACGACCTTGCTCTCCGGGGTGAAGGACAAGTCGCGCCTGCTCATCGTCGATGGTCTCTCCGACACGGTGACGACCCTCGACCGTGAATCGCGCTGGCCGGGCATCCCGTGGGCATTCGGCTCGATCTACAATTTCGGCGGCAACACCTCGATCGGAGCGATCAGCACCGTCTGGCTCGACCGCTACTTCGCGGCCCGCGCCAAGTCGGGATCGTCGATGAACGGCGTCGCCATCCTGCCCGAGGGCTTCTACAACAACCCCGCCGCATACGAGCTGATGTCGGAGCTGCCCTGGATGGACAGCGCGCCCGATCACGCGCAGTGGTTCCGCGACTACGCAAAGGGGCGGTACGGCACCGATGCGGCCGCTGAGGCATGGGAGACCATCGCCGAGACGGCGTACTCGATGGAGCCGATCGGCACGCACAGCGAGTCGCACGACGGCCTGTTCTCGGCGCAGCCCAGCCTCACCACCACGAAGGCGCGCGCATGCTGCGCCCGCGGCGTCGTGCGCTACGACATGGCGGCCTTCGCGGCCGCGCTGCCCCAGCTGCTCGAAGCCGACGCATCTGTCGTGCAGCGCGACGCGTACGAGTACGACGTGACCGATCTGACGCGTCAGGTCGTCGTGAACGTGGCACGCGACCTGCTGCCGCAGATCAAGGCCGCACACGACGCTCGCGACGTTGCGAAGTTCGACGAGCTGACCGCCACCTGGATGGACCTCATCCAGCAGCTCGACGAGGTCCTGGCCACCGAAGACGACTTCCTCCTGGGCGCGTACGTCGAGCGAGCCAAGGCGCAGAACGGGGCGATCGGCACCTACGATCTGCAGAACCTGCTCGCCGCATGGGGCACCGAGGGGAGCTTCGGGCTGCACGACTACGCCAACCGGGAGTGGCAGGGGCTGATGGGCGACTTCTACGCCTCGCGCTGGAAGCTGTACTTCAGCAATCTGCGCACCGCGCTGACGACGGGCACGGCCGCACCCTCGGTCGACTGGTTCGCGTTCGACGAGAAGTGGGCCAAGGCCGATCACGGCTACCCCAGCACCGAGTCCGGCGACGTGATCACTGAGGCGGAGGAGGTCGTCGACTTCCTCGGTGAGGGTGCGACGTCCATCACCCTGGACGCGCCCGCCGTCCGCCCAGGGACGTCGGCCGCGATCACGGCGACCGTGCAGAACACCTCGCCGCTGGGTGTCGTCGACTCCGCGGAGCTCACGCTGAAAGTGCCTGAGGGGCTGACGGTGGAGAACCCGACCGTTCGCCTGGAAGACCTCTCGCCGGGCGAGAAGCGCACCATGACCTGGGCGGCGTCGATCGCACCGGAAGGTTTCAGCGGCGCCATCGCGAAGGTCAGTGTCGATGCGAGAGTCGCAGTCGACGACGAGGTGACCGAGTCGACCAGTCAGGCATCCATCCTCGTCGGCGCAGCCGCGTCACCGGAGTGGAAGCTGCATTCGACGGAACCGGGGGCGGAGTTCGCCTTCGCCGACGCGCAGATCGGCCTACGCACCACAGGCCGCGACTTCTCCCGAACCAGTCGCTACTTCAGCTCGGCCTACCGCGAGGACGTCGTCGCCGACGGCGACGTTGTCACGGTGCACGTCGATCTGCAGGAGACCGAGGGTTCACGTCCCTGGGCGCGGACCGGACTGATCCTGAGCAGCGGCGTCGCCACCGCGAACTCGCCGATGGCGGTGCTCGCGCTGACACCGGGTAACGGCTGCGCCCTGACCTGGAACAGCGGAACCGGCGGATCGCTCGACACCCATCGGAACAACAGCGCGTTCTCCGGATCGGCGTGGCTGAGGATGGTTCGCACGGGCAGCAGTTTCGTCGGCTCCTGCAGCGACGACGGCAAGAGCTGGACGACGATCGGCACGGCCGTCCCGGCTGGCATCGGGGCGGATGCCGTGGATGCCGGAATCTTCTCCTCCGCCGTCAATACCGGCGCCTCCGACCGCGTCCTCGCCGGCTTCTCGAAGTGGAGTGTTCGCGAGGTCACCGCGCCGACGGCATCGGCAGCGGTCGAGGGTCGCACCGTCACGCTGACGGCCGAGGCCGACAGCTCCGACATCGCTCGCATCGAGTACGCGATCGGTGACGGCGCGTGGCAGACGTACACCGCCCCGATCACGCTCGAGGGCCACGACGCCGTCGTCGTCTCGTACCGCGCAGTCGACACTCGCGGAGTCACCGGCCCCACAGCGTCGGTGACAGTGCCGGCGACCGATCCGGCCGACATCCGGGTGATCACACCGCGCGGTAATGCCAAGACGGTTCTGATCGGTGAGCGAACAGCCGGGTTCGGAGCTCAGGTGCACGACGGCTACGGTCACGTGGTGCGAGGGGCAGAAGTGACCTTCACGGTCACCGGCGGAGAGTTCCTCGGCGGCCGCATCACGGTCGTCGCCAGGACCAACGGGGCGGGAATCGTCATGGCGCCGGCGGTGTCGTCACAGAGCGCCGGGGAGGTCACGATCACCGCCGCGGTCGGTGGCGAGATCGTCACACTGCCGACCCTGACGGTTGTGGAGTCCACCGACGGCTGATCGCGCCGAACAGGAGGGGCGGTCGGCTGCGCATCGCAGCGGGCCGCCCCTTCGCATGCGTCACAACTCCGGAAAAACCAGCCTGAATCGCGCGCGACAGCCGGATTCAGGCCCGTACGGCCCGGATCTCCGGAGTTGCGCCGCAGGTCAGCGGTTCTCGGCGGCCTCGGTGTGGTGCCGGATGACCTCGGCCACCACGAAGTTGAACCACTTCTCGGCGAACTCGGGATCGAGGTGCGCCTCTTCGGCGAGCGCGCGCAGCCGAGCGGTCTGCTGCTCTTCGCGGCCAGGGTCGGAGGCGGGCATCTCGTGCTCGGCCTTGAGCCTGCCGACCTGCTGCGTGCAGCGGAACCGCTCGGCGAGCATGAAGATCAGCGCGGCGTCGATGTTGTCGATGCTGGCTCGCAGGCGCAGCAGTTCTGCACGCGCCTCCTGCGCGTCGTCCGTTCCCACAGTGTCAGCTGTGTCCGGCGTCGGTGCGACCGGTGTGGGTGTCGTCACCGGGGTACGTGCCGTCGGTGTACTCGCCCTCTTCCTCTTCGACCACGCGGCCGGCGCGGCGCTCTGCCGGGGCGTCCGGGTGACCGCTCTCGGTGAGGTCGGCGTCGGTGTACTGCCCCTCACCGTGATGGGCGTGGTGCACCTCGCGACCATCGGCCGAGTAGACGCCGTCGGTGTACTCGCCGTCGACCTGACCCAGGTGCGCGTCGGCGTGGTGCGCGAGCGCCGCTCCGTCGGCGTGATCGGCGTCGGTGTACGAGCCCTCGACGGGTTCGGATGCGTCGTGTGCGTGTTCGTCGGACATGAGATCCTCCAGATGCTCGGTCGCACTTCTCACGATAGTCAACCCCGCGTGGGTATGACAGGGCGCGATGGGCGGCCGCCCTAGAGTATTCGCCATGAGCATCGAAGATCCGTCGTCGCCCACCAACCGCGGCGACAGCGCCGAGTCGCGCGCCTCCTCCCGGGCGGCTCGGGCGGCCGACGCCGCTCAGGCCGCCGAGATCGGCGCGGCTGTCGAGGCCGACGCCGCGGCGACCTCTGCCGACGCGGCGGCGGCTGCCGAGACCGGAGCGACGACCGGGGCCATCAGGGCGGCAGAGGCGGCGGAAGCCGCTGCCCACCCGTCCCCTGCCGATGCGCCCACCCCACGCCGTTCGACCTGGACCCGCATGGACAGGCCGTTCCGCCTCGGCTTCCTGCTGACACTCGGCGGGCTGTCGGCGTTCCTGCTGGCGATCGCGCTCACCAATCTGTCGACGGTGCTCGTGTACGTCGCGTTCGCCCTGTTCGCGGCCCTCGGCCTCAACCCGGCCGTGCGCCTGCTCGAACGACGCGGCCTCTCACGCGGCCTCAGCGTCGCGACCGTGATCGTCGCGCTGGTCGTGGCCGTGGGCCTCGTGCTCGTCATGGTCGTACCGATCGTCGTCGAACAGGTCGCGTCGTTCGTGAAGTCGGTGCCAGAGGTCGTCGACCAGTTCATGCACACCGACCTGTACCTGCTGCTCGAGAAGCAGTTCGGCGACCAGATCGGCAAGCTGCTCTCCGACGGCGAGAAGCTGCTCACCGACGGCAAGACGCTGACGGCTCTGGGGGGCGGCGCCCTGAAGGTCGGCACCTCGATCGCGGAAGGCATCTCGGCCTTCGTGATCGTCTTCGTGCTGACGCTGTACTTCGTCGTCGGCCTGCCCGGCATCATCACCGCGACGCTGCGCCTGGCTCCGGCGCGCAAGCGCCAGCAGGCTCGCGACATCGTCGACCAGATCACCGAATCGGTGGGCGGGTACGTGCAGGGCATGGTTATCCTGGCGTTCGCGAACTCGATGATGGCGCTGGTGCTCTACCTGATCCTGGGGCTCCCGTTCCCGCCGCTGATGGCGGTCGTCGCGTTCCTCGTGACGCTGATCCCCCTGATCGGGCCCCTGCTCTTCCTCGCCATCGGCACGGTCG
>Ga0308158_10002794_pt1 | contig 16007 bp, 16 predicted proteins | sample PhyBR2_FD_201038 | JGI IMG/M metagenome (GOLD analysis project Ga0308158, IMG submission 201038) | Phyllosphere microbial communities from UC Gill Tract Community Farm, Albany, California, United States - DLSLB.R2 | ecosystem: Host-associated > Plants > Phyllosphere > Unclassified | place: USA... | reverse complement strand
TCAGCCGCAGATAGACTGGTGATCGGGATCGCCGCATCAATGGTGTTGCGAACGGGGATACGCGATCCCGTAACAACGATGTCATTTGCTTCGTCGCCCGCTGCGGCCTGCTCCGATGCAGGAAGAGGATCGTCAGGAACCGGCGCGGTCGTGGAAACGGGCGATTGGGTACGCGGAACATTGGAGGTCTGAACCAAGACGTCAGGCTGAGCCTCAAGCGCCAAAGCCGGCGTCATGATAAACAACGACCCAACGAGCGCGGTTCCGTTGAGTAGATATGGCAATGTCATTGATTCCCCCTGTAATTCTGAACCCGATTTGGAGAAATCAGTACATGTTGCCTTTTATCGCAAGGGTGTTCCGCTCCAGGTTACAAGATTGTCATAAAGTGTTGTATTTATGTCACGACCAGTGTCGATTGTAATAAAGCTTGTGGTTTATACTAATCGGTGGGTCCTAGCGCCCGACCAGAAAATGAGAATGCTCCACGCCACCACGACTGGGAAGGTTGGGCGCCTTCGACCTTCGAACGCGGTCCCTTCTGCGACGGCCGCTTTCGGGTGGAGAGGCGGACAGTCGGCAGTCGCCCAATAGCGGACGACCCGAAGGTGTGCGAGAAAGGGGGATGAAGCTATGGTACGCCCTCGTTCTCTCAACTGTTTTGGCAGGCTGCATGTTGTTGCCTTAAAGGCCTGACAAAGCCTCGCAGGTTTGCACGATGATCTCGCGGGTTGATCGATAGAGCGAAGCGCGGTGCGGATGCACCTCGTTATAAGGAGCGAACCGGCCGAGCAGTTGGTCGATGACACTCTGCGCATCTGGTCTGGGGTTCACGCGGACGTAATCGCGTTTGACGGTGCGAACGAACGCCTCCACCAGGCCGTTCGATTGAGGACTGCTGACTGGGGTCTTGGGCGGGATCAGTCCAATGCCCCGGGCGAAGGCACGTGTGTCGCGTGCGGTGTAGCAGCTGTCGTTATCGGTGAGCCGCTCGATCGGTTCGGGTACGCGGTTCACCTGTTCGTAGCGACGTTCGACCGTGGCGACCATCAAGTCCTGGACGTCCTCTGTGGTGATGCCGCCCGTCGTCGCGACGTGTCCCATTGCCTCGCGGTCACAACAGTCGAGCGCGAATGCGACACGCACCTTCTCGCCATTGTCACAGGTGATCTCCAACCCATTGAAGCACCAGAGAATGTTGCGGAGGTCGACGGCGACCCGGCCATCGATATGCCTCACTCTTATCTAAGAGCGGGGACCCGTCCGGGTATTTAGGGGGGCATCTCACCGTGTCATTCAGAGATCCGAAACTATGCCATTTCACGAAGCGACCTTGGGCATTAAGGCAACCTTACTACTCAAGCGGCCACGAGCACCTATCCATCGAAAGTACTCGACGGTGCCGGCAAAACGCTTTCGTCGTTTTGCCGAGTTTCATGAGGCGTGGATTTGCCTAGGTTTCGTGCTCCGTACCATAGTGCGGCCATGCCGGCGGCAACCGCTGCACCTGAGAAGCCAAACATCCATGACATGAGCACCAAACCGGCAAACGTCGTAGTTATTCTGAGCAGCGTCTTTCGAGGCATAGGGTTCTCTCCGAAAATCCGCTTATGATCGTAGTCGTGCTGCAGACCGATCGGGTGGATGGGGCCGCAGCACGATACTCTAGTCGGACTGGATCAGCTGTTCCACCAATCGATCACTTTCTCGACCTGGCGGGCTACCCAACCGCCAGCCTCTTCACCACAGGACCGGAGCGTATCGCACGTCCCGCCGTCGACGAGATCAAGTTCATCCATCGAAAGTTCGGAGATCTGATTGCTTGGCATGTGTCTACCCCTTAAAAAACCGATGTGTTCTGTTTTTAGTTGTTCATCTCTTTCGAGAATCCATCGACGAAACCGATCGCATACTCGCCAAGAATGGCCGCTGCGATGATCTGCCAGAAGCCCCCAGTGACCTCTTCGATGTTGTCCTCGGTAAGATCAACAATCATGCCGTTTGACATATCATTCTCCCATGTGCTTGTGGCCGACTAAATTCAACCACATCTAAATGAACGATAATTTACGCTGAGAGTCAAAGACAAAATAATAAAATATATTGCGTATTTATATGGCTGAAAATTACAAAGTTGTTCCTGCAAACATCATAAAAACCTTCAAAGTGTATCTAATAATTATCAGGGCTCCTGTTCATCAGCTATCTTACTTAGGTACGGGGGCGACATTGTCTTTAGGGTGTCGGTCTATCAACATGTTGTAGGGATCGACCCCAACGAAAGAGGGCCGATACTGCGTCCTGATGGTGATCCGTTGTTCGCCGGAGCGAAGGGACAATTGCCGAAGCGAGAGTATGTCCCTGGAAGTGAACTGCCTATCCCCTGGATCGGCACGAAACGCGCCTACGGAGATTTGCTCGCTCAGGGGCGTGGGCCTTTCGCGGCCGCGGCCGTCCACATCCACCTTGATTGCGCTGGCCGTGAAGTCGGTAAGCCATGAACCATCCGCGCTCTGTCGACTGGTCGGTGAGATTGCCTTGACCTCGTATAGACTGATCCGTTCGAATAGGTCGGCGATGAGATTGCGCTGCTCAGGGCTCGAGGCTTCTTTGAGAAGCGCGTCTTCAAGGTCCGTGGAGCGAGGGTATGGTCGACCCTGGAACCTGTAGCGTTTAAGTATCGCCGAAAGCGCGCGATTAACGGGCGCTTCGCCCATGCGATCCTGAAGAAGGTACATCGCAAGCGAGCCTTTCGAGTAGTGGATGTACTGCTGATCCTCCACTCGCCCTAGCGGCAACTCCGCGTTTCTTTCGTGCCTCCGGCCCGTCAGGTACTGATCGAGTTCGTACGATAAGAATCGTCGCATGTGATCGCGTCCGTACATCTTCCGCATAACCATAAGAGCAGAATATTGCGCTAGGGTCTCAGACAAAACGGTCGCGCCCTGCATATTAGCGCCAATGATCTGGTGAGCCCAATACTGATGAGCTGCTTCGTGGGCAGTGACGTATGTTACGTAATCTATGCCGCTCTCAGATCTCAGGTCGGCGTCAAAGCCCATGTTTTCGGAGTATGGGATCGTATTTGCGAAAGACTGCGCATACTGGCTGTAGTTCGGGAATTCGATGATCCTGAGCTGGTCGAACTGGTATGGACCGAATGATGTCTGATAGTAGTCCAACGACTTCGCCATCGCGCGCAACATCCGGTCGACGTTCCACGGGTGGTCCGGATGATAGTATACCGCTAGATCGGCACCGTGATGGCGCACGTGCCTTTCTGCGTAAGCCGCGGACTGGACCGAGAAGAAGTTCAGCATGGGAGCGTCTGAAACGAAGCGGGCGGTCCGTCGACCATGCTCAGTCCTGTCCAGCACCTTGCGACCGGGTGCTATCGGCGTCTGGCTCGCGTCAGTCGAGATGGTGATGTCGGTCTTGGTCCAGTCCGCACCGATGTAGTTGACGTTCTGTGCGGTCGCGTCCTCCAGCTTCGGGACCCGGAGTTCGCCCACGAGGCTCTGCCGCCGCCGCTTGCGCCGATCGTCTAGGAGCCCTGACTGGTCCATTCCGATCCTAGGCGAGATTTCGATGTTGTTCAGGAAGGTTCCGTTTGCCACCAGCCTCGTGTCACCGCCGCCATTCGCAAAGCCCCGCCGCCAGCGACGGGTCACGAATTGCAATTCTCGGGCCTCTCCCGGCATCATCGGGCTGTCAAAAGCATAGATCCGGTAGCCGAAGCGTGGATAGTCCCGTGTCAGATGCGAATTGGCCATCTTCAGTACCAGCAGCGACAGGTCGCGGCTCTGCAACCTGACATGGACCGCGTGAAGCGGCCGGCCGGTATCGTTCCTGAGCAGATACGCACCGTGGACATCGATGCGATTGATTTTGGGTCGGAGATCTACTCTCAGGCGCACCTTGCGGATGCTGGGCTGCGGTACATTCTCGAACCGGAGGAGCGTACGCTCGTAATCGGCCGAGTAGGACTCTTCCGTGCGGTCGGTCCGAAACATGTTCAAGTAGTGGATGTTGTACCAGATGAACGCACCGGTGGTCGCGAATAGAACGGTGCTGACCCCAAGCGCTGCGCACATGCGGCGTGACAGAGTTCGAGGTAGCCGCCGCAACAATAAAGAGAGCCTTGCGTCGGTTCCCCGCCGCCAGAGGACGTGGCCTATTCCGATTAGGATGCACGCGAACGAAGCCCAGTAAGCGCGGAACCACCAGGCGCCGTTTGAGAGGCCACCAGCGGAATTCATGTCTGACAACGGTTCGGGCGGTGTGCTGCCGTAGTTGTATAGTCCGTCCTCGAGTCCCAGATCTCCTACGAACATACTGCCGGCGACGTAGAGGACCATGATGGCCCACCCGATATGCTTGCTCGGACTGACCGACTGGACGACAACGGCCAGGACTGCGAGCAGTGACAGGTCGACGGCTTGCGGCAGAAGGTACCAAAACAGATAATGTTCTGGTTCGATGGCGGGGGCACCTCGCAGCAGTTGGAGAGCCACTGCTCCAAGCGCGCCAGCAATCAGAATGGCGATGAGCGCAAGCGTTACGCCCAGCATCTTCGGAACCTGAAATGCCCATCCCGGCAACGGATAGGCGTCCACGATTTCGGCCAAGCCTATTTCGCGTTCGCGCCAGACTACATCGCCCGAGTAGTATATCGCGACAATCACCGGTACGATGGCGAAACCTCGTCGCAGTCCCTCTATCATCCGCCGGGTCAAGGGAAGGGCCAGCGTGCCGTACTGTTCGCCGCCGAACCACATCTGTGGGAGTGCGATGACGAAGGCCAGGCCTAGCAGTACAATGAATGCTGGACTACGGACTACGAGGCGAAATTCCATGGCCGTTCTTGCAATCAGCTGAAACTTCCATGCTTCGGGCCAGCTTGATGATGGCAGGGCTTCAAGACGGGGTTGATCGCGCAGAGTCGTCTCTGGCTCGCTCTTCGAAGGAAGACGGCGTCGATCGGCGGTGCGTGAAATGCCGAGTTCCGAGTGATTATAGCGCTGGTGGGCGAAGGCCAACGTCGCGAAGGCGACGACTACCCATATCAGCCTGCTTCGCCCGATCGTTCCGAAAAGGGGCGGTAGGAGAGTGTTGCTCTCGAAAGCCGTCCAATAGCGCGTCTCGATGCTGAAGGCGGCGATGCCGAATGGTTCCAGGTACGGAGCATAGGGACGTAGGGTAGGCGACGAGCCGATGAGAACGTTCATTGCGGCGTACACGGCGAGAAGCACGACGATCGCCAGGTAGGCAGCCATCATGGAGCGGAAGGCCGTCGCGAACGAAAACAGGACCGCTCCTGTGATTAGGAGCACCGGGAGTCCCATGACGGCATACGCAAATGCGAAGGTACTGGCCTTGTTGGTGCCCAAAGTGTCGGGGTCGAGCCACGGCATGAGACTGCCGATCCACATCGCCACAGGCACCGTGGCGAAGCACACGGCGGAGGCTGCCCAACCGCCTAGGAAGCGACCCAAGAGATACGACGTCTTCGACAGCCGTGTGGTCCGGATAAGCGGACCGAAACGCGTCTCGTCATCTCTCACCACGCCGTTGGCGACCATCGCCGCTAGGGCGAACATGAACAGAATCGCCAATAGCAGATGCGTCACGATTATCGCTCGTGGCGAATTGACGTGAACGTTCCCCCCGCTGCCGATCCCGATGCCCTCAGAAGCGACCGTTGCGAATGCGAACAGGAAGAACATTGCCGCGGCGGCCCAGAAGACCGACGAACGAAGCTGATACCGGAACTCGAACCGTGCGACTGATAGAAGCATGTCCAGGCGTCAGCTCTGTCGACGCGTTGAAGCGAGCGTTGAGAAGTATACCTCTTCCAAGCCGCCGCGAGCTCGTTCAAATCCTTCGCCGGGGTCGGCGTCCGACAATATATGAACCAGATGTCTGCCGGCGATCAGGCGGGTGCTGATCACGTTATGTCGTTCGCGAACGGATCCTACCGCTGCGCGATCAACGGTCTTTGCCCACAACCGGGCCTGCGTATCGGCGATAAGAGCCTGTGGTGCGCCCTCCAGGATGATCCGCCCGCCGGCCAGTACGGCCATGCGCGGGCATAGATCGGCCACGTCCTGGACTATGTGGGTGGAGAGGATGACGACGATGTCGTCGCTGATTTCAGCCAGAATGTTGAGGAACCGGTTTCGCTCCTCTGGGTCCAGGCCCGCTGTCGGTTCGTCGACGATGATGAGCGACGGGTTCCCCAGGAGCGCCTGCGCGATACCGAACCGTTGGCGCATGCCGCCGGAGTATCCCGCGACGGGCTTCGATCGAGCGTCCCAGAGATTGACTTTGCGAAGAAGGGTTTCGACGGCGACATTGCGGTTTTCGCGACCACCGATACCTTTGAGGGCAGCCATGTGATCGAGTAGATCCTTCGCGCCCACCCTTGGGTAGACCCCGAAATCCTGAGGCAGATATCCCAACGTCCGCCTGAGATCGGAGGGATTCGCCAGCACGTCGATGCCATCGAAGCGTATGCTGCCCGCCGTCGGCGTTTGCAGCGTCGCGACCGTTCTCATCAGCGTGGACTTGCCGGCGCCGTTGGGGCCGAGAAGTCCAAACATGCCCTTGCCGAGTGAAAGGTTTACGTCATCCAGTGCGACCGTGCCGTTGGCGTACGAATGACTTAGGCCTAAGATTTCAAGCACGTTTGATTTCTTCCATCCAGTTTCTCGTTGAGCTTCGTTCTCCCCGGCGAATGCCGTGAATATTCGTCCTGTCGGGAAGCTTCACGTCCCGACCGGCCTCGAGATCCGCTCACGGATGGAGTTGAAGTGGTCCGTTATTTCCGAAACAGTTCCGTTCTGAACAGCGTAGATTTTCGATGCGCAAATTATGGTCTCGAGCCTGTGCGCGATCATTATTCGAGTTATCCCGAGTTTCGCGATAGCTGCGTTGACCATCTGCTCTCGCGCTGGATCCAGCGCCGACGTTCCCTCATCCATCAACAGCAGCTTGGGCTTGCGATACAGGGCCCTGGCCAGCAGCAGTCTCTGCTTCTGGCCGCCAGAGAGGCTCGATCCCATGTCACCAACCAACGTCTCATAGGCCATCGGCATAGCGGATATCTCGTCGTGCAGAGCGGCGGCCGTTGCAGCTTCGACGATCCGTTCCATGTCGGTCGTGTCATCGAAAAGTGCGATGTTGTCTGCGAGCGACCCGGCGAAAAGACTGTCGTCTTGTAGAACCGCTCCTATCTGGTCATGGAAGTTCTTGTAGCCGAACTGCTCAAGCGGAGTGCCATCGATCAACACCTCGCCCTCCTCCGGCACCGCTAGGCCAAGAAGGATCTTCACCAAGGTCGACTTTCCACCTCCGGACGCCCCCGTGATCGCGACGTGGTCCCCGGGTGCAATGCTCAGCTCTACGCCTTTGAGAACGAGCGGATCGGTCGGGCTGTATCGGAATTTGACGCCTTTGAGTTCGACGCCACCGGAGAGGGGTCGCGAGGAAAGTCCTATTTTCGAAAAACTGATATCCTGATCGGACAGGGCGATGTCGGAAAGGCGTTCAAGATGCAGCCCGAGCATTCGAAAGGCGATGCCTTGGTCGATAAGGGACGCGCCCTTCTGAAGGAACTGCGTCTTGTAGGCGATGTAGGCGAAGACCATTCCCACGCTGAAACCGCCATCGATAACCGATCGGATGGCCAACCATACGGATATGATTATCTCCGTTCCAAAGATCAGGGTATTGGCTGTCTGCTGCCAGACTCCGACCCGAGACAGTGCGACCCCGGCATTGACGGCGTCGGTGAGGCGAGTCTGCCAAAGAGCATGTCGTTGTGTTTCCCGGTTAAACAGCCGGATGGTTACTATGCCGCGGAGCGACTCTATCATCATCGACTGCTCACGACCGGAAGCCATGATGGCTTCTTCTTGCGCATCTTTCTGCGCGGCAAAGGAAATCAGCCTTACGAAGGCGTATAGAACGAATGCCAGGAGCGCGACGGATGCAAGCGCCGCGCTGTAGAAGAACATCACTGCAAGGGTGAAGACAGCCAACGTACCGTCCAAAGCGGTGCCGACCGCGCCTTCGGTCATGAATTGTCTAATCGGCGTTATCGACTGGAACCGTGAAAGCACGTCCCCGACGTGGCGTTTTTCGAACCAGGAGATCGGCAGTCTGAATAGCCGTCGAGCAACGTTGACGGATATTCCGTACCCAAGTGCCGTGCCGGCTGAAAGCAGAACGAACGCCCTGATCAGCGAAGCTCCTGCATTTATGAGCATGAACAGGCCGAACCCCAGTGCCAAAACGCTTAGAAGGTCCCGATCCAAAGCCGGCAGTGCAGAGTCGACGGCAACCTGCATGTAGTAGGGGGAGGCTAGCACGAAGGCCTGCATGACGATGCTGAGGACCAGCGTTTGCATCAAGGCGCGTTTGAGACCGGTCACACGTTGCCATAGCTGACTCAGCTTGAGCCTGACGCGTCCGCTAGCAGTGTCGAAATCGTCGGCGGGTCGAAGTTCCAGCGCGACCCCCGTGAAGTGGTTGGATGCTTCGGAGAGTGGCATCCATCGGGATCGACCTTCGGGGTTGTGGATCAGTACCTTGCCACGCCGTGCTGCTTCCAGCACGACGTAGTGGTTCATGTTCCAATGCAGGATCGCAGGCAGGTGAAGGTTCGAAAGTTGTTCAAGCGGTAGCTTTACGGCGCGAGGCGCGAACCCGAGTGCGTCTGCCATTGCGATCAACGATTTGAGTGCGGCTCCTCGTAGGGATGGTTGAAACCTGCGTCTCAGCGTGCCGAGGTCGACGTTCTTCCCATGGAAGTTCGCGATCATCGCCAAGGCCGCCAGACCGCATTCCGCGACTTCCGTCTGGCGAACGAGACGAACTCGCTGCCGACCAAGCAACCCAAGGTTCAGAACGCCGCTCATCGCCTGCCGACTGCGAAGACCGGCTGGAAAAGCCATTCAAGTAGGCTGCGGCGTTCGGTGACGATGCGGGCGGCAAGCGTCATGCCGGGAGCGAGTATCTGCCTCTGGCCGTATGCCATTATCCAAGGCTTGGGCAACCTTGCCGTCACGAGATACACCGCGACGGGTCCGTTCGCCGCTTGGCGGACTATGGTGACCGCCGAAACGTCGCGTATTTCAGCCGCGACGGTGCCGAACGTCTGATATGGAAAGGCGTCTACGGCAAGACGGACCTGCTGACCGCGATGTAGGAAACCTGCTGCCGAAGTGGGCACGTATATCTCGACCTGAGCCTGGGACTTGTCCGGCACGATCATCATCAGCTGCTGCTGGTTCGACGCGGATTGGCCCAATCGTGCGGTGAGTGCGGTGACTATGCCGTCGACAGGAGATCTGATAGCGTAACCCCGCGCGAGGTCCGCCTGCGCGAGCTGTTGAGCAAGACCCGCTCTGTCGGATCTTGCGCTGGCAATCTGCGCACGGGCCGTGGCGCCCGACTGTGATATGGCGCTGCGTGCTTCTGCGATTGCCGCCGTCTTCGACGCACGGGTCTGCTGGAGCTGCGCGAGTTGTTGTCGCCTGGAAACGATTGTCGCCTGCCTGTCCTCCATGTCTCGACGACTTATGAAGCCCTTCGCAGCGACGGCGTCCACACGATCGTATTCGGCATTTGCGACGGCGACGAGCCGCCTCTGATCGTCGATCTGTCCTTCGATGCTCGCGAGTTCACTTACGAGCCCTATGATCTGCTGGCGTAGACGATCTTGCTCCGCTCGAGCTGCATCAAGCAACATGCCGCCTTGGGACGCTAGGCTCTCGTCCTGTTCTCCCAAGGCGTCACGGATCCGGGCCGGCGCGGTGCCACCATCCGCCATGTCTTCTTCGGATCTGACGTATGCCAGCCGATCTCCCGCGTGAACCCGCTGCCCTTCTGAAACGGCGAGCGATGCGACAGTTCCCGTCCGCGAGGGCATGATGGTGGCCACGCCCTTATCGAGCGTGATTGCGCCGGCGGCGGTCTCGACTCGCGAGTAGGAAGCTCTCGTAAGGAAGCCGATCACGATCAGCAGGGCCGCGAGAAGGAGAAAGCCGATTGCTTGCCATGCCACCGGAGTAGCGAGCCCGACATTTCCGTGTAGTCGATCGGCGCGGTGGCGCACTGCTTCGGCTCTGAAAATCGGTACGCCAGCTACACTCATGCAAGGTCCCCCAGAACCAATCGCATAGTTTCAAAGTGCCATTCGTTGGACAAGCGTCGAAAGGTACGATGTGAATGTATCCGCTGCTGCGGCCGGTCCGCCTAGGTCGACTGAAAGACCCAACCAGCGTTCGGTCATGTATCGTGGCGCCCGATGCGCAAAGAACACCGGCAGTACTGCTCGATAGCCGTCATCATAAAACTCGGCTCACGTTGGTCTTCGATCGACACATGTCGTCGCGGTGCATGCCGGCCTTGGCTTATCGCGGAATGCCCACGACGCCGTTAGAAGGCTGCGATGCAGCCGACCAATTTCGAATCGCTTACTCCGAGTGAGCGCACCATTCTGAGAGAGCTTCTGCGGGAGCGGGATCAAAAGGCCGTGGCCAGGGTGCTTGGACTCAGTCCTGAGACGGTCAAGACGCACCTCCGGAATGCTCGAGAAAAGTGCGCTGCCGATACCAGTTTCGCGCTGGCCAAGGCGTTCGCCCGGCACGAAGGCGCTCCCCCAAGATGGGGGATACCCCTCGATGGGGGAGAGGCGGAAGCCGATATTCCTTTAATTGACGGCTCGCAGGCAGCTCAGGGGGAGTTCGAGGCCAAGCACGAGGAGTTCCGGGAAGATCGGACATCCTTCGTTTTCGATCACGAAACCCTCCCGCTTCTGTCAGCCCAGTCGAGGTTGCAGGCAGGTCACGACGTCAGCCTTCGTAGGCTTCTCAAGATAGGCGTCCTCGTCTGCATTCTGATGCTGGTGATCATCTTGGCGTTTCCCTTGTCGGAGTCCTTTCAGCGGCTCGCCAACGTGATCGATCCACCAACAGGCTAATGCCGGGATCGACTGCGGTCCCGGCCGAAAGGATTGAGTATGGCAAAGATCCGTAGTGACGTCGCGGCGGAAGTACGTGACGCGTTCCGCGCAGCCGAGACAGCTGCCGAGCAAAGCGCAGCGGCCATTGCCCGTTGCGTTGCCGTCCTCATAGAAGCACGAACGAAGGCAAAGCTGCCGCCGATCGCCGGTGCCGAAGCGATAGCGTTGGTAGCCAAAGGATCCCAAAGTTCGCTTGAGGCAAGGCAGCACATGCTCTTAGCGCATCCACTGCTTGCAGAACTAGGCCGCGAGCTGAAAGTCCTGTCGTTCGGGCCCGACGGTGGCTGCGTACCGAATGTCCCCTTTACCGAAGGAACAGGCGGATTGCGGATTGTAAGCGGTCGTTGATTCCGCATAGCGGCGGTTTCAATTGAAAGAGATCCGCTGCAGTGTCGCCATTCCTCACATTATTCTGGCTAGCTCTTCTGCTTCTTGCCGGCGCGTCCGTCCGTTGGGGCGGCCCGTCTGAGAAGCTGGTGGCTCTGATGTACGTCGCCGCTGCGGTCCTGACGGCCGCAACTCGGTCTGCATTCGAGCTCAGATACCAGGAAGTCGAGCTGGCCGTTTTTGCGACGGATGTATTGCTGTTCGGCGGACTGGCGATGGTAGCCGTTCGCTCGGGTCGATGGTGGGTTATATGCGCTGCTGCGCTTCAATGCCTTGCGATGCTTTCGCATCTCGGCAAACTTCTCAATCCTACCCTGTGGAGGCTTGGCTACCAGCTGATGGCGACTTGGTCCGCTTGGCCAGCGATCGCTCTGTTGGGCGTAGGGATATGGACTCATGCGAAAACCATTACTCGGCGGACGTAAGGCATCTTGTCTGGATATTGGGCTACGACGCCTCGCCCGAAGCCACTGATCGCGCCGCTTGTCTCCTTCACGACTTCGAAAGCTTAGGCGCACTGCTTGCAGCCTCCGCGGATCGTCAGCTCAAGACCGCACGCTACGACGAGGGTATTGCCGGTGCGCTGAGAAGTTTCAACGATGCACTCGTTCACGTCCTTCGATCCCGTCTGCCATCCGGTCCTCTGCTATCCAATTGCTCGCAGCTGCATGACTATCTACGGGCGACTTTGTCATACAGCCCGATCGAGCGCTTTCGGGTGTTCTACCTGGATACCGCAAAGAGATTGATACGCGACGAGGTCATCGCGAGCGGCACTGTGGACAGAGTGGCGATCCACTGCCGCGAAATCATCCGTCGGGCGATTGATCTCGACGCGACCGCGTTGATACTGGTGCACAACCATCCGGGAGGTAGCCTGACTCCCAGCGCGTCGGATACGGCACTGACCTCTCGTATCGGTGTTCTAACAACTGGGCTTGGGATCGAGCTGGTAGACCATCTGATCGTCGCGAACGATCGTGTGATCAGCCTGCGACAGTTGGGTCTTTTGTCGTGAGGGCGAACCTCGGAACACCCGGGTCATCCTCGCTCATGTCGTCTAGCGGCGACGCTAACGCTGCCTCCCGCGGAAACGCTGCGGCAGCAGTCGATCGTGACCCAGACGTCAACGACATCGCAATCGCCATCCCCAACGCAACGCTTTCTCGTGCCAAGGAAGAGTACCGGGAGTCGGGCAGACGCATGAACGTGCTGGGGTCTAGGCTATGCGCGGGGCCGCCTTGGAACATGTTGCTTGACCTGTTTATTTCGGAGTCGGCTTCCCGGCCCTTGAGTGTCACGGCGCTATGCCTGGGAGCACGAACCTCGTCGGCAACCGCGCTACGCTACCTTTCGATACTGCAGGAAGCACAGTTGGTCAGAAGGACCCTCGATGCGACCGATGCACGTCGGTCGTATGTGGGCCTGACGCCACTTGGATGGTCCAAGATGCGTGAGCTTCTTGATCAATAAAGGCAATTCAGATCATCCCGAATCAGTCCGTGAAGGTAGTTGTCATACTCGTTGTCGACGTCGCGATGGATCTCGAAGGTGTAACTGCAAATATCTACGGCATGACATCAGGAAGAGGTTGATGGAGATGCGTTCGATCAGTCGGTGCACAACGGCAACATTCAGTTCACATATCTGGATTTTGGTCGAATAGGCTGGCGTTGCGTCAGCAATGGTCGATAGCGTCTCGGGGACACATTCCCGCTAGTTTCGCAACGTATTCGTTCTGACACGCATCACAATCTGTTGGGGCGGCGTTTCGCGAAGCGTTCGCGCGTTGGATCGGCCACGGCGTTGGCCTTCGCACGTTCGAAGCAACGTCCTAAACTACGTGATCCGAATTCCGCCTGGACCGCTTTTTCGAAATCTTCGTTCCTGAAGGCCTCGCATCTGCCGGAGTTCATCATGGTGATCAGGAAGGACGTCACCTCCGCCACCTGCACGGCATAGTAGTCGACCTTCCGCCTCACGGCCCAGTCACCGTATTCCTGGAAGGCCGTAGCTACGCAGTGCTTGCCTGCAGTCTCCAGGATGACCGTCTGCAGTCCTCCGGAGGATATGAAAATGTTGTGATCGGGCTTTGCGTGCGGATCGTAGGGTTTCGACAGGTTCAATCCGCAGGCGGCGATGCGCCGCACGGCCTGTTCAGGGTCGAGGTCCCACCATTTCCGTCCGTTGATGGGCGTGGTCTCCGGCCATCCGTTGATGGGCCTCGCATGGCATTCAACCCGTTCCTCCGCGGCCAACCGCGCAAAGATGGGTGCCAAGCCCGCAATGGCGCGGCGTGCGCCAAGGCCCTCATTCCATGGGTCCTCGCCCGCGTCGAAGATGCGCTCCCATTCGTCTTGGCTTATGGCGTCGGGGCGGGCGATGCCCACCTCCAGATCTTCGGCATGCGAACGCATCAGTGAATCGAGACGCTGGTGGATCGAATGGATGGGTGTTCCATCCGATGAGAATGCCTTCTCGGCGGCAACGACGCGGCCCGGCGGGGTGTTGGCGGCCTTCGATAGGAAAAACGCGATTTCGGTGGGGTATGGTCCGCAGACCTGGCGTGCCAGCATCTCGACCACGCCTGCGAGCATGATGTTCTGCGAGACGTGGTCGGCGGCGGGCCGACGGTACTTCGACCAGTCCAGACCCGCCATCCAGTCGTTGTCAGTGTCTGGGTCATTCAACGAAGCATTCTCCTTCCGGCACGGCATAGCTGGCCCGTTGCGCGATGCGCAACGGGCACGGGTGTCGAGGCGTCAGGCTGCTTTCTGAACGCCCACGTAGACGACGTCCGGATGCTCCGGATCGATGGCGCGCCAGGCGGCATCAGTGAGGCGGCGGGGTAGGGGCATTCCGGCTACCTTCTCGCAGGCCTGACGGACGTCGTCCGGCCAGGGGTTGCGCAGGATGACGCCCTCGTCCCCCGGCTGTACGGGACCGAGCAGTTGCCATTCGTCACGGACGCCCGTCACGATCTGCCCGCGGTACGCGCGTGGCGGTTTCAACGAACCATCCGGGGCCAGCAATCCTGCCGCTGGATCTGGAATTCCTTTCAGGGCGGGTTCGTTGAAATCCGCCAGGATCATCGGTTCACCCGGCGCGATCTCGACTAGATTCCGCGTGATGCGCCGGACGCAGAGGTGCGACCATTCGCCACCTTCGGGCAGGCGGATGGTCCAGCACCATTCCACCGGTGCGTCCTGAGCCCGACCGGTCCACGGGTTTGACATGTCGCCTCGGGGTGGCACGAGACCGTCGCGGTGCTTCCCGTCCCGTTCGAACCAGGTGCACGACGTCGGCGACCACACCACGCAGTACGAAGCCTTCGACCTTTTCGCGAGGTCGACGAGCCGTCGAACGATCATGCGCCGGCCTGCTTCGGTCAGTCCGCCGGCATCGTCGACGATGCCGGGGCTCGCGAAGACGTAATCGCGTACGGCGAAGGCGGAGGGGACCGGTTCGTTCGATACCACCATCGCCGAGCGCTGGTTCTGCCTGATGCCTTGCGAGATGATGTGCGGGTAGTCGCGGTAGCTCGCGACGGACGGTGTCGTTTTCATTCCCGTACTCCTGTTCGTCCCGGAGAACGGAAACTTTATCTGTCCTTGTTGTTCATCAGCCCTTCCGCACTTCCCTGGTTTCCCAAGGCCAAACGTATTCGCGCATACCTGGCTGGCAACGCGATTTGGTTCTCATCAGGGGCTCAGGACGGGTCCTTGTACTAGATCGAAAGCCTCGTTCCGGGAGATTGCCTGCCGATCCGTGGCGACGTTGCAATGAGAATAGCCAAGTGCCCCCACGTGTCCATCAGGCTTGCACTCTTCGTTCGGAAGGGCGAACCTGACTCATGGAATCTGCGAAGAACAGTTCTGGTGTTGTCGTCCAGGGCAGGCTGCTTACGCTTCGCGAGGTGCAGACGCGCGAATGGACGTGCGCGACATGCCCCGTGGACATCCCGGTCTATCCCTCGAAATGGCCATGCGTCCTATGCACGATCGATACTAGGGCGAAGAACTGCGAGCACCCCCACTTCTACTGGAAAGCCCGTAAGGAGAGGCCCCATCGGTCCCCGTGCCCGCACTGGCAGGACGCGGTGATCGTTGCGGTCGACAACCGTGTCGTCCGTAGTCGGCGAGGCGTTCCAGGTGTAGGACCGCGCGTGATCCGGTTCGACTCGTCGGCAAGGATCGAGGCGGCGGCGGGGGGCGCGCTCGGGCAGGGGGGTGGCACGCGCGTTAGACGCGTCAACGGCGAGACGTGCCGTCCGATGCGTGCCGATAGCCGGACGACGACGTCGGAGATCGCGAGGGCATGTCAGTTCTTCATCGAATATCCCGACGATCGCGATCGAGCATTGGTGGTTCCCGGTGTCCCCTCGTGGGCGAAGCAATATCGAACCGTGTTCAAGAATCTCATCAGGGCGGATGGCCTCGCGGGACGGACACACATATGGTGGGTGCGGATCTTGCGGCTCAGCATGCCTACCGGCAGTGGCGCCGTTCTTTCGGTGCCCATGGATGGCGGACGGCGCATTGTGATTGATCGCGGCGATTGGGGGATCGCTCGGGCCGCCTTCGATCGTACC
>Ga0308158_10002792_pt1 | contig 16011 bp, 11 predicted proteins | sample PhyBR2_FD_201038 | JGI IMG/M metagenome (GOLD analysis project Ga0308158, IMG submission 201038) | Phyllosphere microbial communities from UC Gill Tract Community Farm, Albany, California, United States - DLSLB.R2 | ecosystem: Host-associated > Plants > Phyllosphere > Unclassified | place: USA... | reverse complement strand
TCGTCGCCACCCCGACGACGATCAGCACCGTGAGCAGGATGCGTCGCGGCGTCCGAGCCACCTCGACCTGCCGGAGCGCCGCGGAATCATGCCCGTGCCCGTGACCCATCGCCCGCCTCCTCTCGTCGCCCCGGGGGGATTCTCCCTCCGGGAGCGGCCGTCGTGCGGCACGCCGCGGGCGTGGCGACGTGGCGTGCGCTCACTTCGTCCGCGCCGCCGGGGCCGGGCTCGACGCCGCCCGCACGACACGATCCCGCTGGGATCCGATCACGCGGCAGACGAGGTAGATCACGAACGAGACCGTCGTGATGTACGGGCTCACCGGCAGCGTGCCCATCACGGCGAGGAGGATGCCGCCGACCGCGGACACCACGCCGAAGACGGCCGCCAGCACCGGCACGGCGAGGGGACCCGAACGCACCCGCATCGCCGCGGCGGCCGGGGTCACCACGAGGGCCATCACCAGCAGCGCGCCGATGATGTGCACGGCGACCGCGACGACGAGGCCGAGCAGCAGCATGAAGGCGAACGAGACGCCGACCGTGGGGACGCCGCGGGCGGCGGCCGACTGCGGGTCGAGGGAGTCGAAGCGCAGCGGGCGCCAGATCACCAGCAGCCCCAGCAGCACGAGGGCGCAGATCCCCGTCAGCCAGCCCAGCTGCTCCGACTGCACCGACACGATCTGCCCCGTCAGCAGGCTGAATCGGCCTGCCGCGCGCCCGTTGTAGAGCGAGAGGGCGAGGATCCCGACACCCAGTCCGAAGGGCATGAGCACGCCGATGATCGAGTTGCGGTCGCGCGCACGGGCGCCCAGCCAGCCGATGATCGCCGCGGCGATGAGGGATCCGACGATCGAGCCGGTGACGACGTCGACGCCCACCAGCAGCGCGACCGCGGCGCCGGCGAAGGAGAGCTCGCTGATGCCGTGCACGGCGAAGGCCATGTCGCGCTGCATCACGAACACGCCGATGAGACCGCCGACGAGGCCGAGCACGGCTCCCGCCCAGACGGAGTTCGAGACCAAGGCGAGGATCTCGCCGTACTGCGACAGGCCGCCGAACATGGCCTGGGCGATGTCCGGGAGGTTCATCCGTGCACCTCCTCATCCGGTCCGTCGTGGTGATGCGCGGCGCTCTCCGCATCCGGCGCGCCGACGACGACGAGCCTGCCGCCGACCTGGGACACGAACACCGGAACCCCGTAGAGATCGGAGAGCACGCGGGTGGTCAGCACCTCCCGCGGGGTGCCGAGCGTGAACCGGCCGTTCGCGAGGTACAGGATCCGGTCGACGATGTCGAGCACGGGGTTGATGTCATGCGTGACGAGCAGCACGCCGGCGCCGGTGCGGCGATGCCGGTCGATCAGCTCCACGACGGCCTGCTGGTTGGCCAGGTCGAGGCTCGTCAACGGCTCGTCGCAGAGCAGCAGCCGGGGGTCGTCGGCGAGCGCCTGGCCCACGCGCAGCCGCTGCTGCTCGCCACCGGAGAGGGTGCCCGCCGGGCGGTCGGCGAAGGACTCGGCGCCCACCGCCGCGACCAGCGCGGCGACCCTGGCGCGGTCGCCGCGCCGCGGGATCGGGAAGCCGAACCGGTGCCCGTCGACGCCGAGCGCCACGAGGTCGCGGCCTCGCAGCGACGTCTCCGCGGGCAGCGGTCGCGCCTGCGGGAGATAGCCGATGCGGCGGTTGCCGCGCCCGCGCACCGGCTGGCCCACCGCCTCGATCGTGCCCTCGGAGAGGTCCTGGAGCCCGAGGATCGCGCGCAGCAGGGTGGTCTTGCCCGTCCCGCTGGGGCCGAGCACCGCGACGAGCTCTCCGGGGGCCACGTCGAGGTCGAGTCCGCTCCACAGCTCCCGGTCGTCCCGGCGGATGCCGGCGCCGCGGATCCGCAGCAGCGGCGCGGCCGGAGAAGCGGGAGAGGTCACTTGTCGAGATTACGCGAGAGCGTGTCGATGTTGTCCTTCATCCAGGTCAGGTACGTCTTGCCGTCCGGCACCAGCTCGGTGACCTCCTGGACGGGCACGCCCTTGCCCTTCGCGACGCCGATGATCTTGGTGGTCTCGGCACCGCCGGCCTGGGCGTTGGCGAACAGCGCCTTGACGTCGCCCGAGTCGACGAGGTTCGTCGCGTCGAGCAGCGTGGCGGGCGGGACGTCCTGGCCCTCTTCGACCGCGTGGCTGAACGCCTCGGGGGTGACGTTCACCAGGCCCGCCGCCGCCGTGAGGTACAGCGGAACCGGCTCGGTGACGAAGATCTTCTCGCCCTGGTGCGCGCTCTTGATGGTCGCGAGCGCGGAGTTCAGGCCCGAGATCCCCGTCTCGAACGTCGCCAGGTTCTTCTCGAAGTCCGCCTTGTGCGCCGGGTCGATCCCGCTCAGCTCGTCGGCGACCTTCTTCGCGACGTCCTGGACGACCGCCGTGTCGTACCAGACGTGCTCGTTGAAGCCCTCGGCGGTCTTCATCCCGTCCTCGCCCTTCGGCCAGCTCGGCGCGTACGTCACCGCGGTGACCACCGGCGCCGTGCTCCCCGACTTCGAGACCAGGTCGCCGAAGAACGCGTCATAGCCGCCGCCGTTCTCCAGGATCAGCTTCGCCCCGCGCACCTTCAGCTGATCGGCGGCGGTGACCTCGTACTCGTGCGGATCCTGCGACAGCGACGCGATGACGGAGGTGACCTCGACGTGCTCGCCGCCGATCTCCTTCGCGATGTCGCCCCAGACGTTGGTCGACGCCGTCACCGCGATGGTCCCGCCGCCGGACGACGACCCGGGATCCGCCGTCGCGGAGCAGCCCGCGAGGGCGAGGATCGAGGCGGCGGCGAGGGCGAGGGCGGCGAGGGGCTTGGTCATGTCCTCGAGCGTACGTTAAATGAGAATCATTATCAAAACGGATCCGACCGCTTCGATGGCTATCGACCTCATGCCCCGATGAGTCCTCGTTCGCCGCCGATCCGTCGACGGTGGAGATCCGGAGATTCAGTCGTCGAGCTCGATCTCGATGAAGCCGCCGATGATGCGTGTGCGGAACGTGCGCAGCGACAGAGCAGGATCGGTGAAGCACTCTCCTGTGCCGAGGTCGTAGACCTCTTTGTGCAGGGGCGAGGCGACGGTCGGGCGATCACCCCGGGAGCCGACGATGCCTCGCGCCATCACCGGTGCGCCGTCAGCCGCGGGATCGGTGTGCTCCACCGCGTACACCTCACGCGGTGAGAGCAGGAACAGGGCGATCTGACGCATCCGGATGAGCACCGCTTCGCCCCAGGAGGGTTCGAGGTCGTCAACGCGACACACCCGCTCCCACGTGGGGTCCGGCGGAGCGGATCGGGCGGAGACGGCACGAGGGCGGGTCTGCGTGATCGTGGTCATGCGATGACGCTAGAACGCGCGTGTTTCGTTTGTGCTCGCGGCGTATGTCAGGGATGTGAATCTCCTCTCACAGGCGCCTGGCAGCCCTGTGCGGTGGTCGTCACGCGTCGGTTACATCATCGAAATGGCGGGGAAACGGCCTGCTCTTACGCTCGGGACCACCGAACGAGAGGGGACCCGCGTGACGTCTCGCAACACGCTCATCGTCGGTGGCGGTCCAGCCGCGCACCGGCTTGTGGAGGCCCTGCTGTCGCGCTTCGCCGATGAGCCCGAGTCCGCACACCGCATCACGGTCCTCGCGGAGGAGCCGCATCTTCCGTACGACCGGGTGCAGCTCAGCAAGCGCCTCGCCGATGGGTCGGTCGATCTCACGCTGGATCCCGCATCATGCTGGGAAGATGATGCGGTCTCCCTGCGCATCGGCGAAAGGGCGCAGGCCATCGACCGCGCGGCCAAGACCGTGACGACCTCGAGCGGTGACGTGCTGGACTACGACGACCTCGTGCTCGCGACCTGTTCTTCGGCTCCCGTGCCTGAGATCCCCGGCGCCTCGGCCGCCCGCGTGTATCGCACGATCGACGACGTGGATGCCCTCGTCGCCGAAGTCGCGGCGCTCCGCGAGCAGCGGGGCCGTGTTCCGCGCGTCGCGGTTGCAGGAGGAGGTCTCCTCGGGCTGGAGGCCGCAGGCGGTCTCGCAGCGCTCGGCGCCGACGCCGTGATCATCCACTCCGGCGGATGGCTCATGTCGGCCCAGCTCGACGAGGGCGCCGGCCAGGCCCTCGGGCGGTTGATCGCAGCCCGCGGGGTCGACCTGCACCTCGGCACCCGGCCGCAGAAGATCCTGCTCGGCGCCGACGGGCGCCCCGTCGAGGTGCTCTGCACAGACGGCCGCACCGTGCCCGCCGACATCGTGGTTTTCGCGATCGGGATCCGGGCGCGTGACGAGCTCGCCACTGCGGCGGGGATCGCGACCGCACCGCGCGGCGGAGTGATCGTGGATGAGGCCTGCCGCAGCACTGATGCGTCGATCTGGGCGATCGGCGAGGTCGCCGCGATCGACGGCCGCACCATCGGCCTGGTCGCGCCGGCCAACACGATGGCCGAGACCGTCGCCGACCGGCTGCTCGGCGGCGACGCGGCGTTCACCACGATCGACGACGCCACCAAGCTCAAGTTGTCGGGCGTCGATGTGGCGAGCTTCGGCGACGCGTTCGCCCGCGATCCCGGTGCCCTCGAGATCGTGTACGCGGATCCCGCGCGCGGGCTATACCAGAAGCTCGTCGTGAGCGACGACGCCCGCACGCTGCTCGGCGGCGTCTTCGTCGGCGATGCCACGCCCTACCTCGGTCTACGGCCGCTGCTCGGTCGCACCCTCGATGCAGAGCCCGCGGCGTACCTCTCCGCGGCCGGCGCCGAACCGCCGGCCGGAGGCGCGCTTCCGGACGACGCACTGGTGTGCTCCTGCAACAACGTCGCCGCGGGAACGGTGCGCACGGCGGTCGGCGACGGCTGCCACGACCTCGGCGAGCTGAAGGCCTGCACTCGAGCGGGCGCCCAGTGCGGATCGTGCGTCCCGCTGGTGAAGAAGCTCCTCGAGGCTGAGCTCACCGCCGCCGGTGCCACGGTCTCGCACGCGCTGTGCGAGCATTTCGACCTCTCCCGGCAGGAGCTGTTCGAGTCGGTCCGGGTTCTGGGGCTGACGAGCTGGGACGAGACGATCACCCGCCTCGGCCGAGGCCGCGGGTGCGACATCTGCAAGCCCGCGGTCGGATCCATCCTCGCCACCCAGCACGGCCAGTACCTGCTCGACGGCGGCCGCGGCCCGCTGCAGGACACGAACGACCGCGCCCTCGCCAACATGCAGAAGGACGGCACGTACTCGGTCGTGCCGCGCATCCCCGGCGGCGAGATCACCCCCGAGAAGCTCGGCGTGATCGCCCGCGTCGCCCAGGACTTCGGCCTGTACACGAAGATCACCGGCGGCCAGCGGATCGACCTGTTCGGCGCGCGGCTGGACCAGTTGCCTGACATCTGGCGGGAACTGGTGGACGCCGGCTTCGAATCGGGACAGGCCTACGGCAAGGCGCTGCGGAACGTGAAGAGCTGCGTCGGATCCACCTGGTGCCGGTACGGCGTGCAGGACTCGGTGGGGATGGCGATCGCCCTGGAGCTGCGCTACCGAGGCCTGCGCAGCCCGCACAAGCTCAAGTTCGGCGTCTCCGGATGCGCCCGCGAATGTGCCGAGGCGCGCGGAAAGGACGTGGGCGTGATCGCGACCGATCTGGGCTGGAACCTCTACGTCGGCGGCAACGGCGGCTTCCAGCCCGCCCATGCGCAGCTGCTCGCATCCGACCTGGATGACGAGACGCTGGTGCGCTACATCGACCGCTATCTGATGTACTACATCCGCACCGCCGACCGGCTGCAGCGCACCGCGCGCTGGATGGAGGATCTGGACGGCGGCCTCGACCACGTCCGCGACGTCGTGGTGCACGACTCACTCGGCCTGGCCGCCGAGCTCGAGGCGGCCGTGGCGCAGCACGTCGAGACCTACGCGGACGAGTGGGCGGCAACGCTCGCCGACCCGGAGCGGCTGCGCCGGTTCCGCTCCTTCGTGAACGAGCCGGCTCTTGCGGATCCGTCCATCGCGCGCGTCGCCGAGCGGGGACAGCTCCGCCCGGCGACCGCGGCGGAGCGCGCGGCCGGCGTCGTGCCGATCGCCGGCGCCACGATCCCGCTGCGCACCGACGCGATGCCCGCGGAGGGGCGATCGTGACGGCCGCGGTCGGGTCGGTCGCCCTCGTCGGCGGCGGTCCGGGCGACCCCGACCTCCTCACCGTCGGCGCCGTCAGGGCGCTGCGGGACGCCGATGTCGTGCTGTTCGACCGGCTCGCGCCGTACGCGCTGCTCGCGGAGCTCGCGCCGCAGGCGGAGCTGGTCGATGTCGGCAAGCGCCCCGGCCATCATGCGATCCCGCAGGAGGAGATCGAGCGGATCCTGATCGACCACGCGCTCGCAGGCGCCGCGGTCGTGCGCTTCAAGGGCGGGGATCCGTTCGTCTTCGGTCGCGGCGGCGAGGAGGCGGCGGCCTGCCGGGCGGCCGGCGTGCCAGTGAAGGTCATCCCCGGGGTGACGAGCGCGATCTCGGTGCCCGCGTCCGCCGGCATCCCGGTCACGCACCGCGGGGTCGCGCGGCTGTTTACGGTGGTCTCCGGGCATGCACCGCTCACGGAGTCCGAGGCGGAGCACCTGGCCGGCCTCGGCGGTACCATCGTCGTGCTCATGGGTGTCTCGAACCTGCCGTCGATCAGTGCCGGTCTGCTGCGCCACGGCATGGATCCCGGCACGGCCGTCGCGATCGTCGAACGCGGATTCACCGCCGACCAGCGCACCACCGTCTCCGACCTCGCAGGCATCCGCGGGGCCGCGGAGGACGCCGGGGTGCAGTCCCCCGCGGTGATCGTCGTGGGCGACGTCGTCCGGCTCGCCGTTCACGGGGACCGGGAGGCCGTCGCGCTGCTCACGGACGCCGTCGCACTCGCGGGGGATGCCCCATGACACCGTCCGAACGCATCGATCCTGTGTCCGGCTTCGGTCCGGACCAGCTCGCCGGCTTCCGGATCGGCGTGACGAGCGATCGTCGCTCGGCCGACCTCATCGACGCGTTCGAGCGCCGCGGAGCGTCCGTGCTGCACGCTCCCACCGTACGGATGCGGCATGCGGATGACGATGGTCCTGTCATCGACGACACCCGCAGCATCGTCGCCGCGCACCCCGATCTCCTCCTCGCGACGACCAGCTACGGAATGCGGCGCTGGTTCGAGGTCGCCGATGCGGCGGGGCTCGGCGCAGCGCTGCAGGACTCGCTGTCCGCGGCGACGATCCTGGTGCGCGGCCCGAAGGCGCGGGGCGCCGTGCGCGCGGCGGGGCTCGACGACGAGGGCATGAGCGACGAGGAGACGACGGCGTCTCTGGTGGACAGGGCCGTCGCCGAGTTCGGAGCGGGCACCACGGTCGCGGTGCAGCTGCACGGCCAGACCGATCACGCGCAACTGGAGCGGCTCGCGCAGGCCGGAATGCACGTGCTCACGGTCGCCCCATACACCTGGTCGAACGCCGAGGACGACGACGAGCGGATCACCCGCCTCATCGACGCGATCGCGGCCCGGCAACTGGACGGCGTCACCTTCACGAGCGCCCCTGCGGTGGACGGACTGTTCATCGCTGCCCTGGCCCGCAGCCGCCACGACGAGGTGGTTGACGCGCTGCGGCGGGACGTGGTGGCCGCGAGCGTGGGCCCGGTGACCTCCGCGCCGCTGCGAGCGGTCGGCATTCCGGTGCTTCAGCCGGATCGCTACCGGATGGGCGCGCTCATCCGGCTCGTGTGCGAGCACCTCGAAGACCGCGCGACGCAGCGCGTGCAGACCCGGCACGGCGAGGTCCAGCTGCGTGGCAGCGTCGCCGTCGTTGACGGCACGCCGGTGCGCCTCACCCCCACCTCCGTGACGCTGTTCCGCGCGCTGGTCGCCGCCCGCGGCGCGGTGGTCTCCCGCCGGGAGCTCTCCGGATCCGTGGACGGCGACGAACACACCATGGAGGTCTCGCTCAGCCGATTGCGGCAGAGTCTCGCGACCCCCGGGCTCGTCGCCACGGTCGTCAAGCGCGGCTACCGCCTCGACGTCTGAGCCCTAGTCGCTGAGCCTGTCGAAGCGCCCCAATCTCGTCCGGGCCCTTGGACAAGCCCAGGGACCGGATCGCGCCGGCTCTCACACCGCCGGCACCGCCGCCAGTAGCGCGGTGATCCGCCCCTTGCAGCCGCCGCATCCCGTACCCGCGCGCGTGCACCGGCCGACCTCCTCGACGGTGCCGCACCCGTCCCCTACCGCCTCCGCGATGCGGCCCGCTGTCACACCGTTGCACCAGCAGACGGTGGCCTCCGACCCGAGCGGGTCGTCGGTCGCCTTGGCCGCGCCGGCATCGGCCGCGTCCAGCCGCAGCAGCGCGGCCGGATCCGCAACGAGACCCGCTCCCCGCTCGTAGCGCAGGGTGAGCTCGGCCCCGGCCTGCGGCAGGCCGACCGAGACGAAACCGACGAGCACGCCGTCGCGGACGACGGTCTTCAGATATGCGCCCCGCGCGGCGTCGATCCAGATGCTGACCTCGGTGTCGGCGTCCCACGGCTCCGCCGCGTACGCCCCGCCTGATACGACGTCGATCCCGATCGCCTTGAGCATAAGCACGGTCGGGCGTTCGTGCCGCACGACGCTCGCCTCCTCGCCGGCTGCGACCCCGGACGACTCGGCACGCAGCCGGCTCGCGACGGCTGCGGCCTGCCGCCATCCGGGCCCGATCAGGCCGCTCGGCGCTCCTGGCACGTGACCCGTGGCGTCGGCCTCGCCGGGATCCGCGATCTGCGCGCAGTCGCCGATCGCGAACACCTCCGAATCCGTCCAGCTGCGCAGATCCGCGTCGACCAGCACGCCCGTCGAACAGGCAAGGCCGGCGGAGAGCGCGAGCTCGACCCGGGGCGCGACACCGCAGGACAGCACGAGAAGATCCCCGCGCAGATAGGTGCCGTCGGCGCACACGATGCCATCGAACACCGGCCCCGCCGGGGTGTCCCTGAGCTCGACGGTCTCGGCGCGCGCATGCGCCGCCATCCGCAAGCCCGCCGCGCGGGCGGCACGCGCGAGCATCCGCCCGCCGGTCTCGTCGAGGTTGCGCGCCATGGGGGCCGTGCCGTGGTGCACCACAGTGACCCCCGCCCCGTGTTCGGCGGCGAGCAGCGCGAACTCCATGCCGAGCACGCCGGCGCCGAGCACGACGACCTCTCCGCCCCCGGCGACGACCGGCGCGACAGCCTCGGCGTCGGCCACGTCGCGCAGCGCGAGCACGCCCACGGGCAAGGCTCGGCGCCCGCCGTCGCGGCCGGGCACCGGCGCGGCGCCGCGCTCGTGCCTGGTGTGCTCCAGGCCGGTCAGGGTCGGCACGTTGGCGCGCGCGCCCGTCGCGAGCACGAGCCGGTCCCAGGCGAGCTCGTCGCCTGCCGAAGTGCGCACCCGGCGTGCAGCACGGTCGATGGCGATCGCGGTCTCGTCGAGCCTGATCCGCACCCCGGCCGTTCGCGCCGCCGCGGTGTCCGCGATTTCGAGGCGCTCCCGTGAGGTGGCGCCCACCGCGTACTCAGCCAGCAGCACGCGGTTGTACGCGTCCTCGGCCTCCGCACCCAGCACCGTGAGCGACACCCGCCCCGCCGTCACCGCGGGCAGCAGCTCCTCGACGAAGCGGGCGCCGACCGGTCCGTACCCGATCAGCACGATCCGCATCGGGCCGCTCATGCCGGCACCTGTTCGGCGTTCACGGATGCGACTCCGTTCTTCCCGACCGCGGGGGTGACGACGACCATGGTGCGCTTGAACTCTGGCATGCCTGAGATCGGATCTGTCACCGCGGCCGTCAGCCGGTTCGCGCATTCCGCATCCGCGAAGTGGAACGGCAGGAACACCGTGTCGAGCCGGATCCGTTCGGTCAGCAGAGCGTCCGCCACGACGCGTCCTCGGCGATTTCGGACCACGATCGGATCCCCGCCCGTGACCCCGAGCCGGGCGGCAGTCGCGGGGTGCAGCTCGGCTCGGGCGCGCGGCTGGGCATCGCTCAGCTCGCCGATCCGCCGGGTCTGTGCCCCGGACTGATAGTGCTCGAGCAGGCGCCCGGTGATGAGTGTGAGCAGCGCGGAACCGGACCGCTCGCCTGTCGCCCCGCCGTCGAGCGGCTCCTCGTCGGGCGCCTCCGGATCGCGCTCCTGCGGCTGCACCGGCACGAGTCGCGCCCGGCCGTCCGAGTGCGCGAACCGCTCGGCGAACAACCGCGGCGTGCCGTCCGAGCCGGCGGGATACGGCCAGTGCGCGGCCACCCCCGCGGCGAGCTGGGCGTCGAGGAGCGTGTGGCTAAGCCCCGAGTAGTCCGCGATCCCGCCTGCCGAGGCACGGGCGAGCTCCGCGAACACGACTGCCGGATCCGTCGGCCACTCCGACGGCGCCTCCAGCCTGGCGGCGAGATCGGCGAGGATCTCCAACTCGCTGCGCACCCCGGGCGGCGGTGCGAGCGCACGGCGTCGGCGGATGACCCGTCCCTCGAGCGTCGTCAGGGTGCCCTCCTCCTCGGCCCACTGCGTGACCGGGAGCACGACGTCGGCGAGTGCGGCGGTCTCCGAGAGCACGAAGTCGCTCACGACGAGCAGATCGAGCGCGCGCAGCCCCGCCGTGACCGCGTGCGCGTCCGGTCCGGAGACGACCACGTTCGCACCGTGCACGAGCAGGGCACGCACGCCTCCGGGGCGGCCGAGCATCCCCAGCAGCTGCACGGCCGGAACGCCCGGCCCGGGCAGACTGTCCGGATCCACACCCCAGACCGCTGCCACAGCGGCCCGGTCCGCGGGATCGGCGATCTTGCGGTACCCCGGCAGCTGGTCGCTCTTCTGCCCGTGCTCGCGGCCGCCCTGGCCGTTGCCCTGGCCGGTGAGCGTGCCATAACCCGAGCCCGGTCGGCCCGGCAGCCCGAGCACGAGAGCGAGGTTGATCGCCGCGGTCGCGGTGTCGGTGCCGTCGACGTGCTGCTCGACGCCCCGCCCGGTGAGGATGTAGGTGCCGCGGCCGCGTGCCAGCCGGTGAGCGGTCGCGCGCAGCACCGCGACCGGGATCCCCGTCATCGCCTGCACCCGCTCGGGCCACCACCGTGCGACGCTGCGGCGCAGCGCGTCGAGACCGGTCGTGCGCTGCTCCAGATAGGCGCGGTCGGCGAGCCCGTCCGCCAGCACGAGGTGGATGAGGCCGAGCAACAGCACGAGGTCGGTGCCGGGCGCGGGCTGAAGGTGCGAGCCCGCACCGTCCGCGGTGAGCTCGGCGGTCTGCGAGCGGCGCGGATCCACGACGATCAGGCCACCGGCGGCGCGAGCGCCCGCAAGGTGCGAGAGCAGGGGTGGCATGGTCGCGGCGACGTTCGAGCCGAGCAGCAGGATCGTGTCGGCGTCGTCGAGGTCGGAGACGGGAAAGGGAAGGCCGCGGTCGATCCCGAAGGCCCGGTTGCCCGCCGCCGCGGCGGACGACATGCAGAACCGGCCGTTGTAGTCGATGCGCGAGGTGCCCAGCGCCACCCGGGCGAACTTGCCGAGCAGGTACGCCTTCTCGTTCGTGAGCCCGCCGCCCCCGAACACCGCCACCGCGTCGGGTCCGTCTGCTTCGCGGATCGCGCGCAACGACGACGCGATCCGCGCCAGCGCCTCGTCCCAGCTCGCCGGGCGCAGAACACCGGCATCGCGGATCAGCGGTGTGGTGAGCCGTTCCGGGGAGGCGAGCAGGGCGGCCGAGGTCCACCCCTTCTTGCACAGCCCGCCTCGGTTGGTCGGGAACGTGCGCCCCTCCACTCGCACCGGGGCGGAACCGGCCGGATCAGGGGTGAGCGTCATGGCGCACTGCAGTGCGCAGTACGGGCAGTGCGTGTCCGCCGCAGCAGAAGAGGCGGGAGCCGTCGGGGGCGGGGATCCGGTCGTCATCGCCATCGCCTCAGATCCGCGCCCCGCGACGGCGCCCGCGCAGCAGCACGGCGGTCGTGACCCCGCACAGCACCACGTAGACGACCACGAACCAGCCGAGACCGGCGGCGTAGCCTCCGGTGGCCGCCTTGGACAGCCCGAGCGCCTGCGGGATGAGGAACCCGCCGTAGGCACCCAGCGCGGAGACGATCCCCAGCGCGGCGGCCGCGGCGCGCTGGGTGGCAGCGTCGCCGGACGAAGAGTGGCCGTCCACACCGGACCTCAGCGCGAACAGCGTCGGGATCATCCGGTATGTCGCGCCGTTGCCGGCGCCGCTCGCGACGAACAGCAGGAGGAAGAAGCCGAGGAACAGCCAGAAGGAGTGCAGCGGCAGCGTGAGCACCACGGCGAGGGCGCCGAGCGCCATGACTGCGAAGGCGGCGATCGTCACAGCGCTGCCGCCGAACCGGTCGGCCAGCCGTCCGCCGAAGGGGCGCGCGAGCGACCCGACCAGCGCCCCGACGAACGCGAGCGACAGCATCGCGCCTCCGACGGGGAAGGCGGTGAAGGGGTCGGCGATGAGCTTGGGGAACACGGCGGAGAAGCCGATGAAGGATCCGAACGTGCCGATGTACAGAAGCGCCATGAGCCACAGCTCGGGATAGCGCAGCGCGGCCAGAGACGCCGAGATGTCGGCACGGGCGCTCGTGAGGTTGTCCATTCGGCGCCAGGCGCCGAGGGCTGCGATCAGGATGAGCGGCACCCAGATGAGACCCGCGAGCGGCAGATGCAGGGTGGCGCCGGCTCCCAGGGTGATCACGATCGGCACGACGAACTGGGCGACAGCGGCGCCGAGGTTCCCGCCGGCGGCGTTGAGTCCGAGGGCCCAGCCCTTCTGCCGCTGCGGGTAGAAGGAGGTGATGTTCGCCATCGAGCTCGCGAAGTTGCCTCCGCCGAGGCCGGCCAGCGCCGCCACGGTGAGCATCACCGGGAACGGGGTGTCGGGGTTCGACACGCACAGCGCGAGCCCGAGCGCGGGGATCAGCAACAGCAGCGCCGACACCACCGTCCAGTTGCGTCCGCCGAAGCGCGGCACCATGAACGTGTACGGGAAGCGCAGGGTTGCTCCGACCAGGCTCGGGATCGAGATCAGCCAGAACGTCTCGGAGACGGTGAAGTGGAATCCTGCCGCCGGCAGCGCCACGACCACGATCGACCAGAGCTGCCAGACGACGAAGCCGAGGAACTCGGCGAAGATCGACCAGCGCAGGTTGCGCCGCGCGATCGCAGAGCCGGCGGTGCGCCACTGCTCACGGTCCTCCGCGTTCCACCCAGAGATCCACCGTCCCGGCAGGAAGCCGAGGGCGGCGCCGGTCGCGGGGCTCTGCGCGCTGCGCGTGGACGTGCTGTTCGTGGCGATGCCGGTCATGCGGACCTCCCAGTGTGCCTGTGCGATCACGCTAGGAAGTGCTTGTTTCGGACGGTCGCGCGCGCCGTAACGACTGCGTGTCGAAGTCCTCTCCGAGGCGGACGAGCACTGTGAGATTTCGCGAGACCGACCATGAACGGAGGGGACGCCGCCCATCGAGCGAGTCGACACCGGTCGTCGAGCGAGCGCAGCGAGACGAAACGCGGCGCCCTCGCAAGGGCACCGCGTCTCGTCTCCTGTCCGCGGGGTCAGGGCTCGCTCACCGCCCGCGACCGCAGAACCGGGCTCAGCCGCGCAGCCAGACCGTGGTCTCGGCGGGCACCGCGCCGTCGACGAGCTCGCCGAGCACCGGCGCCTCGCCCTCGGCGAGCGCGAAGGGCTCCGCACCGAAGTTCGTGACGACCTGCCATCCGTTCGGCCGGACGAAGCGCAGCACGTCGTCACGGCCGGTCTCCATCCACTCCAGGCTCTCGCCGGTCTGCAGCTCGTGCCGCAGCGCGAGCGCACGACGATAGGTGTTCAGCGACGAGGCGGGGTCGGCGTCCTCCACGTCCACCGCGTAGCCCGCGAACCAGTCGGGCTGCGGGATGTGCGCGCCCGCGGCGCCGAAACCGAACGAGGATCCGGTTCCGGTCCACGGCAGCGGCACGCGGCAGCCGTCGCGGCCGAGGCCGTCGCGCTCCGGATCCGCGCCCCGGAAGAACGCCGGGTCCTGCCGGTCCTCGGCCTTGATGTCGCCCACCTCGTGCAGGCCCAGCTCCTCGCCCTGGTACAGGTAGGCGCTGCCGGGCAGCCCCAGCAGGAACAGCGAGGCCGCGAGCGCCTGCCGGCTGCCGCGCGCGAGGTCGATCTGGTCGGCCGGGGCGCCGGCGAGGATCCAGGCCGAGCCCTGCTTGGCGAGGCTGCCGCGCCGCGGGGGGAGGCCGTAGCGGGTCGCGTGCCGCACCACGTCGTGGTTCGAGAGCACCCAGGTCGAGCTGGATCCGGTCGCCGCGCTCTGGGCGAGGTTGTCGGTCACGATGTGCCGGAACTGCGCGGCGTCGAAGTCGGCCTCGAGCAGGTCGAAGTTGAACGCCTGGCCGAGCCCGTCGGGGGTCGCGTACTTGGCGCGGCGCTCCGGCGTCGCCACCCATGCCTCGGCCACGGCGATGCGCGGCGGGTCGTACTCGTCGAACACCCGACGCCACTCGCGGTAGATCTCGTGCACCGCGTCGCGGTCCCACAGCGGGTGTCGGCCGTCGGTGGTGTCCATCGCGTCGAGCTCGGCCTGGCTGGGCAGCACGGCCGGCAGGTCCTTGCTGAGTCCGTGCGCGACGTCGATGCGGAAGCCGTCGACGCCGCGGTCCGACCAGAACCGCAGGGTGTGCAGGAACTCGGCGTGCACGTCGGGGTTGTCCCAGTTGAAGTCGGGCTGCTCGGTCGCGAAGTGGTGGAAGTACCACTGGCCGTCGCCCACCGGCTCCCACGCCGGACCGCCGAAGATGCTCGCCCAGTCGGCGGGCGGCAGTTCGCCGTTCTCGCCGAGGCCGTCGCGGAAGATGTAGCGGTCGCGCTCGGGCGACCCCTTGCCGGCGGCGAGCGCCGCACGGAACATCTCGTGGCGGTCGGACGAGTGGTTGGGCACGATGTCGACGATCACCTTGATCCCGCGCTCGTGCAGCGCGGCGACCATGTCGTCGAAGTCGTCGAGCGTGCCCAGGCGCGGATCCACGTTGCGGTAGTCGTCGACGTCGTAGCCGCCGTCGGCGAGCGCGGACGGGTAGAACGGGCTCAGCCACACCGCGTCGACGCCGAGTCCGGCGAGGTAGTCGGCCTTGTCGGTGACGCCGCGGATGTCGCCCAGTCCGTCCCCGTTCGAGTCGGCGAAGCTGCGCGGATAGACCTGGTAGACGACGGCCTGGCGCCACCAGGCGGCATCGTCGGATCCGAGCACGGGGACTCCGGCGGCGAGGACTGCATCGGTCATGGAAGAGAGCTCCTTCGGTGTTGCGGTCTTGTGCGGGCGTGCGCCCGACGGGTGGGAGACGGAGGGGCGGTCAGCCCTTCACGGCGCCCTGGGTCACGCCCTCCATCACCCAGCGCTGGGTGAACAGGTAGGCGACGATCGCGGGGGCCATGGCCATGAGGTACGAGGCGAAGGCGACGTTGTAGTTGCTGCTGAACTGATTCTGGAACAGGTTCTGCCGCACCGGCAGGGTCTGCAGCGACGGATCCGAGATGATCAGCGACGGCATCATGAAGTCGTTCCAGGCGTAGAGGAAGGCGAAGATCCCGACGGTCGCGCTCATCGGTCCGAGCAGCGGGAAGATGATCCGCCAGAACGTCTGCCAGGTGCTGGCCCCGTCGATCCGCGCACTCTCCTCGAGCTCGAGCGGGATCGAGCGCAGGAACGCCGTGAACAGCAGCACGCTGAAGCTGAGCTGGAACATCGTCGCGAGCAGGATCACGCCGAACGGATTGTCCAGGTGCGCGAGGCCGGTCAGCTGGATCTGCGGCAGCGCCACCACCGGGAACGGGATGAACATCGCCGCGAGCAGGTAGAAGAAGGAGTACCGGAAGAGCCGGTGGTCCCAGTTGCGCACGATCGCGTAGGAGGCGAACGCGGCCAGCACCACGGTCAGGAACACGGTGCCCGCGGTCACGAGCAGTGAGACGCCCGCCCCGACCGGGAACTTCGTGAGGTACCACGC
>Ga0308158_10002790_pt1 | contig 16017 bp, 15 predicted proteins | sample PhyBR2_FD_201038 | JGI IMG/M metagenome (GOLD analysis project Ga0308158, IMG submission 201038) | Phyllosphere microbial communities from UC Gill Tract Community Farm, Albany, California, United States - DLSLB.R2 | ecosystem: Host-associated > Plants > Phyllosphere > Unclassified | place: USA... | reverse complement strand
TGGGTCACTGCCCGGACCAGTGTTGTGGATGCCAAGACACTCAGATCAATCAGTTACAATAGCGATGGCAAGGAAACAAAATTAAATCTCAACTTTGGTGAGATGATCACGGGCAATTACTACTCCAAGAAAACAAAAAAAGATAAAAAGCTGAATTTAAAAGCTTCCGAGCCTTTTATCGACTTCAACTGGACGGATCATATGATTGGGACACTTCCGCTGGATGTAGGCTATAAAGCTCGTATCCCACAGTTTTATTATAATGACGAATCCAATGTTCAAGTTGAATACTATACCATTAAAGAAGTAAAGAGTTATAGTTATGGTTCGCCGAAAACCGGCAAACATGACACATGGTTGGTTACGCTATTGGAAGAAAATACAGGTGCTATTTACAATTATGTGGTGGACAAAAAAGACCGTCGTCTCTGGCAACGGGAAATGTCCATGGGCAAAGGCATGTGGGAAATTACACTCAACGAGGAGCTGGATTATCAACCAATCAAAAGCCTCTTTAATAAGGAACAAGCCATTCAACAGATCTCCAAGGGCAATAGTGTGATTATCGGCACAGCATATGCTCGGTCAAGCTCCGGGAAAAGGCTAGGTGGCCTGGTCAATACGGCAAAAAAGCAATATGCTCCTAAAGGGACGGAGATTACACTCTTTCCAAGCTCGGCTTATTATGAAGAGTGGATTCAAGTCAACAATAAAATCCGGAAACAGAAAAAAATGCCCGAAGTTCCTTTGAACCCAGATTTTGGTTATGCTGTCAAAAAAGCTAAAGTTTATGATGACGAAGGGCATTTTGAGTTTGCAGATCTGATGCCGGGCACATACATCATTATGGCAAGTTTCGATTTTTCCAACTCGTATAATTATTCCTATGTATCAGGTTATACCAATTACTATAACTATTGGGGTTATACTGGTTCCACAACCAATTATGGTACCGCACGGTCCTCCTATATCGACAAAGCTACTATCGAGAAGCGTATCACCATAGACAAGGACGGCGAGAAAAAAGAGGTGAATTTAAAGGAAATGTAACAAAATATAAAGCCGCACAACTGGGGAATTTGATGCGGCTTTAATACTTTCCTATGAAAAACATATATTTATTGAAAATAAATTTTTATTATACAGTCGACCGTCTCAGTCGTATAAAAAAACGATAAATATAAAATTATTTATTTCCTCCGATGCTTTTCCAAATATGCATCTATGCTAAAGGGAAAAGCCTTATATCCCCCCAATAAAAAACAGGCACTGGCCCCAACCCAGACCGAATAGTTAAATGTCACTTTGATTCCAAATGACAGTGTCATGGTCAGTGCAAAAGCTGCTAGCAATATACCGGATAACAGGGCCGCAAAGCGTGTCCGAAAGCCGACCAACAGCAAAAATGCCAAAAGTACTTCCAGCACCGTCGCTCCGATTGCGAGCAGCGTTCCCACGGAAGCAGGCACAAAAAAATTCAGCTGATTGGAATAAGCGACGAAATTGGCCCAGTTCCCCCAAGAAGCATTGACGCTCCCGGGCGGCCCCCAAAATCCCAAACGATCAGCCACTGCAGATAAAAAGGCTGTTGCCACAGCAAAACGCGCAAATAGTTGACTATACATAATCCCAAATTTAATCAGTCAAAGATAAACCAAGAATCCACATCTTAACTTAAGCTAGTTTAAGAAATCAACTTTTCAGTAACAATGATACCGCCAGATGGGCACACGCCATTCATCAATTAACTCCAGTTTTAACCATACAAGCCTTCATCCGTTGATAAGTGCGTTGAATATCATCATCCAAACCGATGGAGAAGCGGATCAATCCATCCGAAATTCCGATACTGATACGTTCTTCCTCGGGAATTTCGGAGGAGGTTGAACTTCCTGAACATGAAAATAAAGTTTTATAGAAACCCAAACTTACAGCAAGGTAGCCAAGATTTTCCTTTTGCATCAGTTCCATGAATTCGTTAGCCTTATCAGTTGTTCCGGCGTCCAGCGTTAATATCCCTCCAAATCCATATTCAGTATGCATCATGCTTTTCATTAGTTCATGGTGTTTATGGGATCGTAATCCCGGATAACAAACTTTTAGCCCGTCCTGTTCAAAGCGCTCAGCGAGATATAGTGCATTGTAACTATGTTGCTTGATACGAATATGGAGAGTTCTGAGGTTTTTCAAGATACTGGCAGAGCGAAGACTGTCCATCGTTGGTCCAAGCAGCATGCAAGCACCAGAATTAACATTTTTTGTTTCATTGATGAATTCCTGTGTTCCACAGTAGACACCGCCGACCGTATCGCTACTTCCATTAATAAATTTTGTCAGGCTATGGATAACAATATCCGCCCCCAGCACTCCGGGTGAAACAGATAAGGGCGAAAAGGTATTATCCACAACAAGTTTGAGATTATACTTCTTGCAGATAGCCGACAGTTTTCGAATATCAGCGATTTCCAACAAAGGATTGCTGACGGTTTCACAGTAGATTATTTTGGTCGTCGGACGTATTGCAGACTCGATTCCCTCAAAATTGCTGATGTCAACAAAACTTGTTTCAATATGAAATGGCGGTAAAAAATTTTTCAGGAAAGCATAAGTACCCCCATAGATGGTTCGGCTGGAGATAATGTGGTCACCACTCTGACAGAGCTGTAATAACACCGTAGTGATAGCCCCCATTCCCGAAGCCGTTACATTGGCCGCTGCTGTATTTTCGAGCTTTGCTAATGCTTGTGCAAGATAGAGATTCATTGGGGATGAATGACGTGAATATAAGTAACAACCATCCGCATTTCCCTCAAACGTATCAAACATGGTTTTAGCCGACAGAAAAGTATAGGTCGAACTATCTGAAATCGAAGGATTCACACCACCGAATTCTCCAAAATATTGCAAATCCTGGATTTCATTTGCCGCATTAAAATTTTCCATAATTTTTTATTATAAAATTGAACTATTTTAAGTTTTATTACAATAATATATTGGTATATTAGACTATAAATCTAATATTACACTTAATTTCAGAAAATACATCTAAATCAGTAATCTATTGTATCTGTTCACCAAAAAATAATCTATGCAGCTTGACGAAATTGATAAAAAACTACTGATATTATTACAGGAGGATGCCAAACAAACCACTAAAGAGCTATCACACAAACTCGGTCTGTCTGTGACCGCTATATACGAACGGGTGCGTAAACTTGAAAAAACTGGAGTAATCTCTAAATATGTTGCCCTCCTCAATAAGCACAAGATTGCAAAAGATTTTATGGTGCTCTGTCATGTCAAGCTTGTCCAACATAAAAAAGAATACATTCAGCAGTTTGAACGAGAGGTTATGGATCTACTGGAGGTCACGGAATGTTTCCATGTCAGTGGGGATTACGATTATATCTTAAAGATTTGCGTACGCGACATGGAAGATTATCGTCATTTTATGTTGTCTAAACTCACCTCTTTACAACATATCGCTAGTACACATAGCTCCTTTATGATCGCAGAGGTCAAAAACACCCTGACCATGCTGATGTAGTCCAAGCTAAACCAGTACCCCATTTTTGGAGGTTATGGGCTCAGGAAGGTTTTCCTCGCCAACCATTTGCAGGAGGTCAATCTCAATTGTGCGACAGATCGACAGCATTGGTATGTCAAACATTAGTCCGCCAAAAGGATTTTCGGTATAATCACCTACCAACTCCATCACGATATAGATCCATCCTATGACCACACAAAAAGGAATACTGGTCCAGATTCCCCAATCGCCGAGTTTGGCAAATTCATTGACAAGCCCCAAGGGCAACAATAATATCAAGATAACATTGAAAACAAATGCCGTACTAGCAAATTGCCTTGGTGAGGGAAACTTCTTTATCCGTTCTGCCTGCCCCTGAAAGTCATAAAATTGGTTCAAACAAGTTTGTAATTGCATCTGATTGAAATCAGAAATAACCTGATCATTTTTTAGGGTATTGATATCTTTGGCCTGCTGACTGTTCAAATAAGTTGCAAAATTTTTATACGTCGGTTGCAAATTAAATTCTTCAGCTGATAAGTATTTATGCAAGAAAATAGCTGTCCGGCTGTAATCCGGAAAGCCTGCTTTTATCAAACGGTGCCGTTTCACGTTCATCGCGCCAAAATAGCGCTTTAGGCTCACATGCTCCCACTCGGTCGGTATCAAAAGCTGCTCACGCAATTGATAGAGCCAAGCAATATGACGATAGGCAATTATTTTTCTTCTTTCCGTTAAATCATGCTGATCTCCTTGAGTTGTGTCAAATGCATAAAGCATGGACACAAAAGAACGACTCGAATTTACGATTCCACCCCAGATTTTACGTGCTTCCCACAACCGATCGTAGGCTTGGTTATTTTTAAAGCCTACATAGAAAGCTTCCGCTGTACCAATCAGGGCTACAGGAACCCAGGGAATAATCATCCATTGCCAATTGAAAAAGTAATAGATGACTGCCACCAATAAGCACCAACCTGTCAGCCAGATTAGGTGTACACCAGCAAGATTGAATATCTGTTTGTAATTAAAATATTTTGTGGTAATCATAAAAAATAATGCCTGTCTTATTGATAATTGAATGTACAATTTTAATTTTTACGGTCCAACACCACTCCTTTTTTTACTTCCGAAACCGATATTACAAATACATTTACACTTATCCACGAAACAATATTGCAGTTAAAACCTTCAATAAAAACACCTGCTAACTTTAAGTACTCAATATTCTTAAAATAGATCAATGAAGTGATAGCTGTACTTAATTATATCAAAAAGCCTTGCTTTTCAAATTGCATTACCAAATTTGCGGCATCTCGTTCAGCTTCGCTTTCCTCTACCTCATAATTATCCAATAAAACAGCTGTTACACTTTCGACATTAAATTCCTTTCCCTGCAGTTCCAACCAGATCTGTACGGCAGTCTCATTAAAGCTATATACCTTGGACGCATCCAATTGATCTTGTCCCGGATAGACTAGGATATGATCTTCGCCCAATTTGCGTAGTTGTAAATCTCCTCTAAGTTTCATCTGGCTATTCCTCTGTTTATTTCTATGACATGCAAACCGTATATTTGGTTTGTCTTATTACGAAAAAAATATATACTTTATACAATAGGTCCGAATAGCAAATTCATCTCCACTGTGGCTTACTATCAAAAATACAAAAGACAGTTGAAAAATACATCACTTGATTTGTTATATTATCACATCACACAAAAAAGAAAGGATACATCTATACAGAATTTAATAATAAACGACACAAAATAAACATAAACTTTACAAAACGATATTTATACAATATTTTACCACCATAGCTTATATAAACTTATGTTTAATTATGACTGCTTAAACTGGGGCGCCCAACTCTACCGTACAAGCACCTAATTGTTGTATAATGATTATTTATGCAACAAACCACACGCAATTACAATTGCAAGGTCAGCTCCTGCTGTTGCTGATTTCTAAACACAATAACTTTAGGACGATCAGTATGTCCAAGTTTTTTAATGGCTTGTTGCAAATCTGTTAACTTAGCTATTTTCTCACCCTGATAATCCAAGATCGCATCACCTACCCGCAAACCACTTTTATATAGTATACTCTTTTCATCCAGCTGAAGTACCAGTACACCAGCGACCGAAGGTAGCCCTGCTGCGGATTGCTCACCCATCGTTTCGATCGCTTTAAATTGTCCGCCTTTCCATGTCCACTTTTGGCTATGTTCTTTGGTTCCCGATCGGATCAATTTTGGGATCTCAGGACTAGCTGCAAGACGTTTTAACCGCTCCTCCATCACACCAAAATTGAGCATATCAAAATTTTTAAAGCCCTGATCCTCCCAGGCAGTTAACCTAAAATCACCATGAATTGGGTCAACAAAGTTCAACGGATCAATCCGTCCATGCTTTTCTAATCCCTTGGCCTGATCTTTTAGTAAATCTTCCTTTCGCAAGTAAATATTATAGTCCACTTCATCCCCCCAATACTTGACATGAATATCCTGATGGGCCTGCATCACAATATTATTACGAAAGACATCATGACTATGCTTGAACCAAACATGCGGGTGAAAACCGTTGTTCAACATCACATTATTATATACTTTGCGATAAAATCCTTCACGCAATTTCAATCCACCACTTAGACAGAGATTGTTATAAATCTCATAATTGGAAGATCCATCATCCAGATCTATGTCCCAACCGTGATCACAGTGAAAACGGTTATCGTGGATTTTGGTTGTTTTAACTGCATCAAGTAAAATTAAGTTGGGATGCTCCAATGTTAATTGATCCATTTCATTGCGGTTGGGATGCCAAAAACGGTCCCGCCCCCAAGAATTAAAGGCTCCATGATCACTGGTCTCCAATACAGTATTGAAAACATCGTTATAAGCAATCTCATGGCCGCCCCATGTACCATCTCCTATATTAATGCCTGCACGCGGTACATTGTAAATGGTATTGTGCAAGATGCGTAGAGACTCCGCCATGGACACCTGTACACCTGCAACCTGCTTTTCAATCAAACCGATCGTATGAATCAAATTGTCACTGACCTCACAATCCATAGGATAATTATTGGTTTTAGGACCTTTAACTGTATCCATTTGACTTAGCGGAACGAATTTTTCATAACGGAATGCTGGTGAACGAACAGCCTCGGGATCGCCTACGAAATTGATGGCACCCGCACCGATCTGCTCTATCCGGTTCCCACTGATCTTGATCCGGCGATTATAATCACTCAAAAAAACTGCATTCCCACCCAATTCGATAAAATCATTGGCATAAAGAAAACAATTTTCCGCTCCTTCAATCTTTACTGCACCCTGACGATAGATAGTCCAATCGCTACGCAGCAATGGCTCCGCCGTTTTCATAAAGGTAGCTGTGGTATGCATAAAACACAGACCACTGATCTCAATATCATGCACCGGTTTGGAAGCTGAGCCTGAAATAGTAATTAAGTTTTCCAACTGTGGCGCCACAAACTTCATGGTATTGGGATCTGTTCCTTTGGATGGCATGTAGTATAAAATTGCCGTCTGTTCATCCAAAAACCATTCTTGTGCTGTATCAAGTTCTTCAAATATATTTTCAACATAACGATAGGTTTCGTGCATTTTGCTTGGACGATTGTTTTGCTGCCCACCTTCGATTGTGAGTTTTGACGAACCATCTTTTCCTGTAATCCGATAATGAAAGCCCCCCCAGCGGCCGGCGTGTAAAGCATGTACAATACCACCGATGGGGTTACGCCAAGTCGCAATACGTGCTGAGTCAAGTGCATCGGCTGCATAGCCCTGAAAAGGTAATATGGACAGATCATAATTTGGATATCTTGCTCGCACCAGATGCCTTTCATTGGCATAGAGGCTTTGGAAACTCAATCCGGTAGGAACTTTAGCTGTCCAAATGTCGTTCTTTCCCTGCTCCCATTTGAGGTCAAGGGATTTAGCGCCACTCAGGACAACCTGCTTTCCGTCGGCCGCTTTAATTCGTAGCGGCTGCTTGTTGGTCCCGGATAGTGCTGCTAGTAGTGTGATTGGTTTATCAAGGTAGTAAGTTCCCCGATCAAAAATGATTTCGATGCTTGGATTGGCTTTACCCTTTTTATATTTTTCTACGGCACGTAATGCCGCCTCTGCAGTAGCAAAAGGATCTCTTAACGCTCCCGAATTTCGGTCGTTGCCTGTTGTACTGATATAAAAACGCTTAACAGTATAGGGGTGTTGCGCCTGTACGGTAGAAAAAAGTAGGCAGCTTGTGCCAATAAATATTAGCCTAACAACGCTACTTATTTGTTTCTTTATCATGTTTTTTTGAAAATTTAGGTCAGTTAAAGCGCTTTTATGAAAGCTGAAAAGCATAGTGATCATAACAAGAAGTAAAATGATTTTTGCTTTCATTGTGTTTGAAATTAAGTTTATCTTGGTTGTTTGAAATTACCCTATATAAATATACATATCAAGTAATACGCCTCTATAATTTTTCATCTCACCTATTATTAAGAGAAATTCTTCCAGCTACTATCCGACTGTTTATACCAGTATTACTGGTTATTCTAGAGACAAAATCCCTCTTGGTACTTGCTAGTAAGCACAATATATTTTATGCCAGCATCTTTGCCCAAGCCTAGCTGACTTTTATCATCCGTGAAGACACGATATTAATCTAGAAATAATAATCCACAAAGAATATCCATCCTTAATCTAAATATCGTAAATCTGTTTGGAAAGATATTTATATTTACGCTTAAAGTTTTACAAAATAATAAACCAATAATTATGAGCTTAAAAACACTAATCACCAAAAGTGTACAGTACAACAATTGGGTGATCAATAAATACCTTGATTGGTTAAGTACCAAATCGGAAGAACAACTTAACCAAGAAGTTCCATCCAGCTTTTCTACGATCCTAAAAACATTAAACCATATTTGGCAGACACAAGAATATTGGTGGAGTCATATTTCGGAATCAAATGATTTTGATTTTGAAAAAACATGCAGTAAAAAAGAGGATATTTTCAACGCCATCCGAGAGAGTTGCCAAAAGCTTCAAAATTATGTGGAAGGTCTATCGGAACAAGATTTAGAAAAAAATATAAAGGTCGAATCTCCCTGGTTTCAGTGTGATTTTTCAAAATATGAATATATTCAGCATTTGATTATCCACGGAACCTACCATCGGGGACAGATTGTCACTATAGGCCGAAATATTGGAATAACAGATGCACCGATGACAGATTACAATTTCTGGAATATTTATAAAGAACAAAAATAAGGAATGCGGTTATTGTCTAAAAAAATAACAAGTAGCGTTTGTTTTGTAGAAACCCTTACTAAAAAAATATACACAAGTACATGTAAACACTGTAAAGAATTGCTCGGAATAAATTAAAGAAGGCAGTTTCAAAAAGCAAAAAAGCAAACAGATCATGGGATGGCTTGTTTTTCAAATACAATCCAGAATAGGTACAATATTAGATAAAAATAGGGCTACCAAATCTCTTTGGAAAAGCCCTATTCTTCTATATCTGGTTGCCTTGTCGTCCAGTTAATCCTTTTTCATGGTTCCTGTTTCTCTCAAGTTGATATGCCAACTGAACGCCTCCTCTAGCAAATGCGGCGTGTGTCCACCTCTTTCACAGGCGCGATTGTAATAATCCAAGAGTTGGGCTTTGTAATCTGGATGCACACAATTTTCAATAATAACCTTAGCACGTTCACGAGGCGCCAAACCACGCAAATCGGCCAAACCATAATCTGTCACCAAAATATCAACATCATGCTCCGTATGATCTACGTGGGATACCATCGGAACGATATGAGAGATCGCGTCTCCCTTAGAAGCCGCCTGCGTGACAAAAATACTTAAATAAGCATTCCTTGCAAAATCTCCCGATCCTCCTATACCGTTCATAATATTGGTACCAGAGGTATGCGTCGAGTTCACGTTACCATATATGTCAAATTCTATTGCGGTATTGATTGCAATAATCCCCAAACGTTTGATCAATCCCGGTGTATTGGATATGTTTTGCGGGCGTAAGACAATCTTGTCACGATATTTGTCCAAGTGATCAAATACGCGTGAATAACACTCTTCTGATACAGTAATAGAAGAGGCTGACGCAAAATCCAATTTACCCGCATCAATTAAATCAAATGTACTATCCTGGAGTACTTCCGAAAACATGGTTAGATTGTGGAATTTACTATGGATAAAGCCTGTGAGCACGGCATTCGCTACTTTTCCAATTCCTGCCTGAAGAGGCATCAAACTCTCGGATAGATGCCCAAGCTCAACTTCATTTTCAAAAAATGCCAATATATGCTTTGCTATTGCTGTTGTTTTGGCATCAGGTTCGGCGATATCTGCTGGACTGTCAAGTTCATTCGTAAAAACAATTCCCACAATCTTGCTGGGATCCAATGGGATTGTTTTCCGGCCAATCTTATTTTCAGGTGCTACTATAGGAATAACATTACGACGTGGATAGTCTTCTGCCTGATAGATATCGTGTATTCCTTTGATTGCTGTTGGAATAGCTGTATTGACTTCCAAAATAACCTGTTTAGCTAATGCGGCAAAGGTTGCGGAGTTACCCACTGAGGTCGTTGGAATGATACTACCATCCGATTCAATCGCAGCAACCTCCAATACGGCAATATCCACCTGCGGTAGATTTTTATTGTGGAGCAGTTCAGCAGTCTCACTTAAGTGCTGATCTATAAAAAGTACATCTCCAGCATTGATCTTATTGCGGAGGATTCGATCCACTTGAAAGGGCATACGTTTGGATAGGGCACCAGCCTCGGCTAATTTACCGTCTGTACCATGGCCCAAAGAAGCCCCTGTAATCAATGTTATTTTTAAAGGATCCACTTTTGCCCTTTCTGCTAAAGCTGGTAATACGGCTTTGCTATCGCCAGCTTTGGTAAAACCACTTGAGCCAACGACCATACCGTCTTGAAATAATTTCGCAGCTTCTGTAGCTGTAATAACCTTATCGTGTAAGCTCTGAATTTTTATCCTTTCGTAAGCCATATCCTTATTATTTTATTTTTTATTCGCTATTCATGTAAACTTAAGAAATTGAAACCTATTTATATCCGCTATTATAAAAGTTATTAAGCTTGGGTCTACATTTCTCAACCAAACAATTTTAGCGTTTTTTTCTACATTGAATTTATTACCATTTGACACAAAATTATTCAATGGAGACGAAACAACTATAACTAACTGTTTATCAGAAAAATAAAACAAAATATATTTTTAAAGTATTATTATAAAAATGAAAAAAAATATTTATAACGCTGATTAACAATAAATTATAAAAAATAAATTTAAATCCAGGTAAGTAAATACTAACTCGCTAAGGGTTTATTTGCAATTTTATTGTAAGCATACACTCACTTTACTTAGAACAAAGTTAGGTCTAGTAAAAAAGTCTTACCTTTGCAGGGTAGTTTTATAGAAAAAAATGAACTTAAGAGATACAACGAGTGATGGAAAATATGTCAACCGCTATTACATGACAGAGGTTGATTCATTTGAAGATAGCATTTATTGTCACCATGCCATTATAGCGGAAAACCATATCACGGAGCACTGTCATGATAAGGATCAATTTTTATATACCGAAGGTGGAGTTGTTTTTATAAAAACGGATGAAAAATCATATTTCTTGCCCGCTCGTCACTATCTGTGGATTCCCGCAGGTGTAAAGCATAGTATTCACCCAAGTACCCCAGAAGTCGTGATGCGTAATCTCTATTTTCCAAAAACGAATAGTGATACCGCATTCTACAGTAAAATGGGGATCTATCCAGTAAATGATCTGCTAATTGAACTGATTATGTTTACCAACCGTTGGAACGGCAATATATTTCCAGTGGAGGAACCTAAGTATAGTTTGGCAACTGCATTTAAACTCATCCTTCCTGAACTGTCTCTGCACGAGCTTCCATTGGCTCTTCCCTATCCCAGCCACCAAAAATTAAAAGATATCGTTACCTATCTAGAGGAGAATATGGAAGAAAACGTGAGTTTTAAAAAACTTGCGAGTCTATTTAATATCAGCGAACGTACATTGGCTAGGCTATTCCAGAAAGAATTAAACATGTCCTTTATCCAATACTATACTATCCTTAGAATGCTAACCGCGCTTAAACTATTACTGGATGAAAAACTAAGTGTCAATGAAGTGGCGTTAAAAGTCGGTTATAACAGCTTACCTACATTTAGCAATACATTCAATAAGGTCGTAGGTATTCGTCCCAGCGAATATGTCAAACAAAAAGAATTGCTTATTTAAAAATGTTTCCCTAAATTAGGTCAATAAACCTAATTCAGGATGAAATTCAAACATATTATCTATGGTGCTGGAATTTTATTACTCAGTACTTCCGTATTTGGCAATTCTCAAGACAAAAAACCCAAACCCATTCAATTGTTCAATGGGAAAGATTTAAAAAATTGGACTCCTAAAATCCGAAACCACAAGGTTGGAGATAACTATAAAAACACATTCCGTGTCGAAGATGGTTTATTGAAAGTCAGATATGATGGCTACGATAATTTCAATTTTCAATATGGCCATCTATTCTACGATAAAGAATTTTCCGCTTATTTATTACGTGTCACTTATCGTTTTGTAGGCGAGCAGGCTCCCGGTGGTGAAGGCTGGGCCTGGCGCAATAGCGGTGCCATGCTACATGGACAAGATCCCAAGACGATGGGCGTAGACCAGGATTTTCCGATATCTATCGAAGGTCAGCTCTTGGGTGGTAATGGCAAGGACGAACGCACAACAAGCAATCTGTGTACACCGGGGACGAATGTCGTCATCGATAACAAACTCTTTACGCCGCACTGTGTCAGCTCGACATCAAAAACTTATGCTGGCGATCAATGGGTAACGGCTGATTTCCTCGTATTGGGAGATTCACTTGTACAGCATATCCTTGAAGACAAAGTGGTATTACAATATACCAAGCCTCAAATAGGAGGTGGCAGTGTAACAGACTTTGACCCTGCCGTAAAAAAAGATGGGCAGCTATTGAAAAAAGGAAGCATCTCACTTCAGAGTGAGAGCCATCCGATCGATTTCAAAAAAGTGGAACTATATGATTTGGAACCTTACATGAAAGATCCAAATAAATTGAAAAAAGTCATCGCTGAATTATTGCCCAATCTAAAACAATAGTCAGTCATAACTAATATAAAATAAAAAAGCACCTATATGGGTGCTTTTTTATTACTATTCGCTTGGAAAGAGAAATCCAAAGTATATAACATAAAGAAAAGGGATACAGCGAGCTGTACCCCTCAATATCTATACAGAAAGCTTACGCTAAACCGTTAACGAATTTAGTTAACTTAGATTTGTTGTTAGAAGCTTTTTTCTTGTGGATCACATTTTTCTTTGCCAAACGATCAAGCATAGAAATTACGCGTGGTAACAATGTTTTTGCCTCTTCTGCAGAAGTTGTATGACGTAATTTTTTGATTGCGTTACGAGTAGTTTTTGCTTGGTAACGGTTTCTTAAACGTTTAGTAGCGTTTGCTCTAATCCTTTTGATCGCTGATTTATGATTTGCCATTTTTTTTAGCTAATTTTTATTCAATTTTTTCTTGTAATTCGGACTGCAAAAATAACACCTTATTTTCAATATTCAAAATCTATTTTGTTTTTTAGGTTTACTATATTTGCAACATGCAAAAATTATCGATGGATGAACTTCAACGTACAGATGTTGAATCGTTTAAAAAACAAGAAAAAACGCCTATCGCAATTGTTTTAGACAATGTTCGCAGTATGCACAATGTGGGCTCTGCCTTCCGTACAGCCGACGGATTTGCTATTGAAAAAATATACCTATGTGGTATTACCGGAACGCCACCACACCGGGAAATTGAAAAAACTGCATTGGGAGCGACGCAATCTGTCTCTTGGGAATACCATAAAGAAACGGCAGATGTCGTAGAGAATCTAAGAGCGGAGGGGTATACAATTATTGCCATTGAACAAGCCGATGATAGTGTCATGTTACATCAATTTGAGCCAAAGTCCGATAAAAAATATGCGTTAATTTTTGGAAATGAAGTTAACGGCGTAGATGAAGAGGTCATGGAAAAAATCGATACCTGCATCGAAATCCCCCAATATGGCACCAAGCATTCCCTTAACGTATCTGTCGCAATCGGCATTATCCTTTGGGATTTTATCCAAAAATGCAAACTGAACTAAAAATTTATCAATAAAGGTCATATTCCTATCCACATTGCTTCCATTTTAGAAAGCAAAATAGTAGATTTGTGTGCAAAATTTAAAGAAGAAATGAGTGTATTAGTTAATAAAGATTCAAAAGTAATCGTTCAAGGTTTCACTGGAAACGAAGGTACTTACCATGCGACTCAAATGATTGAGTACGGAACAAATGTAGTTGGTGGTGTGACTCCTGGTAAAGGTGGTCAACAACACTTAGACCGTCCTGTATTCAACACTGTTCAAGATGCAGTAGACGCTACAGGAGCTAATGTTTCTATTATCTTTGTACCTCCAGCATTTGCTGCAGATGCAATCATGGAAGCTGCAGCTGCGGGTATCGAAGTGATTGTATGTATTACTGAGGGTATCCCTACGAAAGACATGATCCAAGTAAAATCTTACTTGAGCGACAAAAAATCCCGTTTGATCGGTCCAAACTGTCCGGGTATCATTACGGCAGGTGAAGCTAAAATTGGTATTATGCCAGGATTTATCTTCAAAAAAGGTAATGTAGGTGTTGTTTCGAAATCAGGAACTTTAACCTATGAAGCAGTAGATCAAACTGTAAAAGCGGGATTAGGAATCACGACAGCTATCGGAATCGGTGGTGACCCTATCATCGGTACAACAACTAAAGAAGCTGTTGAATTATTAATGAACGACCCAGAAACTGAAGCTATCATCATGATCGGTGAGATTGGTGGTGGAATGGAAGCTGAAGCTGCACGTTGGATCAAAGAACATGGTACTAAACCAGTTGTTGGATTTATTGCTGGTCAAACAGCGCCTCCGGGACGCCGTATGGGCCATGCTGGTGCGATCGTAGGTGGTGCTGATGATACTGCTGCTGCAAAAATGAAAATCATGCGTGAGTGTGGTATCCGTGTAGTTGAATCACCAGCTGAAATCGGAAAAGCAATTGCAGAAGAATTGGCTAAATAATTAGACAATTAAGCATATAAAAGTAAAGGGGGATCAAATTGATCCCCCTTTACTTTTATATGCTATTTCCATAGCGCATGGATGATAATCCAGTTTTACGTCTGGTATTTCCCATATAATATACTATTTCATTAATTGAAAACCCTTCAATACAGTAATCCCATAAGGAGATGCCACGGCCTGGTGTGCAGCTTCCCGCGCGATCTGCCCTTCAACATAAGTTACTTTGAGTGGCAAAAATGTGTTATTGATAACATTCTCTTGAAACAGCGCCTCGTACCATGTACAAGCCGCGACATAGCGTCCATAATCCAAATTAAGATGATAGCCATCGCGTGTGAATTGATCGCCCAGATAAGTCGAACGCGCATTTTGAATAGCTGTACCAGCAGGTACCAATACTTGAAAATTACCCCAATTAAAGACTTCTTGGGAAGTGCCTACAATAGCGGTGTACATCGTATTCTGGTTACGGTTATAACGGATAAATCCCTCATGGGACGAACCGTTCTGATATGCCCAGGTTTGATGCAATATATACTTTGTTTCAGGATACTTTACATGTTTGGTGACATAGTCATATAAAATTGGTAAATCCTTTGCATAGGAGTCATAATCTCCCGACAGTGGACTCGCTTGCTGAAAACTAATATAGTCCCAGGCTTCGTCTACCAAAGCCGTTGAAAGCCGTTCATTTACCTTTTCGGACATGTGACCGTCTATATTGATCTTCCGATAACGATAAGCAGGCTTATCCGCTCTTGCATTGCTTACGTGTAAACTTAACGGAGCGCCACCAATATAAAGGTTACCAATAACGATCTTTTTCTTTCCAGCTTTAGCCAATTCATATAAGTTCTGCTCGATCGCATCTTCGGAAAAGCTATTACCAATGGCCAATATACGCAAAACACCATCATCCAATAATTGTTCTTGCGCGTTTAATCTATTGCTACTAAGAAAAAATAGTAGTAGAATAGTGAGTAAGGATATCTGTTTTGCTTTCATCATATATACATTGCTATAATGACTAAATTAGAGAATATCTTGTAGAATTGCTAATTGTATAAAAGGAAAACTTCAGCAGATCTTTTCCATCGTTGCGACCCGGTGTCTGTTTTGAAAAGGAATCTGAAAAAGTATCCAAACGCAAGAAGCCCTTGACTGTTTCCAGCAAGGGCTTCCGTGTAAAAAAAGGCACCGACCTACTCTCCCACCTGTTACGGCAATACCATCGGCTCTGGCGGGCTTGACTGCTCTGTTC
>Ga0308158_10002788_pt1 | contig 16022 bp, 16 predicted proteins | sample PhyBR2_FD_201038 | JGI IMG/M metagenome (GOLD analysis project Ga0308158, IMG submission 201038) | Phyllosphere microbial communities from UC Gill Tract Community Farm, Albany, California, United States - DLSLB.R2 | ecosystem: Host-associated > Plants > Phyllosphere > Unclassified | place: USA... | reverse complement strand
CAGCCGGCGTCGACGACGTCGCGCCAAACCGGCTTGCGTCCGACAAGCTCGGATAAATTCGGAAGGAGAACGCCGCGGCGTCATTGATGAAGACGTCGACCATGGAGTGATCGACGAATACATTAAAACGGCGCGGCACACCGAAGGCCTTTGTGTCGTATCTGCCGCGCAGGACCTGCGGTCCCTCCTGATCCTTGCTCAAGGTCGATCGCTGCTTGTCGAGGACGATCTCCTGCGTGGCCACGTCGTAGACGATCCTGGTTTCTTCCCGGCCGTCCGCCGATCGTGCCAAGGTCAAACCGTAACTGCCTGACCGGGGCGGTTCGTCGAACGTCGCCACGATCTCCGCTGCGCGTCCGAGATCGCCTGCTGGTAGGTCGCCGGTGCCCGTGAGCCGCCGGTCTATCGCGGAGCCGACATCGCGAAGAGTTGCCAGCGCCGGAATCGGCGACTGGCCGAGCGTCACACCGTCAGGCATTAGTCGCCACAGTCTCGGCAGGCTGAAGGCATGCGCCCATCCCGCCCGCAGCTGTGCCTCAGGCGAGCGTCGTTCGTCGACGATGCCGATTGCCGTGATCCGGCCGTCCTTGTCGCGATCGATGGTTGGGCTAAGATGACCGGGCAGCAGATCAAGCATTTTGGGTTTGAGCGCGATCGGCTTGAAGGCAACGCCGTCCCACGTGCCGATCCAATAGAGCCCACGTGTTGTCGGGCTGCCATATTTGCTAACGGCACCACCGATCGGATTGGCTTCCAGGATGTACCTGTCGTCGGCGATCTTCTCGAAGACGGGCATCTCCCAGATCTCCGATCCGACATCCATCTTTGCGAACGGTGCGAACGGGGGCTGCATCTTCCAGCACTTGCGATCGGCGAGGTCGGCACAGCGATAATAGGCCAGGCCGCCGGATCCCTCTAGCGCTGCGCCAACAATCATCCGCGCCCCTTTCCCCTCGACCCAAACATAGGGATCGCGGAAATCGGCGACGCCGGTGCGGTCGAGCAGCGGGCCTACCTTCTTCCAGCGGACAAGTTCGGGATCGTCGCTGATCGCCATCGAGATGCCGGGATTGAAGAGCGTCGGACTGTAGTTGACGCTCGTGTAGAACGCGATGCCGAGGCCGCCTGGGCCGTTGACGACATCGCCCGACCAGATGCCCTTCATGTCGAAACCGAATGTCGCGGTCTGCAACTCGGGACGCAAGGCGATCGGCAAGTCGGTCCAATTCACGAGGTCGTTACTGACCAGATGCCCCCACGTCATCATCGTCTTGAACGGACCGTTGGGCGTGCGCTGGTAGAACATGTGCCAACGATCACCGCGTCGAACCAGTCCGTGCGGCTCATTGGTCCAGTTGGCCTGCGGCATCGCGTGATAGGATGGGCGCTGGAGATCATGAGCGAACCGGGAGAGGGGCACGCGTAAGGATTCCGCTGCGGGCGGCGAAGACACCTGCACCGCTTCGCTCGCCACCATCTGCTCGGGCAAGACCGCCTCACCGCGCAGGCGGACTTCGTCGTAGGCGGCATTCAGACCATTGATGTTGAAGACGCCGAGCGGGGCCTTTCGCCAGCTGCGGGCAATCCGGAATGGCGTCGGTGCTGGCTTGAATGGGGCGGCCCGGCCCGTATGTGCGACAGCCACGCGCGTGCCGTTGATGTAAAGCGACGCCTCGCCCGTGCGGGGATCATAGGACGCCGTCACCCGCGTCCAGGCGTAGAGGGGGAACGCATCTGGCGCGATTACCTCGATCGCTCCGCGTTCAGTCGCGACGCGCAGTCCCCATCGGCCGAACGGGCTGAGGAAAAGATCGAACCCTCTGTCACCGGTAGCCTGTTGCGCGATCGAGGCCGTTACCTGCTCGCTGACCGGTTTCTCATACCCCGATGGATAGCTTTCAACGACGACCCATCCATCGAACGTGAAACCGCGCTCCGGCGAGGGAGCGAATGGAGCGGATACTGAACTTGAGAAGCCATCGCTGCGCCAACCCCTGCCGGCTACCCCCGGCACGAAATCGGGTTCGGGGAACTGGGTCTCGAAACTTGGATCAGAACTCTGGTTGTCGAAATTCCAGTAGATTGAGGACGGTTGGGTCTGGGCTGATGCGACATCCCCGATCAGAAGCAATGACACCCCCGCCGCAGCGAGCGCCGCTCGGCGGTACCGGCGAGAATAAAGCTTGAACTTGGACATCCTGCACCTCGGCAATTGACCCGTTATATCGGTTTGGCGAAGGTTCTCGAACGTAGGGAATGTGACGTCAACCAGAATTGTCGACGTCGACATGCTCGCTTGCGTTCTCGGTGTTGAGACCCCTGCTTCGCAACTTTACTTCTGATACGGGAGAGTACGCGCGCCGCCACGTTGCTCCGGGCAGCAAGCTTGCGCCCGTAACGCAGCGCCGTCGACGGTGAAGACCAGCGCAGCGCCTGTGCAATGCCAACGCCGTCCTCACCGGCCGCAAATCAATCTTGCGTCGGACCTACTTGCAGAGAATGGCTCGACAGCGCGCGCGGCTACCTCAACCTTCGCGATCGCATTTCGATCAGCCCCTGATCGAATGCACTAAACGCCACACGCCGATAGATCGCGTTGAAGCCCTGCCGGCTCGGTAAGGCGGTACCAACGGTATAGACCGTCCGCGCCAGTTCGCCCTTCCTACCCTTAAGCTTCTCCTGCCAATAGCGCGTGCGCCCCAGGATCGCTTCGTACGCCATCGGCGGAACCGCGGCGCGCAGACGGCGCCGCTCGCGACGCCGCGAAAGACCGCCCCCTCTACCCCGTCGGTGCGATGACGACTATTTCGCTCACGCAGCACTCGTCCATCAGCCTTAATCACCCACCAATGTCCGCCAGTCAGCTAGCGGCCGAGTCTATGGCCGATTACCAGCGGCTCGGCCTATACACACAGAGGCCGTATTGCATTGAGCGAGCTGCTCCGCGAGGGGGGAGCATGCCTCACGCCAGCAACATCGTCTTTTGCGACGGTCCGGATATCCAATGTCACTGCGGCGAAATGACGTCCGTCAGCTTTGATGCGACCGTACGTCTGAGTGACTGCGTCAGCTGGTCCTTCGAGCGCCTGAAGGAAGCGACGTCCACCAACGATCAGCAAACCCGTCACACCTGCTGCGGCATTGTTGCGCCTCGAAACGCGTAAAATTCCCTCAAGCTCGACCTTGGATAGCTCCAATCGGGCGGTGCTGATGTAAATGAGACGTATCAATCCAGGGCTCCTCCGAGAGGAGGAGTAGCAAGCGAACCTAAACGCAACGTCAATGTACGCGAATGGCGGCTTGCTTCGTCCGTCTCACGAACGGCCAGCTTATCCGGAAAACTGCTGAGAAAAACGGATAGGCTGGCCGCCTTAGAGCTCAAATGAGCCTCGCGGCGGATCAACGTGGGAGCAAAACCGCGCCGCGGACCGATAGGTACGTACTACTGTCTATTTCGGACGCGTACGTCCTCGATGAAAACTGCGAGCGTCAAGAGTTCGACCCAGGCATGACGACCCGCCTCAATAGCCAAGAGAAACACGATGCCGGTCGACGAGGACGCTTTGCATAGGCCCTGACAGAGACTGAACGCCCGCGAACGACATCGGCTCACTTGAATGGAAGACGTACGGCGACAGCGGCAAGGACGGTGTGGGTTTCCCTCCCCGCTGGCGTAACGTGGCATTCCTGGAGCTTCCGGCGTGCCTAGCGTTCGGCCTCCGGGGGCAGCTCGTTACGGTGTGCCGGGTCTAGCTGCCCGACGGCGATGCCCCAATTTGACGCCACACGGTTCGCTGTCGTGCTGGTCACGCTCCAAATCTTACCGGCATACTCTCCCGTTGCCTTCCACCGCCCAGGTTCGGCCTCTTCAACGTAAACTTCTACGTGTTGCCTCCGAACCGACACTAAGCGCTTCACCGAGCTGCTCCTTTCCCCACCATTACTTCTACTTGTCGGTAATACACGATCCAGGCGCCCCGCGACTGGGCGTACCACCGCTCATGCTGGGCGTCAGCGAGCCAAACCGGCGCAGTACATCATCAAAAGCTCGGTTGGCGTCATAGAGGCGACCGAGCGACGCTCAACTGAGCTATTGGCGGGACGCTCCAGCGATGACATCAACCGCGGCCGCGACACGACGCCAGTCCTGTGGATTGGTGGTATCACGAAGAATGTTGAAGAGCCGTTCTGTGAAGTGCTCGGGCTCATCATCGCCAAACGCTGCCGCGATAGTCGACGCTTTTTCCCAGACCTCCCGATCTGACATAGTCGATCGGCTACACATCTAAAGATACCTGATTGGCACTTGGTCGGTTCACTCTTCGAGATTCCGACGCCGCAGCTCATCACGTAGCGCCTCAGCCGCAAGATCACCCACCTCGCCTTCGGTCTGGCGGTACGCGGCCAAAAGCTCATAGTCCGTTGCGCTGGCCAGAAGGCCCTCAGTCTGAGCCCTGAACGTGTCGACCTCCTCTGCCGCCACGTCCGCCGCTTCGTCGGAAGAGACCTCATTGTTAGCAATGTCAGGCGCTGGCGCTAGCACCGCGTCCTGCTTGAATACGTCGAACGCCTCTGCTGCCTCGTTGCGTTGGACAATCAGCGAACGAAGCTGGTCAAGAAGATCGAACTGCGATGCGGTATTTTCCATAGCCGAGCCTAAACCGGGTTCTTCGCCGCGTGCAATAGGGCGTCATTGGGTCTCTACCGGTCAGAGATTGACCCGACCGACAACTGCGCCAACCGCGATCACAGAAACGATGATCGCCCACCCTTCCCAGGTTCGAGGAGACCAGCCGATACCTACGACCTCTGGCTGAAACCATTCGCGTGGATGTTTCATAACGGCTTCGATGATGGCGAGGGAGATCGAACCTGCGGCGGTACGGGGCGGCGCCAGCGATCTGGCAGCCAGCGCGCGGCATTTGAGGTCGTCGACCGATCTGTTCGTCTCGTTCCTTCAATCGGACGATGCGGCAACCGCTTAGAAGCCAAGTCGGTCCTATCTCCTTGGGGGCCCGCATTGCAGCGACGATGATAGGAGGATGTATACTAAGGACAAAATGAAGCAGGTCCTACTCGTGGTAATCGCGCAGTTGAACGCCTTGCCACGGTCGAGACGTCCATAACGGCCTTGCCGACAACGCTAGGCTCGATCTGGCCGATATCTTCAAACCGAGCCTCCCACGCCGATCTGTAATGTGGTGTTCCTAGAAAGCCGAGAGGTACACTCGGTGCACCTCTCGACTCATACTTGATCGTTTGAGACCCGACCTCAGGACTTAAGCGCTTTTGCCATGTTGAGATGCGCTGCAACCGTCGGTGCCAATCCCGACGCGAACGTCTTCAACTGCGGCACGTCGCCGGTTGCGGCATATCCCTTGAGCGTATCGAGCGTCTGCTGATGCCCGGCGACCTGGGCCGCTGCGTACGCGGTATCGAAATCAGTGCCCTGCTTGGTTTTCAGATCAGCAAGCTTCTGCTGCTGCTCAGCACTCAGCGCTGGGTTGGGCGTGAAAGCTGGCGACAGCGTTGCCGTCAGTGCTTTTAACTTCGCAGTCGAACCCTCATGGGCGGTGATCATCTGGCCAGCGAACTTTTTCACCGCAGCAGATGCGCCGTTGGTCACAGCAAGCTTCGAGGTCTCGATCTCGAACGCATCGCTCGCAGCCGCCATGTTGACGAAGGCCTGTCCACCGGAGGCGGGTGCTGCCATCGCATCGTTGGAACCGGCTGCATTCACGTCCGTGGCGGTCGTGTTGGCGTAGGTGCTGTTATCGACGACGGTCGTATCGTCGGCCTTTTTGCCGCATGCGGCCAATGACAGGGCCGCTACCGACACCAATGCTAGGGTCTTGAAGTTCATCATACTCTCCATCTGCTCGCATATTACCGCTGCCTGCTCAACGCGTGCTTCCTGAGGACCGTTCCGCACGAGCAACGAACGCCGGACCGATCCTGAAGCGAGTTCGTTCTAGCCGTCTGCCGGCACAGCTGCCGGCCTTATCGGGACACGGCTATGAGCATCTTCAGCACGATCATGAACAAGGTTTTTCACCACAAAGCCGCACCAGCCGCTGCACCGGCTCAAGCTCCAGCCGCGGCGCCGCAGGCTGCACCGCAAGCCGCGCCGACCGCTACCGCTCAGCCAACCCCCGCAGCGCCGCAGCAGTCCGTCGACGTCGGTGCGGTCCTCAGCGAGATGGCATCGATGAAAGATGGCGGGGGCAACTACCGGAGCTCGATCGTCGATCTTCTGAAGCTGTTGGATTTGGACTCCAGCCTGACCGCTCGCAAGGAACTTGCTGCCGAACTGAATGTCCATGCTGCAGCCGACGGCTCAGCCGAGCAGAACATCGCCCTTCACAAGGCTGTGATGCAGAAGCTTGCCGATAACGGCGGTATCGTTCCAGACAGCCTGCGCAACTAAACTAGCCGATCCGGATGGGACCGCACCCTACGTGGTCCCATCCGGCCTCAGGCCGCCAGCGAAACTGGCGTCATGACTATCGAGCAGGGGTAGCGTTCGGAGGCGTCGCAGCTACGGTGCCCTGCGCAGCCTGAGCTGGCAGCGTCTGACTACCGCGCGGCGGTCCATTCGGCTCTTTCTGGAAGCCACGCGCGGCGAGCCAGCAGATCGTGACGACGAGTGCCACGATCATCACGAAGATGACAATTGCCACAGGACCGGCTCGCTTGTTTCCTCGTCTCCGCATCACATGCGCTCCCCGGTCATGCCGTCGATGGTATCGCCGTGCCGTAGCCACGTAGCGACGGGATGTTCGTGGACCTCAAGTCGACCGGTTTGATCGAGCAGGACGGTCTTATGTCCGGACGGCTCTATCGCCGCTCGCCGAAGACCGAACCAAGAATGCCCCCCAGTCCGCTGCCAAGACCGCCCCCGGGCGCAGCGCCTGCGACAGCAGCGCCACCCAGGCTGCCAAGTACAGATCCAAGGATCCCGCTAAGGCCACCTTGCTGCCCGCCCGAGCGCCCTGTCAGATGGCCCGCCACCAGCATGACCAGGATCGGCAGCATCTGCTTCAGAAGCTCGGGCGCCAGGCCGCTGCTCTGCGCCGCGTTGTCGGCGACCTCACGACTGCCGTCCTTCGACCCAAAGATACCGCCAAGGATCTGATTACCGCGATCGATCTGCGTCGGCTCGTTGCCCAACACGTTCGCAGCAAGGTCTGCGCCGCCAAGCGTGTTCACATGGGCGTCTAACTGCGTCGTGTTATTCCCCATGCCGCCCAGAACCGATGGCAGCAGCGCCTCGGCGCCGCGCTGGGCTTGCTCACGCGGTATGCCTAGTTGGGCGGCGATTGCATCGATGCCACCATCAGGCAGCAGGTCATTGAGATTCATGTCGGCTTCCTTGTTGTGACGGGTACCAACAGATGCTGCGACCGATAGGTCCGGTCACCTTCGATCGAACTAGGACCATGGATCGGTAGGCATGCGCTGTCTGCGCAATGTTAGTCAGGCAGTTCGGGCGTACGGGCGCCAAAACGTCTTATCCGTCGGTAGATATTGACGCGATGGTGCCGAGACACCGGAACCCTCCCCCATCCTCTCGCGCTTGAGCCGTGAAGGAGAGACGGCATGGACGACCAGCGCGTGTGGGAATTCGAAGGGAGCCTATGGGATGCCAGCGACGAGCATTACCAGGACCGGATCGACGAGGAGATCGTCATGGTCTTGCCCCGGCCGCCTTATGTCTTCCAGGGGCAGGAAGCGAAGGATGCGGTTAAGGCTACGCCCGATTGGGATACGGTCGAGCTATCGGATCGACGAGTGTCACGACCTCAAGAGGGCCTGATCGTCGTTGCGTACACCGCGCGATGCGCGAGCGGCGACGAGAAGTACGAGGCACATTGCACCTCGACTTTGCGGATGCGTGGACACGACGATTGGCTGGTCGTCCAACATCAGCAGACGCCACCCCAGACCGCCAGCGTCGAGGCCTGACCACTGAGTTGCCGTTGCGCCTGATACGTACCTGTAACAGCCGCGACGGTACTGAACCGGGAGTCAGCGCCCTCATTGCTGGTGTGATCCCGACAGCCTCAACTGCGACCGGTTATCGCGACCAATGGATCGCCCAGGCGACCGTCTGCTAGTAGGGAAGCCGTGGCATCGCGGAACACTGCCGTCTCCAAATAGAGGCGGACAAGCGAGGCGTGGCCCTGCGTATCGAGAGCGCGCCAGACCGCCACGGCCTTGGTCGCAAAGCACCGGTTCGAGAAGCTTATGATGACGCGGCCTCCCGGCTTCAGCACACGACGAACCTCGCGCAGTACCGCCAGGGGGTGTTGCAGATATTGAACCCCGACACAGATCAGTACGGCATCGTAGCGCGCGTCTCCTTCGGACAACTCAGGCACATCGTTAAGGTCTTGGACGAACCAGCGATCGAGGCGCGGGTTGGCCGCGAGTTCCTCTGCGTTCATGCCGTGGCCAACGACCTCGGCATAGGCGACGTCGTCCGGCAGGTGGCTGACCCAGCTCGACATGAGGTCGAGCACCCGCCCGCCAGCGGGGATCGCATCGCGGTACAGGCTGGTCAGTGCATCTACTGCTGCCTCGTCAATGTGCGTGACCAAACGCGGGCGCGCGTAGAAGCCAAGGTCGTCGCCATCATCCTGTCGGTCGAAGGCCTGCGCCGGCAGTCCCAACTCGATCGCTTCGGTCACGCGGTGAACCCCTGCCAAGTAAACCAGCCGGTATTTGCAACCATAGCGTCCGTTCGTAGCCGTATGCCCGAGCGCACCGCGAGATAGCGGTCGTCCTCAATCACCGACGACGGCCGAACCAGATACCGATCCCCGCAAGGCCGAGAACCGCCATACCGCCAGCCGCAGCAGCCATCTTGCGCCCCCGATGTGGATCGCGTCGGCCACCATCAGGCCCGGCGGGGACGCCAGGTTCGAACAACACCCCATCGCTGTCATTGCCGTCGGCCGCGCGGGCCGACCAGGAGTCGAGGAAGCCACTCACGATCGCCGCCAGCAGATTCGGCGCCGCAAACTCGCCAAGTTTGAATGCGATTGCCGGCGCTCCGACCGCAGTGAGGTTACGGGGGTGCGTCGCAAGCCGCACAACGGCCTTCGCCACCGTCTCCGGTGCCAGCGAACCTGGGGGTAACGAGAGCCGTGCGCCAGTATAGTTACCGGCGTGATCGACGCCGGGCGTATCGACGAAGGTCGGACAGACGTCGCATATGTGGATATGAGGGCGCTTCGATACCTCACCGCGCAACGCCGAGCTGAACCCGCGCAACCCGAACTTACTCGCCGAGTAGGCCGCAGCGTAAGGCGTGGCGACAAAACCGCCGGCTGAGATCATGTTCACCCATGTGCCGTGATCCTGCGCGACGAAAATCGGCAGTACGGCGTAGACGTCGTTCATATGGGCGACGAGGTTCACATCGACGACACGGGCATGATCTGCGATCGGCACGTCTTCGTACCGGCCGAGCACACCGACGCCTTCGCAGCTGAACCAAAGGTCAATGCCACCGAGCAGATCGCGCGCCTCAGCGGCGAATGCGGCCACTGCGCCCGCGTCGGTGCAGTCTACCGGTCGGACGATTGCGCTGCCGCCAGCTTCGACGCAGCGCTGCGCGACGTCGTCCAGCCCGTCCTCGCCGCGAGCCCCTAGGACAAGCCGCGCTCCCGCTTTTGCGAAAGCCATCGCCGTTGCCGCGCCGATACCGCTCGATGCACCGGTGATTACAACGCGGTGCCCGGCCAGGTTACGATCACTGCTCATCGGACGATGCTCAAGACGGCTGCCTTTACACCTACGGGAAGACAACGCGGGCCCGTTAGACGAACTGTCCTATCATCATGCATAGGCACTCAACGTCCCGGAGGCGCCGGGGTGTCCACAAGAGACAGCACGTTGTTCCTCGGGATCGCTGCAGGGATGATCAGTTCGGATTGGTATGCGGTGCCTTGGGGCCATCGTTCAACGATCTGAGCTGCGCTTCGCGAGTTGGGTTACCACCACCGCCATGTGGAACTGGCACATCGATAGGGCTATTCGGCGTTGCACCACCGATAAGCTTTCCCGATCCGCTCAGGACATCCGCGGCATCGGCACCGCCTAGACCCCCGCCGCCCGGCGTTTCGATCATCTGCGCATCGTCTAAAACGGTTGCCGCGCTATCCGCGTCGTTCGGCTCCGGCTTTACGTCGTCAGGTGCAATGTTCGGCTGTTCGGTTGCCATGTCGATCTCCTTTGCTCGCTCTAGAACCTTCCAAGCGAGGCTAGTTTCCGATCAACTCAACGAGTTAACTCCTTGTTGTCAGGAGACAGGCACCCCTGAGAACACCGTTTCGGCCTACCCCACCTGATGGCCCATTCATCCAGCATCACCTGGGAGAATCAGAGGTAAATTCCGCCGCTACGCTCTCATGGATATGTTCGAAAATCTAGGCGTTTTGAACATCATCACAGGGAGAGCATGATGCCCGATACGTTCAAACCAACTGCGAAAATCGCCGCCAATGCGAAGAAGGGGCTAAAGTTGCGCGACGATTTCGGGCGAGGCGGTACGGACGTCGGGGTTCGTCGTGCCGAGCAACTGGCAGCGCAGGACGATGTGACCACCGAAGATGTGAAGTCGATGCATAGCTACTTCGCGCGTCACGAAGTCGATAAAGACGGCAAAACACATGAGTGGGGATCGGACACCGATCCTTCTGCCGGCTATATCGCCTGGCTTCTCTGGGGAGGCGATGAGGGCAAGGAATGGGCTGATCGACACGCCGAGAAGCTCGAATAGAGGGCTTTCGAACGGAGAGCGCGATCACGATCGGCATTCGATCACGGTTCATCACCACTTTTAACGCGGATTGCCGGCCCGATGTCGTTGGCGCTCCTCACTCCTGTAATTGATCGGCGCCTGTCAGATGTACGTTCTCCTTTTCGCCGCGGCCGCAGCGTTAGTGCAATCGCCAGTTGCTAATTCCGTCGTGAAGCCAGGCACGATAGCGATCGTTGCTGCCGATAGTCCGACCACCTCTCCCGCTATCACGAAAACGTTCATGGACGCCGTTCAGCGAACCCTCCTTCGAACGCCTTTCCTGCCCCTGCCCGACGCGAACCACAGCCTTTACGTCGCTAAGGTTGAGGTGTCGCAGACCCAGCGCGGCGTCGTCCGGTCCAGCAACGGCCGATCAGACTGGCCAGGCATGGCAGCGGGCCTTGGAGGCCTGTCGCTGACTTTGCCTTCGGGGAAGGATCAATTGCGCGGACTGATCGTAACCTGTCTCAAGGTGACGGTATCGCTGCGCCGCGACAATCACGTCGTATGGACGGGGCAGGCGACCACAGTGCGCGCTAGCGGCACACGAACGGGCGATCCCTCCGTTGTCGCTACGGCGCTGTCGGACGCCCTCCTGACGTGGTTCCCTCGGCAGTTACCGGGACCGCTGTCTGTTCCGTAAGGTCTGATAAACACGGTGGTTGTCACCCGAAGATCCGCGGCAACACGCCGCTGCGACAATTCATCGATCCGACCCTGCTGCTAAGTGCTCCAGTCCTTTCAGCGCTGGATCGTCAATCAGCTTACGCCAGATCGCGTCTCAATCGGCGGTCGCGCGATGCCTTGCGCATGCCCAAGGAGAAGGGCGGTCGTCGTATCGCGATTGACCGCGGGCGAGAAGATGTACCCCTGCCCCAAGGCGCAGCCGATCGCGCGAAGCTGTTCGACCTGTTCTTCGGTTTCTATCCCCTCGGCGACAATCCTGATGCCCATCTTTTTCGCGGTACGGATCAGGCCTTCGACGATGGTCACGCTGACACCGTCGGGTTCCAGGTGGTCAACGAACAGTTTGTCGATCTTGATGACATCGACGGGGACCGTGAGCAGGTGCGTCAGCGACACAAAGCCTGTTCCGAAATCGTCCAGTGCGACCCGTATGCCGTCAGCGCGAAGTGCCCTGATCGCTTGCTGTATCGCCTGGTCCCCGCGGCCCATGTACACCGTCTCGGTTACCTCGAGGATCACGTGAGCGAGGGGGACCCGTTCGCGCTCGAGCGCTGCGGAGAGAACCTGCCCAACGGCACCGCCACTCAAATCCGCAGACGAGACGTTGATACCGACGTGTTGGAACGGAATACCCAAATCCAGCCAACGGCGCAGGTCAGCCGCGACAAGAGCCATCATCCTGGCAGTGAGCGAGATCGCAACATGGGCGTCGGCAGTCGCCTCATGAAAAGAGGCAGCCGAGACCAGATTGTCGCCGATGCGCATGCGGCAAAGCGCTTCCAGGCCGACGATCTCGCGCGTGTCTAGTCGGAAGATCGGTTGATAATGGGCCTCGATCCGGTCCTCTCGCAAAGCCGCGCTCAGGTCCCTGATTGCGCCCATGCGCCGCGTCATGTTCGAGCGGAGCCCTGCCCAGTATCGCACAAAACCACCACGACCGGTTTCCTTAGCGTGGTAGAGGGCAAAGTCGGCATTCTGCCGAACACTCCCAACCCCGGCGTCGTCCGATGAGAACGCAGCGCCTCCGATGGTAGCGCGAGGGACGATGCTATGCCCGCCGCAGTCGGCAGCAACCGAGAGCGCGCTTAGAACCTCATCCGCGATCTTCTCCAGGTCACGAAGGGCATCGGTAGCCTGGAGAATGACTGCAAACTCGTCGCCCCCGACGCGAAACGTTCGCCCGGGGCTGACTACTGCTGAGATCCTGTTGCTGGCGACCTGCAGAAGCTCGTCACCCGCATGATGCCCGAACGTGTCATTCACGACCTTGAGATTATCGAGATCCAGCACGAACAGCGCCCAACTGCCCACCACAGCGCCCTCAAGTTTGGAAAGTGCGGCATGATACGCGGCCCGATTGGGGCAACCGGTCAAGGCGTCGGTGAAAGCGCGGCGTTGGTGCTCGAGGACACGCTCATGTCGCTCGATAGCGATTTGCGTGAGGTGAACGCAGTTAGCCACCACCTCGCGTTCGAAGGCCGTGGGTCCTCGGGCGCTGCGATAGTAGAAGGTAAATGTCGCGATCACGCGACCGTCTGCATCACATATCGGACTAGACCAGCAGGCGCGCAGCCCATGCGGAAGTGCAAGGTGTTTGAACGGCACCCAGCGGGCATCGGTCTCGATATCAACGACCGCAATATCTGTTTTCAGATAGGCAGCGGTGCCACAGGAGCCGGCTAACGGTCCGGCGGACAGGCCATCCAGGGCTTGGGAATATGCTTCCGGAAGGCTCGGGCCAGCGAGCGGATGAAGCAAGCCTGCCACATCGACCGTTAAAACCGAACAGATTACGTCAGGGAGGATCCGCTCTACTTGTACACACAGCGTGGTACACGTTGGTGCGAGCCCAGCACCCTTGGCAATCATTTTCAAAATGGCGTTCTGAAGATGAAGCAGTACGGTTACTGTATCATCGCCTCCATGATATGGATCGGTTTCAGAAAGCCCAATGGAAACAGAGACTATCACAACGCAGCTTTAGATTCCTTTAAAGCTTCAATAAAACTGGTATGTCAAAACATCCATTTTGGACGTTATCTCCGTTTTCCGGAATTTAATCCGAAAATCCGACGAGAACTCGATTGATGATTACATAGTCGATATTCAAACCGCTTGCTGATGTGATCGACGATAGGCGTTCAAACGCGTTACTACGTTGCCAAGCCGATGCGGCCGTCGGTTCCTCGCCTTCAGCTCCTGATGCGAGAGAGTACACGCGCCGCAACATTGCTCCTGGCGGCAAGCTTCCGCCCATAGCGCAGTGCCGTCGACGGCGACGACCAACGGAGCGCCTGGGCAATGCCAACGCCGTCCTCGCCGGCGGCAAACAGATCCTGCGTCAGCCCAACGCGCAGCGAATGGCTCGACAACGCGCGCGCGGCCTCCTCGACTTTGGCGATCGGCATCTCGACCAGCCCCTGATCAAATGCACTCAGCGCCACCCGCCGATAGATCCCGTTGACGCCCTGCCGGCTCAGTGAGGCCGTACCAACGGTATAGACCGTCCGCGCCGGTTCGGCCTTCTTGCCCTTGAGCTTCTGCTGCCAGTGCCGCGTGTGCCCCGGGATTGCCTCGTACGCCATCGGTGGAACTGCAGCGCGCAGACGGCGCCGATCGACTCCGACGCGGCGGAAGACCGGCCCCTCGGTGATGGCGCTCGCTACCAGCCAGGCGCCGACCCGGCGCATCGTGTCTGCGGACAGCCAGCCCCAGGCTCCCTGCCCTTCCTGATCGGTCTTGGACGACGGGATGAACAGGAGCGCCGAGCCGTCGCTGTGCGGATCGATGTGCGCGACGGTGACCGCGACGAGCTCGCTGACGCGCAAGCCAGCGTCATAGCCGAGCGACAGCAGTGCGGCATCGCGCAAGCCCTGCAAATCGCCGCCACAGGCACCGAGCAGCGCCGTCAGCGTAAAACCCTTGGTGTGCGGATCGAGCGTGGCCCCGAAGCGCAACGGGGCGGCCTGGCGCTGCGCAGCGCCACGACGCCGGCGCAGGCCCTTGAGCGCGGCGCGGACCATGACGTGGCTTGTTGGCGCATGCTCCCTCTCCTGCATGCCTGACAGGCCGTGTGCCGTCGCGAGACTGGCAACCCGCCGGGCGACCGTGGCGGGCTTGGCGCCCCGCGCCTCGAGCATGGCGATGTAGCGGAAAAAGTTTTAGGGCTCAGCGGGCAGCGGGGCGACACGGGTGTCCTCACACCAACGCAGATAGCATGCAAGGTCCGACGCCAGTGCCGCCTTGCTCGCTGCTGCCATCGCGCCAAGTTGTGCGGCAAAGCCGATCTCGCTGACAGGGCCAGCATCAGCGGGCAGCGCAAGACCCAACAACCGAGTGACGCGGACATCGATCGGCTCAACGATCCCACGCCGCGCTCGGACCGGAAGCCCCTCCCCGTCGGTGCGATGGACGACGATCTCACTCATGCGGCACCTGCCAGCTGGTCCGATTTACCCCGCATTCCGGCATCGTAGCACATCGTTGTACTTACCATAATGTCCGATTATGGCAAGTTCATATATGTGACGTATAGGACTGCCTAGCGATCGTGCGATTGCTAGCATATGACGATCGCGATGACGTCCTCTGATCATACTTCGCTGGGTTACGCTCGGTAGACTGGCGGGTGCTATCCGCTTTGCCTCTCCAAAAATCCGGACGGTTGCTAGCCTCGCTACCGTGGCCGACGCGTGGCGCGCGTATCGACGCGATGCCGGCATTGGCGACGTCGGCCCTGGGGCTCGTCCCGACCGCCCGCGCTCCGCCGGACGAATGCCGCCCGAAGGCGAAAGCACCGAGAAAATCGACGACGACTGCCAATCAAACAGACGGCCGATCGAACTCATCGACTCCCCGCGCTGCCACCGGTCCCATATCTCGGCTCGCTGTGCCGCCGAGTAATAAATCCGCTGACGCTGCTTCATCCCGACACTCCTTCTCCATGAAGAATAAAGTGTTGCGACCACCCGTTGAACCCACCACCGATTGCCCGAACGCCGCTGCAGAGATCAGCCGGACCAGATACTGATGCCGGCAGATTTTCACCAGCTTTATACGGGCAAGTGCGGGCATGTGTTCGTGAAATGGGGATTCGAAGCTTAGGCCTCAACGCGCTGCCCTGGAAGTCGGGGCGGCTCCGCGGATCTCCGAACGTTGGGTCACATCGCGAGGGCGTTTGCCATCTCGTTGACGGTGTTGCCCAACTTGCACTGTGCTGAACGTGGCGCGATGCGATCGAATCCGCCTGACCGCTATCCATTTATCGGAGCCGGCAACGACTACCGCCTAGGCTTAAACCTTTTTACGCTTCGCTCTTCCCCTTTGAACTTTGCAAGCGTACAAACTCGGCGAAAAGCTTCAAATGATCGATCGGACTGGTTCATGAATGCCATTGTCAACCATATCGGCGAGCTTGCAGATGCGGGCGAACGGATGATCGAGCGCTTACGGCGCAAAGCCTTTTTGCCCGAGAGCCGCAAGGGCCTCAACGTCCGGTTTGGGATCGCTGAGGCGGCGCAATTACTCG